>Ga0114994_10003280_pt1 | contig 11803 bp, 15 predicted proteins | sample ArcticOcean_MG_C_9_FD_87043 | JGI IMG/M metagenome (GOLD analysis project Ga0114994, IMG submission 87043) | Marine microbial communities from western Arctic Ocean - ArcticOcean_MG_CB2_152 | ecosystem: Environmental > Aquatic > Marine > Oceanic | place: Arctic Ocean: Canada Basin | collected... | reverse complement strand
ACAAGCGAGACTACGTGTGCTTCCCAAAACACACCCGGCGGACTCCAACCCACGCCCACACAATTAGACTACTCGGCGAGTGCGTGTTCAACGGCGGCTACGACGTCACCTCCGTTATCCTCTCCTTTCTCTCCCCGACCCACCTCCCAGTCCAAATCACCCTGACCAGGTGGAAATCTAAATTTGAACGGGAAGGGGAAGGGGAAGGGAAGAAGAAACCAAATTTAAAAAAATTAACGCTTTTTAATCAACATATTTTTTTTTCATTTTCCACACCAACCTGCAGGAATTTATTCCCAGGTGGATATTGCAGCCAATTGCTGTCACTCCATTTAATACCCGCCTCTGGACCGTCAATGAGATGGAGCTGAAAAGTATGCCTCGGAAGTGTGGAGTAGTTAGGCAGACTCAGGTGGTCCAACGTGCCCGGAAATATAACGAGATCGCCCGCCTTGCACTCAACTGGGCAAAAACCGGCCTTGAAAAGACCTTCGCAGGGGGGCGGCCAAGAATTATCTGGTAGCGCCCCCTCCCATGGTGCAGCAGCTGCAACACCAATTTCTAAATCTTCGAAGACCATTTGAGGCTTCGATTCATCGCCGGCAAAATGCTCAGCGTTTCGCGCGAATTTTCGTCGAAGAGGCTCGTGGTGGCTTCCCGGTCGAACCCACAAACATCCATTCTCAATAGTCGCGTCATGGAGTGCTAGCCACAGACCAAGACAGGTTTGCCTCGGCTCGGTGTGCAAAAATGTAGAATCCTGGTGAGAAGTCACTTCGCCCCCAATTTTTGGTTGCTGCGAGTTGAGTAGGTTAGTTCGCGAGCCAGCAACTCCCCGTAACTCTATCCCTGTCACAAGGATCGCTCGCTCACCTTGAATATGTACATAGACTGCGGAATCACAGGATTGCTCCAGCCGAGGGTGTGCACAAGCGAGCGGATTTTGACGGAAGTTGAGTATTTATTAAATATTGGATCGACAACGTGAAGGCCGTGCCCAGCCTTGTTGATCGCGTTGAGCTTGGAAATGTTCGGGAGGAGCGCCCCACTGCCATCAACGGCGTCCTTCTCGGCGAAGTAGTGGATCGCGTCGGCAGAATCTAAAAAGTAGTCAGACGAACCTTGAGCGGATGTTTGTTTGGAGTCTGTCCGGAAAACTGACACAGCCGAGGGTGTGGTAGGATCGTCAGGGTGCCAATTTTCCTCCACCAGCGTTGATATACGGTCGATCATATCGGTGCATTCGGCAGTGGTGATGAACGATCGCTCAACAAGAAACCCTTGTGAATCAAATTTTTGCTTCGCGGAGTCGGAAGGGGAAGAGAGTGAGGACAATATTTCTAGGCCTCTTTCTCGTAGTGGCAATAGCTCGGCTGACACAGGCGCAAAAAGGCTCATCAGTAATGTGGTATTTTTATCTCAAATCCAAATCTCATTTTTTTCCACCCATTTTCCACTCATCAGATAGCAGTGCAGATGAGCGCAGGGACCGTCACCGTCACGATAGACAGTGCTACCCACACCACCACACCATCTATATTTTGCACATTATTGAGCCTCAATCAGAAGCATGTAACTTCGAAGCAGAGGAATACAAAGGAGTGCACTGAGTTTAAGGAGAGCTTCACGTTCGACTATGATTCTGATTTGCACTCAGACACTTCCCTGACCATTACGCTCGATTCTCGATCCCCAATTGGTAGATTCCATGTCGAATCAATCCTCCAACCAGTCACCACGACATTGTTCGACCCAGCCTCCAAGTCAACCGTCACCTTCTCGATTTCCTACGCTACCACTGAGGGTTTTGACCTACTCCATGCCAACTACCTTTTGTACTTGGCTTACGCGGTGATTTTCTTTGTGTGGTTTGGGTGCAAGTTCATTCCCATTCCGTACTATATCAATTTGCTGCTCCTCACCACAGCGTTGATCTACGCAGGCAGCCACCAGTCCCTTTCCGTCCTCCGTTTGGACTCGGACTCGGGCTCTGACTCGGACTCCACCGATTCCGCCTCCGCCTCCACTTCCTCCGACCTCGACCAAGAAGTCCAAGTGGAGGTCATGGGCATGAGTGATGCCATGAAGGTCCCCTTCATCGGCTCCGCTGTCCTCTTCGGCCTCTACACTGCATTCAAGTACTTTGGCGAGGAGTGGGTGAACTACCTACTAACGTCGTACTTCGTGGGTGTCGGGTTTTTTGCCCTCAACGTTTCGTTGGCGCCTCTGGTGTCTGTTTTTGTGGGGAAGAAGGTCATGTTTGAGAAGGTGAGCTGAGCGTTGCTTGTTTTGGGGACCGTCCTTGTCACTCACTCACAGAATTCTTACCTTGACAGAAGATCGAACTCAAAAATAATTTCTTGGGCAAGCTTCTCTTCACCGACAGCGAGCAATTAAAGTGCGACATTGAGCTCACCTTGGGTCACTTCATTACCGGCACGTGTGTTGCAATTTTCCTGTACTTTTACGTCGTCACCAAGCATTGGATGCTGAACAACGTGCTGGGCATCTCGTTCGTCATTAGCGGGATAAGTCAGATGAGTATCGGAAGCTACAAAACCGGTCTCATCCTCCTCGTCGGTCTCTTCTTTTACGATGTGTTCTGGGTGTTCGGCACGGACGTGATGGTCACCGTCGCCAAGAAGCTCGACGGCCCCATTAAGATCCTCATCCCCCGCTCCCTCGTCCCCAACGAGGCCGGAAAGATCCCTCTCACCCTCCTCGGCCTCGGAGACATTGTCATCCCCGGCTTCTTCGTCAGTATCTTGCTGCGCTTCGACGCCCACAGGGCGGGGGCACCGATGGGAGCAGCAGGCGTGCACGCCAATTTCCCTAAACCGTTCTTTCATGCAACGTTGATCGGATATTTCGTGGGACTGGCGACTACATTTGTCTTCATGATTAAGTTCAACTCCGCGCAGCCAGCGTTGCTGTACTTGGTTCCGGCGATCCTGGTCAGCAGGTGAGTAAGAATGAGAGAAGCAGTGAGAAGAGAGACGAGAGACGAGAAACTGAACTAACCGCTACACCAATAGCATGGGCTGCGCTTTTGCTCGGGGAGAGGTGAAGGAGCTGATGGACTACGAGGAGGGAGAAGATATTGCGGTGGAAGAGGAACTTGAGAAGAAGGAGAATTAAATTAAGGAGTATTTGGAGTGGGTATTTTGGGCGCTAAGATTTTTCTAAAACAATTGTACGTTTGATGGATCATAATAATTAACAAGCTCAAATAGCCCCATTATTGCCCCCCAACCCAAATCTTCCAAGTTGCGAAACGAATCAAGGCAAGCTCCAAAACCAAATGTCTCGAACTCCTTTAAAACTTCACCCCTCCACTCCCTCCACCGCCACGTGTTCCTCCTTCTTCGAGGCGGTGGCGGGTCAGCACGGGCGAATTGTCGCAAGTGGCAACGTGCGCAACATCTGCTCGGCATTTGCGACGGTCGGGCACAGGGCCGACGCGTTGTTCGGGGCGGTGGCGGCTCAGCACGAGCGGATCGCTGGAAGTGGCACGTGCAGGATTTGAGCAGCATGACCTGTTGGGCGTTTGCGACAGCCGGGCACGAGGCCAAGGCGTTCTTCAAGGCGGTGGCGGCTCAACACGAGCGAATTGCTAGAGACGGAAACGAGCAGGCCGTTGCGAATAAACTGTGGTCCTTCGCGATTACGGGATATTTGGACGAGGGGAGAGACTTGGTCGAGAAACTGTGGAAGAGGGTCAGCTGCAGCTCAACGACGAGGAGCTACAGCAGCTCGCGTTGTTTTATGCCGCAGCTCAGCTCGAGGGACCGAATCTCAACCGAGGCAGATGTACTCGTGTCATGTCACGAGGGCTCAAGGAAGTCTCCGACACCCTGAACGAGCTCAACGTCGACCACGAAATGGAGGTCTCACCGTTTAGAGCAGCGACGTCACCTTCAAAAACTCCGCCATGCTGAACGTCGACATCATGATTTCCAGCAATGAAGCCATTGAGTTCAACGGACCGAGCCACTACGTGCAATGTAACGGACGAGATGTCGATAACGGCCAAATTAAGTTCAAACGAAAGCTGTTGGAAGTGGCGGAGGGCAATAAATGAAAAAGCAAACTCAAAAAATATTGAGCATCTTGAATTTTGAAATCCAAATTCTTTGTTAAATTTCTTATAGCTTCCTGTTCGATAGTGTGCTCGCTAGCTGCGAGCGAAGGTTCGAGAGGATCTTTTTATTTACGTTCTTCTTCGGAAGGTTGCCGTTTGCCGTTCCTGTTGTTTCATTCCTTTTCGTCCCCCCTCCCCCAAGCTTCTGCGCCTGGAAAGAGAAGTTCTTCATTGCGGCTGTCGGTTGGGGGTTGCCTTGTTGGAAATTGTTTCGTTGCTGTTGCTGCTGTTGCTGTTGTGGTGGCTGTTGCTGTTGCTGGTACTGCATCTGGGGAGGGGGGGGGGGGCGGGCCCCCCCTCCCCCCCCCCCACCGTTCTTCATCATTTGCTGCTGACGTTGGAGCGCCTGTAGCTGCTCAATCTGCTGCTGAATGTCGTTGACATTGTGCTGTTGGTATTGTTGTTGTTGCTGCATGTGGGGAGGAGGAGGCGCAAACTGCTGCTGCTGCTTCTGCTGCTGCTGCTGCTGGTGGTACTGTATCGGAGGAGGAGCAAATTGCTGCTGCTGCTGGTACTGTTGCTGCTGCTGCTGCTGCTGCTGCATTAGGGGAGGCCCCTGGGCAAACTGCTGCTGCTGCTGGTACTGCATCGGAGGCGGAGCAAATTGCTGGAAGTTTTGCTGTTGTTGAAAGTTCTGTTGATTGTTGAGGAAGTGGTTGTTGTTGTTGTGGTTGTTGTGGTTGTTGTTGTTAATCGTTCTCATTCTCTTGTTTTGCGGCTCACTCGCCCCCCAGCCTCGCTGGCCGGTCTGCAGCTGCTGCCCGCTGTTCCGCGCAAACTCGCCGGCTCCCATCTGCACCCCACCGGGAGGAGCTCCGCCCAAATCGCCTATGCTCATCGGGCCCCGGTTCAGCTTCGGCCGACGGATTACCAAATCGTGGGGCTGCAACACATTTTCTACCTGAGCAACGGCCTCCAAAATTGAGGAACGGTGCTTCCCCTTGGGGGGGAAGTTGTACGCAAACGTGACTGACTTGTTGGTCATGTTCTCCAGAAACATGCCGTTTACGTTGGAGTTCGACTCGACGGTTGCGAACTTGGGGGGGACAAGGACGTCCGGTGAGGCTCCTTCGGTAATCTGACTCGGCACAAAACCGGAGAAACCGTCGTGCACCCCGGGATCGATCACAACGTCGTCGGAGCAAGATTGGATCTTGGCGCATACGTCTGTCGCAAGTTTACCCTCGGCGCTCAGAATTAGGTAAGCATCGGACTTTGTGACTGTGTTGCAGCTGCGCTCTTCGTCCGTCCACTTCTCCTGCGTCGGCTTGAACGCACTCAGCAGCCGCTCCTCGTCAATAAATGGCAGCAGGACCACCCACAGCCACGGCATTGCTTTGCCGTTCGGGTCCACTGGCACTTCATCCGGCGGATAGAAGTCCAGAATTGGCGACTCGCTGTCATGCATTAGCTTTCTACTCGCTTTGGGAATTGCGTGACTGCTGTCGGGAGGAAGAACACCCATCAACTGCTCAACCGGGGTGAAGGGCTTCTCGAGCGTCAGCGCATCGCAGTCCTTCTGGAACCGCTCAATGTTCCGCAAGTCCGACGAGAAGGGAGCGTAGTGGAAAGGGTAATACCACTTCCACGAGCACACGCCGTCGTAGTAATAGCGCATCACCCACGTCAGTCCCACCACGTACTGCCGTAGGAGCTCCTCGCGCCCACCGCGCCCGTCAATGTCTTCAGCTTTGCACTTATCCGTGTAGTACCTGTCGCGCCAACCCTCCTCGTGGAGGCGGACGTTGTCAGTTAGTTCGTCGGCGAACTTGTCGAGTTTCTCTCGCTCCATCTTGGCGACAATTTCCTTCAGGTCCGCCTTCGCTTTCTTCTCCTGCTCCTCCGTGTTGTCGTTCTTCTCGCCGATCAGGGCGTTGATCTCGTTCTGAGCCTCCTCCTCCGACGAAGAGGAGTCTCGGTCGAAGACCTGCGCCGAGCGAAGAAGGTGCGAAGTTCGTTGAGTGGAATAATGTTTAGTTGAGTTGTTGCGTCGTAGTCGCGTCGTAGTCGCGTCGTAGTCTCGTCGTAGTCTCGTCTTCCTCAAGGCTCGCTCGCTTCGCTCACTCACCTCTTCCTTTGTTTTTGTCTTTATTTTTGTCTTTATCTTTGTCTTTGTTTTGCCCGCCCTCTTCTCCTTCTGCGACGCGCCTCCGCCACCCATCAACTGCTGCTTAATCATCTCAGCCGCCTCAGCATTCTCCTCCTCAGTTTTAGCCTCCGCCGGCGCCTTATCCTCAGCCTCAGCCTCAGCCTCAGCCTGCTCCGCGCCCACCGCCCTCATCTTCTCCCCACCCTCCATAACCTTGGCAGCCCTCCCAATCGCCGGTCCGTTGTTAAACAAGTTCGTCGGCAACTCCCCGTTCTGGCGAGCAGTCTCGTTCGCCTTCCGCTGCGCCTTGAACTGCTGCTTCCTCTGTCTGTCCTGCTCCTCAGCCCTGTGCCTCATCGCAAACACCTTATCCTCGATCGCGGCCACCTCGGCCAGAATCTGATCCACCAGCGACAGGTCAACCTTCCCCCCGTCGCTCGTGATGAAGCCGCCAAAGGTGGGCAATATTCTCTTGTACGTGTTGAAGAGGAAGTCAAGCGCGCCGTCCCTAATGTCCAAGGAGGGGAGGTGCGGCAAAAAATCGTTGCCGACGAAGAAGCACATGAACACAATGTCGTCGACGATTCTCTCGAAGTCGAACTCGAACGGGACGTTCTGGCAGACCGCGAACTATTTGTTTGGGAATAATGGGGGTGGAGATGGGGGTGGGGATGGGGATGGGGATGGGGATGGGGATGGGGATGGGGATGGGGATGGGGATGGGGATGTTAGTCAACTCAATTTTGTTTACTATATCGTTATTTATACTGTTTAAGAAATAGGGGTATTGCTCACCTCGCTGTACAAGTACTCCCTCAGGATGCTAATGCTCACAATCTGAAACGGTTTGTAGCTCTGATTGACGTGCCCCATCCCCTCAGTCCCCGTCGCCTCGTTGAGCTGCGCCTGAATATCGTGAAACCCGCTCGCGCGCTTCCGATTATTGATAGTTTCCGACGCCCTCCGCCCAAACGCAACCTCCTCCCTCAAAATAAAGAAGTTCGCCTCGTGGGTCGCCAGCGCGAGCATGATGAGATCCGCGTCAAGGCCGTGAAGAACATGGGAAATGTTCGGATCGTACCCCTGCTGGGCTCTCTCCGCCCTCACGAGGCTCATTATCTTATGCTCCCCCTCCCCCGGGATACTCGCGTCGGAGAAAAGGACAGTTATCGACCCCCAGTGCTCGTCGGTGGAGACCTTGTACTCTACGAAGAACCTGATGAAGCTCGAGAGGCGGAGCATGAAGGCCGTTCCTGGGGTGATGACGTTCGAGTCCCAAGGTTTCTCGAGGTTGGGGGCGGCACGCCCGGAATTCTTCAGGTCTTCCGCAACCTTCTTCTTCACGATTAGGTTCTCGCGGGCTTCCTGGGCCGACCTGAAGCGGCGGGAGCGCTAAGAATTGCGGGTGTGAGTGTGAGTGTGAGGGAGTGGGAGTGGGAGTGGGAGTTAGAGTGGGTGTGTGAGGTGGGAGTGTGAGTGGGGGTGGGACTTTTGTTGGGATTGGTTGTGCTTGTGGTAACGTTTGTGTTTGTGTTTGCGTTTGGGTAACAGTTTGTGGTAACAGTTTGTGGTAACAGTTTGTGTGTTTGCGTTTGCGTTTGGTTTGTGCACTCACTCACCTGCTGGTTCATCTTGGCCCTGGGGGCAGTCCCGTCAATGGCCAGGAAGAGGAGCTTCCGAGGCCTGACAGCCTCAAATATTCGCGTCACATAAGCAGCCACATTGGCGAACATCTCAGTCTCGGTCTTGGGCTGGGCCCCAGACTCGGGGTGCGAGCACGGGTGAATGATTCCGTTCATATCAATATACAAGTTGTCAAACTCGGGGAAAGAGAGGTGGGCTGCATTGGGGTTGGGGAGGCTGCTGTTGATTGGGATTGGGGTGTTTTGGATGTATTGGGGATGTTGCTCAAGAATGTCTAATACGCATTTGGGGTACTTCTCGCTGAGCCAGCGATAGAAGGCTGGAACACCCATTGAATAAATTTGGGGGGGGGTTAAATGCAGATTTTTCAGGTGGTCACATATGCTTCCTTTACAAAACCAAAAAACTCACCACCAATTATTCACAAATTAAAAGAAGGATCTCCATGGCATCATTTGTTGTTCAAGCAGTGGCCCACCGTACTGCGTACAGCTTCCTGGCTGAAGCAATCTCCAGCTCGACCGATGGCCTTACGTTAAACGACCTCAAGTACAAAACTTCTGACTACTTTGAAATCCTCGACTATGTCACGCTGTTGTGCTTGCACGCGGGAAAGCGAAATGACTGGGACTACGAGACTTGGCGGAGCATGATTGTGCCATACGTAACGACTCTTCCCTCTATGACGTCTGAGGCTGCTGCTCATGTTGCGAGCGAGTACCAGGACAAGCTGGCGTCGTTGCTTGACGACTCTTACAGCGACAACGAGGAGGATCCTCTGGACGTTTGCAACATCAAGTTCAACTTGGCCTACGGAGGCAAGATTTTGCTGCACTCGACCAAGCTTAGGTTGAAGAGGGGGCATCGGTACGGATTGGTGGGAAGGAATGGGTGCGGGAAGACGACGCTCATGACGGCCATTAACAACGGGAAGTTGGAGGGGTGGCCCGACAATGTGGTGACCTTCTACGTTGATTCTGGCTCGAATGTCGACAACGACTTTGAAGAGTTCAACGTGACCAAGTACCTGTCCTCCGGAAACAACTCTACCGAGGAGAAAGCCAAAGCTCTGCTGGGCGAGCTGAGGTTCACCGAGGAGATGATGAGCGGGAAGATTGGCGAACTGTCGGGCGGGTGGCAGATGAAGGTTCGGCTGTGCGCGGCGGTGCTGAGCAAGGCCGACATTCTGCTGCTGGACGAGCCCACCAACCACCTCGACACGAACACAGTGAAGTGGCTGGAGAACTACCTGAAGGGGCTGAGCGATACGACGGTCATTACCGTCAGTCACGACACCACCTTCATGGAGAACACGTGCAGCGACATCATCCACTACGAGAAGAGGGATGGCTGGTTCCACAACAAGCTTGTGAATTACTTTGGGACCATGAGCGCGTTCGTCGAGAAGCAGCCCCAGGCGAAGCACTACTTCGAGCTGGCTAGCAGCGAGCTGAAGGTGAGCCACCTGATTAAAGACGTCCCATTTTTTCACACTAACCCTAATTATACACCCACAGTTCATCTTCCCCAACCCCGGAAGACTGGAAGGGATAAAAACTAGCACGCAGAGGTTCTTGGAGATGGAGAATGTTGACTTCAGGTACCCGGGGACGGAAACGAACCAGCTCACGAACGTCAACTTGACCATGACGCTGAGCACGAGGGTGGCGGTCGTGGGGGCCAACGGAGCCGGGAAAACGACGCTGATTCGGATGCTGGTTGGGGACAGAAAGCCGAGCAATGAGGGAGCGTGCCGGTTCTTCGTTCACCACAACTTGAGAATTGCCTACGTCGCGCAGCACTCCTTCCACCACGTGGAGGAGCACTACGAGAACAGTCCGTGCGACTACATCGCGTGGCGGTTCAAGGACGCCTACGACAAGGAGAAGTTTTTGAGTGAGGGCTACAGGATCAGTGACGAGGAGAAGGCTAGGGTGGAGGAGTGGGGGTTGGAGGGAATTTGGAGCAGGAGGATGAAGGGAGGGAAGCTTGAGTACGAAGTGAAGAAGAGGAACGTTCACGAGAAGAGGAACAAGTACTACACCAAGGGGGAGTTGATTGAGCTTGGGTGAGTTATTTTTGAGTGACTAAGTGTCGGCGCGAAAAGGAAGCTCGAGCTAGTTTTGCTGGCTCGCTTCGCTCGCAAGCCTTGAGGAAGACGAGAAGACGAGCCACAACTAAACTAACCTAACCTTATATTATTCCACTCAATTTGCCAATGCGCCTCGCCTTCGCTCGGTGCAGCTTCGAGAAGACCCTCCGCCAAGCCGACGAGAAAATTGCCGCCGTCGACGCCGGCATGGATCTCAGACCCGTCACCACCTCCCACATCCAAACTCACCTCAACGACTTTGGCTTGGAGAAAGAGTTCGGCACCTACGGAAAGATCAAAGGGTTGTCCGGTGGTCAGAAGGTGAGCGAGCGAAGCGAGCGAGCCTTGTGGAAGACGAGCATACTCGCGATGAAGTGCGCGAAATGGCTATAGACATAATGGCTACATCCACTACTGAACTAACCCACCCAATTCGTTTGGCTCGCTCCGTTTGTTTCGCTCGTCCTTCATTGAAAATGCGCCTCGCTTCGCTCGGCGCAGGTGAAGCTCGTGCTCGCCGCGGCGATGTGGAACACGCCCCATTTGATTGTGCTTGACGAGCCGACCAATTACTTGGACCGCGAGGCGCTTGGGGCGTTTAGTAAGGCCCTCCAGGACTTCGGTGGCGCCGTGCTGATGATCAGTCACAACAAGGAGTTCTATAACAGCGTGTGCAACCAGCAGTGGATCGTAGAGGACGGGGTTGTGAAGACCATCGGGGAACAGACCGAGAGGGAGATGAAGGTGAGCGAGCGAAGCGAGCGAGCTTTGGGGAAGACGAGACTTATGATGCCACAACTCAACTAACATTATATTATTCCCACTCAATTCGTATTCGCACCTTCTTCGCTCGGCGCAGGCTGTGAACGTCAAGAAGGTGGTGGAGAAGGAACTCAAAAACGAGGACATTATGGAGAACGCCGGCGGGAACGCAAACAATGACGGGGACAAGTATAAGGACGCGAGCTTGAATTTCTGGGGAAGGACGTTAGCCAAGAAGGACATCCGCAACTTTGCCAAGGCGCAGAAGAAGGGAGACGTGGAGCTGATGAGGAAGATTTTGGAAATTCCTGTGGGAAAGGTGATGCCGGGTATGGAATTATTGGGGGATGGCACTGCTGGTGCAAAGCAATAAATTTGGGAAAGATTTTGAAATTCTATTTTTATACTACTAAACGAAGTGAGCCACCGCCAAGCTCCCCTCAAAGCATTCCATATTGCAGGTTGGACACGTTTCCTTCCTCTTCAACCACGTCGATATGCACGATTTGCAAAAAACGTGTCCGCACTTGGTCAGCATGGGTTTCGAGGGTTTTCCCATGCACACGTTGCACTGAACGTTTTCCGGCACATGCTCGTCAAGCTGTTCGCCTTGAGACAAGCTCTGCGTTGACTGCGTGTTGTGAAAGCTTTTCATAATGTTTGCGAGTCCCGCCATTGCTTTTGCCCTTTTGCTCCCGAGAACGTTGGACATGCTGCTGCTGCTGCGCCGAACGAGGCGAGGCGAGGCGAGACGAGGCGCAATTTTAATGAAGCAAGAGCAAAACGAGTGAAGCGAGTCAAAAGAATTGAGTGGAATAATGTTAGTTTAGTAGTGGATGTAGTGTGTAGCCATTTCGCGGGATTCATCGCGAGTATTCTCGTCTTCGTCAAGGCTCGCTCGCTTCGGTCGCTCACCTGCTGCTGCTGCTGCTGCTCCGAGCCACCTTATTCCCCCCCTCGGTCGCTCTACTCTTTCTCTGTATTTCCTCCCTCTTCCTCTTTACGATTTCGTCCGCTTTCATGAAATTTCCGGCGTTCTCCATTACATTTTCCTGCATTTTCAATGCTTGCTGTT
>Ga0114994_10003278_pt1 | contig 11808 bp, 8 predicted proteins | sample ArcticOcean_MG_C_9_FD_87043 | JGI IMG/M metagenome (GOLD analysis project Ga0114994, IMG submission 87043) | Marine microbial communities from western Arctic Ocean - ArcticOcean_MG_CB2_152 | ecosystem: Environmental > Aquatic > Marine > Oceanic | place: Arctic Ocean: Canada Basin | collected... | reverse complement strand
GGCCGCAAAAGGTGGGGGAGGGTCCCCGCCCCGTCGTGCTATGCTACCGCGGTCCAGAGAATTTTTTTCCCTCTTTTAGGTTTGGGGGCTGGGGCTAGGGGGCGGGGCCGGGGGGGGGGGGAGACACCACGCTTCGCCGAGAACTTACCGAGGGGCGCCTAGAACCCGCACGCTAGCCAAACCCGAACGGCCAAATAATCGACGCCGTCAAACACGCGGCCGCTAAGACTACCGAGGCACGCCATCAACGCGCGGCCCAGTATCAGCCAGCTCTTCCACGCTCTCACGCGCTACGCAAGGCGCCCCACAACGGCCAACTCCCTCCCGCGCGGCACAAGCCGACCCGAGGAAGGCGCGTCGCACGCTCAATTTTTTGACGCCGTCGAGCTAGAGGCTCCTCATTTTTTTCTACGTGACGTAACGTGGCACGTAAGACCCGACGATGAACAGCGAATATGACTACCTCTTCAAGCTGCTGCTGATCGGCGACTCCGGCGTCGGCAAGTCTTGCTTGCTCTTGAGATTCGCCGACGACACGTACACGGAGTCGTACATCTCGACGATCGGCGTCGATTTCAAGATCCGGACCATCGAGCTGGACGGCAAGACGATCAAGCTCCAGATCTGGGACACGGCCGGCCAGGAGCGGTTTAGAACCATCACGTCGTCGTACTACCGCGGCGCGCACGGCATCATTGTAGTGTTTGACGTCACGGACCAGGAAAGCTTCAACAACGTGAAGCAGTGGCTGCACGAGATCGACCGCTACGCCTGCCAGAACGTGAAAAAGCTCTTAGTGGGCAACAAGTGTGACCTGGCCTCGAAGCGGGCCGTGCCCACCGAACAAGCTGTCGAGTTCGCCGAAAGTTTGGGCGTGGAGTACTTGGAGACGTCGGCCAAGTCCGCCCTCAACGTGGAGAAGGCCTTCACGACCATGGCGTCGGAGATCCGCAAGTGGATGCAGTCGCAGCCGGCGCCGGCGGCCCAGACCAAGGTCAACATCGGCAAGGGCCAGACCATCGGCAAGGAGTCGGGCGGCTGCTGCTGAGCGGTTTCCTCCCCCCGCCGTTTGTGACTACTACTCCTGCCTAAGGCGACTGGCGTTTATACCGCACAAACACTACTAGTTAATGATAACACATCCGCCCTCTCAAATCGACGGCGCGGAGCTTGTATGGCGTCACCCCAAACGTCGTCGAGATCAACGGGAACGCGGACCGGAGCGTTGCCTTGGCGCCACCCATGCGCAGCGAGACCGCAGGCCGCACGTTGTCCAGAGAGACGCCGTCGGCCGCGTCGAGGCCGACACCGGCGAAGTATCCGTCCACGTGGAAGCTGAGGACGTGGCCATGCGGCACGCGGCGGTCGACGACAACGCCAATGCGTTGGGGCCGATTTTGCCGATTATGAGCAAAGTTCCGCAGCGATAGGCACCCGACGGTCTTCATGGGTCGCGCCGAGAGGTTCGTGCCGTGAAACAGGCCCTCGTTCGGGTCCAGCGCAAACGAAATCCCCGCAGAGCCGTCGCACGGTTCGCGGCCCAGCCAGAACGGCGAGGGGTTTCTGCTTTGCGCGCCGATGACCACGCCGACGGCGAAGCCGAATACAGACGAGATTTCTACTTCGAACGCGGACAGCGGACCCTCGAGCGAATCTGACGCCGCGAGGGTGACGTCACCACTCGCGCCGGGGCTGCCCACCTTCTGCACCGTCGCGCGCCGGTCGTGCCGCGGTAGTGTCGCACGAAAGCTCGTCGCTCCGGGCCCGGCGCTCTCGCTCGGCGCATTGCGCGCGGCCCAGCTGAGACTCGCGCCCGCCAGCGCGCGGTACGCCTGCCGCGCGTCCGTGTAGCAACCGAAGCGTAGCGCGGCCGCACCCTTGACGCCGTGGTCGCGCGCCAGCATGGCGCCGTACAATCGATTCGCGTCCGTCTTAACCGTGGCGTAGCCCAGCCGCCCCGTCGTCGCGAGCGCGTCGACGTCCCTACATTGGAGCCACGCCGCCGCCAAATCCAGGACCGGCGCGCCGGCGCGCCATGGCAGCGGCTCGTGACTACGTCGCGTCGGCGCGACGACGGTGATGCCGGCGCCGCGCGCCTGTGGAGCCGGACCGATCACCGCCGCGACGACGGCGCGGCTCCCCGCGCGCTCGCCCTCCGTGACGGCGAGCGGCCGGGCACAGGCGGCATCAGCGTCCGCTTTGGGCCTCCTAGCGGCGACGCGCGCGGCCTGGTCGAGCGGCGCGCCGCCGAGGCGAACGCGGACGGCGCCGGTCCGGGAGTAAATGTGACGGCCGTTTACGAACGCGGATGCGGGCGCGAGCTGACCCATCGCGTTGGCGAACGGCGACCGGGGCGGCAATGCGTTCCGGACGCCGCACCGCCGGCACATGTCGGCGAACGCCGCCCAGCGCGCCGCGCCCGGCGGCGGCCGACGCATCTTCGCGCACGCCGCGAGCTCCATCAGAGAGAGAGACTCCTGGCCGTAGGGTGGCCTCGTGTACAGCACGAGGTAGCGCCCCTCGTGCGGTCCGTCGGTCACACGGCCCTCGTGCCACGTCTCGTGGACCTCAGCGTCGTCGTGGAGTCCGTCGTCGTCGGCTCGCCACGACACCAGACATCGTGGGTCGAGATGCTCCGTGCAGTGCACGACCCGCGCCCGGTGCCCGCTCTGCCACCAGTGGAGCTCGACGAGACCCGCTCGGTACGCGCAGGGAAAGTGAAACGACCGGCGGGAGCACGCGTAGCAGCCCACCGTCGCGCCGTTCAGACCGCAGAGCGCGCAGGTGAGCTGCTTGCCCCTCCGCCGCTCGCTGCGAAGGCTCGCGACGTCGACGACACACGGGTTGTCCGAGACGACGCCAATTCTCACGTCGTCGCCGAGGTGACCTATATCCACGCGCGCGCCGGACGAATAGAGCGCGCAAAACTCGTGCGCGACCAGGTCGTTGCCGAACGCAACGAGATTGCCTCCCGTGGCGAGTCTGCCTGGTATCCATGCGCCTGGCCCCTTTCCTCCGCAGAAACAACACGTGGCTCCGGGCGGCAGCTGTCGATCCGAGAGCAGTATTACAGACATCCTGCCAGCCGATGCTTATTCACCAGATACAGCTGTTTCCACACGAATTCCTCCGAGGGCGGTGACAATGGGTATACTGCGGCCGCGCTGCCGGCGTGTGCTGCGCGTTGGATTGTCTGGTGGGGCTGCAGAGCTAAAATCGGCGAAAGCGACGCCCGCATAACTATGGTCAATTCGGGTTTTGGGAGGCGCGCGCCTAGGGAAGCGTAGGGGGGGGCTACCCCCCGCGAGCGGGTACGTAGGCTTGTTGGCGGTCGTAGAAGCGTGCGTCGTCGTCGGCGTCTAAAGCGACGCCGGCGTTTTATTTTCAAACCGGGTTTTCATCCAACCCGGATTTTTACATGCAATACGCGGCCTGCCGGCTAAAATTGGTTTTGGAGCCCCGTTGAAGACTTGTTGTAGTATTTTGAAAGCATACCTACGCGGTCTCCAGCCAGACGCGCTCGGCGCGTTGGTTAGACCCACCTTGCAGCCTTGGTACGCACTGCGCACCGATCCGAGGGTTCCGCTGCGCGTGCGCTAGCCTGAGGCCCAGCCCGAGCCTGACTCGATAAGACCATGCGGCGCCTCGTCCTCATCGCGGCCTCCTGCGGCGCGCTCGTCGGCACGGTCTCGCCGCGCCGCCGCGTCGCGCCGCTGCGCGTCTTTGGAAGGCAGGGCATCGACTTGAGACCGCTGCGGCCATTGGTCGACGTCGTCGAGGACGCGTACATCACCCAGGACTCGCGCCTGACCAAGGACCGGAGCGTAGTCATCGTTACCACGGCCTCCTTACCCTGGATGACGGGCACCGCCGTGAATCCGGCCCTGCGGGCCGCGTACATGGTCGGCAACGGCTATAAGGACGTGACACTCTTACTACCGTGGTTGAGCGACCCGGAGGACCAGAAGACCCTGTTCAACGGCCGCGTGTTTCAGTCAAAAACAGAACAGGAGGAGTTTGTGAGGGACTGGATCGCCAAGAACGCCCCAGACGCCCCAGCTTCTTCACTGAATCTAGGCTGGTACCCGTCCCGATACGCTACTGGTCTAGGCTCGATCCTCAACTTAGACGACATGATGACGAACATCCCCTCCACAAAGAACGACATTGTGATTTTGGAGGAACCGGAGCATTTGAACTGGTACCGCAACGGCCCGCGCTGGACCAGTCGTTTTAGACATGTCGTGGGTGTCGCCCACACGAATTACGAGGCCTATGCTATTGCTGATAATGAGGGGATGGAGAATCCGACGGAAGAATTTAACGTCAAAGCTGAAAGGTTTTTTACCGAAACTGTTACTAGAGCGCACTGCGACGTTGTTGTCCAATTATCGCGGACGTTGCGGCCGTTGCCGCATTCCCGCGTGGAGAACGTGCACGGTGTCAGGAAATGTTTCCTAGATGTTGGGGCGCAGGGCGGGCCGCCCGCTTTCATACAGAAGCCGACGGACGCGAGGTGCTATTTCGTGGGCAAGGCCATGTGGGCCAAGGGGTATACCCAATTACTAGTGCTGAAGGATACGAACGACATAAAAATCGACTGTTATGGCGGGGGACCCGAGTTAACGGACATCCAGAACAAGTCTAGGGTCTTGGATTGCGGGCTGGTCTTCAAGGGCCCGGCGGACCACGCCGACGCGTCCATCTTCGGGGCCTACGACGTGTTCGTGAATCCTTCTATAAGTGAGGTCCTGTGTACGGCGACGGCCGAAGCCTTGGCCATGGGGAAGCGGGTCGTCATTGCCGAACATCCCTCGAACGAGTTCTTCTATCAGTTTGATACGTGTTACAAGGTGCCGCCGGGTGACTCCGAGGCGTTTAAACGCCAACTCAACGACGCCTTGGACGCTGCTTCAACAGATCGCGTCGCGTACAAGCCCTGGGCGTCGCCAAATTTGCCGGATGCGCTCAAACCGCTCACGTGGTCCGCAGCGACGGATCGCCTCGTCTCGTCCAGCGCGCTCGACGCGCGCGCGCCGCCGGCCCGGTTAGCGCTCGCTTCCTTGGTGATGCACTCCTACCACTGGGGCATGACGGCCTCGCCGCTGGCGCTGGACCTGTTCCTGACGCTGTCGGGCGCCGGCCCGCACACGGCCTGGAGCGATAGGAGAGACGAGTTGATCGGCTCGGTCGGCGGCGTGACACGCACCGACGAGTCGGACTCGAAGTTCCAGGAGATCCTGCGGCGGAATCTGGCGTCCACGTCCAGGGCGCTGAAGAACGCGAACCGCCTCTCGAAAGTCATTTCCGAGCGGTTACGAAAGCGGGACGGCGCGGCGCAGCTGCAGCGCCGCCTGGGCCCAACATTAAGACCGCGGCGCCGGCGGAAGCTGCGGGAGGCGCTCCCGGGCCCCGGCGTGCCTTTGGTGTCCGTGCGTGCGGAGGAGGAGGAATTAGCTATCGAGGAGAGCCTCTTCGACGAGGAACCGCGGCCGCCCCGGGAGACGAACTGGCCACGTACCCAACGCGCCTGGCGGCGCGTGCGGGGCCAGTACCAGCTCTTTTCCGCGTCGTGGCTCGAGCCGCGCCAGTTCCGGGAGCGGGACCGGTCGCTGCCCAAGGCCATCGCGCGGAGCGCCGCACGCGCGACGCGGAGCCTCCGGAGCGAGCTCGCGTCGAACGCGACGAATACTAAATAAATATACCACACACACGGTGTCATCGGCGCAGGAGCACGACGAGCGCGCCGAGGGCGGCGGCGCCTCAGACGACGGCGCCCCGCGATGTGCCCGCGCACGCCCGAGCTCTTGCCGCGTGTTCATGCGCCGTCAGTCCGTAGGCGGCCGCGTCCCAGGGGTAACAGTTCCATAAGTCGGGCACGTCCTCGCACGCGATGTAAGTTACGTCCGCCGGCAAGGACGCCCTCTTGGGCTTCAGCTTGTTGTGCACGACCAAGCAAGCGACGTGCGCCGGCGCGTGCCGCTTGCGTAATTCGCCGACGCACGCCGCGAGCGTCGTGCGCGTATCATCCACTTCATCTACTATCAGCACACGACCATCTTTCACGAGGGCCCCCGGCCCGTAGCTCTCGTCGAACCACTGGTTGATCTGCACGCCGTTCTTATTAATCGTGTTCGTGCTGTCGTCATAGAGCTCCAAACCAACAGCAACGATGGGTACGTTGATCTCACTTCGAAGCATGCGCGCCGGGATGAAGCCGCCGCCGCCGATGGCGACAATGACGTCCGGCTTGAAGGCCTTGACGCAGTCAACGGATGAGCTTACGGCGTCGTGGATGCATTCGTAGGAGAAGTAGACCTTACCGTCTATTGCGCGGCGCGCCATTGCTCTCCTTTGCGTTCAGCTACAGTGTTCAAAGTTTAGAGTTGTCCTGCGCAGCTCTGTAAAGGCTGTGCAAAAAGTCAACTTAAGAGCTGTGCTGTGCTTGAGGCCGCAGCGATGCGGGGCGCCCACGCTGTGGTTTTCCGACTAGTGAATGTATCCTCAGTCCCTGGGAGCTGCAAGAATGTATTTTGGATACGTACTGCCTGTGAAAGCGCTCAAAGAGAGCCAATACAATGCAGCTAAAACCCGTTTTTGACCGAATAGCGCGCGTTCCCGGAGTTTGCAAGGCTGCGCGCGCGTAATCGGGCACGAGCGTCACCAGGCGCGCGCCAGCAGACTCCTAGAAAGTCTCGTCGAGCCGCAGTGCTGTGAAACTGCGCGCAGTGCCGTCCCAGAGCTGCATTCCTAAAAAAGCCAAAAAATCAGCTCATGAAGTCCCTCTTCAAGCGCAAGGACTCAACGGATACAGTAGATACGCCGCCGTCGGCCAAGGCGTCGCTCGGCTCGAGCGCCTGGCGTAGGAGAGTGGGCGAGAGCGCTCGCAACAAGCTCGGGCTCTCGCGCCACGAGACCGACGACCACACGGGCGACTTGAATGCAGGCGTCGCGGCGTACCGGGCCGCCGCTTTAAAGCTCAAGGAGGCACAAACAGCTTTAGAGTATGTCGAGGCCTCGGAGAAAAAGGCCGACGCTCGGAGGAAGGACGCCCTCAAAGCTCTAGGCGAGGACGACGACCTCATCACGGCCTTGGAGGCGGCCGAGGAGCGCACGGACCGCTTCGACCGCGTCGAGGGCTGGTGCCTCGCGCCGCTGAGAGCGGTCCGGCGCTACGAGTCTGTCGTGGAGAGCGCTATTGGAGAGCGGGACTCCGTCATCCAAGACTACTTTGCGCGCAAGCGCAAGTTGGAAGCGGCGCAGAAGAAGAAGGACGACGTCGTGTCGAGGCAGCAAAAGTACGACGATTCGTGCCAGCGGATGCGCGCCGCTACGGCTTGCTTGGAGCCGCTTCTCGATGCCTTCGTGAGTGCCGCGCAGACAGCTTTATCGGAGTGTTTGAGGTGCGCGGCGGCCGCGCGCATCGTGCAACTGGAGGACGCCGCCGCCCGTTTAAGGCCCTGGGCCGCAGCCACCATTAGCGGGGAAGAGCCGTCAGTCGCTAGAGATTTACTCCGGGGCGTGGCCGCCTCCCGGCGGGACGGCACGACCATTTCGCTGGAGGCGCCGGCGTCCGATGACCTCCAGCGGCTCGAGGCCTTGGTCGCGCAGGCGCCGGCCGTCGTCGCACCTGCGCCGGCGACGCCGCAGAGCCACGATATTGTTCCAGAGGTCGGCCCCACCGAGGCGGCCTCGCTGGCCGCGCTTTTACGGCGGCTCGGGCAGGACGATGCGTTGACGCGGAAGGGCTTGTTCCGCATCCCCGGCGACGCCGCGACGTGCGCCTCCATGAAGGCGCGGCTCGACGCCGGCGACAGCGGCGTCGTCGGTACTTTGGATGTGGACGACTGCGCCACTTTGGCGAAGGGCTGGTTCCGCGACCGGCCGGGCCTCGTGCCCAGGGGGGGCAACCTCGCGCTGCGCGCCGCGGCTGACGTGTGCGGCGACGATGATGAGGCCTTCGCCGCGGGCGCGCGGGACGTGCTGAGCCAAGGTGGCGCGGCGGGCACCGTTGTTCGGGATCTCCTGGTCCTGTTGCACGCCGTGTCGCACCGCCAGGCCGAGAACGCCATGACGCCGGAGAACCTCGCCATCTGCTGGGCGCCGAACGTGTTCGTCATGGACCCAAATAGCCCTGCATCGGTGGTGGACCTGCAGCCAGCGATTCGGTTGACGGCACGCCTCGTGGCAATTGGCGACCGGCTGAGGGGCGATTAACTATGTGTGAACTTTACCCTGCGTCGTATTTCGTAATTCGCCTCGCTCCCGCCCGCGTTGCCCCGCGAGGTCCCCGTTCCACCGCGAGCGCTCGGCCCTCCTCCAGTACTACGCCAAAATGGACCCGGTGCCCGGGCCAGCGCCCGACTGCAAGTCCTGCGCGACGCAGGAGGACTGCGGCGCGGGCGAGATCTGCGTCGGCGGATCGAGCCGCCGCCGTCTCCGCTTCGGCAACATCCAGGACGGATGCTGCCGCGACGGCGAGCTCTAAGTCTGCAAGCAGGGGCCGCCCGGACCCGCCCCTCATTCCTCACGCAACATCCCCCCCCTCTCCCCGCGTGTCCCTTCCCCGCCGGGCGGCCCGCCGGAGTAACGTACTACTCCGCACTTGTCTAGGCCTCCTCGTTGAACGAACGAACGCGCCGAGCGCCGACCCAAGGTTAGGGACGCAGCATAGCAATAGCCATCTAATCATGATTTTACGTGTGCGATTCCATGCCGCACGTCCCGGCCGAGACCGCGACCCGCACGCTTGATTTTTTATTTTTTCGGGGGCACAGTGGACTGTTCAGCCAGCCCGGCGTAAATTGGGCTGCCCGCAAAGGCGTAAGCACTGCTCCGTCGCCGCCGCATGGTCGCGCTCACGTCTGCACAGCAATGCCGCTCCTCCCATAGTAAAAGTGGGAGCAGCTGAAAAGATGCCGCTCCTCCTCCAAGCGCGCATCACCGCGCTCAGCTTCGAAGAGGCGCGGTACCGGCACTTCCGGGCCAAAGAGCTCCGGTGCGGTACGTTACAAAAAGCCTGGGACCAGGTGAATGCGGACGACGCCACGCAAGCGACGCGGCGCCTCTTCGCGCGGACCGTCGGACAGGTGGTGGAGATCCACGCGCTCGAGCGCACCTTCGACGTGTGGTTGAGGATGCCGGCGCGGCTGAAGGCGCCGGCGCTGCCCGCGCGGCCGAAGGCTGCCGACGAGTACGACCCGCGGTCTCTTGATCTAGGCAAGCGCCTCGCGCAGCGCGTCCTCGACGACCGCACGGCGCGGTCGCGTTTGCGGCGCTGGGCGGCTGTTGCTAAACGATCGTCGCCGACAGAGCCCTCCGTCGCCGTGGTCGCGGGTGACCTAGCGGACGGTATGGCGACGCAGTGCGGTCTGATCACGCTGGGCCGCTCGCTTAAACGACGGCGGCGTGGCGACGCCTTCCGGCGCTGGGCGGCCAGGCCCGCGCGCGTTATCGTGCGGCTGGCCACGCGCCTCGCGAGCTCGCTGCTGCGGCGGCGATTTATGGCGTGGCGCCGGGCGGATAATACCCAAGGCCTCGAGAGCGCGCTCTTCGAGGCCCAACGCACCTTGGATGCGCGGCGGTGCCTCGGGGCGCTCGACGACGCCTGGCGGCGGCGAAGGCGGGAGCGGCTGCGGCGCGTCCTCGGACGGTGGAGGGCCTCCAGCGCGGGGGGCGCCGCGGCGGTCGAGGCGCTCACGCAGGAGCGCGACGCCGCGCGAGCAGAAGCCTCAGCGACGCTCACGCTGCTCGGGACGGCCACCGCCTCGCGGGACGCCGGAGCAGAGGACGCGGCGCAGAAACTCCGCGGCGAGCTCGAGGCTATCACGGCGGAGCGCGACACCGCGCGGGAACAGCTCGCGACGGCCACTGCGGCGCTCGAGGCCGCCCGAGCCAGCTTCGGCGACGCGGCCGCGGCCGACGTCGCGGCCGCGCAGGAGCTCCGCGGCGAGCTCGAGGCGCGGACCGCGGAGCGCGACGCCGCGCGCGCCAGCTCAGGCGACGCGGCGGCCGCTGCCGACGAGAAAATCGAGCGGGCGCGCGAGGCGGCCGACGAGGCGCGGGCGGACGCCGTCCGGCGCGCCGTCGCCGCCGCGGACGTGCGGGCCGAGGAAGCGAGGAGCGCGCTCCAAACCAAGCTCGACGCGGAGCGGCGCGACGCGTTAGACGAGCAAGCGCGCACGCTCGGCACGAGGCACGCCGAGGACCTAGATCAGGCGCGCGAGAGCGTTGGCGACGGTTTTGAGGGGATGGCCAACATGTTGCGCAACGAAATCGCTGATTTGAAAATACAGCTCGAAAGCGCCCGTGCAGAGGCAACGGAGACGACTGCGGCGGACGCGCGGTCGCTCGATAGGCGGCGGAGCTTAGTAGCCCTGGGCGCCTCTTTCAAACGCCGGCGGCGCGAGTATGCGCGGCGCGGCTTCCTCAGGCTCGGCGAGGCCGGGCGCGCGAAGGATCAGATGCGCACGCGCTTGTCGGCGCTGTCCGACGCGTGCGAGCGGCGCCGGCGCGACCGGATGCGGCGCGTGTTGGTGAAGCTCACGACGACTGGTGCCGACGGCGCGCTGAAGGCAGCTAGGGACGCCTGGGCGCGGGGCAACGTATCGAGGCGGCTCGCGGACGCGAAGCGGAGTGCGTTTACCAGCTTGCGCTGCCGGACGCTCGAGGCAGCCCTCGCTGTGGAATGTAGCCGGGCCGAACGAGCGGTGGGCGCACTCTCCGCCGCGGAGTTTGCGGCCATTGATTCCGTGGCGCGGCGCGAGCGCTCCGACGCGGCCGCGGCGTATGCCCAGGCGACCGCTCTCCACGCCGACACCGCATTAGCCACGGCCGTCGCCATGCGGGACGAGGCGGCCGCGGCGTCGGGCGAGCAGGTGCAGAACGCGGCCGACGCGGAGGAAAGGGCGTCCACCGAACGGGCGCGCCTCGAGCAGCTGCTGGTGGACGCGAAGATGGAGATCGTGCACCTCATGGCGGCGCAGGACGCCGTCCAGCCGTCGGGGCGGCTGCAAATGTCCTCGGCGCCGCCCTCGGAGGCGTCGGAGCTGGGCGAGGCGCCGCCCCAGCTGCCGCCGCGGAGCCGCGTCGGGCGGTTCAAGTCCGCGGCGGCGTCGTTCGCGTCACGATCGCGGGGGCGGGAGAAGTAAATGAGTTAAGTTAAACGTCCTGAGTCTGGGTTCGTGATGCGGAGGGGTTAATGAAGATGCAAGTTACAGGGCAGCGTCCCTCCAGCGAGCACTGTTCGCAAATTTCGCAAATCCAGGTCAATTCCCTGAGTGAGCGGGTGCTCGACACCAAGCACGCGCCGGGCGGTCCGTTCCGTTTCCTCAAGCGTCGTCACGGCCTCGCGGATATCATCGAGCGAGGTGCTGGTGTCCAAGTAAACTGTCTGCGCGTAAATACCCACCATCCCGATCGTAAGTCTATGATCGTCCCCCAAAATGCGCCGTGCCACGGGCATCGTTTTGAGCAACAGAGACTTAGCTTCTTTGAAGCGATTTTGTCGTTTTAGCAATGACGCGTAGTTGTTGGCTTCTATCAGCGTGCCTCTATATTCCTCGCCACTGAGCTTCAGAGTTCCAGAGTATACTTCTCGTCGCATCCGCAGGGCCGGTTCAAACCGTCCAAGCTGTTGATATGTGCTCGCCATATTGCCCTTCGCGACGAGTATATTATTTTTTGAATCGCCAAGGTGCATCATCAGAGACAACTCGGCCTCTCTCACGGACAACGCGGCCTTGTGGTTTTTTGCGGCGGATAAACCGCTCCCAAGCTGCCCCATCGCGAAGCTCCGAACCTGGTCCT
>Ga0114994_10003273_pt1 | contig 11819 bp, 26 predicted proteins | sample ArcticOcean_MG_C_9_FD_87043 | JGI IMG/M metagenome (GOLD analysis project Ga0114994, IMG submission 87043) | Marine microbial communities from western Arctic Ocean - ArcticOcean_MG_CB2_152 | ecosystem: Environmental > Aquatic > Marine > Oceanic | place: Arctic Ocean: Canada Basin | collected... | reverse complement strand
TATCTTGATAGTAAGCATCACTGATAGCATTTTTAAAAATGTTCCAGCCTTCGTGTATTCTAATTCCATGTAAATCAACTACCATCTATAAAATTACCTAAATCCTCTTGAATACTTATTCTAGTATCTTTATGATCAATATACAATTTTTTAAAGTTACTATCAACTCCGAATCTAGCATTAGGTCTTGTATATAGATCTACATCCGATACATTCTGTCTACCAACCAGTAATCCTATATTTTCTATTTTTAATTTAAACATGTAATATGACTGATTACCATCTAGATCAAATATATAATCTCTCGAAACTTGTTTATATGTTGCGGCCGATAGTCCTATTTTTTCCCCGTTATTATTATTTGACATTGACCACAACTGATAATCATTAGTGTGATACCAATTTATAACTATATCATCGGCTGTCTTAATATCAGCATTGTTGTTAAAGAATATGATCCCTCGTTTTGCACAATTAGTATATTTTATATTAAAAATGTACCACCAAAAGAAATCATGTAAACTATTAATTTCAAAAGGTGCTGTCTTTGCATGCAAGTCTAATTTTTCATAAAATCTTTCACTAAATCCTTCAACTGGCAACTTAACCCCAGTAAACGGATAACCTTGTCTTTTAGGAATTGAAAAGTATAATATTAACAAATCTTTAAATGTACTATAATGTATATTTGGATCAGTGACATGTTTAATCTTATTCTCAATACTCGTAATACTTTTGGCACTAAGATTATTTGTGTACTGTTTCCATGTATAATAAAGTTGGCTTGCAAAAGTAGTTCCAAATAATGCATCGCCGGTATCGCCGGTTACCGGTATATACCCTTGTTCTATTAAGTTATCATATTTATTTTCATCTGCATTAATTATCTTAAATTTATCTATTATGTATTCTTTCCAAAATATTGGATTGTTTAATATTGCAGATGAAGTGGTACAAACAGCAATGTTCTTTAACTGCTTCACTCCTAAATTCTTAATTAATGAACACATTATAACTGTTGAATCTATACCACCAGAGTACATTATTGCATATTTCTTACCCTCTCGTATACCGTTAAGTATATCCATTGATCGTTCATCTGTTATATCTTCAAATGTCTTACTAAAATTCTTATTGTATTTTGGCATCTCCATTCCTGGCCATATATCTTGATCAAATGGAGTAGTCCAGGTTGCATTACATCTTGATATAAATCTGTTAGGATTTAGTCGTCTAGCAATATCTATGTAAAATTTACCATCTGGACTTGCATTATGCCACGTATCGGTCCAAAAGGAATTTTGATATCCATTAAACACAATATTTGTAAATAATGTTTTCATACTGCAAATCCTGTTACTTTGCCACTGAACTTATTTTCTTTAAGTTCGTCTGATTGTTCTTGATCTATCAGTTGATAAAATTGGTTTCTATATAATACAACATCTGATAATCCTCCCCAGAATTTATCAATATCATCTAGTGTACTTTCTTTATTAAGGCCGTTATACAAGATGCTTAGTAAGGTTACCGAAATACCTAATTCTACATCTGATTGATCAACTGGTGCTGATAGGTTATCAGGAATTGTATTTGGGCCATGTAATAATGCAAGTTGATTTATAGGTAATGTATTAAAAATTAAATTAGTTATTCGAATTGCTTTTACACATTTTGCAACAAATAATGCATATTCTTGTAACTCTTTTAATGCAACTGATGCAATATCTTCAACGTAATCATCTGGCCACCCCTTGTGTTCAACTGAAGTATTTAATCTTCTAAAGGACGGCCATTGCCTGCTATAAAATATACTAGATGAAGCAAACATTATATTTTTGTCTTTAATTGTATATTCTAAACAGTTTTGATCATTAAAAGTTGGTAAGGTTTTTACACTTCCAACTACTAAAGGAACCTTACTACTTAATATTTGAGCAGTTTCCATAACAGTAAATGGATCACCGTGATCTACATAAAGTACACGATCAAATCCAGGAGCATACACTAAGTAATGCCCATAAAACGGATCAAACGGTTTCATGTCTATTGTATTCATATTGCTATTTACGGTTAAAATAAATCACTGTTATACCACTTTTCCGGTTGACTTAGTAACATATCTATGCTATACTAAGTACAGGAACTACTTAGGAGACTTTATGGATAAGAATGATGCAAGGCGTAACTTAAGAGTTTATGTGGACGATGTCCTCGAAGCTCAACCAAAACTTAGCAGGCAACAACTGGTAATACTATCAGCTTATATTGCAAGGACTAAGAAAATTAAGGCGGTAGATGCTCTGATTGCTTTGCAAGATGGGACTATACCTAAAGAAGAGATTGAACAATTAATTGATTTTTTAAACGAGAGGATGTAATAATGGACGTAAATGCAATTCTGGAATTTGATGTAGACTCTTCACTTGAGTCTCGTACTAAACATATCTCAGCTTTCTTTGGTAGGCATGAAAAAGTACTTGTTAAATTTAAAAAAGTCGATGGTAGTATGCGTGAAATGCCTAGCACACTGCATGAGTCGTTGATCCCTGTTCCACTAACTGTAACAGATCCAGCTAAAGAAAAGAAAAAATCTAATCCTAATGTTATGTCAGTTTATTGTACTGATGCTGAAGGCTGGCGATCTTTTAGGCTCGAGAATGTTATCTCAGTTATGGGTTACGATGATTAACATTATCCTTCCCTGGACATTAGTTGCAGTATTAATTTTTGGAGCTCTTTACTTTGTAATAACTTACCAAAAACGCAAAGATGAAGAAATGGCAATAGCAGTACAAATGGTTATGGATCATGCATTTGTATTAATGGACCTTGAAGAGGTAGAAGGTAAACTTATGGCGTATCGGACTAAGACTCAAGAGTTTATTGTCCAGGGTGATACGTTTGAAGATCTTGCAAAAGAATTTCTTAAAATGCATCCAGGCAAAACCGGTTTGTTTCCAAAAAACAAACATTTAAGGATTGAAAGCGAAGATGCAGTTTAAGAAGATATGGAAAATCCGTGAAGATATTAGATCGTTGTTATCTTCAATAGATTCTGACACTAAAGACGTCCGAGGCCTTTCACGGAGCCTTGGACGTCTTCTTAATAAAAAATATAAAACAAGATTTAAATGGATAACTTCGCCTGTATTGTTTAGGAACCATATTGTTGTATCTGGAGATTATGCTGACTGGGAAGAATATAATTCTCCTATAACAATTAGAATACATACCCATCCTGATATTAGCAAGTATCCATTTAGTAAAAGTGGATATAAATCTTGGACTCAATTTGTACAAGATTTAAGTGAATGTATTATGCATGAACATGTGCATATGGCGCAGTATAAAATGCATAAATCAAAGAAGATAGTTCCTAAATCTATCTGCGATCATTATAATTATTATGCTGACAGTGATGAAGTAGATGCATATTCGTGGACATTAGCAAGCGAGATTGCTGACAATGGTGGAATGGATTATATATCTAAACCTAGAATAGACAGTCCATATTGGTCGTATGTAAATTATGTATTTCCTATTAATAATAATATTAAGAAGAAATTATTAAAGAAAACTTACTCTTTATACATGGCATCATTAGAGTATAAGTAGACATATAGAAGTAGATTTAAAGGTAGTAACAGAATGAAAACAAAAATGATTAAGGCTCATATGCAAACAGCCGAAGTGTATGCAGAACTTTCTACGGCACAACGTATGAAAGTTGGAGCAATACTTGTTAAAAATGATCGCATTATTAGTATTGGATACAACGGTATGCCAAGTGGTTGGGATAATAATTGCGAAGAATCTACTTTGTGGACTAAAGATGGTAAACAATTATCCCAACCTGTCCTAGTAACTAAACCTCAAGTACTGCATGCAGAAGCGAATGCCATTGCTAAAGTAGCACGTTCGTCTGAAAATAGCGAAGGTTCTGCAATGTTTATTACTTGTAGCCCTTGCTTAGAATGTGCTAAACTAATTTATCAATCTGGCATTTCAACTGTATATTATAGAGATAACTATCGTAGTGACGAAGGTTTAAAGTTTCTTTCGCAAACTAACATTGTAGTGAAACAATTATGAAGGAGGAACAAATGGAAAAAGATGATTATCATAACATTTTGCAAGGAATGAGATTGATAGAAGACTTGCTTATTCCGCAGGTTACCCCAAGAGTACCTAGCCATATTAGAGAACGTGCTAGAGATGTAATTGCAGACTTTCCAACTGAAGAAAATCTTAAAACAATATGCGAGAGCAGACAGCCAACCGGGAGTAACAAATGACAGAATTTAAAACATGGACTACTACAGTAGAACTTAATGCAGACGGAGATTATGTTATTTCATTTCCAGATGATATGCTCGATACTGTAAAATGGTTTGAAGGTGATACCTTAGAATGGAAACCTTCGGATGATGGAAAAGCAGTTCTTATCAATAAAGTTGGTGAACTGATTAAAGTATATAAGAACCCTCAAGCCGAACAACTCAATCTCGACTTAAACAAATAACTCTTGACATTATAGCAGTAACATGTTATAATGTTATTATATTAAGATGGAGACTTAAATTATGATGCTTACTCAAGGCAAACCCGGCAATCAGGTAATGATTGATTTAGAAACATTAGGTACAAAACCTAACAGTGTAATGTTAACATTAGGAGCTCTTAGGTTTAATCCTTGGGGCGATGATAGCGATAAGAAATTAACTGATATGGATACGTTTTATAGGCGTATTGAAATTGAGAGCTATGATGGTTTAGATCATAATATTGATGATGCAACTTTAGAATGGTGGGGTAGTCAAAATGAAGAGGTTCGTGCAGAAGCTTTTGCAGAAGACGACAGACATAGTTTGTCAAACGTATTGGGAGATTTATATCGTTGGTGCGGAGGTATTAATGCTATTTGGGCTAATGGTACTGGTTTTGATCTCAATATTGTAGAGCATTTTAGTCGAGAACTTAAACGTGGTGTTGCTTGGAATTATTGGCAAGCAAGAGATGCTCGTACATTGTATGCACTTGCACCACATCTACAACGTCCAAAGGGAACTGCATTGCATCATGCATTATGGGATTGCTGGTCACAAGCAGTAGGAGTACAACAAGTATTTAATGAGTTATCAATTAAGGAATTAAAATAGTGCCATTCTATTCAACAAAACATTACGGACATAACATTGGACTTAGTGCCGTGTTTAGACAACCAAACGCAGATCATTCACATTGTCAATATTTGCATGGATATAGTCTAGCATTTACATTTACATTTGGTTGCGATCAATTAGATGATAAGAACTGGGCAGTAGACTTTGGTGGATTAAAGCCACTAAAGAAGTGGTTAGAAGATACATTTGACCACAAGGTAGTACTTGATGAGAATGATCCTAAACTACATTATTTCCACGTTTTAGAAGAAGCTGGACTTGCACAACTTACATTCCTTAACGGAGTTGGAGCAGAAAAGTTTGCAGAACATGCCTGGGTATTTGCAGATAAACTAATTCGTGATGCAACGGATAATCGTTGTTATTGTACAAAAGTTGAATGTGCCGAACATGGGTCTAATAGTGCAATTTTTGAACCTGCTTAGATGTATTATATTCCGTTATCATGTGTACACCAATACTTCTCATACATGTTAACAACTCCTCCAAAAGAGAGTAGTGTTTGGTTAGTAAATCTTGCTTGGAATATAGTATCAAGTGGAGATGACGAGAAGATGGGAATACCTGCTAGAATAGTGCAAGATGCATGTTCTGTTAACTCCTGGGGTGGTTGGGGTTTTTATAATCATAATATACCAGAAAAGCAACAGGTAATTAGTAGTATTCCGGTATTGCTATTTGAAGCAAAAGAAGATGCATTTATGTTTAGGTTAAAATATCCAGGTGAGAGCTGGGTACCGATGATAAGTACTGATAAGGAGACACATGATGTCAGACATTAAGCAATTTATGAAAACTCAATTAGAAGGTGAAGTAGATGAAGCAACTTCGTCATCACCTTTAATTGTAACTACAAGGCACGATCTTGATTCGTTACTAGAGATGACTAAAATAAACTTACTTAATTATGCTAAGAGGCACGGCATCTCAATTAACTCTCGTAAACGTAAACACGAAGTTATTGATATCCTAATGAGGAGCTAGAAAATGAGCATTGTAACTATCACAGAAAAGGCAAGGGATTACTTGTCTAACGTAGCAAAAGATGGAGCATTAGTATCACTATCTGTCCAAGGTGGCGGATGTTCAGGGTTTCAATATAAATGGGGTCTTACAACAGATGCCAAACACAATGATTTTGATTGGTCTGATCCAATTGATGATGTATTAGTAGTATGTCCTCTATCTGAGATGTACTTACTTGGTTCACAGGTTGATTACGTTGAGGAACTAGGTGGAAGTTTCTTAGCAGTTAAGAATCCAATGTCAACTAGTTCATGTGGTTGCGGAGAGAGTTTTGGTGCATAATGTTGTTGACATTAACAAGGAAGTAGTATATAATGGAAATTAATGATTACATAGGTATGAATTTAAAAGAATTAACAGATAAAAGTAATATGATTGCTAAAAAGTATAGTGCCGCATATAGAGGTGGAGCCGCTCAAGAAGTTCTTAATCAAATTCAGGAACACTTAGATATGATAAGGACTGTAATATGGGAAGCCCAGTATAAAGAGTCATTTAAACTCCAAATGGATGAAGATGAAAAAGCCCTTGACACCAACCATGACAGTATTGTTTGATATGCCTGATATTAGTATAGGTACCGATGATCTTATAGAACTAATGTATCAAGAGAAAGCTGGATTGCTAACAACTCACGAACCTAGTTTACTTGACGAATATAATAAAGGATGCGAAAACTTAGGAATTGATAGACAGTTTAAATCAAATAACTATCCTACTACAGTTGAAGAGGCATTACTTAAATGGAGCATGCCTGAGGAGTACCATAATATTGATTTGGAACAATACTTTGCTACAAAGGTACATACTAATGAACAGATTAATAGGGTTATAACTGAACTTGATATGTTCAAGAAACATAATATGGAAACAATGTTAAAGTTTATGATTTACCTAGTAGACATAATGAAAGAAAATAACATAGTTTGGGGAGTCGGAAGAGGTAGTTCGGTTAGTTGCTATTTGCTATTTCTGGTAGGACTGCACTCGGTTGATTCTATTAAATACAAACTAGATATGAAGGAGTTTTTTAAATAATGGCTAATAGTAGACACAAAACACACAAAGGACGAGAATTTAATATGTCCGCCTTTGTTGAACGAAATTCAGAAACTAGAGCTGTTGGCAACGTACCAATGAATGCTAGAGGAGATATTGTAGACAGCAAAGGTAATGTAAAAGTAACTTCAGGACAGATTGCAAAAGGTCTAAGTAATATTGATAATAAGCAATCTAAGACAGTTAGTATTAAAGAAGATTCGGCTAGCAAAGCCGTAAAAAGTAAAAAAGTTAAAGCAGATACCACAATTAAATCACCAGTAGTTGATGTCTCAAACATTGGTGTAGTTGAAGAACCGGAAATAGAAGAAGATAAGTCAGCACTATCTATTGTAAGCAGGACCCCGGTTGATGACGAAACAGACGAAGTTGAATACAGCGATGGTTCAATGGAAATAGTCCCTAAACAAAATTAACAAATAAAGGTAATACCAAATGACTCTTAGACCCCTTCCCCACAAAGCTCTTGGCGTAGTACTTGGGCTTGAGCAACGAATAACTAGAGGCGGAATTATTATAGCCTCAGATGATGGTAAAGACAGAGGAATTCGACCTCGTTGGATCTACCTATATGGTGTTGGATCCGAAATTGATTATATTAAAGAGGGCCAATATGTATATGTTGAACATGGACGTTGGTCCCGTGCAGTAGAATATGAAGGTATAAAATTAGTTAACATTGATCTAGATGCAATTTTAGCAGTATCAGATGAAGAACCAGATGATGATGCTTTCGGTTTAACTATTAACACTGCTCCAGATAGCCATACAGCAGAAGATTTTGGTGCAAATTAAGGTTGACTTATTGATTTCTTTGTTGTATAATGTATATATAAATTGTAAAAAGGAGATTTATATATGAACGATATTATGAAAGCACTAAAATCCCAATACGAAGCTGACATTGCTAAAGCAAATGCAAATATACAAGTGTATATTATGAACCCAGCAGGTATTGGTGAACATCCAGACATTTGTTCCGCAGTTGATTCTCAAGTTCAATTGGTTGCAGAAGCTGAAGATAAACTACATGTAATAAATGATTACTATGTCACCCCAACATCGTTAACTTAGGAGATATTATAAATGCCTATTCCTGAAAAGGTATTTGTACCGGTTGCTAAGGACCCGGGTCAACAACACTTTTATCTAAGTCTAATTAAAAGTGTTGTTAGACTACTAGGTTGTTTAATTGCGGCGTACACCGGTAGTGTATTGGTGCTTGCTGGCTTTTTAGCAGTCGCAGAATTTATTGGAATTGCGGAGGAACTATAATGAAGTTAAGTGAATTTAAGACAAAGTTTGGTGAAGGTACTGACTTTGATTTAGACTGGGGTAAGGTAGTTATTCTTATCCTTTGTGTTTACATTGCAATACAGGTGAGCTAATGAAAGAACTTTGGGTAGAGAAATATCGACCAAGTACAGTTGGCGATTATGTTTGGATCGATAATGATCAGAAACATATGGTAGAGACTTGGATTAATGACAAGTACATTCCGCATCTATTGCTTGCTGGTAATGCCGGAGCTGGTAAAACAACCCTAGCAAAGGTTCTAGTTAACGAACTAGGAGTTGATCCAGCAGAATGTATGCACATTAACGCAAGTCGTGATAATGGTGTTGATTTTCTGCGTAATAAAATTAATAATTTCTGTAGTACTATGGCAATGGGTCCATTTAAGATTGTACTATTAGACGAAGCAGATTATATTACGCCTCCAGCACAAGGCATCTTGCGTGGTATGCTAGAACAATATGCAGAAGGTGTTAGGTTTATCTTAACATGTAACTATCCTAATAAGATTATTCCTGCAATGCATAGTAGATTGCAAACTATTTCATTTAAGACACTAGATCAAACAGAGTATACTGCAAGGCTTGCAACTATTCTTATTGCAGAAGGTATTGAAATTGAATTAGAAACACTTGATTTATTTGTTAAAGCATGCTATCCTGATCTTCGTAAAGCAATTAATACAGTTCAGATGAGAAGTACATCTGGCAAACTTGAGGCTCCTAAGTCGGACGATACTACCTCAGATTATAAACTAAGTATGGTAGACTTGTTTAGGCAAGGACGTATTAGAGATGCTAGGAACGTAATTATTAAACAGATATCTCTAGAAGAGTATGAGGATATGTATAGATTTATGTATCATAACTTAGACTTTTGGGGCAAAGATGAAGACACCCAGGACCAGGCATTGTTGTTAATCCGTAAAGGTTTAATCAATCATAGTCTAGTAGCAGATCCGGAAATTAATTTGTCTGCTACATTTGTAGAACTTGAAAGGTTGCATCGCGAAAATGGATAAAATAATCTTAACAGATTGTGATGGTGTGTTAGTTGAATGGCATAATAGGTTTCATGAGGATTTTCCTAAAACGGATGAAGGTCAACATCCTATGGATATTTTTACATTTAATCAGAGTATAACATTTGGCAACCTATATCCTTACAAAGACAGTGTCGAGGGCATTAAGAAGTTAAAAGAAGATAGCTTTAAATTCTTTGCTATTACATCTTCTGGTACATCTCTAATCACTAAAGCACATAGAAGAAACAATTTAGATAACCTGTTTGGAGTTAATTCAATTGATCAGTTACTAGTATGCGAGTTACATAGTGACAAAGGTCCTTTACTTGAAAAATTTAAAGACACAGGTTTTTTATGGATTGAAGACAGTCCAAAGAACGCAATGCGTGGTAAAGAGTTAGGGTTAACTCCGTTATTAATGAATACTCCTAATAATATTGATAAAGATGATATGGGTATTCAACGTGTTGATACCTGGGAAGAAATTATAAGGATTGCTAATGACCATTATTCGTGATAACTCAACATTTTTTAAATACCCACCTGAACTAGAAAAGTTTAGGAAGTTAATTTGGTGCCCTTTGGATTTTCCAGAACCTCCAGAGGTTGACGAAGCAAAGCTATTTGAATGGATTCAACTAAGACACGACCGAGACATTGGTTCACTTTCTGGTAGTGTTTCTGGAGCAACAGGTCCTATTGCACTAGACGATGAAAGACTTAAACGTACTGCAAGTTATAGTGGCAAAGGAATGTATCCTTGGCGTTTAATACATGCAATGCGTTCAGATTTTGAGGACAATGGTTGGGAGTTCTGGCCTGAATTCAGAGACATGCTACCTGAGCTTGCAGAATATATAGAATCCCTTCCAGTAAATGAATTTTATACTATTAGTTTTCTTAATCAGAAACCAGGTGTTGATGTTGGATTACACACAGATCCAGATATTTTCTTTGGTCTAAGATTTTATCTAGTTAATAAAAGTAAAGCAAAGATATTTTTCCAAAAAGCAAAGGAGCCAACAGATGGCAGACTTCTAAATATACGAGAAGAAACTGTAATAGGCGGTAAAGATCCAGAACCATTAATTAATACTCAAGTTGTAAATTATGAATGGAATGATATCTGCCAACCTGAAAAGATTGTTGCTAATAATCCAACTGATAGATTTGCATTTCATCTAACTGGCACACATGCGGCACATGGTGTTGAAATGGTTCCTGAAGATGATGATACAAGTAGAGTAACAGCCTTTATGGTATGTAAGGTTAAGCCTAAAGAATATGCTGAGTTATTAGAACGCAGTGTAGAAAAATATAAAGATTATGCAATTTGGTGGTAAACAATGACTAGAATTAATTCAGACCTAGACCCTAAGACTCTCAAAAGAATGCATTTAGTTGCAGAACTTAGAGAGATAACAATGGTGCCTGCATCTTTACGCAGAAGTTTAAAAACTAGAGATCCAGAAAGTATCCGTAAGGGGATTCCGTCTGAGTTTACATTAAACAAAGGGCATGTTACATTCTTTTACAATAAATTAGGTTTCCTTATTAAACGTTTCAATAGACTTGCAGATGAAATGGAACGAAGAGGATATTCTCCAGACAGAAATCGTGTCATAGCATTTGATGGATTTGATAATCAATGGTATGGTAACTGGGAATCAACTAATAAAGATGATGATATTGTTATTGAACGCATTAACTTTCGCATTAGTCAAAAGCCTCATTTATACACAGACAACCTTATGGTAGCATAATGCTTGAAAAAACTATTAGTAATACTATTATCAAGTGGGCAAATCTAATTGAAGTTGATATTGATAAGATAACTTTAACTGAAAACTACAGTCAGAAACCTGACATTAGTAAAAAGGTTCGAGGAATCTATGTAATATTTACAGAACATGATATTTTATACTTAGGTAAAGGTTGGGTAATTGATAGGCAATGGAGTCATGCACAAAAGCTAACTGGAATATTTAAAGGTGCAAATGACACTAGTAATTGGGCCGAGTTTAGACGTACATACGGAACAGTAGCATTAGATCAAATTAAATTACTATATGTACCTGTTAAGTATGAATACAATATTACTGCCCTAGAAGGGGTATTAATTAAACAACTACAGCCACTAGCTAATGATGAGATTATGGTTCCATTAAAGGAACGTTAAACTTAATTTACAGATAAATTATCTTGAAATGACCGCAAAGTTTTCCGTA
>Ga0114994_10003272_pt1 | contig 11819 bp, 10 predicted proteins | sample ArcticOcean_MG_C_9_FD_87043 | JGI IMG/M metagenome (GOLD analysis project Ga0114994, IMG submission 87043) | Marine microbial communities from western Arctic Ocean - ArcticOcean_MG_CB2_152 | ecosystem: Environmental > Aquatic > Marine > Oceanic | place: Arctic Ocean: Canada Basin | collected... | reverse complement strand
TTCAACAGTTCCCCATTTAGGTTTGTTATCGATGAATATGTAAGAAGGAAAGTATTTCAATGCCATTCCATTATCGGTAGTTAACTCATCTTCTCTATACTCGTAGATATCTTCCATACCATTAAAAGAACCTCCACTTAAAATCCATTTCCATTGTTCGATTCTCTTATAATCTTCCGTTGGGATAGAACTCCCATCTTCATTACACACATATATTCTAGTAGAAGAACCACCACTATATGTATCACTCACAGCCCACACCTTATATTGTGGAAAGTTTTGTTTTACAAATTGTTTGATTACGGTAGCTGAATTCTTAGCACTCATGTGGATATACTTCTCAACACTTCCTCCCCAATTTGATTCTTGGTAAGACCCAATAGGTAGTGTGAACTCGTTGTTGTTGATTGAAAATTTTAATTTTTTACTCATTTTAATTGTTTTAAAGGTTTAATTATCATTTCTTATTACATAAGTAATATACGACTTTTTTTTGGATTAAACAAGCTTTTTCTCATTTATTTTCAATTTATTTTGACATAAAAAAACCCACCTTCTTAGGATGGGGTTTTCATTACCTGCATTTTGTGGTAATCATTATTAACACCTTGGTATTTTCGGTAATGTAATTAATACTAGTATTATCGTGGTTATTAAGTGAAAAATTAACATAGTTTTATATAGTTTGGTTGGTATATAAATATAAATATTTAAACGTAATAGGTAAGAAGAGCTTCTTCCTTTTGTTTGTGAAATTCTTTTAAATTAATTTTCAATCCTAATTCATCAGCTAAATACAATCCACTCTCCCAAGCTTCATTTTCATTTATGAACCTATGCATATTGAATAATTTAGGTTTCTCCATATCATCAACTTTTCTATAATGATTAGGTCCGAACTCATTATTATCTTGAAGAACGTGTCCAGCTTCGTGTAGTAGAGCATATAATCCATTCTTCTCTAAATTGTAGTTATGATGGATGAAAATCTTTCCTTCTCTCCAACCCATAAAACAAGTAGCTTTGGATAATGAAACTTCAATATTTAAATTATTTAGGTAATCAACTACTGTTTGGAATTGATTTGGATATGTTTTAATCATACTCAAATATACACAATTTTTATGAGAATTCCTAATAAAAAGTTAGTTATTTACCAATATTTTTTTTGAAGTGTATATACATCAATTGGTGTTCGTTTCATATGAGTACCTGATGTGAATTGTTTTTCTTTTAAAGAAAATCCAGCTAAAAAGTTTCTTCTAAATCTATTTGAATGATTTGGTTCTGAACCATGTACTGTGTGTGAATGTAGTAACACCATTTCTCCTTTACGAGAATTTCCTTGTATTTTTTTAAAATCATGGCCGCTTGGCATAATACAAGCTTTACCTCGTTCATTAGACCAATTCTTTGGATTTGTTTTGATTCTTTCCTCATCAACTTCAATTGGCAATATACCCAGTCTATGTGTTCCTTCATAGTTCCAAACTGCACCATTTAGTTCATCATGATTATCTAATGCCAATGCAATATTTACATATTCATTGTGGTTACAACCAGTATAAAATGCATTTTGATGCATATCTCTACCTAATTGACCTGGTGGTTTAAAGTATGCCCAAGTTTGAGTTCCATTAACTTTACCACCTAATGTATATTCTACTGCTTCAAGTATTTTAGGATGTGTAAATAATTTAGAAATTTTTTCTGATAATTTATGTGGATATTGAAATGGGTCATATTCTCCCCATTCATGCCCATCATCCTTTGTTGTTAATTGTCTTTCTTTACGAAGTTTTTCAAGTTCTTCGTTTATTTCATCACATTCTTCTTCTGTAAGTAATTGTAGTGTAGAGAATCCTCTATATCTCCAATCAAAAGAAATTTGTTGTTTTTCTTCTTCGGTAAGATAATTCATATAACCTTGATTTAGTTTGTATATCTATATATATTAACTTTTATAAAATTGTAATAAATTTGGTAGATATAATTTTAAGTTTGGCATATTTTTAGATGACATTTTTAAAGTTATTCTATTAGATTCTTTAATTGATTTATTAATTAAATTTCCATTAGTATCATATGATTCTTCCAAATTACCAGATATTCTCCATTTTAATGTAGTTGTTGTATAAAATGATTGAGATTGGTATTCACGATATACTCTATTATTAACTTCATATATTGATGAATTTTTATCATTTACTAATTGTATAAAATATCTTCTAACATAACCCATATCATAATCATCCTTATTTGGTTTTGGCAAATAGGTATTTATTTTCTTTATTTTTCCTTTAAGAGAAGGTGTTTTAAGTTGATTATATCTTTCTGTATTTTTCATAACTTATTTATTGATTATCTTCCTGGAATGCATCAATCATTATTAACATTGATTGAACGCTTGTTTTCCAAATAGCTTGTTCTATATCATGTGTAACTTGAGTAACTGTGAATACTTTTTTCTTATAAATACCTGGTAAATCTTTTATATTAAATGTATCTCCAACTCGTAATCCACTTACACCATGTATAGTAAAATTAAATTTAATAGGTAATGGAATTGAATTATTTTCTCTAGCATCTTTTGTAATGAATCCTTTTTGATTTTTAGTATTTATGTCTTCTACATTTTTAAGAACATTCACATCATTCCAAGCAACAACCATCATAAGGTCTTCTATGTTAACATCATTAGACTTCCTATTGAACAGTTTCCAATGTTTTCTAACATCTAAATTAGAATTTCTATCTTGTGGTTTTGGAACAACTGTTGCTAATCTACTAAAATTTTCATAATTTGCCTTTTTTTGTTCTTCTATCTGCTTTTTACTTTCTTTTTTATCTTTTTTTAACTGTTTTTCTTCTTCATAGTCGGCCATGGTCTGTTCGGATGCGTTTATTTCTCCATCACCATCTAAATCTTTTTTTCTTTCGGCTGCATCTGCAGCAGCTGCTTCATCCTCAGCTTCATTTTCTTTGTTTTCTTTATCTCGTAAAGGATTCAAGATTGTGTTAACTGCATCTTTATACGAAGTAAATAATCCTCTAAAATCTTTTTTCGTTTGTTCAGGATTAGGGTCTGAATTTGTTGAATTTTTTTGTCCTATCATTTGTCCTTTCATTGATGCAGGTATATCAAAATTTAATTCTGCAGAAAGAAAAGGACTGTTTAAACCTCTTGATTGAAATTTAACCTTTCCAAGTTTATTAGTAGTATTACCAGTTGTATTGAAATCCACCAGTTTTAGTTCATTTGCACCATTCGTACATTCATCTTCTATGTTTTTTTTCCACCATTGGATACATTTATCATTCCAATCACCTACATATTGTCCATTATTAGTTTCTTCCAATTTTGTTTCAGGATTAATATATCCTTGTTCTACTATTTGAAAATCCCAATACATATTAACTGCTGATGAAATTCCATTTAAAATTTTAAAATAAACATCTTTTGTTAATAATCCAGGACTTGATATACATTCTATAAAAAAATCAAAATTAATAAATAAATCTTTTACATATCCCCACTCAAATGCCTTAAATGATATACATTCATAATCAGAGTCAATCACTTTTTGTCCTTGATATTCGATTGCATATGACCTTGGAAATTCATAATCCGTTGGTAGTTCGTTTGGCCTTACATCACTGGTTATGATATTGGTACTGGACCCTTCTTCAAATTTTATTGGTACTGTTGGTTTAGGATTCGATGATAATGCATCCTTTAAACCAAATTTAGGAGTATATTTGTTTGGTATCATTAAAATAGAACCATCATTAGAGAAAATATTTTTATGAGCTTTGCAAATGGTGGTTCTCCAATTTATATAAGGATTTTGAGTCTCAACTGCCTTACAAGTACCTTGTCTATTGGGTTTTAAATTTTTAGAATGTGTTAAATCTAATATAGTAAAAGCTAAACTAAGTCTAATATACCTATCCTTATCAAATAAAGGAGTATCTGTTGGTATTGTTATTTCTTCACCACCTTCATCTTCGGATTTACTATTTAAGTCTCCATCTTTTGTGGCCTCAATTATATCTTCTCTAATCTCATTATCTATATTAACAAAATTACTTTCATGAGTGGCCCACTCTTCTAATTGTAAATCTTTTATTGTTTTTATTCTTTTATGTGCTGGTAAATCATTAAACATTTGTTTGAATAAAGCCAATCCAATAGATGAACCTCCTTCGGCATCGGCATCATCATCTATATCGGATATTTTAAATTCTAATGCACTATTGTTTGGATTTGAACTTCCGTTTTCTGTTCTTACATTTCTATGATGTTGTAAATAAGCAGGTATTTCTCCAATAGAAGTTAATTCAACTTCAATATTATAACTTTCACCATCTCCAAATGCCATTGCACCACCTGTTACTATACCCAATAAAGCATCATACGTTCCTTTGGAGTCTTTCCTTTTATCGGCTATGATTTTATGATTGTTATATTCTGCAATTGCACATGCTTCAATTACACTTTTTTGGATAACGGAATCTTTTTCATTGAATCCCCATTCCACCAAAACATTAGTACCTGGTTCTAAAAAATATTGTATTAGTGCTTCTGATTGTCCGACTGTAAACGCTTTTATTGTAAAATTTACTTTTTTAGATAATCCTTCGTTACCTTGTGTTACGGCCACACTTTCTATAACAGGTGAACTTCTAAGACTTCTATCAGTACCTATGTTAGTATAGTCATCTGAATTTTGTTTAGTATTTGTAGAGTCCCTTATATCGTTAGCATAAACTGAATCACCATTTTTGTCAATTCCAATTCTACCACTTTTACCACCACTACCATATCTTTGATTAAAAGAATCTGTTAATGGAGTTGAATCTAAAGATAAGAATTCATTTAAACAAGAAGTAACTCGTATCCAAGGTAATTTTTTAGACACTAACTCGTTGTTACCTGCTCTTTCTAATATAGTTTTAGCGATATCTACGTTTATATTTGCTCTTTGAGGAAATCCACTCATATTATTTTCTTATTTTGCTCATAATTGAAATATGGTCTTTTGGAATTCTAAGTATTGTTCCATCATCTAGAGCAAAATCAGCTCCATGTATATTATTTGCAGTTGCTATAATCCACCATAGAGATGAATCTGAATAAAATTGATATGCCAAAGTGTCTAATCTATCGCCCCCTTGTGTAACAACGTAAACATCATTATCTTTTTTAGGAATATTAGGATATATCTTAGAACGATAGACTCTTCTGCCATCATTTAATTTCTTTACTCTATTGTTATCATATCTACTTGCCATAATTTATATTATTTTTTTAATCTTGCCATTAGTATCCATTCCTATCAGAAATTGAACTTTATTCATAACTAGTCATCAGAAAGCATCGAGAATGAGTAGATGGGGCCGGTGACATTACCTTTTCGTGAAATCATATATATTGTGTTATCCAATCCATCATCTTTAAAATATATCACCATACCTATATCGTTCTGACTTTCTCTTATACTTTTTAGTTTTTTACCTTTATATTCTTCATATCCGTCTACCAATAGTCCCTGCACAATGGGTTTTTGTTCAGTAGTAAGGTCTCTTTTGAATCGGGGGCTTTTCTCAGCTTCCTCAAAAAGCTTTTGATTTTCTGGTATTGGTATACTTGTTTCTTCAACCGAAGGTTTTCCAGTTTTAATATCTTTAGGAGCTTTATTGATACCTGAATTATCTTTTTGTTTTTCTCTTTCCTCTGTCATCTCCACACCACTACTATCAAGTGGAACAACTTGTGGTTTATTTTCTCCACCATTAGTTTTAGATTCTTCAGAAAATTGAGTATCTGTTTCACCACCGGCTCCTCTTTTCTCATTAATAATTTTTAAGGATTCCTTTGTTATTTCGTATGAATATAAAGTATCTTCTGCTCCTGCACTTTCAATGAATTTTATTGATAACGCAATCTCTACAATTTTTGGTAATTGTAAACCGTCAATAGTTTCCCAATTAGAATCATCAGGTATCGTATAAGAAAGTGATTCAATGAATGATATTTTACTTTTGTAAATATTTCCTATTCTAAATTCAATAATAGGTGGTGTAATTACTTTATTTTTATCAATTATGTCAAAGTTTGGATAACAATTGTTTGAAATAAATTGAATTTTAGTCCACATATTTGCAAGTTCTTGTTTGGAATAACAAAACAGTTTTATATTAAAAGATACACTTCTTTCAACTCCTTCGTAATTATAAAAGTTATATGGATTACCTAAAAACTTACTTGAGCTCCAATTTGGTGATACTGTTTCTGTTAGGCCTGAAATAACACTTCTAAAGTGTACAGATTTTCCTCCTTTTGGTGCAATCCAAACTGATATTAAATCATTATCTTCAAGTTCTTTTCGTGTAAAGTTAGCTCCCTCTTTTCCATCTTTATTTAAATTATCGAATTTACTTCCCATTCCATACATAGATTCCATTGATGGCCTGTCTTTTGAATATGGAGTTTCTGAACTAAATGATGAATTTAAGTGTTTTATAGTTGAACTTAATGTAGGTTCTTTATCTACTCTTCCTGGTAATGAACTTAAATCTATTCTTGTAAACTTTCCATCTGAGGTATCACTATTCTGTTCTTCTCTAACTATATCAGAATATTTATTATCATCCTTATAATCAACTCTTTCTTCACTTTCACCGACAGGTTTTTTTTCAGTTAAATCACTATCAGTATCTTTTTTAACTTCATCTTTAGTTTCTTCTGTTGGAAGTGATAAGTTAGTTTCGGTACTATCTTTTATTTTAAACTGCTCATTTCTTAAAGAATAAGTTTCTTCATCTGATGTTGATTTATCTTCAACGACTTCATCAACTTTTTTATTTTTTTTAAGTAAATCTTTTGTTTTACTTTTTAGTTCATCTACTTTCTCGGTAGCTTGAGATTGAATCTTATCGGAGTCTGGTTCATTATTTTTTACATTACGAATTGTAGTTGTATATGATTGTTGAGAACTATATGGAAATGAACTATCTTCACCATCTCCCCCTCCTCCTAATATATTTTCTCCAACAGATTGTGCTTTACCTAAAAGTACATCTCTTACTTTGTCTTTACCAAGTGAAATACCCTGTCCTAATGCTTGTTTACCTATTGTAGAGAATTTACCTCCACCGGTTTGTTTTAAGAACTTACCATATTCTGTTCCAGCTGCATCTTTTCTTATTTTACCAAGTGTAATCATAGTATCAGGTTCTGCACCCAATTGTAATCCACCATGACCATCTACATAAGTTGGAATAGCAGAAGAAGGTATTCCTAATTTAGAATTTACACCATCTCTTGCTTCACTTAAAGAATTTACTTGCCCTCCAAATACTGCTCTACCAAAACCTCCACCAGTAATTGCACCTAAACCCTTTCCTATCAATCCACCATCTCCACCACTACCTCCGGTAGCTCCTTTCATTTTTTCAACAGATGGAGTACTTCTTATTGCTATACGAGTTGCTTCATTTCCATATATTAGAGGATTATTTATTTCAACTGCAGATTTAATACGGATACCACTTGTTTCTTGTTCGACAAGAGTTTCTGTATCAGTCTTAACTGAATCCTTTAACCCACTACTATGAAATAATTCTAATATTGTTGGCATAATATCACCCCTAAATTTGGTTTACATTTTTTGAACTTCCATCGGTTGATGATGCAAATTCTTGACCTGCTTTTTCTTTATCTATTTTTATTACTCTTGGTGTTGCTAAATGGTCTTTTATTAACACCAATTCAGCTAACATCAGTTTATTTACATCATCACCTGATTCTCCATTTCCAAATAACATATCTGATGCTGAATCAATCATCCCACCAATACTACTTGCTACTCCGGTTACAGCGGCACCTACTGATAAACTTAATGAAATATCTTCAAGTTTTTCTAATTTTTCAGTATCAAGATTTTTTATAGATTGATTTAATCTTCCTATACCTGTTGCGAAGTTATTAACTGCGTCAGCATTTCTTGATAAAGTAGAAGTATCTATTGAACCAATTGATTCCATAAAACTAGAAACCCTTCCTCCTCCCCAAAATACTGCAGTTGCAAGTACTGCTATACCAGCGGCAAGTCCCATGAATGAAACTCCAATTAATGCAATTGCAGCTGCTTTTTCTAAACTTACTACCTCTAACATACCTGCGAATGAACCAAATACAGTACCAATTGCAGTACCTAATGAATCTATTATACTTGATATTCCACTAAATACAGCGGTGAATACATGACCAACTGCTTCAATAGCTGGTGTCATCAGCCGTATTGCAAATCCTATTCCAATTATTGCTACTGATAGTGCTAAAGCGACTAATGCAAGAACTCCTAATCCGTATGACCCAGCTGTTGCGGCTGCAGCTAATGCAGTTATTCCACCTGCTATTCCGCTTAATAATGCCGCTATACCTGTACCTAATGATGTTAAGAATGTCGCGATTCCTCCTCCTACTGTTGTTAAAAATGTTGTGGCTCCAGTTCCAACGGTTGTTAAGACACCACCAACCGAAGCACCTAAACTTGTTACACCCCCTGCTATACTTGTCATTGCACTACCCACTGCCATACCAGCTCCACCTGCAACAGACCTTAAAAGAGCTAAACCAGCTACCGTTGTTACTATTCCTGCTCCGTATTCATAAACAAAAGCCATTACCCCTTCTTTAATAGCACTAAATGAATCAGTTCCAGCGTCTGTCATATCATTTATAGAACCTTGATTAGTTATCATTTTTTGCATTTCTGCAACAGATACACCCAATAAAGCGGCGGAATCTCTTTTCTGATAATAGTTCATTTTCTCAAACTCGGCGATACCACCTAATTGTTTGAGAGTTTCCGCCATCCCTTCTTTCATTTTACCATCAAACATCAATTGTCTGGCTTTTGATAAATTGATGTTTCTACCTAACATTGCAGATAGTTCTAATTCTTTAGTAATAGATGATTCGAAATCTAATAAGTTATCAGCTACACCAGATATCTGAGACATCTCTACACCTAATTTTTTTGCATATCCAATTGCTTCAATAATATTTTTACCACCATTTTTACCAAATAATGCAAATTCTTCTGTGGATTTTGCCATATCACCCATCATAGAAGCAACTGGTATATTATTCATCTCTGCAAAACTTCTTGCACCTGCTGCTAAACTTATTGCAGTATCTGCTGAACCATTATTAAGATATGTAAGAGATGATAATAAAGTTGCAGATTCACTTGCACTAATACCCATATTATGTGCTATGGCTAGTGTACTAGTCTGTAATCTCGTAGTAACTTTATCAGTTGAACCTAATTGTTCTGCTAATTCTTTTCCTGCACTTGCTGCATCATCGAATACAAATGATAATATAGTTGATTGAGCTGATAGTTCTGTTACCCCTCTTCCTACATTACCGAGTGTTTTATTAACTTCAAAAAACTTTTCTAGTACTTTACCTGTTACAAGTAGAACAGCACCCATTATACCATATACATTTTTCATATGACCAAGAGCAGTTTGAACATTTTCAGAAAATGCTTGCATTTTTCCTTTAAGTTCTTCGTTTGCTTGTGCACTTCTATCTAATACTTCTTTTTGTTGTTTGGTTTTACCAGCTAACGATGTTGCTTCATTATTTTGAGCTCGTAACTTATCTAATATTTGTTGATTAAATCCATCAATTTCTGCAAGAGCATCTAATTGTTTATTAAATTCAGCAGTTTTTTCTTCAATCTGTATTTTATCTTCAACAGTTAAGTCTGCTAAATCTCTTGAAACATCAAGTGCATTAGTAATGTGTTCAATTTCTTGAGAATTTAAACCATCTAAACTTTTTGCAATATCTAATACACCACTTTGTTGTTGTTGAAATTGTTTATATGAACCTGATATATTTCCTATACTTTTTTCTTCACTTGCTAATGAAGCTAGATTTTTTAATTTTAAGTCATTAGATTCTTTTTGTAAATCTCTAAGTTTTTCTAGCTGCTGTTTTTCCTCTTCCCTACTCTGTTTAAGACGCATATCGTTCTTAATCTTGAAATCCCCTATCTTCTTTTCAAGACTTTCTATTTCTTTAAGAACTTTTAATCTATTTCTTTCTTCAGCCATTGTTTAACTTTCGTTATCTTTTCTTATTGTACTTTTTAAGTTTTTCCAACGTTTGTCTTAATTTCTCTGAATCTTTGTTAAGTTGTTCGATGGCTTTGACAACATCATTTGGCATCTTTTGCTGCTTAACTTGTTTAATAATTCTATCAGCAGTACCATTTTTTAAATTATCAAATACATCTCCTACGAAACGAGAGACCATATTTAATTCATTTATTTTGTTTTTGGACATAATATTGATTTCCTTTATATAGTTTTATACTAATATAAATATAGGGTAAAAAAAAAGTGAGGATGTTATTTCCTCACTCTTACATTTGGTCCTGTTGGACCCTTTTTTTTATTTGATTTATCAAACTCCTCTTTTTCTTTTTTCTTAGAATCTATTAATTTCTTGAAATAGAACCTTCTCCAATGGATAGGCATGGTATATACTTCTTTCCAAGTAAATCCATTACCATAGTTAACCATCTCCCAGAGTTGACTATGAAGTTGAATTGAGTAATCAGTCGGTAGGGTAAAAAAACCCGGCACCTAACGGTATATCAAGTGCCTCCCCTTCACCTGTTATATCAGAAGTAAACTGATATGTTAAATCCAAATCTGGACTTATTGATTTTACATAATTTCTTAAACTTCTTGAATCTCTAGCTAATAAACCATTTCTAACCCAATTATTAATAAATCCTCTTTCCTCATTACCATCTACTGTTTGTATCATGTATCTTAAACGAGTAGTTATATCTTGAGAAACTGATTCTCCTTTTTGTAATCTTTGTAATGCTTGAATTTCATTACCTATATCTTTTTCATCTTTATGATTTAGTAACTTGAAAACAATTTTCTTTTTTGAAATAGGTAATTCAAATTCATATCTGTTTTCTTTATTGAATAGTTCATTATTGACTTCTTTTATCTGTACCTTTGACAGGTCAATAACTACGTTTTGTTTTTCACCTGTAAAAGGGTCAATTACTTCTACTTGGTAATCTTTTCCATATCCTAAGATACGAGTTGCTAATAAAATAGCATTTTTATCACCAATTAAAATATCATCGGTATTAATATCTTTTTGAACTACAATAGATTCAAATAGTTTATCAAGAACCACTCCCTTTTTTATCAAATTTTGAGAAGCAAGTATATCTTCTTCTTTTGCAGTCATATATTTGATTTCAATTGAACCCTTTGATAGTGGGTTTGATTCTTTGTAACATTTACCATTAGAAGGTAAATCTATAATTTCCGTAGGAAAATCGTAATCTGCCATAACATTTAATTTATTTGTTTGTATATAAATATATAAGTTTTGAAAAATTAGAAATTATGCATAAAAAAAGTTCTCACTAAGAGAACTTTTTTCTTTATAAAAATATATTTTGGGAGTATTAAAATTCTAAAACTGCGTAATCGTAAGATAGAGTTAAAGTAATCTCAACAGGATCAGACGAGTTTGACCAATCTAAATCATTAAACACTGCGTTATTGATAAATGCACCTTTCATAGTCCATTGTTCAATTTTATCACCAACTGGTCCTAATAGATAACATTGGATATCTTTCTTATAGAAATCCGCATATCCATCTCTACCTGTTAATGATTCGTGTGATAATCTTACCCATTCCATTACCGCTTGTGCTCCTGAAGGAACGATTGGGTCGTATAGAGTAATCTCTACATC
>Ga0114994_10003266_pt1 | contig 11825 bp, 9 predicted proteins | sample ArcticOcean_MG_C_9_FD_87043 | JGI IMG/M metagenome (GOLD analysis project Ga0114994, IMG submission 87043) | Marine microbial communities from western Arctic Ocean - ArcticOcean_MG_CB2_152 | ecosystem: Environmental > Aquatic > Marine > Oceanic | place: Arctic Ocean: Canada Basin | collected... | reverse complement strand
GGGGGGGGGGGGGGGGGGGGGGGGGGGGGGGGGGGGGGGGGGGGGGGGAGAAGGTGAACGTGAGCGATGATGAGCTGGGAAGCGCAAGCGAGGAGAGCGAGAGTGACGGCGAGAGCTTTAACCCGTTGATGAGGAGCCAGGAAAATGATGGCACAGGCAATAATAGTGATGATGGTAATGGTTATGGTTATGGTGATGATAAAGGTAGCCCTGTCAGCCCGGCGAGGGAAATTGACGCGGCAAGGAGCCTGCTCTTTCAGGCGGCGAAAAGGGCAGGGAAAGGGAAAGGGAAAAGGGGGGGGGACGTTTCAAAGCTTTCAGCTCCGGAAGGGCTAGGAGGGTTTTTCTAAAAATTTGCTTGGTGTTCAGATGGTGAGCATGACGGGTTGAGATAGTTGGTATTAGAAAGAAAGGCGTGTCAACTAAAAAGACATTTTTTGAAATTACTAAAGAATAATTGCTGTGTTTTTTAATTGCCCTTCTCCAGTCGTCCAAGTGGATGTTCGCCACTGAGAAATTCAGTGTTTTTCCACTTAATCGTTCACGTATATGGGTTTCTTGGTTAGAATGGAGTGTTTGGAACCAAACAAAACATCACTTGTTAAAAAAAAATTGAAAAAAAAGAACGGGGTGCAGTGAAATGTTAAAATGCAATAATTAAACATCTCATCGTAATCGCCCACCATAAATAAATCAAATCAATATGGACCCCCCCCCTTTGTTCAGTGGCAACCAGACACTTGCGATTGACGACATCTTCAGCGATTGCTTTTTCACCCCTTCCGGGGAGATTGCCTTTGTTGATGAGTCGAATAAGCCCAATGCCACTGTCTCGGACGAGACCCCTAACCAACCCCAGAATGGCAATGCCTCTGGTTTCGGCCAGCGCATTGGATTCGTAACCGGCAACAATTCGAACTTTTCCCAACCGGCGACAACCACCGAAACGACCAAGAAGGCCAAAGTGGTTAAGAAGCGCCCTCTAAAGCAGGTCAGCACCATGTCAGGAACAAAGGAATTGACCGAAGCCCAGAAGGTTTACCGTCGCGAGCGCAACCGCGAGCACGCGAAGCGGAGCAGAATTAGAAAAAAGTTCTTGCTGGAGAGTCTCCAGACAAATGCTGAGAATTTGAGGGTTGAGAATGAAAAGTTGAAGGGAGCTTTGAAGGACAATCTTGGGGGTGAGTTTATTTTTGGTGGTGGTGTGCGTGTCACAACAGCAACAACTACTAACTCAGTATTTATCAATCGCCTTCCAACTCTCCTCACACAGAACAACAAGCCAACCTTGCCCTCTCAACAATTAATATAACCGGCCAGGACTTTACCACCCAGGCAGGGCTAATCGCCACGGGCAATGGCAATGGCAATAACCCAGCGAACAACAAGATCTTGGACGATCCAGACTTCTCGTTCATCAAGGCACTTCAGACAGCCCAGCAAAACTTCGTCGTCACAGACCCGAGTTTACCAGACAATCCGATCATTTACGCAACGCAGGGATTTTTGGAATTGACCGGCTACTCTCTGCAGCAAGTGCTGGGAAGAAATTGCAGATTTCTGCAAGGACCAGAAACAGACCCCAACTCGGTCGAAAGGATCAGGAAGAGCATCGAGAAGGGGGTTGACACGAGCGTGTGTTTGCTGAACTACAGGGTGGACGGCAGCACGTTTTGGAACCAGTTCTTCATTGCAGGGCTGAGGGATGCGGAAGGGAACGTAACCAACTACGTTGGGGTGCAGTGCAGAGTCAGCGAGCATTATGCAAAGAATGTCAGCCAGAAGCAGGAGATTGAGGATGCGGGAGGGGGGGAGGCGGATTATGGCTGTGAGGAGTTTTTGGGAGAGGAGGGGGAGGAGGGAGAGGATTAAAGAGGGGATAATTATTATTTATAATACATTTATATTGCGGAATGGTGAAGCTGAGGGAGCAGTAAGCGAAAGTCATCTCATATTTAGCTCACGGAGGAGTAGTGTATTGAGCAAGGTTCAGAGAGCCGCGGCTTCGCCGCGGTGTCACTGAGAAAACGTAACGTCTAGGTGCAGCACAACTGGTGTAGACGAAAAGAGTCGGTTTGTTACTGGAACGACAAGTTTGCTGTTTGTCCGGAAATAATTTATTTTATGACCCTAGATAATAAATGGAGAACTAAACCAAAACCCTACTCAACTCACAGCCACAGGAACGCCGCAATCGCCAAGCTGCTCGTCGCTGCCAGCAAGCCGCCGGCACCAACTTCAGCACCAGATATTGCCACCTATCGGGCTGTGCACGACATCCGCAGCCATCGCATCCCTCTGTATTGCTACTCCAGCTATCACAAATTGCGTTGGTGGTGGTGGTTGTGTTGTCGGATTGCAAAGCAGAGTCCAAGAACAGCACAGACTGTGAGCATCATGAATAGGAACAATCTGCAATTTGTGTCGATTCGTAAATTGACATTGCAATTTTAATTTTTTTATGATTTTCCAGCCACAACATATACTGGAGGACACCTCCGTCAATTGCAACCCACGAAACACTCCGAAAGGGAGGGAAAAAAAATTAATAAATTAAAATTCCAATTTTGTAAATTTCTCCACCTCGATTCCTCGACCACCAGTAATAAATTATTTTTAAATCCTTCAATATCCCCCCTTTACACTTAAAAAACTAAACATGGCTAATGTAAGTTCACTCCCCACTCAGGTTGAAATTTGAAAGCTAGACGTGTCTATGATTCCTTCGATCAGATTATGATTGTTTCAGTTCATTCTTGTTTCCTCCCATTTTCATTAAAACTAACCCCCCCCCAACACACTCCCCTCCCCACTCACTCAGGTCACCGGAGAATCAGTTGGAATTGATCTTGGAACCACATACTCGTGTGTTGGAGTCTGGCAGAACGATCGTGTTGAGATCATTGCCAACGACCAGGGAAACCGCACCACGCCTTCCTACGTTGCCTTCAACGAGACTGAGCGTCTGATTGGAGATGCCGCGAAGAACCAGGTTGCTATGAACGCCACCAACACGGTGTTCGATGCCAAGCGCCTCATTGGGCGCAAGTTCACGGACCCTTCTGTCCAGGCCGACATGAAGCACTGGCCTTTCAAGGTGATCTCCGGAGCCGGAGGAACGCCCATCATTGAGGTTGAGTACAAGGGAGAGACGAAGACCTTCAAGGCCGAGGAGATCTCCTCCATGGTTCTGATCAAGATGAAGGAAATTGCCGAGGCTTACCTCGGGAAGGAGGTGAAGAATGCTGTGGTGACAGTGCCAGCGTACTTCAACGACTCCCAGCGCCAGGCCACCAAGGACGCCGGGTCCATTGCCGGGCTTAACGTGCTGCGCATCATCAACGAGCCCACTGCCGCCGCCATTGCCTACGGCTTGGACAAGAAGGGTGAGGAGAAGAACGTGCTCATCTTTGACCTTGGAGGAGGAACTTTCGATGTTTCCCTCCTTACCATTGAGGAGGGCATCTTCGAGGTCAAGGCCACCGCCGGAGACACCCACTTGGGCGGAGAGGACTTTGACAACGAGATGGTCGACTTCTTCCTCCAGGACTTCAAAAGGAGGTTCAGGAAGGACATGAGCACCAACCAGCGTGCTCTCCGCCGCCTCCGCACCGCCTGCGAGCGCGCCAAGCGCACCCTGTCTTCCTCCACCCAGGCCCACATTGAGATCGACTCCCTGTTCGAGGGAATCGACTTCAACTCCACCATCACCAGGGCCCGTTTCGAGGACCTCAACATGCACTACTTCCGCAAGTGCATGGAGCCCATTGAGAAGGTCATCAGGGACTCCAAGCTGAGCAAGGGGGCCGTCCACGAGGTGGTCCTCGTCGGAGGATCCACCCGCATCCCCAAGATCCAGTCGCTTTTGAGCGAGTTCTTCAACGGCAAGGAGGCCTGCAAGAGCATCAACCCCGACGAGGCCGTTGCCTTTGGAGCCACTGTGCAGGCGGCCATTTTGAGCGGCAGTGACAAGAGTGAGAAGGTGAGGCTGTGCCTGTGACTGGGACGTCATCATTAATAAGCCATTTATCGTCATCATCATCGACTAACCATTTTTTCGTGCACCTTTTCACCCCCTTTTCACTCAATTAAAATTAAAATTAATCTTAATACAGCTCTCCGACCTTCTTTTGCTGGACGTCACCCCCCTCTCCCTCGGCCTCGAAACCGCCGGTGGAGTCATGACCACCCTCATCAAGAGGAACACCACCGTGCCCGCCAAGAAGTCCCAGACTTTCTCCACCTACGCCGACAACCAGCCCGGTGTGCTCATCCAGGTGTTCGAAGGAGAGCGCTCCATGACCCGCGACAACAACTTGCTGGGCAAGTTCAACCTCGACGGCATTCCCCCCATGCCCCGTGGCCAGCCCCAAATCGACGTCACCTTCGACATTGATGCCAACGGTATTCTTAACGTCAGTGCCATTGAGAAGAGCACTGGAAAGGAGCAAAAGATCACCATCACCAACGACAAGGGAAGGTTGTCCCAGGAGGAGATTGAGAGGATGGTCGAGGAGGCCGAGAAGTACAAGGCCGAGGACGATGCCAACAGGCACCGTGTCGAGGCCAAGAACCAGCTCGAGAACTACTGCTACAGCATGAAGAGTACTGTGGACGATGAGAAGATCCAGGACAAGTTCGAGGGAGACGACAAGGCCACCATTACGTCCGCCGTCGAGGAGGCCATCAAGTGGCTCGACGCCAACCAGACCGCCGAGAAGGAGGAGTTTGAGGAGAAGATGAAGGCTTTGGAGGCCATCTGCAGCCCCATTGTTCAGAAGCTCGGAGGAGCGGCAGGAGGACCTGGCGCTGGCATGCCCCCAGGAGCGGGAGGCATGCCCGACATGGGAGGAGCCGGGGGGGACATGCCCCCCGCTGAGGATGTGGATGAGGGGCCCAAGATCGAGGAGATTGATTAGAGCAATTCTGAAGCTGGAGTCGAGTAAAGTCAAGTCGAGTAAAGTCAAGTCAAGTGATGTAACTACTAAAATAAAAATTGGAATGCTGTCTGTCAAATTTTCAATCGTAATTATGCTTATGATAATCCTCGACTCTTCAAAAACGCAGCATCATTGGGCTCCCTTCCCCCCAAGAATTTTGTCAAGTGGTCTTTAATTTTCCCCACTCCACCCACCGCCAACACGTCTTTCCTGTAATCCATCCCCGCTGTCTTGTCCATGCAGTCCTTCGAGAATCTCGAGTCAAACATGTCAGCTGATATAACCTCTGCCCACAAGTAGCCGTAGTAACTTGCGCTGTATTGGTTCATGAGATGTCCGAACGTCCGAAGCATGCAATTTCCTTCAGGGTTCTTGATTAAGCTGATTCGCGGCCTCAGTTCGTCCACCAACGATTGCAAGCCCGCCGCATCCGCCGGCACACTATCCTTCTCCCCGTGGATGGTCAAATCCAAACGAGACTGCACCGGAATAATAATGTTAGAAAAGTAGTGGTGGGGCTCGTATGCTCGTCTTCCTCAAGGCTCGTTTGCTCACTCACCAAGTAAATCTGCCGCAGCGTGTTTAAGCTCACAAACACGTTTTTTGCCTTGACGAGATCCTCCAACAGCTTCTTCGGCAGCTGGTCACCCGTTTCGTGGTGGCAACTCACGCGCTCCAAGATGCTCTCCTGCCACACCCAATTTTCAAGCATTTGAGATGGTGCCTCAACAAAGTCCCTCGGGCACTTTGCCAGTCGGGTCGAGTTCCCCCCCCCCTCCGAACACAACCCGTGCATTATGTGACCAAATTCATGGAAGAACGTAACCACGCTGTAGTGGCTCAGCAGACTCGGCGTGCCATCGCTGCTCGGTGGAGGAAGGTTGCACAGCATGGCATCTACAGCTCCGTGCTCGCCATCGTTCTTCACCTGGTGGAAAATCGCGGCGTGACCGTACTTTCCGGTACGCGGATGAAGGTCGAGGTAAAAATGCCCCACGTGATCGCTCGATTCAGCGTCAGAAACGCTGAAGCACCGCACCTCCTTGTGCCAGCACCAAAACGTTCCAGCATCGAGCTCATCGAACTTTAGGCCCAGCAGCTCCTGATAAATTTTCAGCGTCGTCTCCACAACATGCCCCAGAGGGAAATATTTCTTCACCTCGTTGTCGTCAACCCCGAAGTCCTCGATCGTAACTCTGTTTTGGTAAAAACCCGTGTCCCAGGCGTTAACGAAGCCGTCAAACTCCTCCCCAATCTTCTCACAATGTTCCTCTTTCGCCCTGAGCAACGTTTCAAGATCGAGATCGGCGGCAACGACGACTTTCTCCTCTAGTCCGCTCAGAAAGTCATCGACGGCCTTATAGCTGCCGCTCATTCTCGTCGACGTGATGTACTCAGCCCAAGACGGATATCCCATCAGGATCGCAATTTTTAACCTGATGTTGACGCCTTCGGCCACCAAATCCAAGTTATTGGCAAAGGCTTCGCCGAGCAAAAAAGAAGCGGAGTGTATTATTAGTGAATTTAGTCGCTTTGCACTATTCTGTCACAAGGCTCGCTCGCTTCGCTCGCTCACCGGTCGGCCCCTCGTACGCTGCGGTGACAGCTTTCCTAGTGGCTGCGACTTCGCAGTTTTTGCCAATAGGAATCATGTCCGGGTATTTAGTGGTAATCTTGACCATCTTCTTCACCTCATCGTAGCGTTCGGCAATGAAGGCATCAGTGCAGCCCTTCAGCTCGTCCTTGCTGAACCATAGCACTGTGTCGTTGTTCCCCAGGTTTTTCCCAAACGCGCCACAGCACTCCGAATCAGCCTTGAGGAGGACTTTGAGCGTGGAAGCGTCTTTCGGTGAGAGCGCAAGCCCGGCTCGCTCGAAATCACCTCGAGAAGCGTCGTAGAAGTGCCTGTCATACGTGTTTAGCCCCTTGCACTCATCCGTGTCCCCGAACGCAACGACCCTTGCATACACATCCTTCCGCATTCTCCCTTCAACTCTGGTGTTCGCCAAAGCTTCCCCCGCCGCGGCAGCAGCCTCCCTAACGCCCTTGTCAACGCTACAATGCTGCAAAAACTTGCATGCCGTCACCTTGCTATTTGTCTTGTAGTTAGGAGGGAGCATCAGCCGCTTGATAGTGTTCTCGAATGTAACATCGGTCAAAGGGAGAGCAGCAATGGCGTCCAAATTCGCCTTTGTTGCCGCCACAATTTCAGCAGCAGATGTTGTAATCTCTTCTTTCGTCAGCAACCACGTGATTGGTGGCACAGGAAGTCCCTTTGACGTCCGATAATTTGGATCAGACCCCTGTCTGGCAAGAGCCTTCTCAACATCGGACGGTTCACAAGTTCCACAGAAAGCACCCAACCATGAGTCGGCTGCAGCAGTCTCCAGCAGAGACTTTTCGTAGTTTTTGAAGCAACATGGGCAAGTTGGGCCATCCATAGCACAGATTTAGTGGTTGTCGGAGCAAATTTTTATCTCGCAAAATAAAGGTATTTTGGCCCCAATTCAACAAATCGCGTTAATAACGTGCCGCCATTTATTTTAAACACTAATTCTACTCCCTCGAAATCTACATCTGACCTGGTCCGACCATATGGCCCACAGAATATCCCTTTCCCCTGCTACGGGAAATTTACCTCAGTCAACACAATCCACCACAATCCTCCCCACACCAATGGTTATAACAAAGTCCTTTGACATTGTCGACAACTTAACCCCCCAGCCCCCCCCTCCTCCGATCATCGGCCTAACCCAGGCCTCGGCAATAGATGAATTCAACAAGGCGGACAAGTTGCAACGAACAAATCAGATATCCAAATTCACCAATAACTTGTTAATGTCGGATAGTGACAACATGTCCTCCTCCTCATCATCATCGTCATCCTCCTCCTCGTTAGCCTCCTCCTTCTCCTCTGAAGTAGATAACGGCTACGAAAGCAGCTCCTCCCTCTCTCTTTCCGGCGACGAGCAAGGCCCAAATCGCTTACCCTCTCGACCCTCCCACAGGCACCACCACCACCACCACAATTCTCGAACCCAGCTAATCCTCTCCTCCAGCGACGGCAACAGCAACAACAACTCCACCCCTCACAGCCCCCACTCGAGCTTGGAGGACTTCATAGAAGCGACAAAGGGAAAAGGGGGTGGCAATGGCAATTTCAATTTCAACGACAGTGATAATGACAAAGACAACGACAACAACAACGCCAAGAGCAAGAACAAGAACAACAACAACAACAAGAACAAGAACAGCTTCCACTTTGATTACGATGTTGCTGAGGTTGAGGCTGAGGCTGAGGCTGATCCTGCCGACCCCAAAGGCCAGGCCCAGGTCCAGGTCCAAGTCCAGGTCCAAAGCCACGATGAGGAGACGCAAATTGTTGCGCTTCACCAGCAGCTTTCTGAGATGACTGCCAAGGTGCGTAATTGTTTGCGTCATCTTACCTGTCCTTCGCCCTCCTCTCCTTCTCCTAACACCCTCACTCCACCCCACACCACACCACACCACCCACACCACCCACACACCACCCACACCACACCACACCACACCACACCACACAAACCTTTTCTAGAACTACACCCTCACATTAAACTTAAAACACCTCTCCCTCCAGAACAACTCCCTCCAGAACAACACGTCCTCAATCCACCGGAAGCTGTCCGCCCTCTCCTCCCAGAAGGCGCTCATCGAGGAGCACTTTCTCCTGTACAAGAGTTCCACGGGTTCCAGTAATGACAGTAACAACAACAATAACTCGGTGCCCCCCCTCCCCCAACTCCGCGCCACCCTCCTCCACAAAACCAAGAAGGATCTCCAGCAATCAACCAAAACCATCACCCGGCTGCAGAACACCCTCCACAGCACAAACAGCCAAACCCAGCAGAGCCACAGGTTCCTCACCCACGAGAACCACGGCCTCACCAAGGAGGTTCAGCGGCTGTCCGCGCAGCTCGCACAGAGGGCGATTCTGAACAAGAGTGCGGAGCGGCAACTATCCCAGATGAACGACAGGTCGGACAGGACTGAGTCGTACCTGTCCGACCTTCTCGCCAAGTCTGAAACCAAGTCCAACCTCAACGAAACGCGCCTCGCGGAGGTCGAGAACAAGTACATTGCCGAGGTGCGGTCCAAGGAGGAGCTGAGCCACAGGCTCAGGGCCCTCGAGGTGCAGCTCGAGGAGGCGAGGGTTAAAACGTCCATTGCGGACAAAGAGGTCAAGCTCCTCAGCAGCGAGAACGCAGAGCTCAGGGCTAGCATCGACGAGCTCAAGGGCGCGGGGGGGGGGCTGGACACTAGCCTCCTCGACGAGTCGCTTAGTGACGAGTTTGCCAGGCTCCAGGGCGAGAACGATGCGCTGAAGAAGCGGCTCGAGGCGAAGGACGGCGAGACTAAGGCCGTTGCAAGCACCGCGAGCGACAAAATTGAAACCCTCAAGAAAAAGCTCAAGAGCGAGAACGAGGCGAAGGTCAAGTTCGCGAGGGCTCTCAAGCTTCTTAGCGACGAGGTTCGGCATTTTGATCCGAACAGTAACGCTACGCAGCTTCCGTTCACTACCTTTGACATGGACAGTTTGAACTTGAACGATCAGGAATCGACCTTTGACGAGCTTGGTGTTGATGCTACTACCAATAGCATTAGCGTGAACAACAACAGCAACAGCACCAGCAGCAGCAGCAACAGCAACAACAGCAACGGCAACGGCAACGGCAACAGCAACAGCAACAACAACAACAGCAACAACAGCAACAACAGCAGCCCACCTGACCCTCCGGACCACTCGTCAATCTTATCCATCTCTACCGATCTCGACGACTCGACACACAACAACAACAACAACATCTCGTACGCGTCAAGCGGCATGGTTGAGTTTGGCGAGCGCAACGAGGGGAGCGTTTTAGACGACACGACCATGAGGTCCAGCACGACAATGACCACAACAAGGTCCTCATCCCTTCCCCCGACCCACCCCCACCCATCGTCTCGACCGGCGGTACCTCTCCACCCCCAATCCCAATCCCAATCCCATTTCAGCTCTAATTCCAGCCCCAATACATCCCGTTTCTCAATTTCGTTCTCAACGGTTGGCACCAACACCGAATTCCGCCCCCCCACCCATAACTATAACCACCCCAACGCTGAGCAGCAGTCCAAATCCTTCAACGCCGAGGAAGTCATCTCGCTCAAGGCCCGGAATAAGTACCTGTTGCACATCAACGAGTCGTTGTCCGGCCAGAAGAGTAAGCTCCAATCAAACGTCACAGAGCACGAGCGGAACCGGATCAGCTCCGAGTGCGAGATCATGAAGCTCAGGCACGAGCTTGACATGCTTGTGGATGAGAAGAACGCCATGGTGGCAGTGGCAGCGGACAACAGCAACAGCGACAATAACAACAATAACAACAACTATGACGAGGTCCCGTCAGGAAACTCTTCATCAATAATCGAAGCTCTCAAAAACAGTAACGAGAAGAACATCACCGAGAACGCAATTTTGAGGCAAAACAAGCTTATTTTGGAGGAGGGGAAGAGCAGCGTCGAGGAGGAGAACAAGAGGTTGGTGGAGAAAGTGATGAATTTGGAAAATACGCAAAAGGCATCGGCTGGGGTTGTCGTCGCCCCCACCCCCCAACTGGCCGAACCGGCCAAACCCAAGCTTCTGCCAGAAGTGAAGAAGAAGTGCGCGGAGTTGCAGAGCGAGGTCACGGGGCTGAAGACGAAACTGGCGAACTGGGAAAAGATGGGGGAAGTTCTCAAGAACCAGCAGCTGGTTATAGCGGGCAACTACACAGCTAGCGAGAAGAGGTTCAAGGTTGCGGAGGAGGGGAAGGTCAAGGCCGAGGGCGAGGTTAAGAAGATGAGGGCAAAGTTAATGGAATCGAGGAGTGAAATGATGAATAGGAGCGACGAGGTTGTTTTTGCTCCAAGTAATAACAACGATGACAATGTGCAGATCGAGCAGCTTCAGAAGCAAATCGACACGCAACAACAATCCCTCAGCTCCCTGACGGCGGAAAAATCGGCCTCGATAGAGCAGTTGCAGAAACAAATTAACACGCAGCTACAATCCCTCACCTCCCTGTTGGCTGAAAAGTCGGCCTCCGACCAATCGGCCCTGGAACTCACCGCCCTCCTCCAAGACTCCAACTTCAAGCTCCAAAAAATGACTTCCGAGAAGTCATTCATGGAGAAGCGCATCCAGCAGTCCACCAAAAGTTTGGAGTCCGAGCTGGGGAAGGAGCAGGTTCTGGGCAACGAGCTGCAGGAGGCGCTGCTGAACCTGGAGCAGAAGGAGTCGGAGCTGAAAATTTTGGAGGAGCACATGAAGAGCGTGAGGGCCGGGGGGGTCAAGAACGAGGAGGAGAAGAGGAGGATTATCGAGGAGAAGAATGTTGAAATTCAAAAGCTGAACAAGAGCTTGTTCATTTTGGAGGTGGAGGTGAACGACTGTAAATGTTTGATGGTGGACAACAACAGGTTGAACGGAGACATTGAGGCTTTGAGGGGTGATTTTAAGAAGGTCAAAACGACTTTGAGCACAGGCTGCAACACCGATCCAGTCGAGGAGAAGGTGGTGGAGGTGGAGGTGGAGGTGATTCGGGAGGTGGAGGTTTCCAAACCGACCGCCGAGATGGTCTCCACTGGCTGCAGCACCGACCCGGTTGTTGATCAGCAGCCGGCTGTCTCCAAAATCACAATGGCGACCACAAGCTGTAACACCGATCCAGTCGAGGAGAAGGTGGTGGAGGTAATTCGGGAGGTGGAGGTGGAGGTGATAAAGGAGGTGGAGGTGATTCGGGAGATCGAAATCCCCACACCGACCAAATCTACCACCACATCCAGCTGCAACACCGACCCTATCGAGGAGAAGGTGGTGGAGGTGAT
>Ga0114994_10003265_pt1 | contig 11825 bp, 6 predicted proteins | sample ArcticOcean_MG_C_9_FD_87043 | JGI IMG/M metagenome (GOLD analysis project Ga0114994, IMG submission 87043) | Marine microbial communities from western Arctic Ocean - ArcticOcean_MG_CB2_152 | ecosystem: Environmental > Aquatic > Marine > Oceanic | place: Arctic Ocean: Canada Basin | collected... | reverse complement strand
TGGCGCCATGGCGGCGTTCCTGGGCGGCGCCGCGCCGGTGGCCAGCGACGACGTTGAGAGCGCTGAAGACGACGACGACTCGGCCGGCGACTTTGAGGAGGATGCCGCGCCCGGCACGGCGATGCTGGTGGACGAGGCGCTCGCGTCCGACGGCGAGGCGTCGCGCTATGACGGCGGGAGCGACGACGACGAAGACGACACCGCGGGCGCGCGATACGTCGAGAGGCTGCTCGCGGACGCGGCCCGGGAGAAATTTGACGTGATGGCGCTGCGCTGGGACGGCACGTCGCTCCGCGGCGTCGTGGCGGGCCCGGCGACGCCCTGCACTATCGGGGCGGCGCTGGCTACGGACGAGATCACACAGCGGTGGGCGGTGCGCGTCGACGTCGTCGCAACGGCGCGGGACGTGGTCCTGCGCGCGAGCGCTGACCCGCCCGTCTACGGCGTCAGCGCGCTGCCCGTGCTACAACTCCTGGCGGCGGCCGCGGCCGCGCCGGGCAGCATCGTGCGCGACGCGGCGGTTACGAGCGCCGCGGCGACGCTCGAGCCGCGCGATATCGCGAACGTCCTACTGCACGCCGTGGCCACTGCTACCTCGGCGTCCGCCTACGACGGCCTCGCGACGCTGGTCACGAGCGACGACTCGGGCGACGCGGTCATGGCGACGCTTGCTATCGAAGCCGACGAGGCCGCCGTCGACGCGCTCGCGACGCCGGCGGCGCTGCGCCTGGTCTCCGGGGCGCCCGTGCCGCTCACGACCGCGGAGAAAGCCGGCGTGCTGCACGCCATCGCCCACGAGCTCGACGGCACCGCCACGCAGGAGGCGGTCCGGCGCGCCGCGGAACGGATTACGGGTCAGCCCAAGTACGCCCTGGACGCGACGAAGAGCGCCGCCGTCGCGGCGCTCTGCCCGGGTCGCCCCGCGAGGGCGGCGCCGGTGGCCACCGTGTCGTCGTCCCAATTCAAGGCGGTCGACCGGGCGTTCTACGACTCCGAAGCGGGCCTCGTCTACGGGCGCGTCCGGGGCGGCGACGGCACGTACACGAGCGTTGCGTTTGCTGCGAAACCGGTGGACGGCGACTGCCTCGACCCGGCGCGGTGCTGGAGCGGCGGGGAAGTCGCCCACCCGCTCCTGCCGCCCGTGGCGATCGCGTTTTCCCGTCTGGCGACCGAGGCCGTCGACGTCTGCGCTTTGCGGACCGCGCTGCTCGCGCTGCCCGACCTGCGCGCGGCGGCGATGGACCTCGCCTTTTCCGTGGACACGGCGGGCTCGGGCCTCGACGAGTCCGTCCCGCGCCTGCTCGCCGCGGCCGCGGCGTCGGGCGCGCCGGCGCCGGGCGACGCTTACGTACGTGCTCTGCGCCCGGTCGTGCTGGATGCGGCGGCGGCCTCCGACGACCCGTCGTTTTAAGACGCAGGAGGACCGCGCCGCGGCGGATGTCGAGGCGGCGCTCGACGGTGCTTCCGACGCCTTCCGCAAAGCGGAGCATGATGTCGACTGCGTGCGCGAGGAGTGGACGCCGGGAGGGGACTTCGAGTGCCGGCACGAATTCCACGGGACCCGTCACGGCCGTTGCAACAACTGCGGCGACTACGACTGCGACGGGTACGACTGCGGCGACGTCGACTGCGACTGCGCGGCGGAGGCACACCCGTACGTCGAACCGGCGGAGTTTGCCGAGGAGCTCCTCGACGTGGTCGGGGATCGCGTCGCGTGCGGCGGCGCCGTGCCCGAGAGCGTGCGAGAGGCCGTGCTCGTCGGCACGGCGCGGGGCCTGGCCCGGGCCCGGGACGCGCTGCGCGACTCTACCCACTGGAGTACCCGGGTGAGGGCCTTCGGCCGGATGCTCTGCGCCAGGATCGACGAGCGGCTCGAGGAGATGGTCGACGAGGCCACGACGCTCGCCACGGAGGCGGGCCGGCCGGGCCTCCTCGCGCGCCTCCTGCCGCTGCAGCCGGGGGTGCCGTTTCCCGCCGGCGCCGTCGAAACGGCGATGACACGACGACTGGAGTCGAAGGCGGTGCTCCTCAAAGCCGTTGAGGTTACGGGCGCCGCGTTGTGTGCGCGCCTGCGGTCCGAGGCGGATTGCGGGACGACACGAGCCAACCTCCGCGAGCTCTTGGCGCGCGGCTGGCTCTCGTGGGAGACATCGAAGGGCGCCTGCGACCTGCGCGGGGCGGGGCTCCGGCCGCACGGCCTGGACCTGGTCGACTTTGCCCTAGAAGTCGCGCGGCACGCCTCCGCGCCGCCGGACGCTTTACCGACGACGCGGCGGGCCGCCGTCGCGGCCGTCGAGGCCCGGATCACGTCGAGGTTGGTGCACACGGACTTCCTCCGCGCGTCCGCGCTGCTCCGGACGCTGGCGAATGAAGACGGGGGCGACGGCGCGGCGGCGGCCGCGCGGCGCATATTAAGCGCGAGCGCGGCATCGGGCCGCTGGGACGCGTGGCGCGTCGTGTGCCTCGTCGCGCTCGACCTCGACAGCAGTGCAGAGACCGTCGCCGTCGTCACGGCGGGCGCCGCGGCGCTGCTCCAGAAGAGCCCGACCGACCGCATCGTCGCGAGTCTGACCGACCGCGGTTTGGCGCTGGCCGCGGCGGGCGCGCCCGGGCTCCTGGCCGGTCTCCTGCCGCTCCGGCCGGCGGAGCCGTTCCCCTGCGAAGCCATCGCGGCGGCGATGGACCAGGGACCGGAGCAGAAGGCGACGCTCCTCGCCGCCGTCAACGCGGCCGCGGCCGCGAACCTCGCCGAGCGCCTGCGATCTCCGGCGACTTTTGAACCCACATGCGCGAATATCCGGCAGCTGCTCGAGCGCGGCTGGGTCGCGTCGTGGGAGACGGTGGCGGCCGCGTGCGCCCTCGACAAGGTAGACACGGCGCCGCACTGTCTAGACCTCATAGAGCTCGCGCTCGAGGTATCGCGGCACGCAGCTGCGCCGGCCGACACGCCGGCCGCGACGCGGCGGGCCGCCGTCGCGTACTTGGAAGCACAGATATTGGTCAACGCGGTCGACCCGCGGACGCGTCAACCGATATCCACGGTGAGGACGCCGAGGCGGGCGCCGCGGCGGCCGTGCGGCGCGCGCTCTACACGAGCGCCGTGCAGAACAAGTGGGACCGGTGGCCCGCCATCTGCCGTCTGGCGCTCGAGCTTGACGACGGCGCAGACACGGTAAATGCGGCCCGGGGCGGCACCGAGACGCTGCTGAAGCGCGATGCGGTGGCCGGTGCGGCCGTCGTCCGCGCGGGCATCGCGAACGGCTGGCTGCCAAAAGACCGGAGCATCGCGGTGGCGGCGTTCGGACCGCCGACCCGGTGCCTCCCGCTCTACGCGCTCGCGCTCGACGAGGCGAAGCGGGACGGCGCGCCGGCGACGCTGTTGACGGCGGTGCTCGACGCGATCGCGGCGCAGCCGCGGCCGGCGAACGCCCTCGCCGGGGACCCGGCGACGGCGGACGCGTTCATTAATCGCCTCGCCGCGCACCGGCCCGAGCTCGCCCTCGCGTTCTGCCTCGGCGGCGCGACGTCGCTGGAGAGCCTCGCGGCGCGCAAGCGCGTCGCGCGCATGCTCATTTCGCACGGTTCCGACGACCAGTTGCTGGCCTTCGCGCGGACGCAGGCGGCGCGGCCGTCGCCGCGCGCGGTGACGTTGGCCGTGGAGACCCTCGACGTCGGCGTGACCCTCACGCACGCCACGGAGGCTCCGAATACGCGGTATGGCGGCTACGGCGGCCACGTGCCGTACGGCCAGAGGCCGGTCAAGAAGGGCGCCAAGGTCGCCTCCCTGACACAAGGGGCGCGCGAGGCGTGCGTCATGGTCAGTATGACCCTCACGCACGTCAACCGGCTGGACGTGTCGCAGCTCGGCACGCACGACGCCATCGTGGCGACGTTTCGCACGACGGCGCGGCCCTGCACGCTCTCCTTCGCCTGGCCGGCGCCGGCGCCCGATTTTACGGCGATGCGGGCCGCGGGCTTCGGCGCCTACCAGGTCGAGAGCAGCGTCGCCCAGCAGGGCTTCGATAACGTGGTGTGGACCGAGTACAGCAAGCTCTGGGGCGAATGCCGCGCCGCGGTGCCGGACGTTGTCTGGCTACACGCGATGCTTTGTGCTTCAGAGCGCGACACGACCGCGGCCTGCGCCGCGCTATCCGCCGCGTACCAGACCGCGCCCCAGACCTGGCCCGCGAAACTGGCGCGGGAGGTGGAATTATTGCGGGCGGCGCCGCTGCTGGGCTCGGCGTGCGCCGCGGGCCACACGCGGGCCGACTTCGTCCTCAACTGCGCCGGGTGCCGGCGGGGCTGGGAGCCGGGGGTACGGGCCCTGGCGAAGCTGCGCGCGCTGACGCTCGCCGGGTTGCCGGAGGCGACGGCGCGGCCGCTCTTCGACGCGCTCGCGGAGCGGACGGTCCGGTCGGTCAACGCCCGCGTGCGCGGGAAAGTCGGCGGGTACGTCCGCGAGTTCAAGACGCGCACCGTAAGTGGCCTTGCGCCCTTCCGGCCGCCGGACCCGCCGCGGCCGGCCCCGACCGCCGACCGCCGCGGGCCCGCCGCCGCGCCGGACCCGAAGCGGCCGCGGGTCGCCGAGCCCGCGGAGGAGGAGAGCCAGGAAATATCCATCGTCGGCGTCCAGACCGCCGAGGAGCGGGACGCCGAGGGGTACAAGAACGCCATCGACGTGGACGCGCTCAACTCCCAGGGGGAGCCGGTCCCCGACGCGGACGAGGACGACTCGCAGGTCCTCGACCTGACGTTGTCCCAGCCGGACGCGTGATTGATAAATCATAAATTACTATCTAGAAGTTGAAATCGAAGACATCTGGAGACACCCGGCCCAGGCTAATCCCAAGGACCACATCACAGCGTGAATACCAATTTATCACGCCGCCGTCGACAGCGTCAGCGACCCCACGCTCGAGTCGTCGTAGGCCCCCCGCCCCAGGAGCCGATCCGTTTGTTTGTGGATCAACACCTCCAGGTCCCGCTGCTTCCGCAGGGCCGCGTCCGCCAAATGTAAATCCCAGCAGACCTTCTCCAGCGCCGTGCGGGCCCGATGATCCAACTTCGAGAAGACCACGTCGAGCAAGTTGCGCATCGTGAGCATGCCGTCCCGGTCCGAGTCCAAGTGCAAAAATAATAACTGGGCCTCGACGGGGTTCAGCTTCTGCTCCATCCTTCTTAGAAACAGAAACCACTCCTCCATGTCGACCATGCCGCTAAAATCCACGTCGACCAGTGCGAACGCGTCTCTAAATGCATCGACCTCCTTCTCCAGGTAATGCGGTTTGACTAAATCAACGACTGGTGTTTTCGGGGGGAGTTTCTGCAACCGCCGCCGCCGATGGTGCGCCATGCGCCGTTTAGGTGTCGGTGTTCTTCCGCTCTGTACGGTCGAGTCCTCGTCTCTTAATAGGGACAGGTGCGCTCGTACTATGGAAGGCTGCCGCCCAATCTCCGGTAATGCTACGTTGACCCCTTGACTTAAAACGGGCACGCCGTCCACGATGCGCACCAGCGATTCCTCGTCCACTGCCGTTTCCGAGCCCAGGGGCATATTCGTGTGCCCGCCGTTCACCCGCCGGCCGTACGCCTTGAGCTTCTCGGGGTACTGCGCGAGCATGGTCAAGTGGCGCTCGGCGTCGCTGTCGAACAAACCGTCCTTGAGGCCGAGCGTGATGCTCCGCTCGGAAAAGGCCGGCCGGGGGTCCGGCCTAGCGCGCACGGTGGCCATGAAGGTATCCAAACGCTTCTGTGGCCCCGAAACGACGGTGGGCGGCGGCGTTGGTGTGGACATTTGCTCGATAGCCTTGTTCCTTAAACCGGCTAAGGCAGCCGCCCCGGTCCCCTCGCAGGCCCGGTCCGTCCGCAGCCGCTGGCGCGCGACGCTCCGCTCCCTTTGCGAGGCGTCCCTCATATCTAAACGACGCGCCCACTCCTTCTGGATGTCTTCGTCCTTACCTAGTTCGTTGGCCAACTCAATCGTCCCGGAAAACGCGCGGATCATCATCACCTTCCTCACGGCTCTTTTAAAGATGGCTCTCATATCTTTCTTCTTCCGCTTTCCCATGACCTGGATCATGGTCTTGGCCCTCTCTCTATCTTTGGCCGTCGCCGCCGCTTTTTCTCGATCAAAATAGTCCCACTCGACATTTCCAATAGAATTCGTGGCGTCCTCCGGTTTATTCGGGAGGTCAAAGCACCCGCAGCACGTCAGCTGCTGCACAATCTCGGGCGGCGCCGGCGCGGGGCCATTTGTGTCCTCGTCACCGACGGCCTCCGCTTCTGTTTCAATGATGGTGTCGTCCAGGCGCCACAGGCGCTGCATGCCGTCGCTGGACGTCGAGTAGATGCACTGGGGCCGGTCGACGCTTAACACGAACGCCACGGCGTCGTCGTGCGCCCGGACGCTCGCTAACGGGTCTATTGTAGAGTCCGCGTCGCACGCTATCACCGCTGCGGCCTCGCACCGGGCCATGTCCCGATACACCTTCCGGTAGGGCTTGAAGTCCGCTTGTTGACTGGGTCGTTGATGGAAGGGGAGGGGGTCCACCTCTTCTAAAACCGCGGCGTCCCAGAGAACGACGCGGCCCGCCTCGGTGCCCGCGGCGACGTAATGACACGACTCGAAGCGTGTGAGGGCCGTGATCGCGCTAAGTGCGCCGTCCAGTTTGAGCAAAGCGGTGCACCGTTTCCCGAGGCGCCACACGACCACGGCCCCGCCCGCGTCGCCCGTCAGTAGGAGCGGCCGCGGGTCCAGGAACGCGAGCGACGATAAAGCGCCCGCGCATTTTAAATTACACGTTTGCGAGAGCGTGCAAAAGTCCCAGAGCGCGACGAGGCCGTCCCGGGACCCCGTCGCCACCACACTTAAGGAAGAAGAGTAGGCCAGGCACCCGACCCACGTCTGGGCGTGTTCCACGTTTCGAAGCAACTCCAAACCTTTTTCTGTTTCTTGGAACACCTTGAGAGCGTTGTCCCGCCCGCCCGAGACCACGCATCTAGAATCGTCGCCCGTATGTTGTACACCAATAACTTCTCCATTATGCGCCTGCACGCTGCTCATGACGTCACCTGAGACATAATTCACGACTAGCACTTCCCCCTTTTCCGTCCCGAGTAGAAGCCGCCGTTTCCGCGGCGCGTCGAAGGCCGCGCAGGAGATGTGGCGGCCCGTTCTTAGTCTTCTTGAATAGAACCCGGTCGTGGCTTCGTAGATTGTTACACTGTCGCCGACGCTCAAAACAAAATCCTTGGACGCCTTGTTATACAAAGCGGACAAGGGCGGCTGGAAGTCCTTCATCGACTTCGAGGGCAGCATCCTAAAGAGTCGAGCGCCACCAATTAGCAAATCGGGCCAGTCCTCCTGCGCGTGCTGGGCGTTGTTCGGCATTATTACGTTGCGCGTGGGGCCGCCGGGGTCCCTATACGGTAACTTGAAGGCGTCGATGCACGAACACGAGCCGCCGTCCCGATCCAGGGACCAGTACCTGGCGTCTCCTTGATCGTCCAGTGTCAACGCGTGGACGTTCTCGGCCGTCTCCGCGATCAACGTCACGAAAGCAATGGCTCTGCGGTGGCCCGGTAAAACTACCAGTTGTTCGTGGGACGTGGCGTCCCACACGATCACCCGACAGTCGAAGGAGCCGCTTACCAGGAGACCCTGGGCATAACTTAAACAGCGCACGCCCAACGTATGTCCAATGAGCGTCCCGCGCGGCATCAACGTCTCGACGCCCCACAGCTTTATTTTCTTGTCCAGGGATGATGTTGCGAGTAAGCCCTTGTCCCGCAGGAACACAAGATCGGTAATCACTTCGCCTTGATGCGCATTCACCGTATCTTGCGACCGCTGGGCCTGGACCGCGTCCTCCAGCTCCCAGCAGTGGAGCTTCTGCCTTCCGCAGATCGTAAATAAGTTCTTGGTCGTGTTAGCCCAGCAGAGCTTGCGATGCACAGAAACGGTGACCACCTGCCCGACCACCTTATACGTCCGGTTGGCGCCCCTGGAATCTAAAACTTCCACGAGTAAGCGCCAGGTGTGGTCCGACAGGGCGACCACTAAGCGCTTCTGCTCGGGCACGTGCAATACGTCGTGCACGAAACCTGAAAGTTCCATTTGGGGATGGGGCCCCTCCCCGACCTTGGGGAAGAGGAACGCATGCTCGAACTTTCCTAGGCGGTCCCACGCCTCGAAGCCATGGGTCTCCTTTCGAATGATGAAGATCCGGGACTTCAGCCCGGGGGCGCAGTGCATGCCCGTGATCGACTTGTGCCTGTGGTTGTAGGTGTACTTCGTATCCACGAAGTACCTTATATTAAATTCGTCGGCCGTCGTCGTTACTTTGGAGGCGCTCCCGGTGCCGACCTGCGTGCACCACGTGACTCGAAGTTGAAGTTGAATGCAAACACTGAGTCAGTTGCAGAAATCGTGAAGTTCGTGAACTCGTCCCAGTCGACCCTTAAGTCGCCGTTCACGTCGATTTGGCGGAACAATTCCCCGATCAAGTGCACGCAGTTCGCCGCCTCCCGTTCCGAGGACTTGAGGATGGGTTCGACGTCGGCGAGCGCCGGAAAGACGGCCGCGACGAAACAATCTAAATCTAAGCCGTGCCCGTGCTTGAGGAAGCGCGGCTTCAACCGCGGCAGCGTCTGCGAACTTAAATGGGAGCAGAGGGAGGGCACATCCGTGAAAATTAGTTTCTCGCCTAGTGCGAGCCACGGGAAGAGGGCGACCATGGCCTGCTGCACCTCTTTCGTGACTTCACTCCTTGTTCTAGCGAAGCTCTGGGCGAGTAAGCCGCCCACGGTCCAGACCGGGACGCCACCATCGATTGGAGGAGGCGGTAAGGCCTTCAGCCGCGCCAACGCCTTGGCGGCCTTCTGAGCGAAGAGGGACCGCGCCAAGTCGAACAGCACCACAAAATTCGCGTCGCCCTGCAGCGGGAGGTAGTCCCGGTCGTCGTCCGGATCTTGATGGAAGTGTTGTGCCACAAGCCGCCCCCGAAACAGCTCTTCCGTCTTCAAGATGGCCCGCTCGCTCCACAATTTTTCGGCGCTCGCATCTCGAAAAGCTAATGAAGTGATGATCACCTCTAGGTCGTCCAACTTCGACGACGCGAAGGTCCCGGCGAACTGCGACGCTACAATTGCTACCGAGTGCGCCCGACCCGTGATCTTCCGCGTATCGATAAAGAGTTCTTCGTCCATGCGGCCCTCCTCGGCGCCCACCTCGTCGCCCCCGTACCCGCAGGCGCCGTCCGCGCTCGTGGGGTTGTTGAAATCCACCATTTCTAGACTTCGCCCCTGGGCGTCTAGAAGGACACACCCCAAATCTAAGTCCGCCGCGCCCTCGCCGCTCGAGTCCCATTCTATGCGAATGAGCAAGTTCGTGTGGTGGGTCTCCAATCTGTGGCGCTCCTGGGGCGCTAAAGGTGCCATCGGCGGCGGCAGCCTCTGCTCGTGCAGCGCCTCTGGTGGGGGCTGCTGCTGTTCTCGTCACGGCAGCGGCCTTTGTTTGCTTCCGGCCTCGACCTACGGCTTGCACCTTGCGGCTCGGAGCGCAAGGCAGCCGGGGCTGCGAGGCTCTCGGCGCTGATCTGCTAAAAATGCTAATAATAAAAGCAACAAAGGCCAGATTGGAGACGCCTCGAGGAGTAAGACGGCCGGCCGCCGCCCTGGGGGCCCGGGACCGGGCCTCCAGGTGCAGAGTGGAGGTTGGAGGCGCCCCGTCCAAATGACGCCCGAGCATTGAGGCTCCACGTCTAGACGCGGCCGCGAGGCGGCTCGGCGAGGGTGTGCGCCGAAAACACACCACAAGTTTAAGCCGGGCTTCTAGGACTCGTCCACGCGCGCCCGCTTCGGGGCGCTACCGCCGTCGTCGCCGGAGGACGAGTCCCCGTCGAGGGCGATCTCCGCCGGGTCCGGCGTCGCGACCGGCGACGTGGACCGCGGCGCGAGGGACGCCCACGGGTCGCCGACGACGGCGTCGTAGTCGAAGCGCGGGGGCCCGCCGTCGCGCCGCGCGCCGCCGCCCCTGCCGCGCCCGCCGCCGCGACCGCCGCCGCCGCTTTTGCCGCCGCCCTTGCGGCGCCCGCCGAAGCCCTTGCCTCGGCCTCCGGAACCGCCCTTGCCCCCGCTGCGGCCCCCGAACCCGCCTTTACGGCGGCCCTTGCCGCCCTTGCCGCGGCCGAACGACGGGTACTGGGCGGCTAGCAGGGGGTGCGGCGGTGGGCGCTGCGGTGGGCCACCCCCACCGTAGTGGCTCATGGTTGACAGCGCTCGTGCCTCCTGTTGCAGCCGAAAGGAGACGCTGGCTGGCTGGCTGTGCTAAAGCGGGCAGTACAACGTCAGCTGTTTCACCACACGAATTCACAGCTGTATACGATAGAAGCCCAAGACCGTGCGGGTTCGGGTTCGGGTTTCTTGTACGAGTTTCGTGCGTTGTATTTTGCTCTTCTAAGAGCTTAGAGCGCGCCAGGCAAAGTATCAACGCGTGAGAGAGAGTCGCAAGGACCGCTGAGCAGCTACGGCCGGGTGGACACGCTTTTTGGTGCCGCTGTCAAGTCTGCAGTGAACTGCAGGCAAAAAAGCTCTGCAATGGCAGGCTCACTGCTCCTCGCAGCGGTCGTGCTCGTCACTGAGACAAAAGCCTGCATCCTCTGCCGCGCGCGGACGAAAACAAGCTGGGCGCCGTCGGGCTGCGGCCCGCCGCCGCGCGCCGCCGCCGCCGCGGGCCTCGCGGCCGCCGTCGCCGCCGCGGGCCTCGCGGCCGCCGTCGCCGCCGCGCCCGCCTACGCGCTCGGCGATGCGATAGATGGCGACGCGCCGCTCATCGCGGTCGCGGTCGCGTTCTTCGTCGCCGTCCTGGTGGACAGCGGCTGCGCTCCCGTCGACGCGGCCACCGAGCCGGAGCTCGCGAATTTTGGAGGCGAGCCCGAGTTCGCCTACGTTCTCCTCCGCGGCTACAAGCGCGCGATCTCGCCCAGCCTCCCAAAGAACTGCCGCTTCGTGCCCACGTGTAGCGAGTACACGGCGCTGGGGATCAAGGAATTTGGGTTCGCGAAGGGGTTCGTCTTGTTTATCTGGCGCCTGGTGCGGTGCAACCCGGCGGGCGGTAAGGGCTACGACGCGCCGGCCTGGCCGCCCGTGGCCTTCAACGCGGGCGACGCGCTGCCGGCGCCGGGACGTATGCCCGCGCTCGATGACGACGAGGGCGGCGTAGACTAGTAACTTGTATTGCAATTATTCACATGGCCCACGCCACCCGCTCCAGAACTCGCCCTTCCAGGCGGTCCTCGAGGCCGTCGAGCAGGCGCTGCGGCCCGCCGACGAGAACCTCCGCGTCCGGGCCCAGTTGCTCGTCGGCCCGCTTCACGATGTCGTCGAGATGGGGTCGTGCGCCGGTCGTGGCGAACACGAGCTCCGCGGTGGCGCCGGCGTCGCCGACGTCCTTGAGCTCGACGTCGGCGGAGCGATATGCGCCGCGCCGCCGCCACCGCACGCACGCCGTGACCGCGAGCGCGAGCGCCGCGCCGACGAACGCAGCCGCGGCGCAGACTACGAGAGACAGACCGCCCGAGACAATGTTCGGGTTGCCCTCCAGCCTTTTGTCGAAGAGGTACCGCCCGCGGCGCGCGAAGGGCGCGTCCTCGCCCCAGGCGACGCTGTAGGCCGCGGCCAGTAAGCCAACGCCGCTGCCCAGCACGGCGGCGGCGTCGTCGCCGCCCGCCGTGCCGGCGGGCGCCGGCGCGGCCAACATGGGGGGCGGCGCCGCCTCCTCCTTCGTCTCGTCGGGGTCCGCGAAGAGCGGAGAGGACGTCGTCGCG
>Ga0114994_10003264_pt1 | contig 11826 bp, 10 predicted proteins | sample ArcticOcean_MG_C_9_FD_87043 | JGI IMG/M metagenome (GOLD analysis project Ga0114994, IMG submission 87043) | Marine microbial communities from western Arctic Ocean - ArcticOcean_MG_CB2_152 | ecosystem: Environmental > Aquatic > Marine > Oceanic | place: Arctic Ocean: Canada Basin | collected... | reverse complement strand
CTCGAGAACGACCGGACGCGGGGACTGCGGCGGCGGCTGGGGGACGCGCCCTACGAACGGGTCTACGCGATATGTAGAAGGGCCCACCAACGCTGCACGGCCGTGCGCAAACGGGACCTCTTCGAGGTCGTCGTCCAGAGCGACTACGACGCGTGCCTGGCCGTGGAGCAGCTCGTGTTCGCGGACATCGTCCGGAATTCGTCGGCGCGGCAGCGGGCGGCGACGCTCGAGTGAGTGTTACTTTAACTTTAACTTCCCAATCCCACTACGCCACCGCGCACCCACCGACCCTCTCGACCAATCCGACGACGCCAAAGTGGTGGCACGCCTCCGCCACGTCTCCTTCAAACGAACGCTCGTTCAAGCTCAGGTCGTTCTGGATGCAGCACGGCCGCGGCACGCCGAGCTTGTCCGCGGCGAGGCAGAACATGGTCACGCCGTACGCGTTCTCGTTCGACAGCCCCCAGTTCTTAATCAGGCCGAGGTCGAACAAACGCTTGATGCCGGCGACTTAGCGTTCGAAGTCCGCCATTGACCCGTCGCTCGTCTTCGCCTTGTAGCGTTCCGGCGAGCCGTACGAGCCCCATCCAACCACGTCGAAGCCCTTCCGCGACGGGAAATGCAGGTAGTAGAGATCAATGTAGTCGCTCTGGAGCCGCGCGATGGAGGCGCACGCCGAAGCCTCTAGCTTTCCGCACTGAAGTCGTGGGGTTCGCCGTCGGGCGAGCCGACGCCTGCCGGTTTGCACTTAGTGGCAAAATACAAGCTCTCGCGCTTGACCGCGCCGGCTGCGACGCGCTTTTGTAGCCAGTTGCCGATCCACGTCTCGCAGGTCTTCCCATAATTAAACGCTACGGGGTAAATTTCAGCAGTGTCCAAGAAGTTGACGCCCGCAGCGACGAACGCGTCGAGCTCATCATGAGCACTTGCCTCCTTCTCGACGAAGCTCCCCCACGTCATCGTGCCGGCGCACACTTCTGTAACTTTCATCGTGCCAATTTGCTTCTTCACGAGCGGTACGCCTCGTTTAAGCGTCCGGGCTGCGACCACTACTCCCTTGCGCGGGACACACATGCTTGTGAGTGCCACAAGCAGCTTTCTCATTGACTGTGTTGCGATAAAGCAGAGATCACAATCACTGCGAGTTCTGCAGGAGTAGTGGTATTGGTGAGCTAGCTGTTGCTGTAATTATGCAAGCTTACGAGAAAAGGGCAGCGTATTCTCGCAGCTCGCGGCGATGACAATCCTGGGCTGCCAGAACCCGCACGCCACAAGAATCCTACTTAAACCTATCGACGCCGTTCGTCGCGCCCTCCCACAGCTCAATGACCAGGGACTCGCGCGTCCCCCGCGCCACCCGTTCGATGTTGTGGAGTTTTTCGGACGGGAAGAGCACGCCGGACCCCGGGTCCGGGTCGTGCGCCACCGCCGCGCCGCGGTCGTACGTGATGAACCGCCCGCCGGAGAAGGCGCCGGCTTCCGACACGCGACAACTGAGCGTGAGAACGGAGTCGTTGTCCCGATGGTTCGGCAGGAAGAGCCCGCCACCCGGAGCATAGGTGTGGAGCTCGATGCACCGGACCCGCAGATTCGAGGCTGACCGCGGCCACTTGTCCGGGGCGTTGTTTCGCATCGCCCGTAGGAGCCGCTCGATCAACTCCGGCTCGGTCCGCTGCGCGAAGCCGTCGACGTGGAGGTAGCAGACGGCGTGGTTTGACGCGTCCGTGGAGTCGCGGAACAGGTGCGGCGTTTTACCTGACGCCTCGAGCGCGGCGCGCATCCGCCGCAGGCGCGCGACGTCGTCGGCCGCGAGGAGGTCCCGGCACAGAACGGGCGCCGGGGCCTCGGCGGCGTACCAGCACTTGCGGCGCATGAACAGCAGGGGTTTATTCGCCGCGGCGGCGAACTTTGAAGCCGCGGCCGCCGCGGCCTCGAGACCCGGCGCGAGGTCCGCGGCGCCCTGCACGGGGGTCGACCCGTCGTCCTCATCGATGGTGATCGCCTCGAGTCTTTTCTTCTCCGCCAGGAGCTGGCGCATGGCAGCGAGCATGGTCGTGGTGGTTGTTCCTGTGGGCAGTCTTGTTGAGGCTTGCCGCGGCGGCTTGTTCCTGTGGGGCAGGGTCTCGTTGAGCCTTGCCGCGGATGGTTCGTGGCCGCGACCGCACGCGTCTGGAGACGGGCAGTCCAGAACCTTCTGCTGTTGCGTATATACTTTGGGCAGCCGCCTGAGCGCTGGCAGAACGCAGCGCACCGATCGATCTAACACTATCGGAAAAACCCGTGACATGTATGAATCGGCGACGCGCGGTGTCGTGCGGGCACTCATCGGCGCGCGGGTCAATAAATGGGACACTTACCGCCGCACCCCCCGTTTTCAGCGCACCCCCTAGGCGCCGATGGTCCAGCCCTGCGCCACGACGCCGTCGAGGCCGTCGAGCGCGGGCACGGAGCCCGGCGTGAGCGCCGCGGCCGAGAAGCCCATGATCCCGATCATCGCGAGCCGGCCGTTGTTGAGCTCCGCGTTCTGCTGCTTGCGGAACTTCTCCGGAGTGTCCTCGGGGCCGGCCGGGATGTTGATCACCTTGCCGCCCCACACGTCCTGCCAGCCCGAGGCCGTGCGCTCGATCTGGTTACCCGGGAAGGGTCCGCCCGCCGTGAAGTGCTTCTTGTAGCCCTTGCCCTCCGCGTTGCTGCCAAACTCCGAGTGGAACTCGGCCAGGCCGATGGCAAACAAGATCTGCACCTTGCCGTCGTAGGGCGTCGCCGCCCAGCTCTCGAGGGGGTTCTTGCCCAGGGACGCGAACTTCGTGCCCGTCGCGAGCTCTCCCGGGAAGTAGAGCTCGTACTGGTTCACGAGCCAGCCCGTGCACGCGAGCATGGCCACGCGGCTGTGCTTGATCTCCGCCGCGCGGTACCACAGCAGGAGCGAGTCCTCCGTGCGCTCCGTGAAGCCCACGGGGTCCCAGCACTTGCCGTTGCCGGCGAAGGGCGCCGTCGCGCCGATGCCGTCCAGGACCGCGGGGCTCTTCGCCTCGAGGGGCGCACTCCGTGCGGGCGCCGCCTGCGTTGGTTAGTGTGAGTCGCGCGGTCGATTTCGATCTCGCTCTACTCAGCTCTCGAGCCGCGGCCGCGTCAGCAAAGTAACAATCCAGCTGGGTCCAGCCGCGCCGGGCCAGGGCCCAGCGCGCCGACGGCGTCGGTGGCGGCGGCCGCGTGGCGCCACGGGCGCGTCGCCGCGCCGGACGGCATTGTTATTTTTGCGTCTTCCACGACTCGGAGAGCAGGCGCCGGGAGTGTGTGTGACGACGCCCGCCCGCTAGAGTTGTGTCACCGCCAGCCGTGCGCGGTGGGCGCAGCATGGTGGCGCGGTGACAAAAGCGCAGCGCGGCCGCCGTCGTGAGCGGCGCAGCAGCTTTCTAGCGTCGATGCGTCGATGTCTCGTTCTCGGCCGCACGCGGCTCTTTTTGGATAGTTCTTGCGACCCTGGGCAGCATACGGGTCCGACGAACGCCGAGGCGCCCGTTAAGGCCAGCGCCAGAGTCAGGCGGGCCATCTTTCTACGTTTTTGCTGCAAAAATCCAAGCGTCAATGAAAGGGTGCGGGTTTACAAGCTTGTACAGCTTTTGTAGGTCCTTCCGTTGCGTGCGATTCCTGCGTCGAGCGGTATAGTCGAGAGTGCGCACGCATAAGTCCAGGCGGAATGGAGCAAAACCCGCACATCGCGGGCCCATTTGGACGCGGCGCGAATAAGCGGACTGTTTGCACCGCCACCAGCGCATTTCTCGCCCGCGACGTATCCGCGGACCACCCGGAGCGCGCCCACCAGCTCGCCGCTTGCGCGCCGCCGCCGCCGCAAAAACAGCACCCAGCAGACCACACTGCGCCAGCGCGCCAGCCGCGCAGCAGCCAAGATGTCCATCCGCTCCCAGGAGAAGGTCGACCGGACGGCCTTCGCCGAGGAGTGCATCGCGGCGGCGCGCGCGGCGCTCGCCGTGTCCGGCAACTTGGACGACCCGGCGGTCGTCGAGGCCCTGCTCCAGTGCGAGAAGAAGTGCCGGCTGTCCAACGACGCCATCGCCACGAAGAAAGTTTGTGTCGCCATCCTGCAGCTGTGCCGGGAACGCAAGAGCTGGCCGCATCTCATAGCCAACGCTACTTTACTGGCGAAACGGCGGTCGCAGAAAAATAAGGCCATTACGGGCGTTGTGGCCCAGGGGCTGGAAGCGTTGAACGATGAATCGGCGCCTCTCGACGAAGCCACGCGGGAGGAATTGTTGAAGGCTCTTTGTGAGATTACCGACGGCAAAATGTACTGCGAGGCGGAACGAGCCAAGCTGACGCGGATGCTCTCGTCCTTAAAGGAGTCCCAAGGTTTCATAGCGGAGGCGGCGGACGTCCTCCAAGACGTGAACGTGGAGACGTACGGCGCCCTCTCTAAAAGAGAAAAGGTCGATTACATTTTGGACCAGGTGCGGTTGATGATCGCCAAAGGAGATAGGGTGAGAGCTTATATTCTATCCAAGAAAGTGCAACGGAAGGTTCTGGACGAGGAGGACCTCCAGGACCTTAAAGTCAGGTTCTACAAATTGATGAGCGAGTATCATGTCTTGGAGGACGCGCCGTACGACTTAGCCCAGAACTTCTGGGCCATCTTCAACACGAAGACGGTGCAGGAGGACGACGCCTCGTGGCGCGACGCGCTGTCTTCGACGGCGCTGTTTTTGGCTTTATCTGCGCACGCGCCCGGAGTGTCCGATATGATGCACCGCGTCCTCGCCGATGAACAAGCCAAGCCCAAGCTGGAGTTGCTGCCGACGGCGCGGCACTTGCTGACCCTGTTCACGACGCAAGAGATCGTCGCGTATCCCCTGACCCAGGAGCACCAGTCGGCGGTCGAGGCGCACCCCGCGTTGTTAACCGCGGGGCCCGAGATCCAGAAGCGGTGGCTGGCCACGCTGCGGGCTAGAGTTGTGCAGCACAACATTCGCGTCGTTTCTGGTTATTATCGCCAACTGTCTATGGCTCGCTTGGCGAATTTACTGGGCCTGTCGGTCGATGAGGCGGAAAAGCACGTCTCGGACATGGTGTCCGATAGTGGTCTGTACGCCAAGATCGACCGGCCGGCGGGCGTCGTGGTCTTCGCCAAGCCGAAGCCGGCCGACGAGGTCCTCCAGGACTGGGCCTCGGACATCTCGAAGATGCTCAGCCTGGTGGAGATGACGTGCCACCTCATCAACAAGGAGACGATGATCCACAAGAAGGCGCTGGAGGCCTAGCCGACTAACGTCTTTTACCTTCTTCGGTGGCGTCGAGGAACGCTTAAACACATTATGCCGGGCTACCACACGTCCCGCTGGGACAGCGCCATCGCCAGCGCGGCGAGGAGGACGTTGAACAGGAAGAGCACCTGCGGCACCCCCGCCCGCGACCCCAGCACGTACAGCGACCCGTATAACAACGGGCAGCCGATCTTCACCATGGCCAACAGGCTCGCCTTCTCGCCCGCGAACTCGCCCTGCTTGACGCCCAGGGCCGTGACCTTCGTCGTCAACGTGGCCTTGACCCCCAGGCTCTGCGCCGACCCCATGAAGCCGGCCACGGCCCCGATGAGCGCGGCCTCGTACGACCGGGTCGCCGACAGCGGAAAGATCACGCCGGAGAGGATGGCCAGGCCCGTGAAGTGCTGCACGCCCAGCCGCGGGAGGAGGGCAGAACCCGCCAGCATCGAGGCGATGTTCGTGACTCCAAATACCGCGATCAAAGGGGCCAGTTCCTTGGGCTCGAGGCCCCACTCCTTTCTTGCATAGACCTGGATCACGTCGCCCATGAAGATCGGCATGCTCATCAGGATCAACAAAACCGCCAGGACGCGGACCTTGGGGCCTCTACTCACTAATAACTTGCCCGCCGACGCCGGAGCTCTTAAAACCTTGCTCCTTGTCCTAGCTAGGTCGAACGGCGTCCGCTCTTTCTTCCCCAGCGTCTCGCCCATGCCCAGCGTGATGCCCGCGCCCGCGACCAGCGCCAAAACGGACGACAGGCCGTACACGACCTTCACGCCCTTCCACTCGCTTAATTTGCCGGCAGCTAATACACCTCCGAGGAAGCCCAGGCTGATGAGGCCCCCCTGCAGGCCGAGGAAGGCGCCCAGCTTCTCGGGGGCGGCGGCGAAGAGGTCCCCCGCCACCGCCTGGGAAGCCAAAAAGAACTGCGGGATGGCGATGTAGCTGAAGAAGCGGGCTGTGGCCACGGGCCGCGCGGCCGGATTCTGTGAGGCCGCCGCGTTGGCCGCAGCGACAATAAGGCTGGAGGCGATCAAGGCCGGCTTCCGCCCGACCGAGTCGAGGACCGAGCCGAGGAGCGGGCTGAGGACGATCTCGCACGCCGCCGCCAGCGTCGTGAGCGAGGAGAGGATGATGGTAGTCCGGTCGGGCCCGTACGCTTCAAATAAAATCGGGGTGGGCGAGAGCGAGACGATGGAGATGGCGGTCATGAGGAGGAAGGTCGAGGCGAGCAGGGGGGCGACGGAGGGCGTATTCTTCGCGGCGCCTCCGCGGAGCGTGGATGTGTCCGCCCTCGCGGCGCCTCCGCGGAGGAAGAGCGTCCTTGCTCGTGAGCAGTGGCGACCACCGGTAACGCCGTTGGCGGGAGATGCGGTGAGTTTGAGCGCACGCCGTCCAGGACTCCTCGCGCCTGCTGACGAGCACAGCACCGCTGCTGCGAGAAGGACTCGTGCCATCGTGGAGCCTATCAGCCCTATCGCCTCTATCGCCCTGGTCCCTGTAAAATGACTAAGAGCGTGTGGGCTACAAAGACCATGCACTGTGACGGTGAGCCAGCGAGCACTTTTGAAGCTGATTTGACATGAAAACCCGCGCCCTAAATTTCACAGATATTTTGCACGCGCCGTATACGTACACATCGCAGCTCTCCTCCGTCCTCCATCGTTGCATATACGTACACGTCGCAGCCTCCCTCCATCGTTGCACAAAATTCACAATGGCTGCGCATCACTGCTTCGGGACAGGCGCCGATGAGCGCAGGCGTTGGTTGACGCCCGATAAAGCAGCAGCATTGGAGAGCACGGTGCAAAGTATAGCTGTAGCAGGCAAGGGCATCAGCGCCTGCGACGAGTCGGGCCGCACGATCAACCCGCGCTTCGAGAAGGTCGGCATTGAGTCGACGGAGGAGATGCGTCGGGTATACCGCGAAACTCTGTTCACGGCGCCCGGCGCGACGGATTGTCTTACAGCCGTGATCCTGGATCCGGAGACGGTGTTCCAGAAAGATTCTGCTGGCGTGCCGTTTCCCGAAATGTTGGCGAAGCAGGGCCTCATTCCCGGCGTCAAGCCCTCAATGACGGTCTATAAGTTACCGGGAACCGCGGGCGAGACGTACATGCAGGGCCTCGACGGCTTATCGAAGCGCTGCGCGAAGTACTATGCGGCAGGTTGCTGCTTCGCCAAGTGGCGGAGCCCCTTAACCATCGACGTCGCGGCGGGTACGCCCAGCGCATTAGCTATTGAGACGAATTGCCGCGATCAGGCGAGGTATGCTCTTATTTGCCAAGCAGAAGGCCTCGTGCCCATCGTGGAGCCGGACCTCGTTTTGAAGGGGGCGCATTCTCTGGAGGACGCCGTCGAGGTAAATGCACGGGTCCTCGGCGAATTAGTGCGTGGCATGCAGGATTACGGCGTGCACCTACCCGGGGCCTTGCTCAAGACCAATTTGGTAAACTGCGGCAAGGACGGCGAGCCGCAGGCCTCCGTCGAAGAGATCGCCGACGCCAACATGCGCGTGCTGCGGCGCGTCCTGCCCGTGGCCATCGCCTCGGTGAACTACCTGTCGGGCGGTTTAACACTGGATCGAGCGACGGCCATCCTGTCCGCGCTGAATAAGCTCAAGCGCGAGCGCGGCGGCGACAAGTACGCGCCGTGGAATCTCAGTTTCTCCTGGTCGAGTTGCATACAGTTGCCTTTATTCGACCTATGCCAGACCGAAGAGAAAGATGAAAGTGGCCTCCCACGCCTCGCGATCCAGAAGCTCTACGTCGAGAACTTGTGCAAGGCGCGAGCCGCGGCGTTGGGCGGTCTCTGACCAGTCGAGACACCTAATATGAAGTCTTTGAACAACACTTACAAATCGCCCTAGCATATCGCCAGGGGCCGGGGGATCTAGAACACTTCCATGCCATCGACGCGACGTGCGCCCCGTCGGACCTGCTTTTCGGGCAGTGGCCCCTACCACCCACCGCGGCCGCGACCACCGCGGCCGCGGCTGCGGCCAGCGCCCCCGCGCCAGGAAGAGCGACCGCGACCACCGCCGCCGCCCCCCCACGTGACGATAATTATCTCCACCTCCGGATTCGTCGCGCCGTATTCAGTAATCGCCGCCTCGTACTCTGACCAGTTCCCTCCAGCCAGCGCGCACCCGATATCCTTCGGGAATGCTACCCTCTGAAACGGCTCGGCCGCCAGCTTCGCGAGGCCCTCCTTGAACCAACGCAACCGGTTCGCTTTGGTATCCCCGCCCGCCGGCTCGGGGCGCACGCGGCGGTACTTCATGGCAGCGCCCATTTCGAATTGAGCAAACATGCTGACCACCGCCGGGCCGTTGCCCCGCCGCACAGTGATTGAGCCCGGCGTCGCGCGGTCCTCGGGGATCGCAAATTTGCGCGCCGGCGGCATCGGCGTTCTGTCCTTGTAGGTGTCGCCGTACGGCAGCTTCTCGGCGATCGCCGCCGCCAGGCCGCGCCCGTCGCAGCCGACGCAGTTGGACTGCTGCACGATGGCGTCGACGCGCGACATGATGCTCGGGTCGAGCAAGCCTTGTGCCACGTCGACGCGCGTGATCTGCGGGCCCGAGCGCGGCCGCTTTGCGGGGCGCTCGTCGACGCGGCGCGGCTGCGGCGCGGCGGCGTCTTCCTCGGCCTGTAATTGGCGAGCAAGTGCCAGCGACGCCGCTTGGTCATCCTGCGGCGGCGCCGCGTCGGCGTCGCGCGTCATATCGATCTGTGGCGCCGATGCGGCGGGCTGGGGCTGCGGTGCATCCTGCTCGTCGTTACTCTTGGTCAAATCGATCATGCTACGCCGAAGCAGCAAGTGCACAAGCGCTCGGCGTCCTTGTGCGCTCAAGCAGGCCGGCAGACAATCAAAAGGGCACGAAACCCGCGCGGCGGGTTTTTTCGCGTAGACGCCTCGCTCGGCTGGGCGTACTGCAGGCAATACTGCAGGCGAAGCAAGTCAGACTCACGAGGCGTGTGACCACTCAGCTTCTCAGCTACAACTGCCGTCCGCTGCGGTTGCTGTTCCATATAGAGCAACCGGAGAGCGTTCGACACCAGCCGCCGCGCAGCCATGGACGCCGCGGGCAGAGCGCAGCTCCTCTTCGCCATTTTGTTAGGCATGGGCGTCATGGGCTTCCTCTTCTTGTGCGTCTCGGCGAGCACGTGCGGCGCCTGCTACGTGGACCCGTGCGTGCACCCGCCCGGGCTGAAGACGCTGTACAAGGTGAACTCGTCCCTGTGCTTCGCGGGTGTCACGAGCGGCATGTTCTTCTGCTTCCTGAGCGGCTGGGGCGCGCTGCTCACGCTGCGGCGGCGGGCGTCGGTGATGGGCTTCGGGCACTTCTTCGGGAGCTGCTGCGTTTCTTTTTTAGTGGCGGTCCAAGCGGCGGGCATGTGGGGCGCCGAGGCGACGCTGCTGGAGGAGTTCGGGGACCAGAAGATTTTTGAGGAGGCCATCGTGGACGGCATGTACGAGCAGGTGCGCGTGCGACCGAATAAGGCATTGCACAAATCGGCGCGCTTCCTGTTCACCACCTCCGTGTTGTTATCGCTGGCCTTGATGGTCCTGGCGCCCCTGTACTTCCTGTCGCGCGACGTGTACGAGGACAACGACGAGGGCGAGCGGGGCGCGGAGTCGCTGCGCCGGGCGGCGGCCGACGTCGCGAACCGGGCCTCGCGGAACCGCCACATCTCGGCCTACAACCCCATCCAGGGGCCCGACCGCACGTACGGCGGCGACGACGAGCGCCAGCACCTCGGGCGGGCCGCGCTGCCGCTGCGGCCGCTGAAGAAGGAGGTCCAGGCGGAGCCCGAGGGGGGGGTCTAAATTTACCACAATGTACTTATCGAGGGACGGGCTCCCGCGCGCGCGCCACCGCGGGCTTCTTCGCCGAGGTCTTCCGCTTCGGCGGCTTGGGCTTGGGGTCGAGCGGGCCGTCCACGCGCACGTTCCTCGGCTTGAACTGCTCGTCCCCCTTCTTGTAGAGCCACCGCCCGTCCTCCCGGACGAACACGGAACGCTCGATAAAGTCCTTCGTCTCGACCAGGCGCTCGTCGACCATGCCGTCCAACACTTTTATCCGCGCGTTCCACGTGATGGAGTGCGTCGCCTCGTCGACGGGGATGGAGTCGAAGATCACGAGCGACACGAACTTGGCCGCGGCCGCAAAGTCCGTGATCCGTGCCCGCCACGCGTCCCGGTCCTCGTCGTACTCCTCGTTTGATGGATGCGTCGTGTCGATGATGAAATCGGGCTTGCGCTCCACGTAGGCGCTGTACCTCGCTTTGAGGATGTCGTCGGGTCCCGCCGCCAGCCTTGCAGCTTCGTCGTCGTGCAACGCCTGGCAGCAGTCGGCGTACGGCACCTCAGCGCCCTCGGTCGCGGCTTTTGCGGTGACCAGCGAGAACGTGCGCAGCGATGGCGTCGGCGCGCGCAGCGACGGCGTTGGCGCGATCAGCGCGGTGCCGCTGACGCATAGGAGCAGCAGCTGCTGTTGACGGCAGGGCATCATTGCTGCGCTATATATTAGTATCGATGCTTATCGCTCCTGCGCAGACAATATCGCATGAAGTGCCGACGCTAACACACGTATAGGCTGCAGTGGTGCGGCTGCACTGCGATGCATCGATCGATGAAAAACCAAAAAAAAACCATCGCACGGGTTTTCATCACGGTCTTCTGGCAGTATCCCACGCATCTTTTATGTCTCTCGACGCTACTACTACCGAGCAGAGCTTTACCAAGGAGAACCCGTCATCCTTACCTGCGCTGAACACGGTGAATTCACAGTGCATGACAAGGATAACATCGTTTATGCTCTGTGCGGGCAGGGCAGCGCCAAACATACGCAGGCAACGCCGGAGATACGGTTGCGCTCTCTCGTTCATTCAGGGCAGCGAAAGCCGGTGACACGCGAGAGCCAGCAACCCTGGCTGCCCAAAAGCCTAAACAGGGAAGCACAGGAGCACCCAAACGCTATCCAGGAAAACATACAACGATGGCCATCTACTGCATCGACGCCGGCGCCGCCACGACGCGCATCGCGCTGGCCGGCGAGGACGCGCCGCGCGTGCGCGTGCCGAGCGCGCGGGGCGACGACGACGGCCTGCCCCAGACGCCGACGAGCCCCTCCCGCGGCCTCGCGCCGGACTGGGCCGCGGCGGAGGAGGTGTGGCTTGCGGCGCTCGCGGCCGCGGCGCCCACGGTCGATGTGGAAGCGATCGTCATCACCAAGCCCTTACTCGCGCCGGAGCGGACGACGCGGCGATTGCGGAAGTTCGCGCTGAGAATCGCCCCGCGGGTCTGGGTCTGCGAGGCCCCAACTCTAGCTCTATTAGGGGCCGGCCTAGATACGGGCGTGGCCGTCGACGTCGGGGCGACGGCGGCGCGGGCCGTGCCGGTCGTCGACGGGCGGGCCGTACCGCACGCCGCGCGGGCCGCGGCCCGACTCGGCGGCGACGCCCTGGACGCGCGCGTCGGCCAGGTCTTGACGGCCAAGGGCTTACAATTTAAAACAAAGAAAGCCTTCTTCGCCGCGGCT
>Ga0114994_10003263_pt1 | contig 11828 bp, 9 predicted proteins | sample ArcticOcean_MG_C_9_FD_87043 | JGI IMG/M metagenome (GOLD analysis project Ga0114994, IMG submission 87043) | Marine microbial communities from western Arctic Ocean - ArcticOcean_MG_CB2_152 | ecosystem: Environmental > Aquatic > Marine > Oceanic | place: Arctic Ocean: Canada Basin | collected... | reverse complement strand
AACAGGCGACTCCTAGGCTCGGAGGAGCTGCTATCCTTCTTTCTCTATTGTGCGTGTCTCTTCTTGCAGGGTTTACAGTTCCGCAATTTCGAGAAATGCTTTGGGGGAGCAACCCAGTCCTCGGTATTGTTCTTTTGGGCTCTTTGGGTATTTTTGTAATTGGTTTTTTGGACGATCTCGCAAGGCTATCGCCAAAGGTAAAGTTGTTTGGAGAATTTCTAGTTGCCGGATTAGTGGTTTGGGGAGCAGATTTTTCTTTCACACAAGTTCAGTTTGTTGGAATGAGCTCAATTTCATTTCCTGAATGGTTTGGTTTTGTACTAGCGAGTCTCTGGATTGTGGGAATGGCTAATGCCATTAATATGATTGATGGATTGGATGGTTTAGCTTCCGGTACAGTTCTCGCTGGTTTAATTGCAGTGTCTGTAGTTGGTTACTTATCAGGTATCGCCGAGGTGACTTGGCTGTCCACATTACTTATTGGATGCTTGCTAGGATTTTTGGTTTTCAATAGTCGCCCCGCATCGATTTTCCTAGGGGATTGTGGGAGTTTAACCCTTGGATATTTAGCCGGTTGTTTAACTTTGCTAGCGAGTTTTCGCGAGGGTGGGGTAATAGATGGAATGTTTCCCGTCCTTGCATTTGCTTTACCGATTCTAGATTGTATGTTCGCAATTTTTCGTAGGACTATGCGTGGACGATCTCCTTTTTCTCCTGATATGGAACATTTTCATCATCGTCTGATGGCGAAGGGTTTGTCCCACGGAAAAGCGGTTCTTGCGATGTGGGCAGCTGCGTTTAGTTGCTCCCTTGTAGCCATCGCCGCTGCTTTCGGTAAAGGGGATCAACTCTTTGCAGTTTTCGTCTTTTTTGGCATGGGTGGCTTTATATTATTGAGGTACCTTGGCTATTTCAGATTCGAGTTTTTTGGCCAGAGCCTCTCAACTCTGATTGAAGATCGAAAAAATATTCGTTCTGCCGAGCAATCAATTAAAGATGCCGAGGCTTTGCTTCAACACTCACATACTTTTGATAATTTGCCTAAAGTCCTAAGTAAAGCAGCAGAAGGAATGCAATTTCATGAGGCTATCATTACTTTTTATGAGGAAGGCGGAAAGCTTGGAAGCAGAATCGATTCTGGCTCAAACAGCCTAGGAAGGCAAGTAAGTTGGAAAGACGATAAACGCTCTGGGTTTTACTCTAGAGATCATGATTACGTTACTGAATTTGAAATAAGTGGCAGGCAGTATAACTATGGTAAGATACTTTATCGTTTTACTGACAATCGAGATAAATTAGAAGTTCATGAAGAAGTTCTTCTTGAACGAATACACGATGGTCTGTCGATCTTTGCCGCCAAGATTCGCAAGACAACTTAATATTATTTATAGTTCGAAGACAGTTTCTACTGTCTTTAACTTCGATTAAGGGTAAACTTTTTGGAGAAAAAAGTTTAGAGCCAAACAGTTTTAAAACTTCTATAATGTATGAAACTATAATTCTATGATATTTATACTTCTACCCGCCTATAACGAAGAAAAGTCTTTCCCGCCACTAATGGAAAAACTAAAGCATGTTCTTGAGCAAATAGGCAAAGATTTTAAAATACTCGTCTGTAACGATGGTAGTACTGATCGAACTTCGGAAATGTTGAAAGAATATTCAATTAAATTACCGATCGAAGTTATTGAACATTCTATAAATCGTGGGCTAGGAGAATCCTCCCGAGACCTTTTCGAAAGAGTAGTCGAAATCGGCAAAGAGGGTGATGTAATAATTCGGATGGACTGCGATGATACACACGAACCCAAATATATTCCTGATATTCTTGCTAAACTCGAGAAGGGTTATGATGTTGTTGTTGCGTCCAGATTTAAAAAGGGAGGAGGGCAAATGGGTGTTTATGGATACAGGGCTCTGATTAGTCGAGCAGCTAACCTTTTCATGAAATTATTTTTTCCGATTCAAGGACTTAGAGAATATTCATGCGGTTATCGTGGATATCAATTTACAAAACTTAAAGAGGCTATTGATCTTTTCGGTAATAATTTCATACAACTTAAAGGTCTTGGTTTTACCTGTACCTTGGAAAAATTGGTTAAGCTTAAACTCATTGGTGCACGGTTTGGAGAAATACCTTTTCTTCATCGTTATGACCAAAAGCAAAGCGATAGTAAAATGGTCAGTAGCGTAACCACGCTTGGTTATCTCGTCATGACATTGCTTTACCACTGGCCATGGGGTGGTTGGAAGAAGGCAATAAGAAATAATCACAAAACATGGAAGTCATCTAATGACATCTGTTGAATCAGTAAAGAATTTTTGGGAGGAAAACCCACTTTGGACTGGAGAAGCCGACTTTAAAGAAGGAACTTTTGACTTTTTTGAAGAGCATCGTAGCGTTTATTACAAAGATTGTATTGCAGGTCCTTTTGATCTTCGGTTTTTGCCTCCGCCCCGAAAGAACGGTCAAAACTTGAAAATACTTGATCTAGGTTGCGGTATAGGCTTTTGGACTACCGAATTTGGTATGCGAGGTTATTCCAATTTACATGCTGCAGACCTAACCCAAAAAGCGTTGGAAATTACAGCAAAACGATTAAGGTTATACGGCTTAAAGGCAGAACTATCCGAGCAGAACGCAGAAGGAACTACTTTTGATGAAAGTTCTTTTGACCACATTAACTGCCAAGGAGTAATCCATCATACTCCTGATACAGATGCGACAGTTGTAGAAATAGCACGTATTTTAAAGCCTGGTGGAACTGCAAGTATTTCAGTCTATTATAGAAATATTTTTCTTCGTTCCTGGAAGTTTCTTCGCCCCCTTGGTTGGCTGATTTCTCTCTTAGGTGCAAAACTAAAGGGCCGCGGTCGAGAAAATATTTTTAAACAGGGAAATGTTGATGAAATCGTTAGGCTTTACGATGGTTTAGAAAATCCGATCGGGAAGAGTTATTCTCGTAAAAGTTTCACTAAAATGCTCTCTCCTTGTTTTGATATAGAGGAGACATACTTGCACTTTTTCCCAGCAAGAAGTTTACCTTTTAAAATACCCCAGTTTATACATAAATTTTTAGATAAAAGATTAGGATTTATGATATATGCCACTTTACGAAAAAAATGTGTGGAATAGTTAGTATCCATTCCTCTGGAATTTGCTTGCAGGATTCTGAAGGTATCTTGGATAAAATGATGCAACGCATTATCCATCGTGGGCCTGATGGAGAAGGTAAGATTTATATTCCTCGCCAAGTATTACTTGGACACCGTCGTTTGGCCATTATTGACTTAGAGCATGGTCAACAGCCAATGATATCTGCATGCGGGAGGTATTCTTTAATTTTTAATGGAGAGATCTATAATTACTTGGAACTCCGTCAGAATATGATTCAACAAGGAGATAAATTCAAAACAGTTTCCGATACCGAAGTTTTGCTTCAGTTATTAATTCGCTATGGAGCAAAGGGGCTTGATCAAATCAACGGCATGTTTGCATTTGTCTTTCATGATAGCGTAAAGAATGAATGGCTTGCCGCTCGAGATCCCTTTGGAATTAAACCATTGTATTTTTCTCGAATTGGCGAACATCTAGTCTTTGCTTCTGAGATAAAGGCCATTCTCGCTCATCCTAATATTACTGCAAATAGAAATGAAAAGGCTCTTCACCAATACTTGGCTTTTCAAATGTGCTTAGATGATGAGACTCTCTTTGAGGGCGTCAAAAAAATTATGCCTGGTCATTACCTCAAGGGTAATGGTAGTGAGATCAAACAAACTGTTCCTTACTGGGATACGAATTACAAAATAGACCGATGCAATACCGAGGATTACTTTCTGGATAAGATTCGTGATACTTTAGAAGACAGTGTTCGTTTGCAACTCCGATCGGATGTACCTTTAGGGAGTCATTTATCGGGCGGTATAGATTCTAGTTTGATAAGCGTTTTAGCCTCCAATCAACTTGAGTCACCTCTTTCTTTGTTTCATGGAAAATTTGCTGAGAGTTCGAACTATGATGAATCTGAATATGCGAAAATTATTGCTATGGAAACAGCAGGAAATTTGCTTGAGGTCGTTCCTTCGGCAGCAGATTTTGTGGAAAACCTACCAAACCTTATTTATGCAATGGACGAACCCGTTGCTGGCCCTGGTCTATTTCCACAATTTGCTGTCAGTAAGTTGGCAAAGGAGCATGTAAAAGTAGTGCTCGGTGGCCAAGGTGGAGACGAGATTTTTGGCGGCTATGCAAGATATTTGGTCGGATATCTTGAACAGGCTTTGAAGGGTTCGATCTATGAAACTCAGGAAGAGGGTGAACATTTGGTATCCCTTCAATCAATCGTTCCGCATCTCCCAATACTTAAACAATATATCCCCTTACTTTCTCAATTTTGGGAAAAAGGTTTGTTTGGTGAAATGGATCACCGGTATTTTTGTCTGATTGATCGTAGTCAAGGTGCACAGAAACTATTAAATCCAGATTTTTTTAAACAATTTGATAAAGATTACCTCTTTTCAACCTTTCAAAAGGTTTTCAACCACCCTGATACCCTTTCTTACATTAACAAGATGACACACTTTGACCAAAAGACTCTCTTACCAGCTCTTTTACAGGTTGAAGATCGTGTAAGTATGAATGTGTCGCTTGAATCTCGAGTCCCCTTGCTCGATACCAGATTGGTCGATTTAGTCACTACCATTCCACCAAAACTTAAGTTTCAAGGGGGAAGAACCAAGCATTTGCTTAAAAAGGCAATCAGTCCATTACTACCGGATGCGATATTGAACCGAAAAGACAAAATGGGGTTTCCTGTTCCACTCAAAGAGTGGATGCAGGGTGGCATGGTTCGGGACTTTGTTTCTGACACTCTATTGTCTTCATCTAGTAAAGCTAGAGGAATCTACAGCGAAAATGCTCTCGAGAATATGATTTCTGATCCCGGCGTCGGTTCTCGTCAACTTTGGGGAGCTCTTTGCCTAGAGCTTTGGCACCTTAAATTTATTGATAATTGATTTGAAACTGCCGGATCGTGAAAAGCTTGTTAGTCATGTTGTACAGTCTTTATCCCTGTATTGGTCTAATAATTCTAAGATTATATTTTCGATACCTATCTCTAATAATCAAACCGATCTATCAATCAGTATTCCACTGAGGATGGTATCTGTATCACTTCCACAGTGGGGAGAGGAGTTTGGTGTTAACGGATCTTTATTGGTACCACGAGAATGTATCAAAGAATGTCAGGGAAATGATTCCTGGAAGAAAGTTGATTGGTGGCTAGCTGCTTTTTTGTTGCAAGAGTGCTGGCACGAAAGACTTTGGGAGAAAGCACATGGAGTAATTCATTCCTACAGTTTTCGGTTGAAGGGATGGGATACTCGTGCTTGGGATCATGCATGGGTTAATCGCATCGGTTTGTTTCTTAGAAAATGGCTTTTGGTCGAGAATAAGAAAGAAGAAATCTTTTTAGGGAATATGCCGAAAGCTAAGTTTGAAATTTCACATGATGTTGATGCTGTTAGCAAAACATTACCCATTCGACTAAAGCAAGGAGCCTTTAATTTTTTCAACTCATATCAGCTTTTAATCAAAGGGAATTTTCTCGATTCGTTCAAAGTTTTTGGTAAAGCAATCAGAATGCTATTAAGTCAAGAAGATTGGTGGGTATTCGAAAAGTTGATGCAGTTAGAAAAAAAAGCAGGGATCCAAGCGGTTTATCATTTTTATGCGGATGATCGGTCCAAAAATTTTAAACGATGGCTCATGGATCCAAGCTATGATGTCTCAACTGATCAATTGAAATCCCTCTTTGGTAAAATTAAGAAAGACGGACACAAAATCGGTCTCCACCCCACATTCGACTCTTGGAATAATTCCGAGCTTTTAAATAAGCAGAAAAATTTCCTCGAACATAATCTTGGAGGCAAAGTCATCACCTGCCGACAGCATTGGCTCCGATTTAGCTGGAATGATACATGGAATGCTCAATCTAAGGCTGGGTTGGAGAGAGATTCGACACTGATGTTCAATGATCGAGCAGGTTTTAGAAATAGCAGTGCATTATCTTGGAATCCTTGGGATTATGAGAATTCTAAATCACATCAAATAAAGTGTTTAAGCAGTGTTATTATGGATTCGCACTTATATGATTATCAGAATATTACCACTACTGTTCGCATTTGCCAAATTGAGAAATGGCTAAATGAATGCAAATCTGTTCATGGAGAATGCTCAACTCTTTGGCACCCTCATACTTTAACTAATGATTATAGTTGGGACCAAGGTTTCTATGATTTACTTGAATTTATTAAATAAATTTAATCATCAAATTTCACTTTATTTTCTATTATTTGTTTGAAATTTCGTGGCACGGGAACCTGCTCAATTTAGTTATAAAAAATATTCGTAATCATACACCTTATTTTATTCGTAAGCGCTTGTGGGGCGATCGAAGAAAATGGGGTCAAATTCCAAATAAGATTGATCCTTGTTGGATTGAATGGCAACAAATGCAAACTCAATTTTATAACGCTAACCAGAGACAAGGAATTGGCTCAATTGTTAATGACTCTGGATATTCAGTTATGTAATCTATTGATTTGAAAGGTAAGACTGTACTGGAGTTTTGACCGAGAGATATGAGGCACAATAAATTCTGGAATACTTATCCCCAAAGTTATATTATTGCAGATATTCATAACGGTATGTTGGATTACGCAAAGTCAGTTTTCGAGAGAGAGAATATATCATATGATTCTTTTTTAATTTCAAGAAATGAAAAGCTTCCTGTAAAAAAAATTCTGTGGATATTATATTAAGTTTTTATTCTTTAGTACATCTATACCCCCTTGATGACATGTCATATTATTTGAAGCCTGAAGGTTTACTTGTTGGGGCAATTCCAGCCGAAGGAGGATTGTTTTGGGCACTTGTTCGTTATTTAACTTCAAGAAGATGGCTTCACAAGAATACCAAAATTAATTATGATAAATTAATATGCTGGGAGCATCCAAATTTTGCAGATTATATTATTAATCGATTAGATGAAAAATTCGATCGTCTATTTGTCAAAGCATTGCCCATTGCTGCCATTCCTCTGGTAGATAACAATTTGACTTTTAAATTTTGCTACAAAAAGAAAGTCTAAATCCTCGCGAAAACATATTTCATTCAGAAATATGTAATAATTTACGGCGAATATTATCGTTAGTTGACACTGATAAATCAAGTTCTAGCTACGGGTTGGGTGACCGTTATTACTGGGCATGGGGATTGAGTGATTTTGGAAATGCCACATTTCAAGGATTAGCACACGGACTTTCTAGGTTATGGATTTCAGGACTTTGGCCTTTCGAGACAGATAGTGTAATATTCATGAATAGAATCCATTCATTATTTATTGGTGCAAAAAATCTAACGCGAAATGATGGAAGCTTGGAAGAGGCTTTTCCCAATGAAGGTTCGTATTGTGTCACTGCTTTAGTTGCTTTTGATTTATTGGTGACCATTGACTTGCTTCAAGACTCAATAGATAAGGAAAGAAAAAGTCAGTGGTTGAAGATTATTGAACCAATGATCTGTTACTTGATAAAAAGCGATGAAACACATGCTCTAATTTCTAATCATTTGGCTACTGCAGTTGCGGCCTTATTTCGTTGGAGCAAAGAGAGGGGAGGGGACCAGCAGGCACTCTCTAAAGGTGGTATACTACTTGATGAAATTCTAAAGCATCAGTCCAAGGAGGGGTGGTTCAAAGAATACGAGGGTGCCGATCCTGGTTACCAGTCTCTTTGTACATATTACTTGTCAGATGTTCATCTAATTCGAGAAGATCTTAATTTATTGGAACCTTTGCGTCGTTCTATTCGGTTCCTCTGGTATTTTGCTAACCCTGATGGATCATTCGGTGGTTATTGTGGGAGCCGATCAACCAAATTTTTTTATCCTGCAGGTATCCTTGCCTTGGCGAATCAAATTCCTGAAGCCCATTGCTTGAGTGTGTTTATGACTAATTCCATCCTAGGTCAAAAAGTAGTTGGACTTTCAAGTATGGATGAACCCAATCTTTCTCCCATGTTCAATTCATATGCGTGGGCTGCATCCTTGGTTGCAAAAGAAATAACTCTGGTAGACAAACCTCTTTTAAATGAGCAAACACTTCCTTGTGAGATTAATCAACCTTACAGAAGGAATTTCCCAGATGCCGGAATCATTATTGATCGTGGATTCGATTATTATTCTATTATAAATTATAAAAAGGGAGGGGTTGTTCAACATTATGTGGGTGATAAATTAGAAACACTTGATACTGGGGTAGTCTTTCAATCTGCTCATAAAAAATTAGGGAGTAACCAGCATTATGACAAAAACCTGTGCTTTGATTTGAGTGAGTCCAAGATAATGATTCGAAACCAAGTTGCTGAGATGCCTAAGAAACTCCCGACTCCATTTAAGTTTTTAGTTTTAAGAATTTTTTGTTTAACCATTTTTCGTTTTTCGTCAATACGCGAGCTTACCAAATGCCTTTTAGTGAAGTATTTGATCACTAAGCCAAAACGATGGCCGATCTGGAATGAAAGAGAAATTTATTTCGGCGATAATTTGACCATTGAAGATATGCACGAAATTCCCCGTGGTTATAAAAAATTGGAAATAGACTTTCCCTTTGTACCGATTCACATGGCCAGTAAAGGTTATTGGCAAATCCAAGATGAAACATCTATTAAATGATACCACGTTTTAAACCATCATTAGGTTTGGAAGAGCTCTTTGCTTTATTTCGGTTTAACAAAGGGTCAGTAAGAGAGTTCGAAAGGCAATTCGCCAAAAAGTTCCAAGCTTTAGATGCTATTGCTTTTCCTTATGGTCGCTCAGCACAATGGGCTTTTTTTAAGGCACTAGGCATTGAAAATGCCGAAGTTATTATGCCGTCTTATACTTGTTCAGTTGTTGCCCATGCGGTTAGCTTAAGCGGTAACAAACCTCGTTTTATTGATATTGATTTGCATGATTATAACATGAACCTCGATTTAGCGGAATCAGCGATTAACGAACATACGCGCGCTATCATTGCCACTCATACTTTTGGCTACCCGCAGGACTTGGATCGTTTGGAGTTAATGGTTGAAAAAGCTGAGGAACTATATGGACATAAGATCTGGCTGATTCAGGACTGTTGTCATGCATTTGGAGCCGAGTGGAAAGGGCGAATAGTTGGAACCTCGGGAGACGTTTCAGTTTATGCATTCAATATAAGTAAAGTTATGACAAGTATCTTCGGCGGTATGCTTACCTTCCAAGATAAGAAAATGGCAAAACTTGTCCGCGAGTGGCGAGATGCAAATTATAAACAACCAAGTTTTTTAAAATCTCTTAAAAGAAGGATATACTTGCTTGCGGTTTATATTGCATTTAAAGAAAAAATTTACGGCTTGATTTGGTGGTTGCAGGAAAAAACGCCAATACTTAACAAATTTACAAAAGCATATCATTTAGATGATAAAATACATTTTCCGCCCGATTATAAAGATCAAATGATGGATGTCGAAGCAGCAGTCGGATTGGAGCAATTAAAAAAATATGATAGTATAATTGATAAAAGAAGAGATAAAGCTCGTTACTACCATAAAAATTTAAAAAGAAGGGATGGATGGTATTTTCCACCACTTGTTGATGGGGCAACTTATTCTCACTACTCGGTCCGGGTTCCTAACCGTGATGAGGTAAAGCAAGAATATTCAATCAAAGGAGTAGAGTTAGGGGAGTTAATACAATATAGCATACCTAAATTAAAATGTTACGATCTTGTTGATTTAGACTGCAAAAATGCCAATCATTCAAGTACATCAACCATCAACTTCCCATTAACATAAAATGAGTAAATTAGTTATATTGGGAAACGATAAAATCGGTGGTTTGGCATACAAAAAATTGCATAATTTGAGTGATTCAAATATTTATATCGATAAATCTGCTAATTTGAGGCGGATATTTATATTGTTACTAAAAAAAAGAATTAACATCAGATTAGTTTGCAAGATGATAGTAAGCGAATTCATGCGTTCAGGTAATAGACCTCCCAAAAACTCACTTTCACTCAATGACAATAACGATTTACTTAATGTAATAAAACAAGGAAATTATAGTAAAATACTTTTATTTCGAGCCGGTCTAATTATTAACAAATCTGTTATAGATACAGGTTTACCTATTTTAAATATTCATGCAGCAAAAGTTCCAGATTTTGGTGGTATCGGTTCGATTGATCGTGCTTTAAGGAATAAAGCCTTTAATCAATTTGCATCCCTACATGTTGTGACAACTAAAATTGATGAAGGGGAGGTTATTGATAAAGAACACTTTGTCCTCGATCCTGAAAAATCTTACTTTGAGAACGAGAGACTAGCTTATGATGCAGCAATATGTCTTCTATTACGCGTTGTTTTTACTTAAATCATAAAAAAATAAATCGTCTCAAACAGCTTAGTAAAGATTCTATAATCTATGGATTGGGTGGAATATTAGCAAAAAGCGTTTCATTCTTCACACTACCAATTTACACGAGAATCTTTTCAACTGCAGAATATGGAACGATTGAAATGCTTGCGGTGATAAGCAGTTTTATAGGGGCAATATTGGTGATGGGTATGGATTCCGCCCAATCGATGTTTTTTTTTAAATACAAGGAAGATGGAAAGAAGGAGCAAGCCCGTATGGTAACGGCAGTCTTACAATGGAAACTTATTGTTGGTTCAGTAATAGTAATTATTGCAACTATTTTTGGACCGATTCTAAACGCTATTTTGTTTGAAGGTAAATTAGGTTTAGAATATTTCGCAATAGCATTTGTGAGTGTTTTGTTTAATCAGGTTTTCAGTCAAAGTGTAGAAGTCATGCGATTACTCTACAAGCCATGGAAATACATCGTTCTCACTATTGCTCAATCGATTGGCGCAGCTTTGTTGATTCTGTTATTTATCTTAGTTTACAGCAAAGGGATTCTAGGGTTTTTTCTTGGGTCTGCTTGTGCATCGATGATTATTGCAGTAATCGGTTGGTATCAAGCAAGGGATTATCTTACACTTAGTAAATTGCAATTAGATTGGTGGCCAAGGCTAGTTAGGTTTGGTGCACCTTTGGTTCCTGCAGGTATTGCCTTTTATTTTATGAGCACGGCAGATCGGTGGTTTGTTCAGTATTATCATGGCCCAACAGAGCTCGGCCTTTTTGCCGTTGGGGCCAAATTTAGCATGCTGATGGGACTAGTAGTAGAAACTTTTCGAAAAGCCTGGTGGCCTATTGCAATGGATGCAATGCATAGCAAAGATGGTCCCGAAACTTTCCGTATGATTGCACGTTTGTACATGGGAGTAGGTTCCGCTTCTGTAGTCATTCTGACCTTTTTTTCTCCTTGGTTATTAGTATGGTTCACAGATGAAAAATTTCATGATGCCTGGCAAATTGTTGGCATTCTTTCCTTACAAGCCGTTCTATATGGCTTCTTTTTAATTGTTTCAGCGGGTATTTGGAAAGAGGAAAAAACTTTCATAAACCTTTATTGTATGTCGGGATCCGCAGTTATTGGGATAGGATTAAATTTCTTATTAGTTCCACCTTTTGGTGGAGTTGGTGCTGCAATTGCAACGGTTATAACATATGTAATATGGGTGGTTTCAACAATGATAATTAGTGAATATTTTTGGCGAGTTGAATTTCCCTGGAGATTACTCTTAGTTCAGATAACATGCAGTTTAATTTTTGTTTTTTGGCATGTTTCAAACGGATCAATACAAAATACTTTCTGGAGTCTGTGTTGCTTTATTTT
>Ga0114994_10003257_pt1 | contig 11840 bp, 16 predicted proteins | sample ArcticOcean_MG_C_9_FD_87043 | JGI IMG/M metagenome (GOLD analysis project Ga0114994, IMG submission 87043) | Marine microbial communities from western Arctic Ocean - ArcticOcean_MG_CB2_152 | ecosystem: Environmental > Aquatic > Marine > Oceanic | place: Arctic Ocean: Canada Basin | collected... | reverse complement strand
TAAATTTTTGTGTAGATCCACAGCTACTATTACAGCTTTTTGTTCCATTTGGATCATAAAAAGTAATTGTATAACTGTCAGTTGAGGAACTATTGGTAATAAAAGATTTTCCATTAACTGGATTATAAGAAATGTCCAAATCTGATACACCTGATAATGATGTGCTAACAGCATCTACTAATTCGACTTGAGTATAATTACCCGATGAAATATCAATCATAGAGCAATCAGTAGTATCCTTTTTACAAACATAAAAACAGTTATTACTTTTATAAGGTCCATCTATAAGATACCAACTAAATGGTATCTGATAAGATGTCATTTTAATTTCAATAGCATTATGAATAGGGTCACTTAAGTCCAAAGTAAAATTAGTAGCTGACGATGGTCCGTCTGGATTAGAAGTATAGGGGATTATATTCTCTCTATATTGACTATCAATATTTATCACCCGCGTAGTTGTGTTTTTTAAATTAGGATTTAGTTGGCCTTGAGCTACAGGTAATTGGTAATTATTACTGATACCTAATTGATTACGATTCATAACAAAATTATCATTTTGATTAAAGACTTGGACTTGTTGTTTTCTATCAGTGACTCTATCTGCTTGTGTAGGAGCTGTTTGTTGTTGAGATACATTTTGATTCTGCCATAAACTTCCTAATTGTGACGATTCTTGTTTTTGGATATTTTCGGGTTCATCATAATCAATATCTTCTAATAATTGATTTTGAATTTGTTGGAAAAAATTAGCTAAATCATAATTATCTTCAGAAGTATATTTTTCAATATAGGGCTGAGAGGCATTTACAATGTCATCATAATTAATAGGCTCTTTGTCTTGAATGTTTAATAATGTTAATAAATCTTCTTGATCGTAATCTTGAACATTCAAATTCATATCATCTGAATTACTCATATTGTATATATTTAATACTTAGGTTTAATTAATTTAAAAGTTTAATATTATTTTTATTTTTTACTATATTTTGTTTTAAACATTTTATCAAATATTTTTATAAAATCAACATTATACTTGTTGTGTAAGACCCATCCGGATAATTGAGTTATACCTTGACTTCTTTTACAATGTGTTGCTCCTTTAAAACAACAATTCTCTAATACCTCTATTACCTTTGTAAAATATTCATCTTTAATTTCGCATCTTGATATATGTTTGCTACCTTTGTAGACATAGCTATTATAATCTCTACAATTTCCACTTTCTATTCGTGTTAATCGTTTCGCATCTTCATCTTCTTCGTCATCAGAATTTTGGTCTAGTTCCACTATTAGACTAGGAATATCATTATAAATTCTATAATGTTTGTCTAATATATTTTCATTTTTAATCATTCCAATTCCTTCGATTATATTCGTAGAATTATTCATTTCAATTACATATATAGCTGTATCTAGTGGAATATTTTCTTTTATTCTAACAGGACTGCCGTATAAGGCTCCATTATGATTCATTTTTCTTTTATAATTTATATTTTGTTTATAAGTATCGTCATTAAATCGTGTTGTCGCAATAGTTTTAATCATATTATTATGATAATAATGATGTAAATATACCATTTCAATTTTTTAAATTATTAATTCTATAAAATAAAATAGGAAGTGTTATACAGAAATATATAACACCAATAATAATAGTTCCTGTATAACGGTTATTATCTGTTATATCGTAATCCATAGCAATTAAATATGGATCAACAATATTGATAAAATCTTTTTTACACAATTTATATTCTAAATGTGAGATGAAACATCCTTTTAAATAAATGTATAATCCTAAGAAAGTCAATAATATAAATGATAATATAGCTCCCATCCATAAAGGAGCAAATAAAAAAACAAATATTGTCATATAAGCAAATGTAAAATGCCATGCCTTTATCATAAATGCTAGAATTTCACTGGAATATTTTGTTTGAACAAGATAATTATATATAAAATTAACTAATTTCTTTCTACAATCTTTTCTATAGGATTCCTCCAAGTATTTTACCATTATAATTAATAATGAATTTAATTATTCATTATTAACATATTTTAAGCCTTAGTGTCTTTTTTTTAGTTCCTTTTTTTATTGACAAGTTGTGTAACTATCAGATGAGGAACAACAAGTATATGTATGTCCAGCAATAGGATTTCCAGAACAACCACCTTGTTGATAACTACATACACCATCTGTAAAATAATAATTATTTGTTCCTAATTGATCAGCACAATAAGAACACATCCATGAACATCCAGTTCCAGGTCCGACACTAAATGATACACAATTATTCTGTGGTGTAATTTGAGGAAGACCAGAAGATACAGAGACCATAGCAATAACAGTTAACATTAAACTTACAAAGTTCATTACTAATTAATAAATTATATCTTTATATAGTTATTTTAAAAATGGATTTCTTATGTCTATAACCATATGATATCTATCGGTAGTTCCTTTGTTTTCCACCCCATGTAAAGTGTTTACATTAGTAAACCATAAATATCCTGGTTCCAAATATTTTTCATGTAATATTTGAGCGTTCCAAATATTGTATCCAGGAGCCGGTTTTTGAACTGGATAACCTATTTGAAATTTTACATTTGGATTGGTAATAATAGGTAAATGTATTCGAATTATTTTTCTATCTTTAAAAACATCTTCATCAGTATGAAATTTTATCCTACCATTTTTTTTTAATTTTAATATTCGAACTAGATAAACATCTGATGGTATTTCATCTAATACTTTCTTGAAATAATTACAGTTTTCTATATAGGGTGTATATTGGTATTTATTATTGTTCCCTCTACCAAATTCGGTATTTTTAATAAATGATTGATCACATCCGTCGTAACTCTTTAAGGTAATAGATGTCCATTCATCTGTCTTTCCATCTTTACTTATCCAATTGTTTGTTTCTAATTTTGATAAATCATTTTTTAATAAATCAATATCATATTTATTATTATTAATTTTAAAATAATTTTGATCGATTGGATAGAAAGGTATTAAATGGTCTTTCCATAATGGTGTTTTATCTAATAATATTTGTTTATTAAACATTTCTATTAAATTCATATTATTATTCTTATTATTTCTATTACGCCAACTCATTACTATATATTATTATTAATTTTTTAATGATTGTCTAATTGATTTTCTAATTGAATTAACATCATCTTGATAAGTAATACCATTCCAATCTCCTGGAGATTTTAATATTTCCAAAGTTAACAAATCATCTTTTATTAATTTATTTAAAAAATCAGGTAATAATGCTTCACTTGTTCTATCATATCTGTCCTCACACTCTTCTTTAAAATCTGATATCATTAAAGTTAAATCTTTCAATATTTTTGGTTGGAGTAATAATAAATTTACACTTACATAGGTATTATCTAACTCTAATTGTGAATAATATGCTTTTTCAATATTTAATTTTTCTTGGAGTGATAAAATATTTCCTGATTTATCATTGTTTATAAATCCTCTATTTGCTTTTTTATTACCTAATAATGTAGAGCCTAATTTAAATCCTATCAAATAACTTTTTGTTATAGTACATTCATTTGATATTAAATCAAATGTTTTAAAATCATACAAATCATCACTATTCAACAATAGAAAAGGTGTTTTTATATATGTATATGCTGATGCTAATGCGTCTGCTGTTCCAAATGGCTTTTCTCTGAACACAGGAATTATTTGTATATTATGAGTAATTTTTTCACAAATATTATATTTTTTACAGACAGATTTTACTTCATTTATAATATCTTTTTGGTTAACTGAATTTACCACAAGATGAATATGACATACTTTAATCCTATCCTTGAGTTGTCTTATAGACATTTCAAATAAAGATTCATTATTTGGTCCTATCTTACTTAACATTTTCGGACTTCCTCCGAATCTAGAAGATAGTCCTGCTGCCATAAATAATAATGTTATTTGTTCCATTATTCTTATTATTATATTATATTTAATTAAAAATATTTATATATTTATAATATTTATAATTTATTTTCTATAAGCTCCTTCTCATTCTCAAAATGGTGTTAATAAAATTGAAGTTTTTTTTAGTAAATATAGTATTGTATCAACATACTAGAAATTGTCATTATAATATGAAACGGGAATCGAAGCACAACCTTTATACTGGTGGAACCATCAGATATATTGGCAATATGAAGTATTGTACGAAAGGACTAGTGGAAGTCTATCGCAGAGGAAAATTATACACATATAAGAACAACAATCTACAGCATTGTCTCAAATGTGGAGGATCAAAGTTTTCTTGCAAGGCTATACCACATGAGGCCAACCAATATGGTAATAAGATTTGGATACCACGAAAAATTAAAAAGACATTCATTACAGAGATAGAATACTAGATATTCTATGAATATTAATTAAAATATTTATATTTTATCTTATAATATCTCTCTATAAACTCCTTCTCCTCCTTATTTATATCTAGTAATTCATATATACATTTTTTTTTTAGTATATCTTCTGGTATCTTTGAGAAATCAGGAATAAACTCAAATACATACTTCTCCAAATATCTCATTCTATATCTGGTTGTTTCAAATAGGAATAGAATAAGTTCAGTAGAGAGAAATTCTTTAATTAATTCTAGCTGTTTTATAGATTTATTTTTAATTATATAATTATCTCTCGTGCTTATACCATATTTACCCTCATAATCTAAGTAGGGAAATCCATACATTTTATGAGCCATAATTAATTTAGGTTCTCCATGGAACATAAGAGGTTCATTACTATAATTAATTTCCAAATAAGGCTGTTTATCTTTATTTAATTTGGTTGTTTTGACATTCTCAAATTTAAATAGAGGAGAGAAATGATTAATTAATTGAGTGTCTTTTTTTGGTAAATTGGTTTTGATAACATCTAATCTACCATATTTATTTGTTAGTTTTAAAAACTTATTAATAATTGAACTAAAATCTAATGGTATAGGTATGTTCTTATGTAATTTAAATGTTATATATTTATTGGGTAATGAATCATATAATTCTATTTTTCCTTCATTTTCTCTCTTTGTCAATAAAAAATAGCAGGTAGGGGTTTGAACATGAAATCCAAAGGTTTTATTTGTTTGACTCGAACTCAATGTGTGTAGTTTTTGGATATCATATTTTGAGAACAATTCATACATCCCAGCTTTGTCGGGTTTCATCCAAATAGAAGGAATTAATATATTCATTTTCCCATTTTCTTTTAAGAGAGAAATGTTCTTCTTAACGAATTCGCACCATATTGTTTTACCATCTTCTTTTTTATTTACATTGTTTTTGGTAGGCACTTTTTTAACACCATTGAAATTATAAGGCGGATTACCAATAATAAAATCGAATTTTAAATCTGTTTCCCATTCTAAATAATTTTCTTCTATGATGTTTCCTTTTTCTCCGAATTTCTCTCTAAGGAAAGGTATATTATCTTTATTCAGTTCAATCATATAAATCATATTTTCTATTATATGTTTCTTTCTTTCTTCAGCATTTGGAATTGATTTAATGAGAGATTTGAATAAAATAAAAAATAAACATAAACTGTAATTTCCATGACCTGAACCTGGGTCTAACCACTTTAATGTTTTATTTTCAAAATATTCTTTTGGAATAATAGATAACATTTTATTAATGAAATTAAAAGGAGTATTAATCTCTCCATATAATTCTTTCAATTCAAAATTGTAATCTAAGTGTTGAGAGAAATTATCTTCTAAAATAGTATTTTCATTAATATTAACCACTGACATTAATATTAATTAATTTTTTAAATAAGATAAATAAACATAAAGATTAATCCTTGATTATTTCTTGTTTTTAAGAGTAGTTTTTAATTTCTTTTTCAGAATCTCTCTACATTTTTTTGTTTTACACGATTTTCTCATCTTATTAGTAATAAAACTTTCTTCTTTAATTATTAAATCAACAATGTTTTGATAAAAACTACGAAAGTCCTTTTTTTGTTTTTTCAATTCATCATAAGAAAACCATTTAATTTTGGCCTTTTCTAGTAATCCATTATCTTTTTTATGTTTGACATGAGGCAAATATCTTGAGAAAAACTCATAATTATTTTTATAATAAATAGGGAGATTCTCATCATAATCCATTTTAAATATGTATGTGGAATATTCTTTGAATTTTATATTTATTACTTTATTTTTTTTGACTCGTTTTCGTAATTGCTCCGCGGAACCTAGAAAGCCATTTATTTCTTCTGATCCTTCACGAAGAGCTGTATCAAAATGAGATTCACCATCTTCTGCTCCTCCGCCAAAATCAGCCCATCCTGGAGTATCATCTAATTCGTTTTCTTTTCCGAATAAAAAAAATACTTTGTTATTTTTTATAGCTATTGGTAATAAACCACCTCCCATTATATTATTGTTATATTATTGTTATATTTTTATATCTACTAAATTTATTAAGCATTGTCACACACATTTTGGGTCATCCATAACTTATCTTGGTAAGTCATTTGTGAAGAATCGTAATGTGTTATCTCGGAGAAATCATCCACTATAGTAAGTTCATCATCTTCAGAATCACTACCTAGATTTAGTTCAACATCATAGAATGTATCACTCTCTGGATATATCTTAGCATCTCTAGGGGGAAGATGTAATGGTGTATCCAGTTCTGAGATACTCATTGGACTTTGATTTCCGTAAGTATTCGTATCCCATAAAGGCTTTACTGATGGCATATATTCCCTTTGAAACAGCTCTTCATAAATACAACTTACTTCATTTTCTAACTCTTGTAACTTTTTACTAATATCAATATTAGTATTGATATTATCCTTATGTTCAGATGTATTAGGTAGAACAATCCAATACCAAGGATCATCATATACTAGTTTTGCCTCACAATTAGGATCTTCTATTTTTTGTCTTAGATTATTGGCTCCTGAGTTATCATACCATTGATGAAAGTGAACAAAAGCCATTTTAATTGGTTCATTATTCTTACCTGTTTTCATTACAATATCAACACTCTCTACTTCTCCCAAGTTTAGACTCTCAAAAGTATTAACTATTTTGGAGGTAGGAATGTTATTAAAGATACGAGGAATACAAACGGAGAACATTTTAAATGGATTTTGTTATGTTAAATTACATTACATTACTTAAGTAATTGAACTTCAATTTTTTAAGTAATTAAAAAAAAAATTGATTTAAGATTATTAAAAAATAGAATTAATAAACTAACAATTAATTATGGACAGAGATTTTAAAAAACGCAAGACTGGAAAGGACAATGAAAAGAGAAATCGGGAACTATATGGTAAACATAGTTCTAGACATATAAGAATTCAAGAACAATGTCAAGAAAATCATCTAAAAAATATACAAAATTTACAAAATAAAAAAGATATAAAACAAAAAGAAAAGAAAAAATAGAAAATAAATCCAATTATTAATCTACTAATTAAGAAAAAAAAACAGAATTTCTAGTGCTTCGACTAGGATATCTAGAATTACTAGATGATGCTACCTTTTTCTGGGTAACATATGAAATTTCTGATGAAACTTCTTCAGAAATGTCACTCCTCATTTCATTTCTACGAGCTAATCGAACAACTCTATCAGTTTTTTGTTGAGAAACAGTTTTCTTTTGATTTCGTTGTTGAAGGCGTTGTGTTCTATCGGATTGAATATTAAGACTAGTCATTATAATATTATTTGGATATATCTGTTTAAATAGGTTTGTAATAATTATAATACAAATAAGTTATTCACATACAAGGTAAGGGCGTAAAATATTTAATTAAGAATACATACATTCAAACATTAGAGCACATGACCAATCCATATTATTTAAAATTACTTGCCGACCATATTCATCATATAATGTTATTCTCATCTTTTCAATATTTACTGGACCAAAATATTGTCTACTTCTATTAACTTGAGTAGAAAATCCATCATCTTCTCCTGTTTGATATGCTCCATTTTTTTGAACAATTGATGATAAATTAATTCTAGCTAAAATATTTCTATTATTAATAGAATCTGTATATGCTGATACATAATAATTGTTAACATTGTTGTTATAGTCGTCTATGGCTACAAAAATATAAGATGGTCCTTTTGGATAACATATTCCTTCTGATACTATTGCCGCTGGTAGTATTATATTAGGAGAAACAAAACTTCCTGGTCCAGCATAATACTTGGTTACTCTATAACCTAATTGCCATCCTAAGAAAAAAGGTAAGGGTTCTGTATTTATATTTTCTCCTGTTTCAGTAACACCAAATGTTATTTGATATGCTAAGGCATTATTTACTATATTGGATGATAAATCCGTAACACCAGATAGATCCAGAGCGAATACACTTCGACCACTTGTTGAGTCTACAGTATATTTTAAATTAAAATTTGGGTCCCCTTGAATAGCTAATGGTGTCCCTGTGTTAGGATTTCCAAGAACTCGAGGAATGATTTGCGAAGCATTTAGAGCAGCATTTATTGCGGATTCAATTATTGTTACACCTGTATTAATAGTAGGTGCACTTAGATAGGTTTGATAATTACCATCTGGTATTTTACATAATACGCTATTTTTAAATGGTCTTACAGGCCAGTTTACATCTACATAAGAGGTTCCAGTTCCACTGTCAGTACCACTTAAATCCCAATCAACTCTAAAACTATTATTTCCCTGAGCTTCGCTAATAGAATAAAATGTTAACGGTAATTCAATGGATGCTAATCTCATATTAATAACATTTTCAAATCGATAAGGTAATGTTAAATGTTGATCAGAAGCAGATGTTTGATAATAATTAGGTCTGAATTTAGAATCAATATTTACTGCTCTCTTAATAGTTCTATATTTAATGGGATTTAAAATGCCTGGAGGAGCTCCACCATCTTGTCCAATATTTAGTCCTTTACTAGGTGGTAAAGAATACGCCTCTTGTCTTTCAGCTTCTTTAGTAATCAAGAAATGACTATTTACTTGTTCTACTGTATTTTTAACTTCATTAAATCGATCTTTATGTTTATCAGATAATTGAATTCCTTTTGATATAATATTCTCTAAGCGGTAAGCTACTTTATTTAAAAAATTCTTTATTCCACCTTTTGTTTCAACCTCAACTGAATTATCAGCTATTAATTTGTTATATAAATCTGATTGTTTGCCCTTTATATCCTCTTGATTATAAGGATATTCAAGAGATAAGATGTCCTCTAATTCTTTATTTGTATACTCATCTATATTTAGATTTAGTGATTCCATATATAGTTTGATTAGTTTTTTTTATATAGTTAAAAACTAAATTATAAACAACATTTTTTAAGCTTATTTTTATAAATTTTTTTATCGATTAATACATTCCTCTCGTTGGTTAATTGAATACCCTTACAATGATTAATATAATCATTTGAAAGTATTTTTTCTATAAATACTGTGAATATACTCTCTAAATCACTATCAGTTTTACAAGACACCTCTTTGTACATAATATCTCTTGATGCTATAAAATTATATATATCTACATTAAATATTACTCTATTATTAATATCTTTCTTATTTCCCAGTAATAAAATAGAATGTTTGTGGTCGCACTGATTTTCTAATTCTATTAATTTCTACCACTTTTCTAAATTATTAAATGAATCCATTTTAGTTAGGTCAAACATTAATACTACACATGATAGTTCTCTAAAATATGACCTTACTATACATTCAAATTTTTCTTGACCACCTGTATCCCATATTGTTATTTTAATTTTATTATTTTTTATATTATATATTTTGCTAGTAAAATCAACACCTACTGTAGATGATGTAAATGTTGGTTTATCGTTTTTCAAAATATTAAAAAATGATGATTTACCAACATTTGTATCTCCTACTAATATTAATTTTAATTTATAATCAAAATCACTGCTCATATGATATATGTATTCTTATATTTATATTATATTAAGTACCCTCTTCATCTAATAACATTATAGCCATAGCAGCATAATTATGTAAGTCTATTAAGGTATCCTTCATTTTTTCATCATTCACTAAAGTAATTTGATTCTTTTCAATATTCTGTAATCTCTTAATTTTATCTCCCATTCTTACTAATACTCCTATTACTCCATATTCCGCAAACGCATCTCCATAATCTTTGTTTTTTCTCTTAAATAATTCTAAACCCTCATTCTGGATTTTTTCCATTTGCTCTATTCGATTAGTCATAATATTTAAATAAATTAATATCTATTTAAATATTTTTTATGTTCTTCGTCTTACAGCACCAAGATTTCCTGCTTGACATGATGCTCCTACGCGACCATTTGCTGTATGAGGAGTATAATAAAAATTGTTACCTTTAATAAAAGTCATTCTAATACTTGGTAAAAAAATTGGTTGGCCTAATGATGAACTAGACCCCTTAGTTTGATAACTTTTTCCGAAACTTCCAATTGTAAATTGTCCCATTTATATATATTTCACTTATTTTATTTAGATTAAATTTGTCGAGTTTCAAAATTATATGTATTCATTTTAAAACTGTCATTCCGAACATTATAGTTCCATTAATCTAATATAAAATTTAAACAGTTATCTCCTAGCCCCGCCTCATCCACATGATGGTCCGCGAGCACCATAAATTCCTGCCATATTGAAGTTACTACCTTGACGCAAGGTAGGATTAAGTCTGGTTTGCTGAGTTGTAGTTAATAAACTCATTGAAGGTTTCTTGTAAGAAGTTCCTCTATTTAAGTTCATGCTAATTTTTTGAGGCATTATATAATACATCAAGAAATTTGATAATATTTTATTACTTATTTATTATTTTACTTCTTCTTTTTATTAGAAGCTAAAGTATTTTATCATGTTGATGGCTCCTATTCAGAATATATCTCTTAAATCACTGTTTAAACTTCAGTCTCTAATTATTTTTCCTCCTCATCAGCTTTTTCCTCCTCATCAGCTTTTTCCTCCTCGTCAGCTTTTTGTTGCTCCTCAAGCTTTTGTTGCTCCTCTTGCTGTCTTTGTTGCTCCTCTTGCTGTCTTTGTTGCTCCTTTTCTTTTCTTTGTTCTTCTAATTGTCTTTCTTCCTTTTCTTGTCTTTGTTCTTCCTCTAATTGTAGTTGTTTTTCCTTTTCTTTCCTTTTCTGTTCCTTTTCTTTTCTTTGTTTCTCTAATTGTCTTTCTTCCTCTTCTTGTTTCTGCTCCTCTAATTGTCTTTGTTGTTCCCTTTGTTTTCTTTGTTCTTCTATTTTTTGTTGCTCCTCTTGTTGTCTTTGTTTCTCCTCTTGTTGTCTTTTCTCCTCCTCAGCTTTTTGTTGCTCCTCTTCTTGTTTTTGTTGTTCCTCTTCTTGTTTTTGTTGTTCCTCTTCTTGTTTTTGTTGTTCCTCTTCTTGTTTTTGTTGCTCCTCAGCTTTTTGTAGCTCCTCAGCTTTTTGTTGCTCCTCAGCTTTTTGTAGCTCCTCAGCTTTTTGTTTCTCCTCAGCTTTTTGTTTCTCCTCAGCTTTTTGTAGCTCCTCAGCTTTTTGTAGCTCCTCAGCTTTTTGTTTCTCCTCAGCTTTTTGTTTCTCCTCAGTTTTTTGTTTCTCCTCAGCTTTTTGTAGCTCCTCTTTTTGTTTTTGTAGCTCCTCAGCTTGTTGTAGCTCCTCTTTTTGTTTTTGTAGCTCCTCAGCTTGTTGTAGCTCCTCAGCTTTTTGTTGCTCCTCCTCCTTATTATTACCGATTACAAATTCTACTTTTTCTAAAGGAGGTTGAATTAGTATATTTTGGGCTGGTTGTGGAACTGGGGGAATGGGTATTCGTGATGGTTG
>Ga0114994_10003256_pt1 | contig 11841 bp, 5 predicted proteins | sample ArcticOcean_MG_C_9_FD_87043 | JGI IMG/M metagenome (GOLD analysis project Ga0114994, IMG submission 87043) | Marine microbial communities from western Arctic Ocean - ArcticOcean_MG_CB2_152 | ecosystem: Environmental > Aquatic > Marine > Oceanic | place: Arctic Ocean: Canada Basin | collected... | reverse complement strand
GCTTCGACGGCGGGTGCCGCGGCAATCCTGGTGAAGGCGGCGCCGGCGCGGTGCTCTTCAAAGGCGGCGTGGCGGTGTGGGCGGGCTGGTGCGAGCTCCCGGACCCGGCTACCACGAACAACGTCGCCGAATACTCGGCCATGCTCTTCGGCTGCGAGGCGCTGTCTAGGATGGGCGTCGACCGCGTGTCCATACTGGGCGATTCGAAGCTCATCATTTCCCAGGTCAACGGCGACTGGCAGACGCGGGAGCCGCACCTGGTCGCGCTCCGGGATCGCATACGGGCGACCCTAAAACATTTCGAGTGGACCGCCACGCATATCCCGCGCGCGCAGAACATGGTGGCCGACGCGCTCGCGAACCACGCCATGGACTCGCGCACGAGCGGCAGCTGCGCGCCGGCGGCGCCGAGTCCCCAGGCGGTGCGCGCGGCGGCCGAATTAAAGCGCCTCCACGACGCCTTTAATGCGGAGAGGGACGGGAGCGCGCCCGCGCCGCCCGCGGCGTCCGACGACCACGCCGCCGCGCGCCGGGCCGCGCTCGCGACGGTCGCGAACCTCCGCGCCTTCGCGGACGCCGAGGAGCGGCGCATTGAGGAGGAGTATGGGGGAATATCATAACAACAAGTCTACTTAAGGAACGGGTCCTGCAGCAGCATGCGAAACATCTTCGATAATCGCTGAATTTATAAGAGGACGATAGACTCTGCTGCGACTGGCGTGTATATAGAGCTGCGTGCTGTCGTAAGGTATGCGTTGACTAGAACCAAGCACCATAGATACACTCTGAGACGGCAGTGTGCTGCACTTGGAGGTAGCTCTCGCACGAGGGCCGTGTACTCTCAGTGCGCCAACATTTATAAAACGTGCGGGTCTTGTACGCTCCACGACGCTCAGCAAGCGCGCCGGGTCGTCCTGCTTCTGCTGCATGACTCAATAATGCGTGTTTACTCGCACGGCTGCAACCGATTATGTCCGGTCTCCTGCGTGCGTCTTGGCTTGTCGTTACTGAAGCACAGCCGCACTGCGATGCGATACACTCTAACACAGGCCTTTGGTCTACTTCAACGCAGAAATACCCGCACGCTTGAATGAGAACAATCAAAAACACATACAAGGGGGGGACTACCGTCGACGCGGCAGAAGATACAAAAATGGATGCAACTACACACTAAACGCGAACGCCGACATCGTCGACTCCGACAACGTCGACTCCGCCCCCCGCCACCGTTGCCGCGTCAGTTCGTGCAGCCAGTAAGGCCAGAACGCCTGGCGCAAATCGAAGCCGAACGGCCCCGCGCTTTGACCGCGGCCTCGACGCGCCGCAGCGTCGCCGGCGTCACGTCCCGAAGCGTCGCCGCGACCAGCTCGTCGCCGGCCGCCCGATTCGGCTCCAAGCACCGCCGGTCGCGGCCCGCGCAGACCCGGGTCCATTTGCGGAAGTGGCGGGGGTAGACCGCGGGGACGTGTGGCATATTCGCCCAGAACTCGGAACGCCCGGCACCGGGGTCCACGTCGACGACCGGTATGGCGCCGGCATACAACGCCTCGAACTCCCGGTAGTTGGAACAGCCCTCGCCGCGCGGCCAGAAGACGAACTTGGCGCGCCGGTAGCGCCCGAGCGTCGCGTCCGCGCCTAAGGCCGCGGCGGCGCCGCCGCAGAGGCCCGTCGCGTTTAGCAAAGCCCGCCGCCGCTCGAAGCGAAACACCCTATCCCCAAAGCAGCAGCACTCGAGCAGCTTCGACCGTTTTATTGGAGGTGGCTTGTGGAACGCCGCGTGTGCGGTCGCCGCGCCGTACGCGTAGAACGGGAACGTCTGGCGCCCGCGGAACGCGTTGTCCGGGGATGGCGGGTTCGTGTGGAAGACGCGCGCCCCGCCCGTCCGCGTCTTCGCGAGGGCGGAGTACGCGTCCTTCTGGAACGGCTCCATGTCGCGCAGCTGCACGATCGACAGGTCGGATCGTCCGTGCAACAGTTTCAGCGTCGCGGCGTCTAAATGCGATTCCCACAACTCGGCGTAGTACCAGTTCCGGGGCGAGACATCAGTAATCATATCTAGCGCGGGCGTCGGGCGGCTGTGCCTATTTCGTGGCCGCGCCCAGCTCGTCTGGGTGACTGAGAATCGGCGCGCGGACGCACTAGTGAGCATAGTGCTATTGAGTGGGGGCCAGTCGTGGTCGTCGTTGACACGTCGTCGTAGCGTCCCGCGCCGCGCCTTCGCCCTCCAGCCGTCGTAGATTTCGACGAGGCCCAGGCGGGCCTGCCACGTCGTCACGCAGCACTCCAAACAACACTGTACCGCGGCCACTGTCTTCTCGGAGAGCCAGGGGACCTGCGACGTCAGGCACGACCGCGGCTGTTGGCCCCGGCGGCAGACGCCGGACCTCGCGCGCGCGTTTGTGCACGACCGGCCGCGCGCGACGGCCGCAAAGCAGCGGGCGACCTGATGGTCTGCTTGCGTGGCTACGAGACATGCGAGCAATATGCTTTTCATCACGCCTGGCGCCGCGGCGCGATGGTGTGCGATTTATTGGCGCTTGACTGGGCACACGCGCGTCGTATCCTTGTCGGGCGCTTCCATAAATGGAGATGCGAAGGGCGTCACGCTGACGTTACCGGTGCCGACGGAGCGGCGGCGGTCGTCCACGGACGCGGTGACGGACATCTTGGCTGTGACGGGTGCGACCAAGAGCGGCCAGCACCCGGCCACGCTCTACCTCCGCGTGCCGGCGTGCGCCGCGGCGTACGCGCGCTCCACCGTCCCCGAGGTCGCGGCGGCGTGGACCGCGGCTTTAACCGGCGCCGCGAACAAGAAGGAGCTCGGCGAGTACTCCGGCGTCAACGTCGCGACGCGGTCCGTGTTCAAGAAGCTGCGGGAGGTCGCCTAGCTCACAACTCCCCCGCCTGCCTAAGGCCTTTCCCCCATAGCTAGGTGCGAAGATTACTTCCCCTCTTGCATCTCGGCCATCTCCTCGAGGGTCAGGACGCGGCCGGCCTCCTCCTTCTTCGGCGGCGCGAGGTCCTCCACGACCATCTTCCAAACGGGCTTGCCCAGCCCGCGCCGCGCGACGGTGCCGTCGCTCCGCACGGCAATCACAATCCCGTCCGTGGCCGCGGTGGCGGCGCCCTGGCCCGCGGCGACGGCGCACTCGGCCTCGGCGTACGCCGCCCACGCCGCGTCGTCCACCGGCAAGGCCACGAACCCGTACGAGTCGCTCCGCCGGCCCATCGCCGCCTCGACGGCGTCGACCGCCGACGTGCGCACGGGGATGACGATCACGGAGGAGGACGCGAGCGTCTTCTGCTCGATGAGCGCGTCCCGCAGCGCGTCGTCGACCACGGCCGCGGGCCCGGCCACGACGACCACGGCCTGGTTCGCCGCGGTCCGCAGCGTCTCCACATCCGCCACGCGCTCGCCGGCGATGGTCACCCGGAGCTTTTGCAGACATGCGAGGTTCGTCGCGATGGCCTCGTCGTCGATCGACGGGGGCGGCGCGGCGTCGTCGTCCTCCTCGAGGTCGGCGTCGGCCGCGCCGTCGACCTTGGCGCCGTAGGCGCACGCCGCGACGACGCTGAAGTCGACCAGGACGTTCTGGAGCGACTTCTCCAGGGGGAAGGCGTCCGGCTGCTGGTACGCCGCGAGCTGCGTGAGCGCCGTGAGGCCGCCGACCGTCGCGCTTAGCGCGAACGCGCCGTAGATAAATTTGCGGACCGTGCGCCACGGGCTCTCGGCCTCCTGCAGGAGCTTGGCCTTCAGGTTCGGGGAAATGCCCGCGCCCTTCTTGGGCTTGGCATCTTTGGCATGAAGCGGGATGCCGCTCGGTGCGCGTGCGAGAGGTGCTCGGAACGCGCTCGAGCACGCCAGGAGCGCATGCAGCAGTAGGGATGGTCGCAGCACCATGGTGCGGCCGCTCTTCGAGCACTACGTTTTGCGTTTTACGCGAGCAACCAATATCTTCCTCCCGCTTGATGTGCGGCAATGCTCTGTGCTGGTGGCGCACTGGCTTGATGATCTCATAAAAACCGAGCTAATGTGCGGGTTTTTACCTCCGTGCCATATTGCTCTAGCCATCACTACAGTCCTCACCGGGAGGCTCGTCTGCCCTCCCGGAGTCTTCCTCCGGCCGAGCGTCTCCGCGCTCCTCATCTCCGCGCTACGACGCGCGAGAGCGGCATCAAGCGCGACGCCGAGCGGCCATTAACGATTGGGAACGCAGCCCCGCGACCCATCTGACGCGCTGCGCAGCGCTGCCGACCACCGGGCCTTTCAATAAAGGAGCCTCCAAGCACAGCCCACACCAGAGACACGCCTCTAGAGCACCATGGAGCGCCGCGAGTTCCGCATGAGCGACGACGCCGTGGCCGGCAGAAGGCAAGTAATGAGCCACGAGGACTGGATGCAGAACTCGGCCTCGACGGCGACCAGTCGAGCCGAGCAGGCCGGCCAGAAGCGGGTGCGGGCCCAGCGCCAGCAATTGGTGGAGGTCACATCCGTCGTGGCCGCAAAACGGGACATTGGCATCCGGCGCATCCTGAAGAAGCGGTCGAAGCGAGCCGCGCGCGTCGCGAAAAGTGAGGACACCATAAAAAGACCGAAACTCGAAGTGTTCGTCATCGGGTGCCGCCAGCTCCCCAGGATGGACTTGTTTGGAAGGGCGGACGGGTACGTCGTGGTCCAGGTCGGCGACCTGGAACAGAAAACGAAAGTCGTGACGCGGAGCTACCACCCGGTGTTTTCCCAGACGTTAATTTTCGACGTGCCGCCTCTCACAGATAGTGTAGTGATGTCCGTGTACGACTGGGACCTGATCGGGGAGGACGATTTTATTGGAGGCGTCTCCGAACCTTTATTAAGCGCGCAGACGAAAGCCTCGACACTCATACGGTTACCGCTCATTAATGAGGACCGAAATTTCCGGAAGGAGGCCTGCGTCAAGTTCAAATTGCGGTGGCTGCCCGAGAATAATGAAGAAGACGCGGAGGCGGCCATCGCGCGGGGCTCGCAGAAGAGCCTGGAAGCGGGGGACGACCTCGCGGCCGCGGTCGCGGCGTCTTTACCGAAAGCTTTGCGGCCCTGGAAGTGCCAGCGGTGCAAATACGCGGAAAACCCCTGTGAGGCTTTGAGTTGCGAGGCTTGTGAAAAGGGCCGCAAGGAGGCCGAGATGCCGCTGAGGGGCCCCGTCGAGATCCTGATGAACGCCGCGGGCTTCTACAGGGTGCGGAAGCGAGATTCGACAGGAAGCATCTCCCAGAGCTGGTCTCGAAGTACTTTGGATTCTATCCACCCCGACGAGAGTGACGAGGAGGAGCCGGAGCCCGAGGAATCGGAGGACCAGCGGAAAGCTCGCCTGCGCAAGGAGGCGAATCTGCGCCAGTACTCGCGGAGCGCCGAGGAGCGGGAGCGTGCCGCGCAGGAGGCCATTAGCGACCTGTTCGAGTTGGCCGATGAAGATGAAAAAACGCGGAAGAAGCGGCGGTACCGGGAAGCCCGCATCGCGGCGGGCAAGGACCCGGACAAGCAGGACGAGGACGCCCTGAGCAAGGCGCTGGAGGCGCGCAAGGAGAAGGCGCAGAAGGGCCTCTCCGCGCTCAGGCGCAAGTTCAAGCGCGCGACGTACGGCTCCGTGGTCGGGCTGGCCACGTGGTTCCAGGAGCTCAAGGAGGGCATGTGGAAGGAGGACGCGTTCTAGGCGGGGTAATGTGCATTGTGTGATTTTGAATGATTTTGTTTTTTGGCGCCGCAAAAGCGCAGGGTGTCCGTGGGGCGTCGGACTCGTCGCGGCGGCTGGTGTTACAGCGGCGTAGCGCTGGTTTTTGCAGGCCTGCGTGCGGGTCGTCCATCCAAATCGCAAACCGGTTTTGCACACACGTCCAAAAACAAACTGTACGACACACTACACGCAACTGCACGCAAAAACAGCTAATAACCATGGCGCCAGAGCAAACTCAAATCAAATCCGCTGCTACGGCGGCCACGCCGGCTGACGCGACGCTGTGGGTGCGCGTCGAGAGCCGGAGCCGGCCCGGGCGCTTCTACTGGACGACGCAGGACGGCATGCAGTCGCGGTGGGTGCGCCCGGCCGCGCGGCAGATCGTGCCGCCGACGAACGTGACTGGCACGCTCGGCGCGCTGCCGGGCGACGCGCTGAACCTCATCCTGGCGGCGTACTGCGACCCGACGACGGCCGCGCGCACCGCGGCGGCCTCGCGCGGCGGCTACACCGCCGCCGCGGCGCCAAAGGCGTGGGCCGCGCGCCTCGCCGAGAGCGCGCTCATTGAAGCGTGCACCAAGGACCCGCTCGCGCTCTTCGCCTACCCGGCGAACCGCCTCGACGCGCCGCGCGTCATGTGCTGCGACGCCGCGGGCCGCAAGCTCTTCGCGGCGCGCCGGACGAGGGACCTCGACGAAGCGCTCGTGGGCAAGAACCAGCCCGCCACGGCCTGCTTCGACAAGCTGCGCCTCGACGAGTGCACGCGCGCGCTCGTCACGGACGGCGTGCTGACGACGTGCGAGCTCCGCGACTGCGCCCTGCGCTACGCCGACAAAGCGGCCCTGGGGTCGGACCCGAAGTCGCTCTCGCCCCGGTCCGCCGGCCGCCACACGTCCGTGGTGCGACACGTTTTATTAGCCGACGACGAGATCGACGCGCTCCTGGCCCGGCGGAGCCCCGCGATGGCGCGCCTCCGCCGCCGCGAGGCCCTGTCGGCCCTCGACGCGCTCGGGGCGGCCCCGACGAAGCTGTCGCTCTCAATCATCGAGGCGACGCGGCCGGACGCTTTGGCCTTCGCGGCCTACCACGCCGAGGGCCTGCGGAAGTGCTGCGAGCGCTTCCGCGGCGTCCGCGACTCCTCCGCGTTGCTACGTGCGACCCTCTCGCTCTCGCCGGCGCTCCGCGGCCGCGTCGCCGTCGGCCGCCTGCCGCTCGAGGACGCGTGCCGCTACACGGCGCAGGACCGCGCGCGGGCCGAGAAGGCGCTCCAGCGAAAACGCACGGCCATGCGCCTCGAGGACTTCTCGCGGAAGCGCTTCCGCCCGGCCGCCATCTCGGCGCTTGGCGCCTCGCGCGCGGTGCCGGCCTTGGGCGCGTTCTAGATGCTCTCTCACACACACATTCTCTCGCCGAGCCTGAGTGGTAACTTGGGTTCTACAATAATTCAACACACGTGCACTCAGGGAATCAGGAACCTTAATCGTAGGGGGGGGGACAGGACGCCGATCACCGGGGCGTGAACGCCGCGTTCTCCTTCGCCGTCGCCGCCGCGCCGTCGAAGCGCACTTTTCTCGCGACTGGCGTAGGCGAGTTCGCCGCCTTCAGGCCCGCCCGCGTCCGCAGTCGCACCGGGGCCGGCTCCCCGCCCGCGCGCTCCGCGCGCAGGGCCGCCAGCTGCTCCTGCACGGACAGCTTGGGCTTCGCCGGGGGCACGTAGGTGTCCAAGGTCACCGTCAACTCGGCGGCCTCGTCGTCGTGCAGAGGAAAGCTCGCCTGGTGCTGCGGCGACGCCCGCGGCGACTTGCGCGCCGAGGCGAATGGCGTCCGCCCAAGCTCCGCGCGCGCGACGTCGCCCTTCAAGCGCGTCGCCTCGAACTTGGCGTCCTGTAAATCAGCGCCCGCTTCCGCAGCTTTGCAGCGCGCGTCGTGCGCCTCGCGCGCGGCCACGGCCGCGGCCATGGTCTTCTCCTGGAGCTGCGCCTCTAACTGGCGCACGCGGCCCGCGTACAAGCGGAGCTGGTCGCCGTCGTCGGACGTGTTCTCGTCTAATTGCTTGGCCGCCCGGTCCAGCGCCGCGTTCAGCTTCCGCCGCATGAGGTCGTACTCGCGCTCGAGGTTCTTGTGCGAGGCCTCGAGCTTGGCGTCGCGGCCGCCGCTCGGACCCGACGCCGGGCTCGACCGCGACTGGCGCAGGAACGTCGCCTCGCGCTCCGCCTTGTTCAAGCGCGCCGCGAGCTGCGTGAGCTTGGCGTCCTTCTGGCCCAGGATCTCCTTGCCGTAGGCGACCTTGGACTCGAACTGGGACTTGTCCGCGCGCCGCGCGTCCGTCGCCATGGCCAGCTTGGCCTCCAACGTCGACCGCGCCTCGCGCGACTCGAGCGCCGTCTTCTGGACCGCCTCCTTGACCGCCCGCCGCTCGCGCTCGGCCGCCTCGGCGAGCGCCGCCTCGAGCGCCCGCTGCGCGGCGTCGGCGTCGGCCTGGCGCGCCTGGCCCAAAGTGCCCTCCAAGGCCTCCTTCTCCTCCAATAATCGCTGCGCGCGCTCGGCCTCCGACGCCGCCTCGCGCGCCCGGGCCTCCGCCTCGGCCTTCGAGTCGAGCTCCGCGCGCCACTGCGCCTCGGCCCGCCGGAAGCGCGCCCGCTCGTCATCTAGTAGAGCATCACTGTCGATCTGGAGCTGGCGCTTCTCCTGCTCGTAGTCCGCCGCGCGCCGCGCCTCGGCCCGCTGGAGCTCCGCCTCGTAGCGCCGGAGCTCGTCCCGGCGCGCCTTCTCGACCGCGTCCACGACCTCCTTCCGCGCCCCCGCCACGGCCTCCTCGAGCCGGGCGTCGCGGTCCGTCTCCAAGGTAGACACCTGCTCCTCGGCCGCGCGCCTGGACTCCCGCGTCGCCTTCTCCACGAGGCGCTGCGCCTCAGCGCGCTCGGCGTCGCGCTCCGCCTTGCGCGTCGCCTCGGCCTCCGCCGCCGCGGCCTCCAGGGCCGCGCGCGCCTCGCGGTCCTTCCGCAACTCCAGGTCGTCCAGCGCCAACCGCAGCTCCGCGGCGAAGCGCTCCGACGCCTCCGCCGCCCGCTGCGCCTCGTCCTGTTCGCGCTGCTGGGCCACGGCGTCCAGGGCCCGCTGCTGCGCCTCGGCGGCCGCCGCGGCGCTTTCGCGCTGCGCCTCGCGCAACGCCTGGGCCGCCGCCTCCTTGGCCTGGGCGAGCTCCGCGTCGCGCTCGCCCCGGGCCTTCGCCTCGGCCCGTTTGAGGCACGCCTCCCGCTCCGCGGCCGCCTCCTGGACGCCCTGCGCGAGGGCCGCGTCGCGCTCCGCCCGCGCCGAGAGCATGGCGCGCTCGTGGTTCTCCTTCAGCTGCGCCTGGAGCTGCGCCAGCTCGTCGGCGGCCCGGTCCTCGGCGCGCGCGAGCGCCGCGCGCGCCTCGGCCGTCTTCTCGTCCAGGGTCAATCCTCTGGCTTCCTCGGCCGCGAGGACCTCGTCCCGCAGCCGCGCGACCTCGCTCCGCAGCGCCTGCGCCTGGGTCTGCGCGACCGCGTCACGTTCGGCCACGGCCTCGGCGACGGCCGCCTCGCGGGCCCGCTCGGCCTCGGCCTGGTCGCGCCCGCGCTCCGCGTCCCGCGCCGCCTTCAAACTGGCCTCGAGCCCCTCCAGGGCGCGCTGCTGGGCGTCGTCGCGCCGCGCCCCGCTGGCCTCCAGGCGCTCGCACCGCTGCTCGCTCAGCTTCAGGTCCTCCGCGGCCGCCTCGGCCAGCCGCCGCTGCTCCGCCACGTCCCGCGTCCGCACCAGCTCGAGCCGGGCCGCCTGGGCCTCGACGGCCCCGGCCTGCGCCTCGCTCAAGGCGTGCGCCCGGTCGTCGAAGGCGGCCGCGAGCGCGGCGGCGCGCGCGCGCCCGTCCCAGTCGCTCTTGGCCTCCGCGGTCGCGATGCGCACCTCGACCTCGCGCTTGCGCTCGCGCTCGGCCTCCTGCGCGTTCCGCTCGGCTTCCGTCCGCAGCGTCGCCTCCAGGTCGGCCATCTGCTGCTCGGCCGCCATGGCCACGTCGCGCGCCGCGGCGGCCCGCGCGTCCTCCACGCGCTTGCGGTGCGCGTCCCGCGCCGCCCGCAGTTCGGCGTCGTGCGCGTCGCGCGCCGCCCGCAGCTCGTCCTGGGCCTCCTCGAGCGCCACCTCCAGCCCCAGGCGGTCGGCCGTCGCCTCGTCGTGGCCCAGCGCCAGACGCTCGCGCAGCTCGGCGGAGACGTCGGCCGCCCGCGCGCGCGCGCACGCGTCCGCCGCCGCGAGCGCGTCGTCGCGCGTCGCGACCGCCGCGCGCTCGTTCCGCCCGATCGTCTCCGTCGTCGCACGGCGCGCGGCCTCGACGGCGGCGTCCCGCTCGCGCGCCGCGGCCGACGCCCAGCGCCGCTCGGCGTCCCGGATGGCCGTCTCGCGCTCGCGCCGCGCGTCGTCGAGCTCGCGCGCGCGCGCCGCCTCCGCATCTCTGAGCGCAAGGTCGTGCTGCGCCACGAGCTCCCGCTGCAGGGCCGCGCTCCGCTCGCGCTCGCCCTCCACGGCCCGCTCGCCCTGCGCCACCGCCTCCGCCTGCCGCGCATCCGCCTCCTGGCGCGCCGCGTCCAGCGCCCGCTGCAGCGCCGCGTCGTGGTCGCGCTTCGCGGCCTGGCCCGCCGCCGTGCCCTCGCGCTCCCGCAACTCCGCGTGCCGCGCCTCGAGCTCCGCGCGGACGGACGCCTCGCGCTGCTGCGCGTCCTTCGTCAGCGCCCGCTCGCGCTCGGCGGCCTGGGCCTCCACCTGTTGGACGGCCGCTTCCAGCTTCGCCGCGGCCTCGCTCCGGACGGCCGCGATGGCCGACTGCGCGTTGCCAGACGACTTGGAGGCGTCGGCTTCGATGGCGTCCAGGCGCACCCGCAGCGCGTTCTCCGAGCGCGCGCGGTCCGACACGCAGCGCGCCAAAGCCGCGTCTTGTTTGTTGTCGCCCTGCTCCGCCGCCCTGCGCTGCGCGCGGTCCACCTCCCTAACTAGATCCGCCTCCAAGGCTTTGGTCTTGGCCGCGAGTTCCTGGGTCGCTTCGCTCAGGGCGCGCTGCACGGCGCGGTCCTGCGCCTCCGAGGCTTCTCGCTGCAAACGCTCCGCGGTCTGGGCCGCCTCCTCCCGGGCCGCGCCGACGGCGGCCTCGCTCCGCTCCCGCTCCTGCGCGAACGCCTGCTGCGAAGCGACCTTGAACTTCTCGAGGCGCTCGGCGGCCTTCGTCCGCGTATCCGAAGCGTCGGCGTCGCGCTGCGTCCGCAGGACCCTGACCGCCTCCTCCTGCGCCGCGTCCCGCTCCTGCAGCGCGTGCCGCAGGTCCTCGTCGAATTTGCGGCCCGCCTCCAGGGCCGCCTGACTTACAAGAGCCTCGCCCCGTACTTTCTCCGCCCCGACGGCCGCCTGGACCGCCTTGCTCAAAGCGTCCGCGGCCTCCTTGGCCTGATCATCTAATGCTTGGGCGTGGCGCGCGCGGACCTGGTCCACGTCGTCCAGGGACCGCTTCGCCGCCTCACTCGTAGCTTCCCGCAAGACGTTGCGGTGCGCCTCGGCCGCGTCCTCGCCGCGCTTCCGCTCCGCACTTAACTCATTTGCGCACGCCTCCAACTCGTGGCGCGCGGTCTCGGCGTCGGCCCGGGCGGCCTCACATGCCCGCAGGGCCTTGTCCCGGGACGTGTCGCCGTCGGCCGCCAGGATTCGGAAGCGTGCCTCCAAGGCGGCGGCCTCCTCCGTCGCCTTGCGCTCGGCCGCCGCGTTCGTCTCCGCGACGAGGCGCTGCTTCTCCGCCTCAAAACGGTCCCGCGTCCGCTCTTCTTCCAGCGCGTTCCGCGCGCGCTCGGCCGTCTGCGCGGCCAACGCCGCGTCCACGCACAATCTTTTCGCGAGGGGCAGGGCCGCCCTTTCCCTCTCGGCGTGGACCAGGGCCTGGGCCTCGACGGCCTCCACGGCCTCCTGGAGGCGCTGGGCCAGGTCGTCCCGCTCCTTCGACGCCTTGGCCTTCTGGGCGATCTGTGTCAGGACGGCCTCGGCCCGGACGGACGCGACGGCGGCCTCCAGGTCCGCCCGGGCCCGCTCGGCAACATCCGTGCTCTGGGCGGCCTCGTGGTCTTTCTTAGCCTGT
>Ga0114994_10003255_pt1 | contig 11843 bp, 7 predicted proteins | sample ArcticOcean_MG_C_9_FD_87043 | JGI IMG/M metagenome (GOLD analysis project Ga0114994, IMG submission 87043) | Marine microbial communities from western Arctic Ocean - ArcticOcean_MG_CB2_152 | ecosystem: Environmental > Aquatic > Marine > Oceanic | place: Arctic Ocean: Canada Basin | collected... | reverse complement strand
TCACGACTCACAAAAGTCACCCGACTCACCAAAGTCTCACGACTCACAAAAGTCACCCGACTCACCAAAGTCTCACGACTCACAAAAGTCACCCGACTCACCAAAGTCTCACGACTCACCAAAGTCACCCGACTCACCAAAGTCACCCGACTCACCAAAGTCTCCCAACTCACCAAAGTCACCCGACTCACCAAAGTCTCCCAACTCACCAAAGTCACCCGACTCATCCGACTCATCCGACTCATCCGACTCATCCGACGAAGAAAACGATAACAGATCAAAAAAAATATCAAAAAGGTTAAGGGCCAAAAAACATTATGAAAAATTAGGTTTAATAGACCAACCAAACGATGAATGTTTTTATTTTCATTATATGTATGAACACACGCCATGGAAAGAATATTTCCCACAATATACTAAATTTATAAAAGTATTTAGTAGTTCACCTCATTGTAATTATATTATTTTAAATATAATATTAAAAGAACATTTAAAAAAAGGGTATGAGAATAATAAAGAAATCAAAAAAGATTTAATACATGCCTAAGATAAAATTACAAATATGAAATTAATACATAATAAATTAAAAAAAGAATATAAAAAAATAAATGACCGAGAGGCCTTATATGAAATGATACACGACGAAACATATAGATTAACTCTAACAGATATGATAATATTTTGTGATTATTATAAGTTGCCCGTTATATTTGGAACAAGTAAACGAATGCCTGATACAAAAAAAAGAGATATAGTTTTTTATTCAACTCATAATATGATACATAAAGAATATCAATATTATATTCGTATAATAGATGATACCGTAAATAAATCTCATTTATTTTCGTTTTTTTACTATAAAAATAGCGGAATAAAAATAGATAATTCTATAATGAAAATACAACAGCGACATGATACTGTAAATAGTGTAGAACTAAGAAATAAACTACATAAAAAAAATATTTATAATAAAACTAATACTATAAAAGAGTATTTAAATACGCCTAATTAAATGTCAAGTTCATACGAATTATCTTCATATTGTTCAGTTTTGTCCGCATTTAAATTATGTGTTATTTTAATACTATCCGTACTGCAAACACCCTTATTTAATCTCATTTGTAATTCTTCTTCCTTTTCTTCTAAAATGCTTGATTTTTTAAACAATAACGCATCCTTTGTATTTAGATATACGGAAAAGGCCGATGTTCCATAATATCCTTCCTGTCCACACATAACATTTGCAGATACTCCTCTCATTTCATCAAGTTCCCCATGTCTTGCTGCTCTCAAAAACATTTCAGTCGTTTCTTCAAAAGATGCCTTTGCGATAGGTCCAATATTATCGTTGTTAATACCATGTCTAAAGATGGATACCATTTTGTCATTTGTAGTCATCCTATCACATAATAATGAAATGTGATGATGATTAATATAGGTACCACCAAAATCCATAACTTCTGTAATTTCATTAAATAAGCACTTTCGCGCTGCCTCAATACCTAGTACTTGTTGCATCTCAATAATATTATTTGAATATGTTCGTTCGTAATCAATATATTCTAACGCAAGAACTTCTTCAAGATTTGTACCAATTGTATCTAATACATAAATTTTTTCATTTTTATAAGCTTCCCCGTCATATCTAATATAATCGTTAACCTCTCTGATATTAACTTTATTAATATTGTTAATACCTCTTAACACAACATTATTTAATAGTTTATCTTGGAAACTTTTAATCATATAGATATTGTCAGTCTCGTCTTTATAGTTATTTTTATTTGTATTTTTAAGGCGAATCTTAAATATAATATCTTCTTCATTCATATCGCTATAATAGCATGAAATTTGCTCACTAAATATTTCTTTTAGTGAAAAGTTAATTTCCTGTATGGTTAAGTCAGCATCATACATAGAATGTTTATCTAGTGTAATTTTTAAAATCCAACTATTAAATATATCATTACATTCTTCTTTATCTAAAACTCCATTTAAAACTAATTTTAATTCATTATTATAATAATTCATAAACGGATCTGTATTATTTGTGTCATTCATGGGGCTATAATAAATTTCACATTTATTTACAATATCTTTAAATTTAGTATGTTCGATTCTAGTTAATACTTTTAATGCGTGGTCCTTGGTTGTTTCGTGCTCTTTTTTCATGTATATGGTTAACGATGGATTTTTAATATTTTGTGTTAGTGATAATAGCTCTTCCATTCGAGGAACCCCTCTTGTTACGTTTGACTTACTAGATACACCAGCATAGTGAAATGTATTTAGAGTCATTTGTGTAGTTGGCTCACCAATAGACTGTGCTGAAATCATGCCAACCATTTCTCCCGGATTTATGATTGATTTTTTATATTTATATAAAACTTGGTTGAGTAAGAATACTACTGCTAATTTATTCAGTTTATATTTGAAAATTAATGTTCTGGGATTTAAATAATAATAATATGCCAACTTAAACATTCTACACGGTTTATATGTAGATTCCAACACATCATAGTATGTATCAATAATACTATACATTTCCAATGGCGATAAATCTGATATACTAGTTTCTTGAATTTCAAACTGATTTTTTACATTATGTATGGTTTGATTAAATGAAATGGGTAAATGAATCATTGAATCGCTTATATATTCAGTAACATTTTTAATGTACTCATCCCGCTGGTCAATTAACATATGTGTTTCTTTTATAATACGTTTCTTTAATTCAGAAACATTCGAATTAAATGATTTAATTGCGCTTGGTGTAAGATATAATTTATTTAATTTATTATTTTTGAAATCATACTTAAATAAATCAAATATCTGTTCATTTGTATTACTTAATAATTCGAAATTCATATTTTCCATTTGAATTGTATCCATATCGGTAGACCCATATGAAAACTGAATAATTTTATTTTTATTATTTCGGACGGTTCTATCATAACACACCTGAATATCTTCTAACCCCTTAATTAATCGTCGTTGGATATAGCCCGTCGTACTTGTTTTTACCGCAGTATCAATTAAACCTACACGACCACCCATCGCATGAAAGAATAATTCTTCTGGACTTAGTCCTCCGATAAATGAACTCTCGACAAATCCTCTCGCAGTCGTACCATCATCAAACTGTTGATAATGGGGTAATGTGCGGTTTGTAAAACTATAAGGGATACGTTTGTTTTCAACATTCTGTTGGCCTAAACATGAAATCATTTGTGACATATTAAGTTCATTCCCTTTGGACCCACATGTAATAATGGTTACAAATCGATTTGTTGGACTTAAATGTTTCATACTATCATCGCCTGCTTCTTTTGATGCTTCATTTAAAATATTATTTACGGCGCTTTCGAAATAGTCTCTATTAGGTAATCCGGATTTATTTATAAATAATCCTAAATGAATCTGGTCGATAAGCTCCTCTACCTTTTTCTTCTTATCGATAATCGTTTGACTGACCTTATCTATAGTGGTTTTGCTAGCAATTAAATCACTCATACCAACACTAAACCCAGTAGTTTTCATATATTCCGTAACAATCGCTTGGATATCATCTATAAATGTCTGACAATGATGTGGCGAGAAATCATTATAAATTCGTTGAATTAATCCCCTACCGGATTTACCATACACACCCTTATCAATTTGTCCGCTAATCATATGACCATTCATAATTTTTATGTGATTAGAACTATTATGTTTATCATCATCTTTTTTGTAGTCAAGTGAGATTCCTGGTAAAATTGCTGAAATAATATCAAATGATGTAAAAGTATCTTTAGTTATATCTTGAAACATATTTACATCTGGTACAGTTGTTTTTGAAATAAGATTCATAGCTTCTTTTCTAGTAAATACATTATCCTCCCTTGTAAATAAATAACTACCTAATAACGAATCTTGAAATATGCCAATAATACTATTATTGTTGGCCGGACTAATAATTTGATAAGGAATCGCAGCTAAATTTTTTAATTCCATTTCTGCTTCATCGTTTTGAGGCATATGCATATTCATTTCATCTCCATCAAAATCAGCATTATATGGTTTTGTATCCGCAACATTCATACGAAATGTGTCACCCTTTGATAATACTTTAACAATGTGCGCCATCATAGACATCCTGTGTAGAGTTGGTTGCCGATTAAATAGGACATAATCGCCGTTTAACATATGTCTATGTACACAATCCCCTTCATATATCATGATATTTTCTCGGTCTGTATATCGTAATGAAATATTTTCCCCATTCTTTTTTTCTAAAATTTTTGCTCCCGGATATTTATCTGGACCATTTTGAATTAGATATAATAGATAATGTTTATTTTCCTCAGTAACATATACTGGTTTTGTAATATTCATAGCAATCTTCATAGGAACGCCTAATTCTGAAATAGATAACTCGGGGTCTGGTGTAATAACCGACCTAGCACTAAAATCAACACGTTTACCCATTAGATTGCCTCTTACCCGTCCAGTTTTCCCTTTATGCCTCTCAGTAATTGATTTCAACGCGCGGCCAGAACGTTGTGTAACGGGCGACGTACCCGGTATATTATTATCAACCAACGTCGCAATATAATACTGTAAAATACTGGTCCAATCATCAATCATTTTATTATTATTTGTTGTATCAAGTAATTTTTCTTTTAAACTATTATTAAACTTAATAATATTAATGATAATATGTGTAATGTCATCTTCACTTCTTTGCTGAGCATCATGTTTTACGGATGGCCTCACGCTTGGTGGAGGTACCGCAAATACTTGACAAATCATCCACTCAGGACGGGACCATTTTTGAGAGAATCCCATATAATCTACGTCTTCCCCTGTAATTTTTTTAAAGATTTTAATAATTAATTCAGGTGTATATTTAATAGTAATCATTTCTTTAGCATCGTTAATCCACTCAGCATATAATGTAGAATATCCGTCTTTTTTAATTTTAGGTTGCAAACATCCACACCCATTTTTAGTATATTCACCACAACGTCTTGGTTTTGCGTTATTGCAAATATGAAAGAATTTGTCCCATCTTTCATTATACATATAATTTAATAAGTGTTGATTTTCCTCTTTTGAAATTAATAATTTAGAACACTTAAAACATACACATTTAAGAATCTTTAAAACAGTATTTAAATATTGGATGTAAAATACTGGTTTAGCTAAAATAATGTGGCCAAAATATCCCGGACAATCGATGTAGTTTTGTCCGTCCGTTGGGCAAATCAATCCAGGATCTGATACGCCCATGCGGGGATCAAATAAACCACCAATTTTTGGTTTAATTCCCGTATATGTCTCCTTACTCGTGATCTCTGCGACTGAGTTTCTAAGGATTTCTTCTGGACTCAGTATACTAAACTGAATTCCGATGATTTTTGACGAGGGTTTATTTTTAATAGACGGCATCCTTTATTTAAATATATATATATATTTATTCAATTTTTATTATTTATTATTTATTAAATATATAATAAAAATATCATTAATATAATATTATGGATAAAAAAGTATATGGAGAATTAATTAATTTATTATCTAAACGATATCCTTCTAAATATATAAAGAATAAAGTATACATAACTAATAAATTACCTAAAATAAAATATAGATGCTACGTGGATCCATCTGATGGGAGTGAATCAGATGAGAGTGAATCAGATGAGGATGATAGTGAATATGTCGATGAAGATGATAGTGAATATGTCGATGAAGATGATAGTGAATATGTCGATGAGGATGAAGACGAAGACGAAGATACAGATGAAGACGAAGAGGAAGATACAGATGAAGACGAAGAGGAAGATACAGATGAAGACGAAGACGAAGAGGTTGGTAATAAAAGAAAACCAAATAATCTTGATAAAAATTATAAACGATATAAGGGTATAATTAATGCAAAAAACAACGATGAATTATCTTATTTTAAAAGTAATCTAAATAATCACCAGCAGGAAAGTGTTATAAATCAGCTGGTAAGTTTAAATGAAAACTCATTTGATAAACCATTACGAATACAATTATTAGAATTAAATATCCCATCAAATATCAAGGCGATTGTATTAAACAAAATTAATACATTAACATCAATGAATCAAGATAACGGAGAATATAATAAATTAAATTCATGGATTAGAACATTTATGTCAATACCTTTTAATGTATCTAGTAAATTACCTATATCTAAAGAAGATGGTATAGATAAATGTAGAGAATATATAACAAACTGTAAAAATGTTTTAGATGCTTCCGTATATGGTATGAATGATGCTAAAATACAATTTATGCAATTAATAGGTCAATATATTAATAATCCATCTTCTATTGGAAACTCGATCGCGTTAAAAGGTCCGATGGGTACAGGTAAAACTACTCTATTAAAAAATGGAATATGTAAATTATTAAATAGAGAAATTGGTTTTGTCACTTTAGGCGGAGCAAATGATGGGTCGTACTTAGAAGGTCACTCCTATACATATGAGGGTAGTTGCTATGGTAAAATAATAGATATACTGATTCAATGTAAAACAAATAATCCTATTATATATTTCGATGAATTAGATAAGGTTAGTGACTCACCTAAGGGAGATGAAATAATTGGTATATTAACACATTTAACAGACATTACTCAAAATTCTGAGTATACTGATAAATATTTTTCTGAAATAAATATTGATATGAGTAAATGTTTATTTATTTTTAGTTACAATGATGAAAGCAAAGTAAATAAAATTTTAAGAGATAGGATGTACGTAATAGAGACAACCGGTTATAATAGTGTAGATAAAACAATTATATGTAAAAATTTTTTAATACCTTCCATAGAAAATACACTAAAATTAGATAAAAATGTAATTATATTTGATGATGAGGTATTAATATATATTATTGAAAATAAAACACCATCAGAAAAAGGTGTTAGAAATTTGAAACGAACGTTAGAGACTATTTATAATAAAATAAATTTATATACATTAATGGAACCAAACACTTTATTATTTAACGAGACAATTATAAATAACATTACGTTTCCATATCATGTATCTAAAGATATTGTTGATGCGTTAATTAAAACTAAGCAAGAATACAATAATTTATCGTATATGTATTTATAGAACGTCTTACTTAGATGTAATATAATTTACATAATTTTGGGTTAAATACATATTATTGGTTTTTGTTTCAGTTTCAATATTCTTCAAATTATTAACACCCGTAGTAATTTTGTCTGTTCTATCTCTTAATATTGTATCTAATTCTTTGTATATTGTTTCTAAATTATCCTGTTTATGCTTTAAATAATTAATTTTATTATGAATTTTTGCGTTATACTTAGTAGAAGCAGTCGATATTTGTTTATTTAATATAGTTTCATATATACCTACCTGTTTATTAACATAGTCTATTAAATATTTTAATTTCTTAAATGTTTCTCTCATATATGGTATTAACGGTGTTTCGTTAAATACAGTTTGTTTAATACAGTATTTTAAGTTTTTTAATGTATATTCATTTGGTGGTATTGTAGAATCTGGTTGTAAGTACCCCGATAAAAATATATAGTCACACCGATGTGACTCCCAATTACGACCTAAATATGTTTTTTTTACAAGAAACGATAAATAAAATATAAGTGTTATTATTATAAATAATAAAAAAAATGCGGCGCCAATACCGGTTGTATCAATAGATGTGTTGTATGATTGACGGTTATATAGACTTGTTATGGTATCTTGCATATTATAATAATAGGTTATTATCTTTTTTAGAATCATATTAATATTATTCGAATTAATTTGATTTTTCTAATGTTATAATATTATTGGGTTGTTTCGTTCGATATTTTTATCATATATTCAAACACTTTGCGCGTTGACTGTTATTTTACGCCATTAGACATTTAAAGAAGTCATCGTATTATTTAAAGAAGTCATAGTAGAATTTATATCAGATCGTGTGGATAAAATACGGTCATCCATATTCCGTTTGTCTTCCACAAATACGTTAAGGTTTTTGTGTAGTAGAGCGCTTTCTTTCGCATAATTATTGGATAAATCCTCAATAAATTGTGAGCTTTCTTTTCTTATATCAACGGACGTATCGTTAATCGTATTTAACATGTTTGTATATGTATTTTTAATATCGCTGTAAATAGACGGTTGTACCTCCTGAATACAACTACTAAATGTAGTAGCTTCATTTTCAAATCCAGCAAACTTTCCGGCAATCATTGTTATAGGGTCGCACCGTAAATTATTCCAGTTTTTTTGTAAGGTTATAATGGTATATATATAATAATAATACATAATGGTAATTATATATGTAATCAAAACTATAACCCTTAATATAGAATCTATCATTATATATTAACATTAAAATAATATAGATAAATAATATATATTATATTATCATGGCATTAACCACAGAATATTTTTCTTTATTACAAAAATATAAAGAAAAATATGGAAAGGCAACTATATTATTTATGCAGGTTGGTAGTTTTTTTGAGGTATATTCTAAAACGGAAGATGACGAGGATATGGTAAATTTTTCTAATGCGTGCGAATTAAAAATCGCAACAAAAGTTCAAAATAAAACATATATGGCAGGATTTAGAGATTATGTATTGGATAAATATATTCAAAAATTTATATCTAATTCAAATTATACAATTGTAGTATTTAATCAAAAAGATAAAGGGGGTGTCATAACTAGGGAGGAATTTGGTATATATAGTCCGGGAACTGTATTTAATGATACGGAAATATTATCAAACAATATTACATGTATATGGATACATAAAACGAATAAAGTATTTACAGAATCTTATATATTTGGGTTATCAACATTGGATACATATACAGGAACATTATATACAAATGAATATACTGTTCCATATTATCATAATCCAACTACGTATGATGAAATAGAAAAACATATATCTGTATATAATCCTATCGAATTAATTATAATATATGATATCGACGAGTCTCATATGGAGAATGTATTGCAATATATCAATCATAAAAGTAAAAAAATTACTAAAATATCTCTAAATTCATCTTCTTATTTTTCAGAACAAGCTATAAAATGTGAGAATCAAAGTTATCAAGAAGAGATTATTAAACGTTTTTATCCCATTACAGAAAAAAATACTATGATTGACAACTTATTTGACCATATTATATCATTTCAATCTTTATGTTTTTTATTAAATTTTGTAGAACAACATAATCCGGGTCTTACCAAAAAACTAAATGAACCATTAATTGAAAATGAACAATCCAGATTAATTTTAGCAAATCATACCCTAAAACAACTTAATATTTTAGATGGCGAACAAAGCCTAGATAAAGAGTATTCTAGTGTATTATCATTATTAAATGTATGCAAAACTAAAATGGGTAAAAGAAAATTCCATCAATTATTAGTTAACCCAACTAGAGATGTATCTGTATTAAATAAATCATATGAATTAACTGACCATATGATTAAATTTAAATATGATTGGAAGTCATATTTAAATCCTATTAAGGATATTGAAAAAATCTTACGTAAAAAAGTTCTAAATAAATGTAGTCCTTTAGATTATTATTATATTTATGATTTTTGTGTACAGTTGGAAGGAATCATAAATACGTTGGACCCAATATTATTAGATTATATTAAATCTGATAATACATCTAAAATTATTTATAAAATAAAGAGACAAATTAATGATTTTTTTAATGTACCCTTATTAAGTTCTATTAATAGTTGTATGTTTGAAAAATATCCTGAATACATAGACGAGCTTATTTTGCGAGGGAATGACGATAAACTTGATAAAATGATTCAACATAAGCTTGAATCAAAAGATAAGCTTATATCTTTAGTGGATTATTTAAATGAAATATATAAAACACTTGACAAAAAAATTAAAACAAACGTCATTAAATTACACGAAACTAGCTCTGGCGTCAGTTTACAAATTACGAAACGGCGGGGTAATATATTATTAAAAGAATTATCTAAACTTGGTTCTATTCATTTAAAGTTTACTTCAAGTTATACAAATAATACTGAATCGTTTATGTTAAATGTGAATGAAATTATAACAAAAGAATATAACTTATCTACATATACATTACGAGGGTCATTTATTGATGATATTACAAATCAATTATATAGAGATTGCTCAAGTTTCTATAAATATTTTAATGATGTATATTCTAGATTTTACGATGTATTAATAGAAGAAGATTTACAAGAATTAATTATAGTAATTCAATCATTAGATATACTACATTGTAAAAAAGAAATTGCGGTTACACATGATTATTGCAGGCCTATTATAGAGGAGTCTGATATATCCTTCTTGGATATAAAAGAGCTTAGACATCCTCTCATTGAAAAAATAGAATCAAATGAACTGTATGTAAGCAACGATATATGTTTAGGAAAAAATAATAATGGTATGTTATTATTTGGAACAAACGCAGTTGGTAAAACAAGTTTTATTAAGTCAATCGGTATTGCTGTGTTAATGGCCCAAGCAGGATTATATGTACCTTGTAAGGAAATGGTATATTGTCCGTATGAATATATTTTTACAAGAATTATCGGTAATGATAATATATTTAAAGGTCTTTCCACATTTGGGGTTGAAATGAGTGAATTGCGGGTAATATTAAAATATTGTAACGATAGAAGTTTGATATTAGGAGATGAATTATGTTCTGGAACTGAGATGGATTCCGCGTTAAGTATATTTGTAGCTGGTCTAGAACATATGTATAAACAAAAAAGTTCTTTTATTTTTGCTACACATTTTCATCAAATTCAGTATTTTAACGAAATAAAAGAGATGGACCAACTACAATTAAAACATTTAACGGTTGAATATAATAATAAGTTAGACACATTAATATACAACAGGAAACTACAAGATGGAGCAGGGGAAAGTATATATGGTCTAGAAGTATGTAAATCATTAAATATGCCAGATAAATTTATTGATAGATCGTATGAAATACGTAATAAATATGATAAATCTTATAATAATATATTAACTTTTAAAAAAAGTAAGTATAATAAAGATAAAATTAGAGGAATGTGTGAATTTTGTAATGAGGAACTAGGTACAGAAATCCATCACTTAAAATATCAGAAGTCTTTTAAGAATACTCAACTACATCATAAAGGAAACTTGTCGGGAGTATGCGAAAAATGTCATAATAATATACATTCGTTGGGTTTAGTATATGAGAAAAAAAAAACGTTGGACGGCGAATATAAAATAATACTAATTCATAAAAATTGATTTAATAAATTATGTTAATAATGTATAAGTATGCTAATCCCAGTAAAGTGTTTTACGTGTGGTAAGGTCATCGCAGATAAATATGAGGCATATTTGAAAAAAACTAATAACGATGTAAAAAAAGATAAAATTAATTATTTAGATACCGATAATATCCAAAAAACGATTGAAGGTAATGTATTAGATGAATTAGGTCTTACCGATATTTGCTGTCGGAGACATATGCTAACTCATGTAGATATTTTATAATATATATATATAATGAAAAATTATATGTTTAAGTTAAGAAATCTTTGTACGCCAGCTATGTTATATTTTTTTATATCTATTGCCGGATTATTATTAATTGTGATTAATAATTTTAATCAATCCGATAATTTATGCATAGGGCCATTTGAATGTTCCGTTGGTAATAGAGTTATTATTTATATAGTAAACGCGATATATATATTATTTTGGACATTCATTCTTGACATTTTATGTAAAAGTGGATGGAATAATTTTTCATGGTTTATTT
>Ga0114994_10003252_pt1 | contig 11851 bp, 16 predicted proteins | sample ArcticOcean_MG_C_9_FD_87043 | JGI IMG/M metagenome (GOLD analysis project Ga0114994, IMG submission 87043) | Marine microbial communities from western Arctic Ocean - ArcticOcean_MG_CB2_152 | ecosystem: Environmental > Aquatic > Marine > Oceanic | place: Arctic Ocean: Canada Basin | collected... | reverse complement strand
CAACCAGGTGCTTGTTGACCTTGACCTGCCATTGTTGTGAATTCGTGTAGTAATCCTGCTGACCAATAGCTATTCCATAACAAAGGGTAACCTCCATTCTGTACGTGTATTCCTATTACGTCACAATTAGGACTTGATGATGTAGTTTGCCATTCCCATTTAATTTCTGCTTGACCACCATCACACTTTGCAATAGAGTTAGCAAAAGAAAGACCACCACAAGGAGGAAAGATACAAGTTCCGTCATCTATAGTAGCAGTCGGGTCATAGTTTAAAGCATTTGAGTCTGTACAACCTGGAGTAGGTGGAGCAGGTGGAGCGCACGGTGCTATTGTTAATGTGTCAGTATATAAAGAACCAAAATCTCCAGCAACAAATGTTAAAGTATCTTGACAATCATTTTGTATTAAAAACCAACCATCAGTACCACCCCATTGTGAAGCTCCTAAACCATCACCAAAAATGTCGTTAACATTAAGAGTATATAATCCTGAATTAAGGGCAATAGTGGTATCAAAAAGTGTCGTTATAACAAAATTAGAATCACTTTCTATTACAACTGTTCCATATCCATCTAATATTTCCCAACTAATTTCTGTTGGGTAATTGTCGGACATGTATTGAATGTTTATCCAGCTATCCTGAGCTGATAAATTTAGTGACAGTAGAGTTAGTAGACATATAAAAATTTTTTTCATATTATGTTCTTTAAAAATAAATATCCTTTAAATTTGAATTAACTTTATTATATTTTTATTAAACTACTATATTATGAAAGCAAATGAATTTATTTTTTGGTTAAAAGGGATTATGGACTCAACTCAATTTATGCCCACTAAAAAAACATGGGACACTATTGTAGATAACTTAAAAGAAGTGGACACTTCTAATTGTAAATCTATAAATGATAATGGTGGAACGTATTACGTTAATCCCCCACAACCTTTTAAAATAGAAAGGAAAGATAACGAACCACCTGAAATCCTTTGTTAATTAAAAAATATTTATTATCTTTGTACTAATGTTCTTTGAAAAATATGGGGATGACTGGAATTGATTGGCATCAGTCAATTAGTGTCAGCACGTCAAGCCTGAATTAAGCTTGTAAAACTGATTCACAATTTCTAAACGGTGACGTATTAGATACCATGGCTACTCTTGGACTTGTCCGTGAGGAGTCATTAGCGACAGCGTAGTTAGACTACGAAGTTGTTACATTCCATCTAGAGAATTTAAGATTTGTGTCTTTAGTTTTTGGAGTGTCAAATAGACAAATCGAACCCGGTACCAACTGTTCTGCCGGTAAACAAAGAGAGTGGTTGCGATAATTCCAAGGTTGTTTATTCTATAGGGATTGTCAAAGACAAAAGAATAAACTAAACGTGTAGGATAGATGTTAATTTACGATGAACAAGACGGGGGTTCGATACCCCCCATCTCCACCAAAAAAGAAAAGGACCGTAAGGTCCTTTTTTTATATCTAATTACGTATAATATTGTGGTATTGTAATAAACTATATGTGTTTACGTATAGTTTACTTTGCTATTCCAGCCATCACACTTTGTACGATGTCGTCATACCATTCTTTTGAGCCACCTGATTTGTTCTGATTACCTTTACTAAGTTCATCCTTAACGAATCCCATAGCTTTACTTCTCCAATCATCACCCTTTTTCGTTTTTGTTTTATTTTTAGTTTTTTCGTCATTCATAACATCTTCTACTTTAGCTTTCTTTTCACCTAGTTTACCACAAACCATTTGTCTTAGTTGTGTTTCTATGTTTTGTTTCATTTCAGTACCTTCTATAGTTTTTGCCACCACGTTTCTAATTCCGTTTGTCATCATCCCTGGTTCTCCCGGCACTACCATGGTTACCCCAACATCTAGTAAATATTCAATAACCCCCTCAGAAAGTACACCAACTAAATAATCACAATTTAATAGTTTAGGAAGGTCAAAAAATCCAACGTTACCTAAAGGAATTGCTATAGCTTTTTGTAGAGCTGGGTCTTTTATCCCCATAAAACCAAGTATCCATTTCCAAATACCCTCACGAATCCATGAACCACCACCAGATACTAATTCTATTTCAGTTAATAAAGAAGTGTGAATTGTAAGTGCTTCACCTAATATATTGTCCGAATAACCCTGATTTTTTAAGTTAATAGTTTCGTTCTTCCATGCGTTAAACTTTATAGCGTCAGAACTTTTAGAAAATTTTTCAAATAGTTTACCGTATCTTCTAGCTACTTTTTTAACCTTAGTGTCAAAGTTTTTATCTGCTTTTCTATCTCTCTCAAGTAAATGTTCTCTTGCAGTATCTTCAATTAATTTAATTAATTCTGTTTCTGTTAATGTTAATGTATTACCCATGTTATTTAAAATTTCTTTTATTTTTATTTATTAATTTTATCTGCGTTACCCCTACCTTTTAACCCATAACATTTCTTAACTCTTCTTGATTTACCAGTTCTTCCTATTCCACTAAGTCCAAAATTGTATGAATCGTAACATTGAGCTAAAGAATTTTTATTTATGTTCTTTACACCCATTTTACAACCAGCTGCTGCTGTACCGATTAAAGCAATACATTTCTTTTTTGTTGGTTGGTTAGCTATTGCAGCACTAAGTTGTTCTATTTGTTGATTGACAATGTCTGTGTTTGTTTGTTCCATCTCATAAGCCACTAAATTAACATTTTCTTCATCAGCATCTGTTGCTACTTGTGTTTCTACTTGTGTTTTACTTGGTCTTTTAGCGTTTGTAATTAGTGTGGCAGTTTCTTGGTCCACAATACCGGTGACAGTTAATCCATTACCGTTTTGATATGCTCTTACAGCTTTTTGTGTAACTGGACCGTATTTCCCATCTACCGGAGCACCTACAACACTCTGTATTGCCCTTACTGAATCTCCTTTGTGTCCATTTTTAATTGTTCCCTTACCTGCTACTACATCTGCTAACGAAGGAGCTAAGGTATAAACAGCTTCAGTTGTTGTAACAGTTTCAGTTTCTGTTTCAGTTTCTGTTGCTTTTGACGGTTCAGGTAGGTCCAACACCATATCTCCAAAATTAACAGAGTTTTGTTCCTTTAAAACTTTTTTACTTTTAAGTATACTACTTAATTTACGACTTTCACTTATATCCATCCCAGAATCGTCACCTACCTCGTCAAAAGATAATTCATCACCAGAACAACTATACGTACCTACTGGTGTTACTTTACCATCACTAGCTGGCCCTTTATATGTGTATTTACCAGTATGACTAAATCTTGCCATCGCATCACCGATTTTAATTGTCACTTGTTTGTCGTCGTCTGACCATTTAGTGTCGTACTCCTCATTTTGTGCAGTAGCAACAACACATGGGTAATTTTTCCATAATTCCGCAAATTTAACAGCTCTTTTATCATCATCTGAAGGTTCCATGTTTTCAGTAACTAAAGCTTCCCACTCTTCAATAGTGTTAACTTCTTTTCCATCCCAAATTAAAACTGGCTTATTTTTAAGTTGGTTCTTAAATCTATTCTCCTCAGAAGAAGTTAGTTCGTCCTCTATCCAAGCTGACATGTCTCCTTTAAAACTAGATGGCCACATACCCTTCTTTATTCCAAATTTATCCCAAACTCTAGACACATCAACTAAACTAGGTGCTAAATCTATAGCGTCTATTATTGCATTTTCATTTGTAGCACTACCATACATAGCTGTATATAATTTATCCGCTATGTTTGTAGCTTCGGTTGATGAGATTAAAGTTAGTTCGTCTAGACCTTCTTTTTTCATCACAGTATCAAAAGCGTCCCAAGTGTCACCGTTCATTGCAAAGTCATAAGCTTTTTGTCCACCTTCCAATGTTTCGTTATCTTCCGACCATGAACTCATAAGAGCACCTGCGGTACCACCTATAATAGCTCCAATCGCTGTTCCAATTCCCGGCATAATCATTGAACCGAGGGCTGCTCCTGTTGCTCCGAAACCTATAATGTTACCAACAGCTGCTACACCTGGGTCAGCAGTAGTTTCACTTGCTACTAGACCAGCAATACCTACTCCTGAAACTCCTTTTGCAAATTTAGCTCCTTTAACCCATTTTGGTAGTCCCTTACTCCAACCACCGGATGCTCGTGTTGTTGAACCGACCCCTCTACTTAAGTCAGAACCTGTTCCAGGGACTGTTCTTACCGTTCCTCCGACTCCAGCACTCGTTGGTGGTGCTGGCCATCCTCCTGCGGGTACGTTTAACATTCTTACACCGTTTGACATATAAGAACTAGCACCAATAGCTTTTAGTTGTGCTTCTGTTGCTTTAGCCCAATAACCAGCTGATGACTGTTCAAGAACTAGTTCAGGGTTTCCTGGTTTGTAATTATTAATTTCGTTATATCTTTTTAGTTGTTCTAATAATTGTTTTTTACTATTCATCTTAATGTTTTTTTATTCTATATGTTATTTTTATATAAATATGTTCTATGGTGCTTAAATTCACCTTTTTAGTTCACTGGGTTGGCTTTTCCTCTAGTTAGACCATAACTATCTGCCCAACGTGTTACACCCACTGGATTTGCTGGTCCTCTAGACACTCCAGTTTCCCAAGTACTAGCTCCTGTTCCACCAGCATCTGACACTCCACTATCTACACCACCACCATCAACACCCACTTCTTGTTCATCTAACTCTGCAGTCATTGCAGAATCTTTAACAAAATCGTCATACATCTCAATTAACTCTAGAGCTTCACCTGCTTTAACTAGTGCGTTTGGTACGGATTCCAAACCTAATGTGTTCATTGCATCTCCCGCTTTATTCAAGGCATTTTTTAATGAGTCTGGAACCTTTTCCACTAACTCACTAAATTCTTCACCTAATTTCTGAACTACCGTTGCATTTAAAACAGCGTTAGTTAACACACCACCACCAGCAAGTGAAATGGAAGAACCAATCCAACTACCCGGCATTGATTCTATTAACCTTTGGCCTAAATCTACTGTATCCATAACTACATCATCCGCATAATCTAACAACTCATCTCTATATGTTTGTGCTTCTTGTTTAAATTTAGGTATTGTCTGTTCAATTTTTTCTACACCAGTTTTTAATTCTCTTAAATTTTTTATCATCGCAGGAATAAGAACAAATAAATCAAGTCCGTCAAAACCACCAACGACTGCCATGGCGGTATCACCAATAACGTCACTCGCGACATCCCCAAAGAATTCCTCCTTAAGTAATTTTTTTATTTGTCCCTTACTTAACATTTTATTTGTCAATCATTTGGATGTCTAATGATGCCGTAATTTTTACATTGCCATCATTAGTTTTCCATTTCCAAGTTTTTTTAAGTTTGTCGTCTTCTACATTTTCAGTTGTACCTATATCTCTTAATGTAAAGGCACCTGCGGTAGCTTCCATATGATTCTTAATGTCTTGGAATACTTTCTCCGCTAGGGGATGTGAAGATACTGTCTCTGTGTATGTTTCTTCAACACCAGTAGTCTCTTCTTGTTCTTTTATAATTCTTTGAATTAAATTTATTAATCTGTCTTCTGTTATTATTGTTTTATTCATTGTTCTTCATTTTTTGAACCAACCATTTATTTATATGTGTGGTTATCTTTTTATTTACCTTTTTATTGATTGTCTCATTTAAGTAATCTTCATCATCAGACATATCCACTATTATTTCTTCTATTAATCTTGTTTTAAATTCTTCCCTAACCAATTGAGCGGCTTTTAGTATGTTATGCGGGTCCTCCTTAACTTTCCTATTTAAATAATTATCTATCTTATCATAAATACTTTCTTCAAATTCAGACAACAAATCTTTGCCTTCAGTCTGGAGTTCTCTTATAACTGACTGTAAATGCTCTGTTAATGTTAATCTTTTTTTCATCACAACTTTATCTATAAATATTTGGTCATTCCAAAATATTTTTTTATCTTTGTATTATCAATGTGTACCACATAAAAAACTCTATCTAGAACAAATAAAATGTCAAATACGTAACTACAAAGATAAATTTTACGTATACAATAGTACCAACAAATTGTCTAACTTAAAAACTAATAATACTATGAAAATTCTAAAGTACCTCTTCACCATCTTCACTACTATAACTATCTTAACATCTTGTGAAAAAGAAATAATTGAGCCTTGTGTTCCACCAAATGGAAATAATGTACAGGGTACCAATAACGGAACTACAACTATCGAGGATGATTATCCTAATTTAAGTGGAGATTGGTTATTTGTTGAGGGTACTAGGTATGTCCACACTGAAGGAATGAGTAGTAATGATACGTACGAAGTTAGTGATTATGTTAATGGTAGTTACGAAAATGTTTTCAATAACCCAGTATGTCATTTAGATAGTATTAAAACTAACACTACTGTTTGGGAGTTTACTTACTCGGACCTTTTGGTTGACTACGTTCACCAATTCTACTACACTGTCGGTTTTCAATACCAAACAATTGAAATCAATGTGGCTAGTACAAAAAGAATCTACACCTTACTAGATTACGACAATTACGACCAGACTTTGACTTTAAGAACTACCAACCAAGAGTGGATTGGGAACGAAGAATTTGTAGACTCAAACAATAACGGCCAATACGATGTGGGTGAAACATTTACAGACTCGAATAATAGTGGCACGTGGGACATGGTACCAAAATATCAGTACTCAATTCTAAAATTCTATAAAGGTAACTAATCTTAACTATTAGTACTCATCATCTTGAAAATAATCTTCGACCCTATCTTTTTCCGGGTCAATATTTTCAAGATGTTTTAAGCTTACTTTAACTAAATCCCAGTTTTCTTCTTCAATTGCAAGTAGCAATGTTTCTTTAATCTCCCAAATCTCCATTTTCTTTTTTTAATGTTTATAAGTATATGTGGTCTTTATAAAAAACATATAAAATAATTTATTTGATAATTTATTCTTTATTATTTAATTTTTCTTATATTTTAATATGAAAAATGATAAAGAAATATTAAGAACTAAAAAATGGTTGATAGTAAAACCCTTAACTTTAAAGTCTAGTTTAAAATACGGATACAACACTAAGTGGTGTACATCTAGTAAAGAAAACCCTTTAACCTTTTACGAATACTCAAAAGAAGGAATACTAATTTATATTATAGAAAGGGAAACCGACACCAAATGGGCTACATATTGGGAAATTAATGAGGTTGGTAATAAGAAGGAAATGTCTTGGTGGAACGCATCGGATGATAGGTTGGATTCTATGTTAGTCCTAATTCCTGAAGATATTATGGACTTGGTAAAAAAAGAATTGTTTTTAGAACCTAAACCAAACTTCTTTTATTTAAAGGAATCTGAAAAAGAAAACTATGTAGAGTTACAAAATAATCTTATTCTATCTCAAGAAAAAGAGTCTGTTATCGATTGGGAGATTCATAGGAATGATGGGGAGTATTGGGATAAGTCAACAACCACAACTACTTTTGATGTGGATAAAATGGTGAATAAGACTTTAGAACATAAGTACATTTCTGACACTTATTTAAAAATGGTAAAAAGTTCTACTAAAGCGGAGGTGAATTAAAAATGTATTTAGTACCACCGTCTATTGGTTTTTGACCTTCATTTTTAAATGATACCGCATTACCGTTCTGGTCTGGACCAAATACAAAGTGACTCACCTTTTTTGGGTCGTACCTGTGTAACCAACCTGAGTGGACAACCCAAGTACCATCTTCTCTTTCTTCTATATTACTTAGTGGTTTCGCTTGGTATGTGTGTTCTTCTCCCGTCTGATTATTTACCACACTCATATCTACACCACCTAAAGCATCTTGTAGTATTCCTGGTTCTGCTTTATATACCACGGACCAATCCCCACCATATAAATTTTGTAGTGGGACTAGAACACTTTTTTCATTTTTTATACCATTCTTCCAAGAACTTTGATTTGCTTTTACCAACCTGTTAAAAGTGGAACTCCCAAATCCAAAGATGTCGTATTTATTATTTTCCAACCAATCAGTAAATTCGTATATGTCAAATCTACATGGTAGGTTATTATCCCCCACATATTTTTCATACTCACCCACCAATATACGTCTTACCACAGGGTTTGTATTGAAGAAGTTAATTATTGACCATCCGTTTGTGGTACCTTCTGCGTCGGTACCATCAATATCGATAAAACCATTTTTTAGGTGTAGGGGTGTTGGTTCATTTGGTCCAGCTATGTTATCAGCATAAATGTGTTTTAATGCACTTTGTATGGCTCCAAATGTCCTATTTCTATATATTCCACCTCTAGCCCACTTACTACTTTCATTAAGTACGTAATTACTAAACTCACATTTTTTAGTAGTGTCCACATAATCAAATAAACGGTCCAGGTCATTTCTGGTTTCCCTATTATAATTAACTTGTAAACCACCAAATTTCGCATTCTTTACTTCTATAGCGTTTAATGTTATGTCGCCATTAGGGCCACTTAATATTACCTTTTCAGCGTCTGGAGTTTTAATGTTGTCCGTACCTTTAAAATAAACATATTCTTTATTTCCGTATCTTTTTGGGCTTAACACTTTATCGTATTGTATTTGTTGTTGTTCGTCTAGTTGGGAACTCACCACTACTTTTCTCCAAACATCCACATCTGGCAACATAGGTACGTTTCTAAATTTTTGTTCTTCCCCATCAGGGTCTAAAATCCACTTAACCAATATTTTTTCACCTATAGTCCCCACACTGTCGAACCCCATCACAACACCCCTTGTCATTACAGGTATTGGGTGCCAAGGGTCGTCCATGTGAAGTAACTCCACCACATCACCAGGTACTACTTCCGGGTTTAAAATGGCCTTCTCTTCATTAATTGGTGTTTTAGTGACTACTAATTTACAAGTCTCCCTAATTATATTAGACTTTACAGTGTTTTTTTGTTCTTCATTTTCTTTAAGTAGGTTGCCCCCAACATCTTTCCACCATTTAGGGTTGTTGGTCATTAGTGTTCTCATTACACTTTCTGTTGTGATTTTAGGGGTTAGATTAATTAACTCTAACTGTCCAGGTTCTAAGAAATCTTCAACAGGGAAACCAGAATTAATATGTTGTAAAAGAGTTTCCCTCAACATGAGGTAATCTTCCCTTAACCATCCAAAGTCATCTAAACATTTACCAGTACCTGTGGGGTCTATTCCAGTTTCTCCACAATAGTGTCTAAACTCATCCACCACATATTCTAAAACCCTAAATAATAAAGAGGCTTCTATAAAATTCAATGGGATACTACCTGGGGTTTTAAGTTCTGTTTGATACCTCCAGTTATTATCTTTTTTGTTTAAATTGTGGGAAGAGTAAATACTGTTGTTTTTCACATCATTATCGTAATTTATCACCCCTAATTTTTCACCGTCAGCAGCAGCATCGATTACGATTTCTACGGCATCAACAAACAAGTCCATAGGACTTTGAAAAGTTTCTTGAGTGTAAGAAGGATGGTATACTCTATATAATTGACTATAAATTCTATTCTTCCACGTTGGCCATAACTCAGTGAAAAACTTATTTGGTGAATGTTGTTTTGTATTTTCCATTATTTAATAAATACTATTGGACTTCTTTAAGTAAATGTAATATAATTAAAGTATGAATAAAGATATTGTATTATGTTTAGTATTACTATGGGTTTCACAACTTGCGGTTTGGTTTCAGTTGAATGGTCAGTTTATATGGAAGTGGTTTGAGAAAAATCCATTATTGTTATCCTTAGCTGGTGTACCTATAGGTTATGGTTTTATATTAGCCACAAAATACGGTTACTCTGGGTTTGATGGTGAATTATGGCCACAAAGATTGTTGGGTTTTGCTTTAGGTATAATGTCCTTTGCTTTTTGCACTTATTGGTTCTTAGGTGAGGGGTTGAGTTCAAAAACATTTGTGTCCCTAGTACTCGCGATGGGGTTAGTTCTAATTCAAATTTTTTGGAAATAATCTTCTATACTTTTATTCCTTTTTCTACCTCGTAATAAAATTTATCACAAGAATAATATAGTTTTCTAGCTTTTTGTTGTTGTATTAGTTTCCCAACGGAAATAAACTTATCATGTTCTTTCCACCCTATTGAAATTATTTTTGTAGGTTTGTTTTTCATACTACAAATATAGTTAAAATTTTTGACTTGGTGTGGTTATTCTACGTTAATCTTTTCATCCAACCATTAACATCTTGTACAAACTCCCACATACTTTCTTTTTTAATGTGAGTTTTTACTTGTTGTAGGTGGTCCACAACTAGACCCAATCGGTCATTAATTTTCCCATGATTGTCCCCTTCTATATTAGGACCTCCATGTCCACCATATTGAACACCAGAACCTAAAGCCGCCCACTCCTGTAAGTTTTCTTTCTTAGAATGTGCATTTCTTATTCTTGCTTTTTCGTTTTCTGGAAGGTTATAATGTTTAGGGTCTTGTTTGTACCCATTAAACTTATGTCCTTCCCAAAGTGGATGATTATAATTCATAGTTCTTTTTTATTATAAATAGTGACAAATAGGTAAAAATTTTGTATATTTGTTCATGTCGACATATAAAGAAATCTACATTAATGGTTATAAGAGAAAAGACGGTACTTGGGTTTCGCCACACACACGAACAGTAAAAGTGAGTGGTTATGGTTCACAAGGCTCTTTATTCTCCTATAGGACGACTAATCCACTACAATTATCCATGGACTTCTCAGGTAAAACAAACACTAACATTAAAAAAATAACATTATGAAAAAATTACTTTTGTGTGTAGTCTTATTAATAAACTCTCTAGTAAGTAACTCCCAATCTCAAATAACTAACATAAGTCAAATATGTGATTCGTTAGAGATATATCCGTGTTCACAAGGACCTAACTATATAGACCAAGGTACGAACGCTGGTGGGTTAATTGCTCAGGTAGAACTATATAATAATTCTACTATACTTTACACTTACAACCCTCACTGGTTGGTTACTAATTTAAATGGGGATACCTTATTTGAAGATTATCAGCTCACACCTTTTATTACTATTCCCACAATTTTAGACACTATAATAATATCTTTAATTATAGAATTTGTCCCTTCGATGGGTGAACCTATTGTATGTACGATTTCCGATACTTTACATTATAATAATGTGGGAATGTGGGTTAACCCAATACCCAATTCCTTAACAACTATTAACGAATATAATGTGGTGGTTAAAAAAGATAACATAATTTTTGATATTTTAGGTAGGCCAATTAAAGATTATAGGTTGATTCCTAATGGTTCTATTTATATTCTTAATAATAAAAAACACATAAAATTAAATTAAATGAAAAAAACAATTAAAACTTTAACTTTAAAAGATATTAAACCCACTAGGGAATTGATTGGTAAACTCCAAGAAGAACATGGGGATGACGGATTTGGTAGGGAAATGCTTAGACTAACAAATCTTGGTGTAATTCAAAGAGGCACTGAGGAAGACATACCTAAAGTAAGTGAGGAAAAAATGAAACAATTAATTAAGGAAGGTAAAAGTATTTTTGATGATGAGTTAGAGAAAATGGAAGACACTCTGAGAATTACTGGTTATCAACCGGAAGAACATTCCTATCTTAGAGTTTATAGGGATAACTACCTAGTCGATGGAGGTAAAAGATTTTTTTTATTAAAGAGGATGTTCGGTGAAGAGTACGAGTTGGATGTCGAGCAACTTACTGAGTAATTAAACTAATCTAACCTCAACCCTACAGAATTGTGACGATAAGTGTCTATACCTATCATATTGGTCCCACAAATTTTCTATAAGTTCAAATTGGTCTTCAGTATAATTTCTAAAT
>Ga0114994_10003251_pt1 | contig 11852 bp, 11 predicted proteins | sample ArcticOcean_MG_C_9_FD_87043 | JGI IMG/M metagenome (GOLD analysis project Ga0114994, IMG submission 87043) | Marine microbial communities from western Arctic Ocean - ArcticOcean_MG_CB2_152 | ecosystem: Environmental > Aquatic > Marine > Oceanic | place: Arctic Ocean: Canada Basin | collected... | reverse complement strand
TCAATCCCTTTTTTTTTGTTTTTACTATTGTATTCAGGATTAATAATATGTAGAAAAGTATAAGGGTTATTATCTAATTTTTCCTTTAAAGATGCGTCAGAGTAACTTAAATAGGACCTTGAAGCTACAAGGTTTGCTTTGTCTCTTGTAGGTCTTGTTGCGCGAAAAGGTCTTATTTTTGCCATTCTTATTTTTTAAAGAATGTAATAATTTTCTCTGCTAACTCTGTACCAATTCTATCTTGTGCTTCTTCTGTTGCAGCACCAATGTGAGGAGTTAGGATAAACTATTATGCATCATTAAATGCATACTTGGATTAGGTTCGTTATTAAACACATCTAAAGCAGCATAAGCTAGCTTTCCTTTATCTAAAGAGAACATAAGAGCATCCTCATCAATTACACCTCCTCTAGCAGTATTTACTATACCAGCACCAGTTTTCATTAGTCCAATTTCTTCTGCACCAATTACGGCTTTGTCTCCAGTTTTTGGTACGTGTAAAGTTACAAAATCAGAATTCTCTAAAACATTTTCTAAGGAAGTAGTTTCTACAGTGAATGTTTTTTTATCTCCATTAAAAAAGTTTAATGTTATATTCGCTTCAGTAGTAAATTTATCATGAGCCAATACATTCATACCCAATCCTATAGCTCTTTTTGCAACTTCTTGTCCTATTCTACCAAATCCTATAATACCTAAAGTTTTTCCTGCTAATTCTCTCCCTCTAGAATATGCTTTTTTTAGTTCTTTAAAATTTGAATCTCCTTCTAATGGCATTTGTCTGTTCGATTCATATAAGAAACGAACCATTCCAAATAGATGAGCAAAAACTAATTCTGCTACTGAAGCAGAAGATGCTGCTGGAGTATTATATACTTCTAATCCTTTATCTCTAGCGTAGCTGACATCAATATTGTCCATACCAACACCACCTCTACCAATTATCTTTAAACTTTTGCAAGAATCAATTAATTCTTCTCTAACAGTTGTAGCACTTCTCACTAATAAAACTTCAATTTTCTCGGAGTTTATATGAGCAATTAAATTTTCTTGAGCTACTTTTTCTGTTATAACTTCAAACCCTTTTGCTTGTAATGCATCAATTCCAGATTGAGATATTCCATCATTTGCTAATACTTTTATCATCTTAATTTTTTTCTAAATTTTTCATTACATTTACAAGTGCATTTACACTTTCTAATGGTAGTGCATTGTACATTGAAGCTCTGTATCCTCCAACAGATCTATGTCCTTTTAATCCGCTAATACCATCATTTTCCCATAACTGATTAAATAAATGTTCTTTAGAAGAATCTGTAAGTGTAAAAGTTACATTCATATTCGATCTATCTTCTTTTTCTGCAACACCTTTAAAAAGAGGATTTCTATCAATTTCATTATAAAGAAGTTCTGCTTTCTGATTGTTTACTTCTTCTATCCATTCTACTCCACCATGATCTTTTAACCATTGTAGAGTAAGCATAGATACATATATAGCAAAAACCGGAGGTGTATTAAACATACTCTCTTTAGTTATATGTGTGTTGTAATTTAACATTGTTGGGATGTTTCTTCCTGTATTACCTAAAATTTCATCTTTTATAATTACAAGAGTTGTTCCTGCTGGTCCCATGTTTTTTTGCGCTCCAGCATAAATTAAATCAAATTTACTAACCTCTATTTTTCTACTGAATATATCCGAACTCATATCGCAAACCATTAAAGAAGGTACTTTTGGAAAATCCTTTATTTGAGTACCAAAAATAGTATTGTTAGAAGTACAGTGAAAATAATCTACATCTTCAGGTATATTATACCCTTTTGGAATGTAGTTGTAGTTTTTATCTGAAGAATCTCCAACCACAAAAACTTCTCCTAAATTTTTTGCTTCTGTAATAGATTTTTTCGCCCAAGCTCCTGTATTGGTATAAGCTGCTTTTCCTCCTTTTTCTTTCATTAAATTTAAAGGAACCATTAAAAACTCTAAACTAGCACCTCCTTGTAGAAATAAAACTGAATATCCCTTAGGAACTTCTAGTAGTTCTTTTACTAATCTGACCGCTTTTTCCATTACCTCAACAAAAGGTTTACTTCTATGAGAAATCTCAATTAAAGAAAGATTATCGTTGTTAAAGTTTAAAACTGCTTCAGAAGCTTTTTTTAATACATCTGGAGGTAATATGCAGGGACCTGCGCTAAAATTGTGTTTTTTGCTCATTTTAAATTTATGTATTGTAATTGTTTATTTAACTCTTTCTAGATATGCACCTTTTTCGGTATCTATCTTAATCTTATCTCCTTCATTAATAAAAAGAGGTACTTGAATATCTGCTCCTGTTTCTGTGGTAGCTGGTTTAAATGTATTAGTTGCAGTATTTCCCTTAATTCCTGGTTCTGTATGTGCAATTTCTAGTGTAACATGAGAAGGGACTTGTGCTGAAAGAGGTAAACCTTCATCTGCATGAAATAAGACTTCTACTGTTTCCCCTTCTTTTAAAAATTGAACATTATCAATATTATTTTTTGGCATCATTATTTGCTCATAATCGTCATTATTCATCAAATGATAATCTTCTCCTTCTGCATATAAAAATTGATATTTTCTATTTTCAATTCTTATTACATCAATTTTCACTCCAGAAGTAAAAGTATTTTCAAGTAATCTGCCAGTAGTTAAATTTCTGATTTTTGTACGAACAAATGCTGGACCCTTACCTGGTTTTACATGTAAAAATGATTCAATTTTCCAAGGGTAGCCATTATAATTAAAACATAATCCGTTTCTGAAATCTGCTGTAGTTGCCATATTTTTAGTTTTGTTTATATCCTTTCATTATTCCTCTACCAGAGTTTTTAATAAATGAAATAATTTCATCTCTTTCTGGGGTAGATTTTAATTCCGCTTCAATTTTTAGTATTGCTTGGGAATTATTGTTTTTCTTTTGAAATAAAATTCTGTAAATATCTTGAATCTCATTTATTTTTTCTTCAGTAAATTCTCTTCTTCTTAATCCTATTGAATTAATACCAATATATGATAAAGGTTCTCTGGCTGCTTTTACAAATGGTGGTACATCTTTTCTTACTAACGATCCTCCAGAAATCATAGTATGTCTACCTATGGTTACAAATTGATGTACTGCAGAATTACCTCCTAATATTGCAAAATCACCAATAGTTACATGTCCTGCTAAAGCAACTCCATTTACAATAACGCAATTATCACCAATATTACAATCATGTGCAACATGCGAATAAGCCATTAGTAGACAGTTTTTTCCAATAATTGTTTTTCCTGTTGCTGATGTACCTCTATTTACTGTAGCACATTCTCTAATGGTAGTATTGTCTCCAATCTCAACAATAGAATCTTCTCCATTAAATTTTAAATCTTGAGGGATAGCAGAAATTACTGCACCTGGGAATATTCTACAATTTTCACCAATTCTAGCTCCTTCCATTATGGTTACATTCGATCCAATCCATGTTCCTTTACCAATAACTACATTACTTTCAATAGTTACAAATGGTTCTATTACAACAGATTTGTCAATTTTTGCTCCGGAATGTACAAACGATAATGGTTGATGCATAATTTATTTTTTAGAGATTAATGCTAGTAAGTCGGCTTCTACAACTACTTTTCCATCTACAAAACCCTTTCCGTGCATATGGCAAAGTCCTCTTCTGATTGGGGATATTAACTCTAATTTAAATATTATAGTATCTCCTGGAACTACTTTTTGTTTGAATTTTGCATTATCAATTTTCATGAAAAATGTAAGGTAGTTTTCAGGATCTGTTACAGTGCTTAATATTAAAACCCCTCCTGCTTGTGCCATTGTTTCTAGTTGTAATACTCCTGGCATAACAGGTGCTCCCGGAAAATGTCCTTTAAAATATTCTTCATCAGCAGTTACAAACTTAACACCCGTAATAAAGTCCTCTCCTAAATCTCTAATTTCATCAATAAACAAAAACGGTTCTCTGTGAGGTATTATTTCTTTAATCTGCTCTTTGTTATAGAGTGGTTTCTCATCAAAATTTATTATTGGTGCTGTAATCTTCATATCTTTAATTATTTTCTCTTTTAATATTTTTGCAAAATTGGTGTTATGTTTGTGTCCTGGTTTAAAAGCTTTTATTTTTCCAATGATAGGAATTCCTATTAAAGAAAAGTCACCAATTACATCTAATAACTTATGTCTTGCTGCTTCATTTTGGTGTCGTAATTGAACATTATTTAAAATCCCCTGGTTACTAACCTGTATATTCGTTTTATTAAAAACTTTTGCTAAATTACTAAGTTTTTTTCTATCTAGTTCATTTTCTACAATAACAATTGCATTGTTTACATCTCCACCTTTTATTAGCTTGTTTTCTAATAAAACTTCTAATTCGTGTAAGAAACAAAAGGTTCTAGAAGAGGAAATTTCATCTTGAAATTTATTAATAGAATTAAGGTATGCATTCTGAACTGCTAGTGTTTCGGAATTATAGTCAATAGTAACATCTACTTCAAACTGTTCAGATGGTTCAATAGTTATTTCAGTTCCACTTTCTTTATCAGAATATTTTATTTCTTTTGTTACTTTATATGTATTCCTGTAAGCATTCTGAATTTTAGTTCCCACTGTTTGTATTTTTTCAGAAAACTCTTGAGAACTTCCATCTAAAATCGGAATTTCTTCATTATCAATTTCAATAATAAGATTATCGATTTGATGTCCTCTGACTGCTGCTAGTATATGTTCTACAGTTTTTACATGTACATCTTTTATAGATAGGTTAGTACTTCTCTCTGTAGAAATCACATAATCAACAAGGGCTTTTATATTAAAATCATCTTTATCCGTTCGTACAAAAATAATTCCTTTATTTTCTTTTGCAGGAAGCAATGTCATATTAGTAAATACTCCAGTATGAATTCCTTTACCTGAAAAACTAATTTTTTTCTGAATGGTTTTTTGTTTTTCCATTATTTAGAGAATTCTTTTTTTATAGACTCTATAGCTTGATACATTTCCGGTAGTTTTTTGAAAATAACATAAGACCTTAAAAAATCTTTTTGGTTAAAAGCTAAGCTACCTTGAATCGTTTCGTTATCTTTAATGTTAGAAGCAATTCCAGATTTCCCAGCTACTTTTACAAAATTACCAATTTTAAGATGTCCCGCTATTGCAGTTTGTCCTCCAATCATACAATTATTACCAATTTTACTACTACCAGCTATTGCCGTAAGTGCAGCAATTACTGTATTTTCTCCAATTTCAACATTATGTCCTACCTGAATCTGATTGTCTAATTTTACACCTTGATGAATAATTGTAGATCCTAATGTAGCTCTATCAATTGTGGTGTTTGCTCCAATTTCTACAAAATCATGAGTTACTACATTTCCTATTTGTTGTATCTTTTTGTAATTTCCTACTGAATTTGGAGCAAATCCAAAACCATCTGAACCAATTATACTTCCAGCATGAATTACATTTTCGGAACCAATAATACAATCATGATATATTTTAACTCCAGAAAACAGAGTAGTATTATCTTTTATTTCTACATTATCTCCTATGAAACAATGAGGGTGTATTTCTACATTGTTTCCTATTTTCACATTTTCTCCAATAAAAACAAAAGGAGCTATATAACATTCTTTACCTAATTTAGCACTTTTATCAATATCTGATTTTTCTGATATTCCTACTTTAGTGTTGTTGTTTTGCTGATACATTTCTAATATCTTAGAAAATGCTAAATAAGCATCATCTACTTTAATTAGCGTAGTAGTAACATCTTGTTCAAGTTGTATGTTTTTATTTACAATTACTATAGAAGCTTTAGAGGAGTATAGGTAGGAGTTATATTTTGGATTAGATAAAAAACATAAATCCCCTTCTTTACCTTCTTCAATTTTCGCAATAGAATGCACTGTTTCGTTATGATTTCCTACTACCGTTCCTTCTAAAATATTTGCAATTTCTTCTGAAGTGTAATTCATTCTGCAAACTTAATAAAATAAAACTAGATAGCTATATCTGGGAAACAAAGGAAATATTTATTTACTGTTTTACTAAGTGCGTCTACATTAAATTGATCAGAGGCATCTGTAATATCCTTTATTTCACCATTCTTCATTAGTATATTGATATGTGTTTTACTATGTTGGTAAGTATTATTACTTACTTTCTGAGTAAATACTAGATATTCCACTTCTTCATCCGTAATATTAAAGTGTTGTTTAGTTATTTCTTTCTGATTACTTATTTCCTCATTACTAAATTTTGTGTTTTGTATTTTTATTTTCAGAGGTTTTCTGTTTAATATCCTTTTACAAAGAGAGGATAATATAAAGTCAGAATGGTTTTCCCATTCTTTTATACAAGAGTAGATATCATGATCATCTAATTTAGCAAAGGTTTCAATTAGTGTTTCATCATTTTTAAAATCAGATAAATTGTAGTTATTCTCTAAAAACATTTTAAGATATTTACTAGAGAAAACCTCCTGTTTATTATGCATCAGATATTTCGCTCTTTGTAATATTTTAATAAGTGTATTTTCTGCAGATAGTACTGTTTTATGTAGGTAAACCTGCCAATACATTAATCGTCTTGCTATCAGAAATTTTTCTATTGAGTAGATTCCTTTTTCTTCAATTACTAGTTCGTCATTTACAATGTCGAGCATGTTTATTATTCTTTCAGTTCCAATATTTCCTTCTGTAACTCCAGTAAAAAAGCTATCCCTTTTTAGATAGTCTAATCGATCCATATCTAACTGAGAAGAAACGAGTTGATGTAAGAATTTTTTAGGGTGTTGGTTGTTAAATATCTGTATTGCTAAGGTTAATTCTCCATTAAACTCTTTGTTTAGTTTATTCATAAATAAATTAGATAAATCTTCATGAGATATACTATTTACAATACTTTTTTCTAATGCATGTGAAAAAGGACCATGCCCTATGTCATGTAATAAAATAGCGATTTTTAAAGCTTTTGCTTCATCATCTGTTATTTCATGACCCTTGTTTCTGAATTGAAAAATGGCTTTTTCCATAAGATACATGCAACCTAAAGCGTGATGAAATCTTGTATGATAAGCTCCCGGATAGACTAAATAAGAGAGTCCTAATTGTGTTATTCTTCTTAATCTTTGGAAATAGGGGTGCTCTATAAGGTCGAAAATTATTCCTCTTTCTAAGGTAATAAAACCATAGATAGGGTCGTTAATAATTTTATTCTTTTTTGTTTTATTCATTATAGGGCAAATAACGGATTATTTTTTGATTTTTGTAAACCTAAATAAATAAAAGATGATATCAATACTTTGGATAGATGATGAGATAGAATTATTAAAACCACACATAATATATTTGGAAGGAAAAGGGTACTCTATTACTGCAGTAAATAGTGGTAATGAAGCTTTGGAAATTCTAGAAAACACTAATTTCGATTTAGTTTTTTTGGATGAAAATATGCCTGGACTTTCTGGCTTAGAAACTTTAAGTTTAATGAAAAGAATGAAACCTAATCTTTCTGTAATAATGATTACAAAAAGTGAGGAAGAGAGCATAATGGAAGAAGCTATTGGTTCTAAAATTTCAGATTACTTAATTAAACCAGTTAACCCTAGTCAAATTCTACTTTCAATTAAAAAAAATATTGATACAAGTAGATTAGTGGAGGAAAAGACTACCCGTGATTATCAAATGGAATTTAGAAATATTAGTATGTCCCTATCTTCTAGTCTGAATAAGCATGAATGGAGAGAGATATATAAGAAATTAACTTATTGGGAGTTGGAATTAGAGAAATCAGGAGATGAAAGTGTAGAAGATATTCTAGTGATGCAAAAAGCAGAAGCTAATTCTCAGTTTTTTAAGTTTATAAAAAACAATTATAAAGATTGGTTAAATGGTGATAATTCCCCTTTACTTTCTCATAATATTGTTCGTAAAAAAGTACTTCCTTTAATGGAGGGTAATAAGCCTACTTATTTAATTGTGATTGATAACTTAAGATACGACCAGTGGAAAATAATTGAGCCTTCTATTGTAAAGGATTTTGAGGTGATAAAAGATGAGATGTATTATAGTATTTTGCCTACTGCTACTCAGTATTCAAGAAACTCTATTTTTGCTGGTCTATTACCTTCTGAAATACAAAAAAGATTTGGAGATAAGTGGAAAAATGATGAAGATGAAGGAGGTAAGAATATGTTTGAAGAAGATTTTTTTGTTGATCAGTTACAAAGATTAGGAAAGAGAGAGAGCAAACATTCTTATACTAAAATTACTAATATTGATTTTGGTAGAAAGGTAGTTGCTAGAATACCGAATATGAAAGCAAACGATATAAATGTTATAGTATATAACTTTGTAGACATGCTCTCTCACGCTCGTACAGACATGAAAGTGATAAAGGAACTTGCTGATGATGATGCTGCTTATCGTTCATTAACTTCTTCTTGGTTTGATCATTCTCCACTCCGTGATATTATGAAACAGATAGCTAAACAAGATGCTAATATTGTAATAACTACCGACCATGGAACAATTAATGTAAATAAACCTTCAAAAGTGCTAGGAGACAGAAGTGTAAACTCCAACTTAAGATACAAACAAGGTAAAAACTTAAATTATAAATCTTCTGATGTTTTTGAAATGAAAAGACCAGAAGAATATTTCTTACCAAAACAAAATGTAAGTTCAAAATATATTTTTGCGAAAGAGGATATGTATTTTGTTTATCAAAATAATTACAATCAGTTTGTAAATATGTATAAAAACACTTATCAACATGGAGGTGTTTCTTTGGAAGAAATGCTAATTCCGGTAGTAACCTTAAAAACTAAACAGAAGTAATGAAAATTATTGTAAATTGCATTTCGGAATTGAAATCTGTTGCTCTGCAATTAATTCAATATAAAAAGAATAAAAATATTATTTGTTTTTATGGAGAAATGGGGGTGGGTAAAACCACTTTTATTAAAGAAATTTGTAAAAATTTATTGGTAGACGATAATGTAAGTAGCCCTACTTTTTCCATTGTAAATCAGTATAAAACAAAAGAAAATAAAATAATATATCATTTTGATTTTTATAGATTAGAAACTGAAGAAGAGGCTTACGATATGGGATATGAAGAGTATTTTTTTCAAAACGACTTATGTTTAATAGAGTGGCCAGAAAAAATTGAGGGATTAATTCCGGAAGATATTATTAAAGTGATTTTAACAAAAAAGGGAGAACAAAGAATAATTGAAATTATTTAATTATGAAAAAAGAAAATGTATATGGTAGTTTAGGTATTTTGCCAAAAGAAGAAATGCTAGAGGTAAAACAAGATTTTCAGAAATTAAAAATAGGAATACCAAAAGAAAGTTCATTTCAGGAAAATAGAATTACTTTAACACCTGATGCGGTATCTCTTTTGGTGCATAACGGACATACTATTGTTATAGAACATAATGCTGGGCTTGGTGCAAATTTTACTGATAAAGAATATTCTGATGCAGGAGCTGAAATTGTGTTTTCTATAGAGGAGATATATAATACTGATATTATTGTTAAAATTGAACCTCCAACAAAAACAGAGTTAAAACTACTTAAAAAAGGACAACAATTAATCTCTGCTATACAATTACAAACAAGAAATAAAGAATATTTTCAAGAGCTACTAAAAAAAGACATTACATCTATTGCAATAGAGCAGATAAAAGATGATGAAGGTAAATTAACTTTATTAAGAAGCATGAGTGAAATTGCTGGAAACACTTCTTTGTTAATTGCTGCTGAATATTTAAGTAATGTTAATTCTGGTAAGGGTTTAATGTTAGGTAGTATTACAGGTATTCCTCCTACTGATGTGGTAGTAATAGGAGCTGGTACTGTTGGAGAATTTGCTAGTAGAACGGCTTTGGGCTTAGGATGTAATGTCAGGGTGTTTGATTCTTCTCTTTCTAAGTTGAGAAGATTACAGCAACTTACATCTAGGTCAATTAGTACTTCTGTTATTCAGCCAAAAAGTTTAAGTAAAGCACTTAAAAGAGCGGATGTAGTAATTGGAGCAATCAGATCTGGTGACGGAAGGACTCCTTGTGTAGTGAGTGAGGGAATGGTAGAGGGAATGAAAGATGGATCTGTAATTATTGATGTTAGTATTGATCATGGTGGTTGTTTTGAAACCTCTGAAGTTACTACTCATAAAAACCCGATATTTGTAAAACATGGTATTATTCATTATTGTGTGCCTAATATAGCTTCAAGAGTGGCTCGTACTTCTTCATTTGCTATTTGTAGTATTATTTCTCCATTACTTATTAAAATAGGGGAAGAAGGAGGGGTGAAAAACCTAATTAAACAAGATGTAGGGGTGAGAAGTGGTGTGTATACATTTAGAAAGATGATGACTAACAAGACACTAAGTGAAATGTTTGATTTTCAGTTTAAAGATTTAAATTTAATAATTACAGCTATATAAATATGTTAAGAAGGTTAAAGTTTTTTGGAGCGGGAGCTCTTATTAGTATTTTATTCCTTTCTATGGGGCCAGAGAATAGAATGAAAGATACATTTTATGCTTATATAGATTATTTTAATCCTGAAAAAAGAGTAGTAGACCAATTATTAATTTCAGATTCTATTATTTATAATGATTTGTCTTCAGTTGAAATTGAAAATATTTTAGAGGGAGCATGGGTTAATCATGATTTAACTAATAAAAGTTCTTATCCTCAGTTTTTTGTAATAGAAAACATTATAGACGAGAAGAATAGGAGGCTCAGTATTAATTTTTATGATAGAGAAGAAAGAAAAGATTCTGTAGGAGATTTAAAAAGATATACAAAGTCTGAAATAATATCTATAGTAGAGATTTCTCAGATTTCATCTAGATCTTATAAAAGTTATTTTTCATTGATTGGAATATTTTTAGTGATTATGATTCCTGTTAGTTTGTTGGTCAGAAAATTAATACGAAAAAGAAGTTTAGAAGATGAGTAAAATTAAGTCCACCAAAATGATGGATTTTTTTATTTTTGCCACATATTAAAGAAACAAATATTTATGTTCGAAAGTTTATCAGAAAAGTTAGAGAAAGCATTTAAAACCCTAAAAGGGAAAGGAAGTATTTCCGAAATAAATGTTGCTCAAACCATGAAAGAAATCCGTAAAGCCTTAATAAAGGCGGATGTGGATTTTAAAACAGCAAAATCATTTACCGAAAATGTAAGGCAGAAAGCTTTAGGTCTACAAGTGCTTACTTCTGTTGAGCCAGGTCAGTTGTTAACCAAAATAATGAAGGACGAACTTTCTGTTTTAATGGGGAGTACGCATTCTGAAATTAATTTAAGTGGTAATCCTACTGTTATTTTAGTTGCTGGTTTACAGGGGTCTGGTAAAACGACTTTTACAGGGAAATTGGCTTTACTTTTAAAAAGTAAACATAATAAACGACCACTATTAGTAGCTTGTGATGTGTATCGACCGGCAGCCATAAATCAGATTGGAGTACTTGCCGAGCAAGTTGGAGTGGAACTTTATAAGGAAGAAGAAAATAAGAATCCCGTAGAAATTGCTAAAAATGCTATAAAACATGCAAAAGCAAACGGACATAATGTAGTTATTGTGGATACTGCTGGTAGATTGGCGGTAGACGAGAAAATGATGAAGGAAATTGCTGAGGTTAAAAATGCTATTAACCCTAATGAAATATTATTTGTTGTAGATTCTATGACTGGGCAAGATGCGGTAAATACTGCAAAATCCTTTAACGATATCCTTAATTTTGATGGAGTGGTACTTACCAAATTAGATGGAGATACTAGAGGTGGTGCAGCTCTTACTATTC
>Ga0114994_10003249_pt1 | contig 11854 bp, 7 predicted proteins | sample ArcticOcean_MG_C_9_FD_87043 | JGI IMG/M metagenome (GOLD analysis project Ga0114994, IMG submission 87043) | Marine microbial communities from western Arctic Ocean - ArcticOcean_MG_CB2_152 | ecosystem: Environmental > Aquatic > Marine > Oceanic | place: Arctic Ocean: Canada Basin | collected... | reverse complement strand
TTACGAACGTACCATTTTTAGTTAGTTATGTGTGTGTTCCTTAAAGCTGTGTAATTAAACCTTTAACCGATGGGGCAATAAGAATGAGGACGACTTTCTTGGTTTTTATTTTTCTCTCAAAAAAAAAAACAAAAAAAACTCCAACATCCTACTGGTATTACTACTCCTACTATATTTCTCTCTCTTCTTATTCTAAATCTATCGTTTATTAGAGGATCCAAACCCGCCTTTTTTCTTGGACTTGTTCTTCTTATCTCCTTCGTACACGTCGCCTTCTTTGTACTCCTTCGCGGGCTCTTCCGGCCAGTCGTCGTCGTCGTCGCCGTTTTTTTCGTCGTCGTTTTTCTCTCTCAACCTCGGTCTTTTCTTCGGTTTTTCTCTCTCTTTCCTCTCTTTTTCTCTCTCTTTCCTTTTCACGTTCTCCTCTTGTTCTTTGCGTCGCTTGGTTTTCAACTGCTCTTTTTGCGCGCGCAATTCGTCTTGCGTTTTCACTTCCTCGACGGTTTTTTCCACGTATTGATGGAATAAAACTCGACCTTCGCACGCGCCTTCTTCGACTTTGACCAACTCGAGGTCCAGTCTCGGGCCGAGTTCTTTTAAAAGAATTTTCGCGGTCGATTTCGCTTTGTTCACTCGATCCAAGTCTTGCGCTAACTGGACTTTCGTTTTTGGGTCGTCTTCGCTGTCGGAAACGTCCGAGTCTGACCCCGGTGAACTCGCCGCGCCGGTAAAAAACTCGCTAATATCCGCCATTCGCCCCATATCGGGCACCTCTCTCGATTTTAACATTTTCCGCAACTTCCGATCGCCTTTCGCCGGCTTTGCGTCCACGTGGAAATGCCTCAACCTATACAAATTCGTCTCCTTATCGTGATCCACCAGAACGACTCGTTTACACGAACTTAACTTTGCTTTTTTAACGTTCACCGCCGGGAAAATATTCTGAAACGTCAACGCGCACAGCTTCTTTTCGCTCTCTTGACCGGCGGTGCTAAAATTATTCAAAACCACCAGCGCTGGATTCAAAAACGATTTCCCTCTCGATTTTGGATTCTTCTGCGCGTTCTTCACGTCCCTCTCTAAAGAATATTTATCGATTCGAAACGTCAACGTCGGTCCTCGCGGCGTTTTGCATATTTTCAAGTATTTCGCGTTTTCCGTGGCTGAGAACAACAAGAAATGCGACACGCCTAAAGGCCCGGCGACGTTGATGAAATCTTTCAGTTTATTCGATTTCGAGTCTTTCAACTTCGAGGCGGTGTTCGGTTCCATGATTTTCCTCACGTCCTCGGTTAAACTCTTCACCAAGTGCGAGAGTTTCCCTCGTTTCACCACGAACGTTTTCGGTACGTTTGCGGACGATTTGTTGATGACATTTTTACCACCATTCGGGCTGAAGTTCTCTTCGCTCACCGCGTGCGTGCGCTTTTTTTTCCTCCGGGTTTTCGCCATTATTATTAATGATACTAACACACACTCTCTCTCTCTCTCGCTTTCTCTCGACAGAACAGAGAAGACACCAAGAAGAAGAAGAAGACAAAGAAGAAGAATTCAAAGCGGTGTTAAAATGAAGATGGCGGCGTTTTTTGACGTGATTTTTTGAGAGCAAAACGAGGAAAAAAAACCGACGAGAGCAAAAAACAGAAAAATAATATCTCTTGCGTCATTACTCCTCACAAGTCACAAGAAGAAGAAGAGGAATACCACCATCGTCTTTCCTCACTCATCACTCGCTCACCTTTACGCACTCGTTATTAAAAACACACATATCATCATGGGAATCAAAGGATTGCCGGAACAGTTGAAGCATTACTACCGAGACGCGCAAGTGGAACAGTTTAAAGGTATGAATACTATTGTGCATTTTTAAAAACTTTCGTCGCCGTGGGGGTTTCCTTTTTTGCGTTGAATATTCAAAAACTGACACAGAGACGCACTCCTCTTTCTTCCTTTATCATCATCATCAACCTCTTCCTTACGAACAACAACGAAACGCGGGAATATAATAAAGGTATGCGCGCGGCCGTCGACGCGTACTCGTGGCTCCACAAAGGCGCGTATTCGTGCGCGTTAGAGTTGCACACAGGAAATCACTACTGGTTAAAACAAAACAGAGACGCCCCGTACGTGAACTATTGCATGCACCGGGCGAAGATGCTGAAATTTTTTGGCGTCGAACCGGTGATCGTGTTCGACGGAGATCGATTACAGGCGAAAGCGAGCGAGGAAGGCACGAGACGACAAAGGAGAGAAGAGGCGAAACAGAAAGGACGAGAGCGATTGGAACAAGGCAATCGAGAAGGCGCGACGTTTATGTTTACGCAGAGCTTAGATATTTCGCCGAGGATGGCGTTGGAGTTGATTGTGGCGTTGAAGAGAGAAGGTATTGAATTCGTCGTGGCCCCATACGAAGCGGACGCGCAAATAGCGCATTTGGCGAAGCAGTCGAGGGAAAATGGTGGAGTGGACGTGGTGTTCACGGAGGATTCGGATTTGGTCGCCTACGGGTGCGAGAGAGTTTGTTTCAAGTTAGACAAGTTTGGGGCGTGTAAAGAAGTTTTGTTGGAGGACGTGTTGATGAATAAAACAGCTGCGGCGATGACGACGACGACGACGACACCCAGCGATGAGATGACGACTACTAACAACGACGAAAGTGAAATGACGATCAATAACGAGAGTCAAATGACCGTGGAAAACGATGGAACGAACGAGTCGGATGAAAACGTAGACGCGAAGAAAAAGACTGCTACTGCCGCTGCTGCTGCGAAGAAAAAAGGTGGTTCGAAGTCTTCCGCGGGAGGAAAAGGTCCCAGAGGTGCTAATTCTCCATTGTCCTTTGAGAATTGGACCCACGACGACTTCTTGGGTCTCTGCGCGATGAGCGGATGCGATTTCTTAGAAAACGTGAGAAATGTTGGTTTTAAAAAGGCCCACGCTTTCGTCAACAAAAATGACCGGTGCGCAAAAACCGCGTTAGAAATGATGAGTAAAGACCCAAAGATTGACGTTCCAGAAGATTACGTCGAAAAATGTCAGCGCGCGGTTTATACCTTCAGACACGCGTTGATTTATGACGTCAAAGAGAAAACATTGAAGCACTTGACGCCGCTTCCCGAGGAGCTTCTCGGGAAGACATCCGACGAGCTTGACTTTTTGGGCAAAGTATTCGAGGACAAAGTTGCGATTGAAATCGCAGAAGGAAGAATGGATCCCATCGCGAGGCGTCCGTTTGCTCACGCGCAACCGCACTTTCAACAAAGATACAATAATAATTACAATAACATGCAGAACGTGCAACCGACGAACGAGGGAGCGAAAATTCCAAAAGTCAACATCAATTCTATGTTTGCGGCGAAGAAAGTTGCCGCTTCCACAGCTCCAGCTCCAGTAGTAGCAGTCATGCCGCCAGCAACAGCAGCAATAACAACAACAACAACGGTTCCTCCTCCTTCTCAGCCGAGACGTTCGCCGAGGAAGCATCCGCAAAGCATGGTAGGCGTTTCGTCCGAGAAAAAAGAACAACAACCGGTATTGAGCGCAGAAGACTTGGAGGATTTAGAGATCGCTAAAATGCTCGGCGCCGCGGAGCAAGGAGTGCAAGCAAACAAGCATACGCCGGCGCCACCCTCCGCCTCGAAGAAAAACCGCACGCCGCTTTCTTTGCCGAACAAGCAAAGTCATCAAAAACCGAGCGCGACGGACAATTCGTTCAAGCGAACGTTCGAGAACAACAAGAACGATGAGAACGTCGACATACGAAACAAGTTTAGCAAAACTGCGTCAAATAATACCCCAGTCGCGGAATTGAAGAAGCTACCTCCCAAGCCGCCTTCGGTGAATAAGAAGTTTGGCGCTCCGGAAAAAGAAAAGACGATATTCAAACTCAGCGCCGACGGCGGTTTGAAAGAGATTAAAACGAAGCCGAAGTCCATCGCCAGTTTCTTCGCTCCAGTGAAAAAGAAGTAATTTAGTCATAAAGTAGTCATCGTGATGTTGTATCATTAGTGCGCGCGTGTCCGTGACCAATCAATCCATCGACAGATGAACAAGATTTGTATGCGTTTTCGTTTTTATGCTACGTTCTTGGACTCTTTCGTGTTCAATACAACAAATCCAAATTCTAATGTTCTCTCTTTCTAAAGTTAAACTAAAAATAAAGGCAAAGACTAATACTGATGCATTAGTTGTTGCCCTTCTTCTTTTGCCAGAGGTGGTCCATGGCACAGTCCGATTCACCCTGTTGATTGAAACGAATGAAGGAGAGAGAGTCTTGGTGAGTATAGAGTTGAGATTTCTGAAGAAAACGAGAAAAGAGAGAGAGTGGGGTTTGTTTGGTTTGGAAAAATCAATCGCGAAATCGCGCGGTTTTCAACCACTCGCGACCCAGAAAATCTACAAACAACCCCGACCTAACATCGCGCAAATGCGGCGTTTCACAATTACACGATCAAATTCTTCGAATGCGTACCTTGTTTCTCACGTAACCCGAAATGGCAAAAGTCGAATAGTTGCCATTGTACGTCCCGTCCGGACCCAAATGCCCGACGTTCACTTGAATCGCCGCGTGATCTTTGCACGTGATCAAGCGGTTCGTCCACGAGCACTTTCTCGGGATGTACAAATCGACGTTATCTCCGTCAGCGTTGATCATTGTTTTAGTGGATGATACTTCGTAACGTAGAGTTTATGGCGAGATTCCGCGACAGAGTAAGAAGTACTTCTTCAAATAAAATTGCTTCCTCTCCAGAGCTCTCTTCCTCCTCAATAAGTTTGCTTTCAAAAAAAAACTTAAATAAAAAAAGCTGCTCATCTCTGCTCTCTTCTAAAAAACATTTCTCCCGTTCCTGTTCGGAATTCGTCACTTTAGCCCGTAGTACGAACCGTAAATAATAATGTCGTTCGCAGCGTCCACCCCTACTCGATTGAATTTCTCAAACAGCGTTTGCTCCACGCAAGGCTTATCGGCCAAGGTAAATATTTGGCGTCGTTTATATGTGTGTGTTTTTGCGCTTTCGCGCGAAAATTCCATTCTTCCGCCGTCTCTCCTCCCCTCTGGATAAAAAAATTCCGAAGGAGGGATGCGCGAATGTGCTTTTGCGCGCGCGCGCGCGCGATTTATAACCTCACGCGACGTAAAAACTAACCAAATTTTCTCATTTACAGGCGCCGATTAGAATTGCGAAAGCGTTTCCGTCGTTGAAGATTGAAAACAGAGTTGTGGTGAGTAGCAATACCTCTTCTTTTCCTCGTCGTCGTCGTCTCGTTCGCTTTTTTTTCCTCTCAACGTGTTGGAATTCAACCTAACCCTGTTTCTTCTTCTCCTTCGTTTGAATAAAATATTACAGATTCGTTTTACGCGTTTGGGAAGAAAGCGCCAAGCGTTTTACAGATTAGTTGCTATTGATTCCAAAAAGAGACGCGACGGATTACCGATCGAATTCTTAGGCTGGTACGATCCGATCAAAAAAGAGTCTTCCTTGAACGCCCCGGCGATCAAAGAGTGGATCGCGAAAGGGGCGCAGCCGTCAGAGACGGCTGGGTCGTTGCTTAAGAAAGCGCTCATCATCTCGTAAAGGAGGAGGAAGCTTTTCGGAGATACAGATATATATAAATAGATAAATGAGAGAAAACAACGCGTTGTGTATTCTTATGTAGTAGCATTTCACATTATAGTAGAACTTATTGTTATTAAAAGAGAAAGATATTCCTACCTTTTCGATTTTAAAAACGAGCGCTATTTCCGCGCTCCCTCTCTTATTAAAAAAATTCCTCCTCCGGACCTTCTCCATCCTCTTCAGGCAACTCATCTTCTGACTCTTGCTCGTCTCCTTGCGTGAAGTCGCGAGCATTTTTGATTCGATCTGATAACCAGCTCGTCAATTTTTCTTCGTCGTCGTGCATCATCATCGTGTAGTAGTTCATACCGTGCAGCTCGATTATTTTATGCACGTTTCTCTTCTCAAACGCAAACTGCCAGCCGAGCTTAGTAATCACCTCCGATTTTTCCAACAACGGGTGATACATGATTCGTAGGTAGTTTTGCACGGTAAAAAGGCCTTTGAAACTCACTTCAACTTCTCGAACGAGACCGGCGAGATCGTATTTCCTCGCCAAATTGAGTACTTCAAAGTAGTAATCCTGTATTAAAGTGGAGAAGTCTGAAGGCAAACTTTCGCGTTGCGAGAGACTCACCCCAGTGAATGTTCCAGAGTACAAATAGTACAGTAATTGCTCGCAGGCAAAGTGGGAACAATCGAGCTTCACTCGACACATCGCGTTGTCTTTTTCGTTATCGTCGTTGTCATCGTCGTCGCCGTCGTCGTCGTCATCATCGTCGTCGTCGTCGTCGTCGTCAATCACCATGCGTGCAGGATCTTCTTCTTCGTCAACCATCGCTCCAAAGACTTTCTCTTCCTTCTTTTTGTTTCTTGTGTTTTTAACGTGCAAACAACCAGCTTCTATTAGCTTCAAGAATTTCTCGCTCGCGTGTGAGAATGCAATTCGATGCGCATGATACTCTAGACGACCGTAGGCGCACACGAACACGACGTCGCATAAATCAAGGTTCTTGGTTTTCGCGCTCATTTTCATTTCCGGCATCCCTGACATCCGGTCGCCAAGTCTGACTTTATAATCGCCACCATCCATGACCACGAGACACTCCTTGAATAATTCCTTCTCGCCGTTATCTTTGGGAAAGAATTGAGTGGAAATTTCCGAAACATACTTATTCGCCACGATTTCGTTTGCTGCGTCGTCGCCGTCGAGTTCCATGAACTCGTCATCGTCTAAGAACACTTCCGGGCCGTTGTTCCCTAGACCGTCACGTTTCGTTTTTTCAACGATGCTAGAAATAGCCTCTATGGTTTCCCGCACATTCGCTCCAGTCGCTCCGGACGGGAGTAACGAAGAAGCGGTCAAGCAATGACCGTGCAATTTTTGGACGTTTGCTAATTTTTCTGTAATCGCGACGATACTTTTATTGAAGTCAGAACCTGGATTGTCGTATTTCATTATTTCTTTCGTAAACGCGAGCGACTTTAAGAAGTATCGCCGCGGTTCGATATTATTAGTTCCAGGTCTGCTGAAAGACACTCCGTTTTCGGAAGACTTGTGTCCAGTTTTGTTCCACGCGTGATCAACGAGAACGTCGATTAATATTTTCAAACCTCCGGATTCGAGGAAGATGTCCTGCATGTCTTTCTTATTGCACAAGTGCGCGAAAGCGACGGCAATGCGAAACTTCTTCGCGTGTTTTGGCTCCGTCGTCATCAGATATTGCAAATACTCTCGACATTTTTTGTTTTTATCTAAAGTCAGTTTGTCTTCCAAACGTTGCAACGTTTTTTGTACGCACGTGGTGGAAGCTTCCAACAGAAGAGTGGCGTCGCGGAAACGTTGGACCGACCCTTCCGCGATGATTACGTGCACGTTATCCTCATTGTCCGATAATCCGTACAAAGCAAAGGCTGCGTTATGTTGCAAATTCTCCACGTATCGTCTCGCGTCGACTTTCAACTCAGAGTCCGGCTTTTTGACCGAACTATTAGTTTCTCGTAAGTGCAACATGATGTCATCGATGTTCGAATCGAGAAGTTTCAAGAGAGGACCAATACCGGTGCCAAAGCAAATGCCGATTTGATTATCCGTATTTTGCGCAAGTCTTCCCAGCGCGAACGCGGCCATTTCACATAAACCAGGATCCGAATTCTTCAGCATCTCGACTAAAGGTGCGATGGCACCTCTCTGGACGATTCGAGTCATGTTATGATCTTTAGGCTCTGTAGCGGCGAATTGGCCGAGCAACAAAGCCGCCTCTCGTTGCGATTCAAGACACGAGGAAGATAACAAACCAATGACGGGCTGTAAAGCGCCTTCGTCTAAAACTCGTTTCTTAATGGGTAAACTCGAATGAACGAGATTTCCAATCACACCGACGGCTTCTTTGTGTACCGAAGAATCTTCTGAGCGGACCATGAAAAGGAGCATTTTCAAAGCGCCTTCTTCGACGATTTGGTTTTTGTTTTCAGGATTCTTAAATGCCAATGTTCTCAAGGCGGCAGCGGCGGCGCGTTGTACTTTCACGTCGTGCACGCAATGCAGCAAGGAAATCAATGGCGGAATACCACCATCGTGTCTCACGGTGGATTTGATGGCGTGATTTTCGTGCGCGAGGTTCGTGATGGCGTCGGCGGCGCGTCTCGCAACAGAAGATGTGATGGCGACCGGATCGTGCGGTTTTTCCTTTTGCTTTGAGTTAAAGTTCGAGATTATCTGGACCAAGACTGGAATAACCCCAGCGTCTGCGACGCGATCTTGATGACACGATTTACTGGCCAATAAACTCATGCAATAACACGCTTCTTTGAGTACTTCCGAGACGGAAACAATGCGTGGATCCTTTTCATCTTTCACAACGTCTAACAATGTTGCCACTCGATCGTTGATTTCACGGAGAACTTGTATCAACGATTTAACGCTTTCAACCATTCCTTCGTCAACCATGACGTCGCAAGCGTCTTCTAAACGCGTATGCGCGAGTGCAGATATAATCGTTTCTACTAAATTCAATTCGAGCACCGATGGGTACTTCCCAGTCGCTAGAAACGTCGGATCGCTCGCATCCACATCCGTCGATGGATTTCCCTCCGGTAAGCCGAGAGAACCCACCGCGACTTTCGCCCGAAATATTCGTGCGTAAACACGAACGGTTTTATACAACTTGGTCTTCTTTATGTTCTGGTCTTCGTCGTCGTAGCAACTTCGAAACTTCAGGACTTCCGAGGTTGAACATGCGACGATCTGTTTGAGCGCGTCGTTCAAGTCGGCCTCCTTCCGAAGAGTATGCCAGTTGACTAAAGTTCCCTTGCTGTATTCTTCCTCAAATGATTTCAATTTTGCCATTCCTTCTTCGGTGTTCTTCATATTGTCGTAAATATGTTCTTCCGATTCTCGCCAGAGTCTCTCCATCCATCTAGCCATGCGAGTTTGGCTGACGACGCGGTTGATAACGTCCGGCACGGTTGGAGTTTCCTTCACTAACTCTGTGACAGAGCGCATCATGGATTTCAGCCCGTCTCGCTCAGTTACCGAGAGCAATTGCTTGGGATTACCGGAGTTGCGAAAGTTCTTGCCGAAGCTCTTGATCAAGTGTTCAATCTTTCCTATTATTTTCTTATGTTCGCCCATGGCGATGATTGCCGCCGAAACCGATTCTTTCACGTTGCCTTCTTTTCGTTCGAGCAATTTCAACAACACGGAGGAGAAGTCACGCTTGTCCAACTCGTCGTTGATCTCTCTTATTTGCGAGCATGGTCCGTTCATGCTCGCAAATAATTGCAATTCGGAAACGCATTGAATAATTTCCGCCGTTACGGCACCTTTCTTTCGCGCCGTTTGATAAGAGCTCATTCCCGGTTTCGGTTGTTGATTCTTTAAATTCGTTTGTTCTCTTAAAGACCTCTTCATCCAATACGTCGGAGAGGCACACATGGCGTTTTCGTAGTTTTCAAGATACCATTGTCCCATCGACAAGGAGGAAGATGCGGAAGACGATTGCGGTGACAGCATATCCAGCAGTCTCGTCACTATCAATGGTACGAATGCGCCCTCCTCGTATTTCAGCACCTCCGCGCGAACTTGCTCTTTCTTGTTTAATAAAGCTCCAAACAACGACGCTAACTCGAGGTCGAGTGCGATGAAGCGGTGACCACCGGTTGCCTTTTGCAATATGATTGCGTCTGACGGTATATCGCGCAAGAGCTGAAGAAGTAACGGTAAAATGTTCGTCTCTTTGACAATGAGCTCCGCGCAGTCGCCGCACTTATTCTCTCGAACTGCGGTACTCGATGCAAGATTCTCCGTCGTCTCTTTCGCCATTTCTTTCAAAATGCTCAACTTTGCGATCAACTTGTAGAAAATTGGTCCATATTGTCCCGCCCAATCGCGCATCGGTAACGATGCTTCAACGTTGCCACTTTCCTCGGTAGGACTGTATAATCGGTCCACATAGTCGCGTTTGATGCCATCAACTAAGTGTTTGTGATACTTTAAGACGCACAAAGTGCGACAAATATCTTTCCGAGGAGGAGGAGGAAAATACCCGAAAAACCCGTCGTCTCGTGCCGCTACAAAGAAAGCAACGAGTTTGCGGCAAAATGCAGCTTTTGTCTCGGAGTGCGGCATCAATAACCATTGGCCGTATTCGTATGTATCCTGCATCTGTACACTCTCCGAGTACAAGAACATCTCTTTGCTCTCGATAAAATCGGGCGCATACCATCTGGATAAATTCTCTGCCACTATCACCTTTTCTCCTGAGGTGAAGAATGTCTCGTCTAAATTTTTTGGCAACATGGTGCCGTATATATCTCCAGCCATTGCGCATAGACGGGAAACGATGTCGTTGCCGAGCTTGTAAACTTCACTAAAAGCTTTGTGTATTTTTATACCTTCCGTGGAATCGTTCCAACGATAGACTCGAAACCGCGAAACCGCGAGTGAAACGATTGGCATGGAATAGATACATCGACCTATAATATCGCTATCCTCCAAGCGCATATCGCTTCTCGTAAACAAATACGAGTAATGCGTCAAAAGAGATGCCGTGGCTATCTTCGTCGTGGTTGTTTGTTGCTGCAGTTTTGTTCCATCTCCTTTCATCGCTTGCTCGTGCTCCATCCCCTCTAATTCGTTGTATTCGTCGTCAGGCTCTTGGCCACCGGCGGCCGCTATCGGTGTTCTCGATCTTTTTCCGAGCGAGCCTTCTTCTTTCTTATTCGTCATAGTCCCAAAATCGGTTATCATCTCTCCCTGCCATGGTGCCGTTATCATATTTCTCGCGTACACTTTCTTGCGTAACGTTCGCGCCAACCTTTTTAAGCTGTCGAAATCTAATTTAGTGGTCCCGACCGATTTGCTGCTAGTTGTCTTTCTTACCTCTGCGTTTGCGGACGCGTGTCCCGTGTATTCTAATTTTTGCCAAGCCTGAAACTCTTTTTCGTTGCTTTCGCCAATTAAACTAATCATAACTGCCATTACCGCGGTTATAATCTGCGCGTTTTGAAGCGTAATTTCTCTCGCCGTGTTGATTTGCTCTTCTTCTCTCGTCATCTCTTTCGTGACTAAGTTTGATTCCAACGAAAGAAATTCTACGGCATCGAGCAACTCGTGTCTGGCGCATGCGAACGCCAGCGACTTTAAACGCGTCAACACTTCCTTCATTAGCCCTTGAAATCCTCGAATGTGACTCGAGGTTCTCTTCTGACAAACGTCACCCGGTAGCTTCAAGTTTAAAACGTACGCAATCATCTTCAACCTTTCCACGCGTTCTTCGGTCGTGGATCCTCTTTCATAGATTTCAGTAAACCTGTGCGAGTGCGGTAATCGACTGAGTTGTTCGCTCGTCGTCGGTTCCTTCAAGAAAAAGTTATTATGACACACGGGCTCTAAAATCTTGGACAATTGCGACTTCTTTTGTGTCAACAGCTGTGCCAACGTTTCGATTCCGTCGAATTCTTTGGTCCATGCGTCCCCTTCTTCCCCTTCTTCTTTCTTCTCGAATCTGTTAATCTTCTTCAGGCGTTCCCTCGCGGTACCCGTTGGCCCCGCCGAAATAGTCTTCGAAGGATACGAAATGTCGACGCCACCGTGTTTGTTTGCTGTAATTTCTGCGGGCGTATACTCCTCCACCGCTCTCGATCGCACGTTCCACATGTCCTCAAACAAAAGACTTCCGGAATCTAACGCGTTGTACGGCGTTATTTCTTCGCGTTTTTGTTCATCTCCATCTTCTTCTTTTTCTACTCCTTTTCGCTTCTTCTTCTTCTTTTCGTCGTCGTCTCCTTTTTTC
>Ga0114994_10003248_pt1 | contig 11856 bp, 7 predicted proteins | sample ArcticOcean_MG_C_9_FD_87043 | JGI IMG/M metagenome (GOLD analysis project Ga0114994, IMG submission 87043) | Marine microbial communities from western Arctic Ocean - ArcticOcean_MG_CB2_152 | ecosystem: Environmental > Aquatic > Marine > Oceanic | place: Arctic Ocean: Canada Basin | collected... | reverse complement strand
GGGTCGCGCCGGGCCCGCCCCGCGCCGAGCGCGGCCCTACGCCTCAGCGGCGAGCGCGGCGTCACCAGCGCGAGTGCCATTTGCCCGGCGGCCCTGAGCCGCGCCGCCAGGCCGCGCCTCCGCAGGCGCTTCTCGAGCACCTCGGCCCCCTCCACGTCGAAGCTGCCCCGGAACCGCCGCAGCTCCGCCTTGTAGGTGGGGGAGAGCGCCTCGTCCGGCGAGTTGAGCATCGTCTTCAGGACGCCGCCCTGGGCCTGGCACGCGTCGGCGTCTTTACTGACGTGCTCCCGGTAGCGCGTGCGCCGCTGCGCGAGGCGCCGCGCCTCGCGCGCGGACGCCGCGTCGCGCGGCACGACCCGCTGGACGCCCAGCAACCTCAGCTCCGGCCGCGCGAAGCACTGAGACCGTTTCTCCAGCTCCGTTGTCGTCGCCTTGGCCGGCGAGGGCGGCTGCGCGCGCACCGCCGGCGCCGACGCGAAGGAACGCTTCCAGAGCGACGGCTCGGGTCTGGCGCGGGCCGGCGCCGCGTGGGACTGGACCGACGCGACGCGGCGCGCCTGCGGCGACCCGGGCCGGAGGTAGGCGTAGGGGTCCGGCGACCGGGGCCGCAGCTCCGGCGACCCCGGCCGCGACTGGACCGACGCGACGCGGCGCGCCTGCGGCGACCCGGGCCGGGGGTAGGCGTAGGGGTCCGGCGAGCCGGGTCGCACCGGCGAGCTCCCGCGCCGCCGGTCTGGCGACGGCGGCCGCCCCCACTGCTCCGGCGACGGCGGCCGCGCCGCCGACGCCAGTGAGAAGCCCCACTGCTCGTACGGCGACGCCGGCCGCGCCGACGCCAGCGAGCCGCCGAAGCCCCACTGCTCCGGCGAGCCCGGCCGCGACGCCAGCGAGGCCCGGGTCAGGCCGGGCTGCGTCAGGACCGTCATGGTCGACGGCGCCGGCCCCAGGCCCAGGGGCTGGTAGCCGAACATGGCGCGGGTGGTGTAGGCGTGGAGTTCGCACGCTCCGGGCAGCCGTGGCGTGGGGGCTCGGCGCTGCGGCTGGGCTCGGCCTGCGCTGCGGCAGGAACCAAACGCTCTGCGTGAACCCCCCCCCCCAATTCCCCGCCGGGGGCCCGGGGGCAGGGGCTCGAGGTAGGCCCCCAACGATACGGGGGGGCATCCTTACGACAGGGGGATCAGAAGAGGCGTCCTTACGACGGGGGGCTCAGAAGACTGCCGCGCGCGCGTCTCCGGCCGTAGACACGTGGTAGCCGTCGCCGAGGGTCGCCACCTTCCAGCCGGGCACCTCCCAGGGCTCGATGGGGGGGTGGCCGTCCCAGACGGCCTTCCACCACATGGCTTTCTTCTTGTGGAGCTCGATCTGCAGCACGGGCATCGCCTCCTCGCTGAAGGCGTGGGTGTGGCGCACGACGACCCACGCGGCCGCGTCGACGGCGACGCCGTGGGTCTCCGAGACGTTCCAGAGTTTCCCGGCGTACAGCGCGACGCCGCCCACTTCCACACTCAAGCGCCCCGTGTGGACCTCGACGCGCACGTCCCTGACCGCCGTGTCCGGGGAGAGCGGCACGTAGAGCCACAGGTCCCCCAGGCGCTGGCCCCAGCGGTAGCGCCACGCGTCCAAACAGCGGCCGCCCATGGAGTCGCTCAGGAAGTCGGGCTCCGGGAGCAGGGACGGGAGCGGCAGCGCGTCCCGCAGGACCCGGCTCGCGGCCGTCGCGAAGGCCGGCGCCTCCTCGGGCGCGCGGTACGTGACGGGGGGGCGGCTTTTTCCGCCGAAGAAGGGCGGGGCGAGCTTGGGGCTCTTCTGCCTTGTCTGCGTACGCGCGCGCTTGCCGCGCTTGAGGCCCGAGCCGCGCACGCGGAGGTCCAGGACGCCGTCTCCACACTCCCTACAAGCGGCGCGGAGGTCCGCGTCCGTAACCAGGTCGAGGACAGTTAGTTTCTGACCGTAGACCCTCTCCAGGAACACGCGGAGCTGCGCGAGGGTCGCGCGGCGCGGCACCTTGACGGTGACGACCGGTTGTGCCCCGTCAAGAACGGCCACGCGGCACTGCACGAGTTCCGGGGGCGGCGTCGCGGCCGCGACGCACGCGTCGAAAACGCAGGCGCCGCCCTTCTCCAGACAAACGGCCCACGCCGGGCCGTCCGCCACGCTCACGGCGAGCTTCTGCCGCCCGAGGCCGCAGAGCATGCCCTCGCCGAGCTCGACGAAGACGCGGACGCCCGTCCGCGCCAGGTTCTCCAGCGCGTCCGTGAAGCGGACCGGGCTCGTCGCGTGGTTGTGCCAGAACGCGCCCGTCCGCATGGCGCCGGCGCGGATCCGGCCGCCGGCCGCCGCCGAGTACACGTCGAGCGCCGCCGCCGAGTACACGTCGAGCGCCGACGCGCGGGTGCCCCCCAAGCAAATCGACGCCGCGAGCCGTTTGCCGATGCCCTCCATGAGCGGCGTGTGGTCGGGGTGCGTCGCGCGCACGCGCGTCGCGGCCGCGCCCAGGCGCGCGACGACGCGCGCCACGCCCGCGCGGCGGCCGGCAAGCACACAGGACAAAGGAGCGTTGACGGCGGCGACCCAGCACTCGGGCGCGGTCGCTTGGATCGCCGCCTCGCACGCCTCGGCGGACGCGCGCACGGCCGTCATGCCGCCCTCCAATGGGTTCTCCGCCATCAACACGGCGCGCCGCGCCACGATCCGGGCGGCCTGCCGGCGCGACAGGGGCCCACAGTTGGGGCCCTTCATATCACCGGAGCAGGCCGCACCCAATTCGCCGAGCGAATGGCCGAGGACGACGTCCGGCACGATGCCGCGGGACCGCAACAGCGCGTGCAGGGCCACCTCCACCGCGAACAGCGCGGGCTGCGCGTAGCGGGCCTCGTCCAACACCCCATCGTACACGCCCTTCGCCGTGGGGTAGAGCGCCTCCAATAGGTCCGGCGCGGCGTCCCCGAGGTCCGCGGCCGCGGCGTCGAGCGCCTCTCTGAAGACGGCTTCGTTCTCGTAGAGCGCGCGGCCCATGTCCGCGCGCTGCCAGCCGACCGGGGCGTAGAGGAAGGCCACGCGGCCGTCCATCGTGCTGTTCTGTTCGTGCGTGGGAAGGTTTGGGTGCGTTCCTCGTTGCGTGCGCGCGCGGCTGCCCTTTCGCGGGGCACGGCGACGGCGTCGGTGGAATTCGGTAACGGTGTGCTGCGCCGGTTTCTTGTTCGTCGTCTTTGTCTCGCAGAATGCCGGTGTCCCCTCATAAGATTAATATTGAGGGGCCTGGAACCCGCACGTAAAGTTTCCACGTAGGGCCGGGTGGAGAAACTCATGGCAATCACTTATGCCTAACTCTCTTCTTCTCCTTCCGAGTCCCGCTGCTCGTCTTCGGCGCGGCGGCGGCGCGCGGAACCACCGCAGCGGTGCGGCCGCGCCCGTAGCGCGACTCGTCCTCGTCGTCGGAGTCGTCGGAGGCGGAGCCGGCCACGTCGTCGTCGGAGTCGTCGCCGCAGCGGCGGCGGGCGCGCCCGCCGCCGCCGCCGCCGCCGCGCTTTCGCTCTTCGCGCGCGCGGCGGGCCTCGAGCGATGCGGCCTGCTGCGTCGTGCGCGCGCGCGGCGCGGCGCCGAGGCCGGCGCGCGGCGCGGTCTGCCGCGGGGCCGCGGGCGCAGCCGCGGCCGCGTCGTCGTCTTCTGTCGCCGCGTCGAGCCACGACGCGCAGGCGGCGAAGGCGGTCGGGTTGAGCCGCAACGACTGGGCCATCTCGTGCTCGCGTGACGGTGCTCGTACACTCTCACAAAGCCAGAGCACGGCGGCTGGGCAGTAGTGCGTTGTCGACGTTCTTCACGATCTGAGCTCGTCCTACTTATGAGTACACTTCCTTGCGTTGACAAGGCCTTGAAGCGGCTCAGCACAGGCGCCTGCGTTCGCGTTTTTTTGTTGAAAACCCGTCACAGCGCCGACATTCGACGGGTTTTGCGCTGCGCTGCACAGACGCAGCTGCAGACGCGCCAAAGACGGACTGCATCGATCGCTGGCAACATATTCGTCGCAAGCACGCATTGAAAACGGGCACGCATTGAAAACGGCACGCCGCCGTGCAGGCTGCCAGCCTCCACTGAATCACACCCTCGCAACGCCAAACCGCGATGCGCCTCTGCGCGCTCCTCGGCGCGGCGGCCGCCCTACAAAGGGCACCGCGCCCGCTGCCCCGCACGCCGCGATTGCATGCGCAACCGTCGACGCAAGACGTGCCGGCCGCGGCGCGGATAGCCGTGCTGCTGAGCGTGCCCGTCGCGTGGGGCACGTACGCGCCGGCCGTCAAGGCGGTCTACGCGCTGCCGCAGCCGCCGCCGGGCGTCGTGTTCAGCCTGGCCTACTACGTGGTTGCGCTCGCGTGCCTGAGCGTCGTCGCGACGACCCGACGGGACTGTGGCCCGCTGCCCTACAAAGCCGGGGCCGAGCTCGGCCTCTACCTCTTCCTGGGCAACCTGTTCCAGGTGGTCGGGCTCGAGACGGTCTCCGCGGACGCGGCCGCGTTCCTCGTGCAGACCACGACGATAATCGTGCCGGTCCTCGAGGCCCAGGTCCTGGGGGCGGCCGTCTCGTCTTCCACGTACCGGAACTGCGCCGTGGCGATGGCGGGCGTCGCCGTGCTGTGCGGCGAGAGCCTGGAGTCGGGCGCGGCGCCGCCGCAGGGCATCCTGCTCATCCTCTGCGCGGCGTTGCTCTATTCGGTCCACGTCGTCCGGCTGTCGGCCATCGCACCGGACTGCGGCGCCCTGGACCTGGCCCAGGCCAAGGCCTCGGCCGAAGTGGGCTTCGCGGTCGCGAGCGTCGCGGCCCTCTACGCGTTCACGCCGTTCGCCGCCGGGCGCGCCTTCGTCGCGTCGTTACCCGGTGATTCCCCGGAGACGCTCGGCGCCCTGGCGACGGCCGTGATCTGGTGTGGCGCCGTCGCCTGCGCCTACACGATCTGGGCCCAGAGCTTCGGCCAGCGCGGCGTCCAGGCGGCGCGCGCGAATTTGATCTACACGTCCCAGCCGATCACGACGGCGCTCTTCGCGTTCCTGTTGTTGCACGAGGTGCCGTCCCCCGGGACGCTCGCGGGCGGCGGCCTCATACTGGTCGCCGTCGCGGCCGAGGTGGTGGGCATGGAGGAGGCGCCCGCATAAGTCCCTTCCGGTACTAACCCCTCGCCCAACCCTAGGCTACAAGCGACTTATCAGGACAGCTCCCAGGTCAGCGCGAGCGCCTCGCCCTTGCCGCCGTCGGCCACGTCGAGCTTCGCGTGGACGTCGTAGAGCCGCGCGGCGCCCGCCTGGCGCGTGAGGCCCAACTTTCCGCTCGTCTTGAGCGGCGCCCGCCCGCCGTTGAGGCGCACGGCGTCCCGGACTAGAGTCGGGTCCACGAAGAAGACCTGCTGGCCCCAGTGCGTGTATCCCCCGCTCGGAGACGTGTCCAGCTTCACGATTTTTGAAGCCGGGTTCTGGGGCGAGCCTCTGAAGTCGTTGTCGAACCAGCCGGCGAAAGCCGGGCACCGTTCCAGGGGCAGGTCGAAGGAGAACGGCGCGTCCTGCACGCCGGCGGCCTCCTCGAGCGTGATGGTGTTCAGGTCTAAAGAAGCCACGCAAACGGGCTCGCCGCACAGGGCATCGTCCGAGAGCTCGTGCCACTGGGCCTGGCGCAAGCAGTAGTCCCGCGTCTCTTTCTCGTACGGGGTCCTCAACACTCGGACATCCACGTCGTGCTCACGCATCATCTCATCTTCAAAAGCGTCCCACTCGGCCAGGGTGTCCGCGGTCTCCGCCAGCTTCTGGTCCCGGTCGTCCTGCAGGGCGACGGGGCACCAGTACATATTCGCGTGCGAGGGGTAGAGGGCGCCGCCTTTCTTGAGGTAGTGGTCCCGCGCGTAGATCACGCTGTCCAACATACTCTCGCGTAGCAGGAAGTAGCCCATCCACTCGCTGATGATGATGTCCACGGACCCCTTCTCCAGGGCCAACGCTTCGACGGCCGACCGTCGCACGTCCACGATCTCCTCCAGGCCGTTGGCCTTCACCAAGTTCCGCGCATGGCTCGCCATTTCCGTGAATTCGCAGGCGATCACCTTCTTCGCGCCGGCCTTGGCCGCCCAGATCGACAAAATGCCGCTGCCGGCGCCGACGTCCAGGACCACCTTGTCCTTGAAGCACTGGGCGTTCCCCAGGATCGCGTCCCGGTACGCCTCCATGCGCTTCGCGTCCGTGAGCATCTGCTTTTGGTGGTAGATGAAGGCGTAGCTACTGAAGTAGTTCGCGTAGTCGGTCGCGCGCAAGCCCTCGGGGCCCGTCATGAGCTCCTCGATCTTGGGCGGCCGCTTCGCGTCGCCATTGGTCTCCATCGCCGCCATGAGGCGCGGTCTGCGGGTGCCGCGGTGGCTGAAGGCTGCCGCGCCGGTCGCGAGGTAGCAGACCCGGCGGAGAATGGTTGCGATGTCGAGCCCTGTTGGTGTTTTGCATGCACACACTAGATCGCGAGCAGGAGCCTTAGGACAAACTCGCTCGGGTTCGGGTTCGGGTTCGATAACTATAGTCAATTCGGGTTTTGGGAGGCGCGCGCCTAGGGAAGCGTAGGGGGGGCTACCCCTCGCGAGCGGGTACTTAGGCTCGTCAAAAAAAGCTTAAAGATCCTTGCGGGTTTTGGGGGGATATGCGCACGTGAGCCGCAACACTAGGGAAGCGAGTTCGACACCGGGGGCGGTCGTCCAGATGCTCGTCAAAGACTAGTAGGGAAAACCCGTGGCCTTTGGCTCCTACGGCTCCACTCCGGGGGAAGTAGCGCCACGACCCTCCCGTCTCTAAGCAGGAAGCTCGTCACAGGACAGATAATTTACGCCGCGGGCAGCGACACGGCGAAGTCGTTCGCCTTCTTGCGCCGCACCCGGAGCCGGTGCTCGGGCGCCACCTCGCCGCCCCCGGCCCCACCGGCGGCGAGGCAGAGGTGCAGGAGCCGCGGCGTCGCGCGCCGCTCGAGCTCGACGAAGCCCGCCCGCCGCAGGACGGCGTCGAAGCGCGCCGGCGTCGTCGCCAAGGACCGCTCCAGGCACGACCGCGGCACCACCAGGAAGCAAAGGCCCCCCGGCCTCAGGTGCGCGACGAGGCCCGCGACCATGCGGCCCCGCGCCAAGGCCTCGGGCAGCTGGTTGATCACGAGCGAACACACCACGACGTCGTACGCCCCCGCAGGGTCCAGGTCGAAGAAGTCGCGCCGCTCGATGCGCTCTAGGCTGCTCCGGATGTCAATCGCCCGCACGGCCAGGCCACGCGCGTCCAGGAGCTGCGTGTTGACCGCGCCAACCTCGAGCAGCGCCGGTGCGCGCGCCTGGGGGAGCGTGAGGACGCCGCGCCGCCGCAGCACCCGGAGGACCCAGCGCGACGTGCTGTAGAGCGCGGTGCTGAGCGCGCTGGCCTCCTGGTAGCGGCCGCGGCTCGCCTCCAGCGCCCGCGCCGCCGCCTCGCGCGCCGCCCGGGTGGGCGCCCGCGCCGCGTCCTGCGCCAGCCGGTGGAACTCGCTCGTCACGCGGCGCGCCACGCGCCGCGACGCGATGGGCGGCGGCACCAAAGGCGCCTCCTTGCGCTTCTTGCCCATGCTACGCTGCGTTATGCCTCGACTGCACCAATCTAGGGTAACAGTTGAGCGCTTTAGCGCACAAATGCACTGTCTCGGGCTTTTCGGGCGTCAAGCGGCATGTGAGGACCAAAAACCCGTCAGGTCAGCTGCGGGAGCGCCTAGGGGGGCGCGCGCCGTAATTAACCCGAACCCGAGCTGCTTGACGAGCACATTCGGCTACAGGGTAATACTAAGGCTAGATCAATAGTTGGACATAGAGCTCCGGTGCCCTGCGCCCGGCAGCGACGACCTTACGGGTTTTGGGCGTGCGCGCCATAATTAACCCGAACCCGAGCCCAGCCCGAGAGAGATCTCCGGGATGTCCGTGAGGTGAAGGAGGCGTTATAGTCAAGGAGGGAACCAAAGAGCCTGCAACTCCACGCCATCGACACGCCAGTCGCTGCGGAAAGGCCGGGGAGAGTCCTGCGCTCCCGGGTCCCCGGCCGGGTCCCCGGGTGAGAGGTGCACATCCACGGACCGGACCTAGTCCCCTACCCCCCCGCCGCACGCCGCGTCCTCCGCGTCAACGCGCTCGTCGGCGGCCGCGAGCAGGGCCTCGAGGTGGTCGATGACGCGCTCGAGGCTCCGGCGCCGCCCCCGCTCCTGCTCCGCCAGGCGCTGCGCCGCCTCGGCCGCGGCCTCCGCCCGCGTGCAGCGCCGCTCGAGCGTCTCGCCGACCACTCGCGAAATGCGCGCGGCCTCTTTCGTAGCCGCATTCGCGTCCGTCAAGGCGACGCACCGCCCCCGCAGGTCCCGCTCCGCGTCCGTCTCGAGCGCCGCCTCGACGCCGCGCGACGCGGTCGACGCGGCGCACCGCCGCTTCTCCGCCAGCGCCGCCCGCTGTGTCTCCGTGAGCGCGCGCAGCTCGCTCACCATCTTCAGGGACGCGCCCAGGTCGCGCCGGTTCGCGTGCTGCCGCGCCTCGAGGTCCGCGGCCGCGGCCGCCGCGCCGTTCAGCAGCCCCGTCACGGCGCCCGCGGCCTCGCCCACGGACCGCGCGTCGAGGGCGTCGAGCTTCTCGAGGATGTTGGTGGACACGGCCAGCGAGCCGTGCCAGACCTGGAAGAGCCGCGCGTCCTCGTCGGCGGCCATGTGCCACGCGCCCTCCGTAGCTCTCCGTTGACGGTGGGTTTTAGCTCAAGCCGCGCAGCCGTGGCAAGTTGACGCGTATCGCGTAGTGAGCCGGTAGTGAGCACGCGTTCAAATTTTAAGAGCAGCTTTTCAACTTTTCAACTTTTTCGAACAAAAACGGGTTTTAAATCGTCGCCTGAGAGGTCACTGGCCCGCCTCACGCGTCGTCGCCGCGACCGAGCGCTCCCCTGAGACCTCTGTGTGGGAGCCAACTTTCGGAATTCTTTCGGGTTTCGGCTACAGGGGAGTGGTGCGAAGCCGAAGCCAAGCCTCGTGCTGCCCCCGAGGTAGACAGCGATTCGCCACCGATGGGCAACAGCCCGTCGAATGGTGGCAGCCGCCCGCCGCCGCCGCCCGTCGAGGCCACGCCGGCGGCCCCCTGGGACGGCCCGCCGGTCTACGCCGAGGCCGTGCCCATGGACGCGCTACCCGACGCGCCGCCGCTGGCGCCCGAGGCCCTGAGCCCCTCGGCGACGGCCGCGCCGCCGCTCGCGCACATCGTAGCTTCGTTAAGGCTGGAGCTGGGCCTGAGCGGCAGCCACGTCCAGGTCGTGGACGGCGCCGTGAGTGCGCTGGGCCTGCCACGGAACTGCGGGAACGGGCTGGTCGAGCGCGCGCGCGCGTGCTGGAACCTGTTGCACGGCGAGGAGGACGTGCCCCGGCCGCCGCCGCGGCGCGCGCCCGGGAGCGCCCGGGGCCAGGCCCGGTCGCCGCCCGCGCACCGGGAGCGCCTGCCGGCCCAGTACGATTTGAGCGTGGGCGACCTCGTGGTCGCGGCGACGGCCTGGAAGCGCGTCCGCGTGGGCGACCGCGGCGTCGTGGTGGGCCCCTGCGAGGACAGCCAGGAGAAGGCGCCCCACAAGCGCTGCCGCGTGCGCTTCGACGACGGCAAGGGCACCTACGTCTACACGAAGGGCCAGCAGGCACGGCGCGCGCCGCTCGCCGGCATGCACGTCCTGGGCGACGGCGTCCTGGCCCTGACCACAAAAGCGGGCGCGTTCGCCAAGGGCGACCGCGGCGTCGTGGTCGGCCGGGGCCGCCGCGGCACCCTCGCGGTCAAGTGGGCCACCGCGACCACGGACGTGGCCTCGACGGACGTGGCGCCGGCGCCCGTCGTCGCGGCGCCCGGCGCGCCCGCCATTTTGAAAGGCGACGTGGTCGTCGCTTCGGTCAACTACGAGACCGTCAAGGTCGGTGATCGAGGAGTGGTGGTGGGACCGTGCTCGGACCCTGCCATGTCGCGCGCCGACCTGCGAGTGTTGGTGGACTTTGACGGCGCGGCGGCCTACAACTACCGGTGCGACACGCAGCTGCAGCTCGCGCCCTTGTTGGACGGGGCGACCTTCGTGCGCGGGGACGCGGTGCTCGTGCGGGGTGACACGGTGAGACGGGGCGCGGTCGCGGGCCTGGGAAGCGACGGGCGGACGCTGGCCGTGACGTGCGGCGATGGTACTGAGGACGTGGCGCCCGCCGATTTAGCGCACGCGCCGCTCGTGGCCGACGCGCCGGCCTTCCGCAAGGGCGCGCGCGTCGTTGCGAGCGTCGGCTACAACGCGGTGAGCGCCGGCGACCGCGGCGTGGTGGTGGGCCCCTGCAACGTGCTCACAATGCCCAACGCGGCGAAGCGGGTCTTGGTGGACTTCGGCACGGGCAAGGGCCTTTACAACTACGCCGCTGGCACCCAGCTCGCCGTCGCGGATGGCGACAACAACGGCGCCTTTCCCGCGCTGAACGGCGCGCCCTGACTCTCCCCCCGCGCGTCCCTCTTAATTACTGCCTTTTTCTACTCGACCGCGGCCACGATTGAGTGTAGCACTCGCTCACGGTTTGATACTACAACTCACTCTCTCGAGTTTATTAAGACGCTATCGAGGAGTAAGACGGCCGGCCGCCGCCCTAGGGGCTGGGGACCGGGCCTCTAGGTAAAACTCAACAGTTTATTAGGAATTTGATTAGGCCTTCCTCAGGCTTACTAATTTATTTATTATTATTGCCTTTGCTTAGAGCTTGGCGACCTAGCCACCCGCCGGTGCGGGCTCTGCGTGACTGTTATTATTACTAAGTTAGACTTTTAAAACACGGCCTGCCTGGCGAGGCAGATGGCGAGGCGCTCGTAGTCGCCGATACGGTTGTACGGAGCGGCGCTCACGCGCGCATATAACTCGCCGCCGACGGTCTTCACGGGACACTCGATCGAATGCCGGTAGTGGAGCGCGTCCTGGGCCGCCTTACCGTCGGTCGACGTCTTCGCGCCCGTCCGGGGACCCGGTAACCGGACCAGAGCCATCGATGGCGCGGAGCTCGCCGCGTCGACGAGCGTCTCCGTGCCCCACGCGTCGACGAGCGTCGCCGTCGCGTCGGCGAGGAGCGCCGCGTTGCGTGCCATGTGCGCGTCGAGGCCACCGCAGTTATTCCACCAGTCGACGAGCGCCGGCAAGGCCAGGGGAGCGCCGTAATCTCCCGCCCCGGACCATATAAAGGAGCTTGCAAACCCTCTACCGTAGCCGTGCGAGACGACGAGTGGCTCGACGGACGCGCGGTCGCGGACCCACAAAAAGCCGCTGCCCCGCGGCGAGCAGTACCACTTGTGCAAGTTGCCACAAAAGTAGTCCGCGCCGACCGCGCCGACGTCGAGCGGCGCACTGCCGAGACTGTGCGCGCCGTCGATTACCACCGCAATACCGCGCGTCCGGCAGAGCGCCGCGAGCTCCGCAATCGGTAAATTCAGCGCCGTATTCGACGTGTAGTGGTCGAAGACCGCCACCCTCACGTCGCTAGTCTCCAGCGCTCGCGCGACGAGGGCCACGACGCCTTCCACAGAACCGCGTTCTACGACATCCGCCAGGACCGCGACCTCGACGAGGTCGGCGCCCCGCGTTTCACAAACTTTGGCCGCGAGGGTCCGGACGGAGCCGTAGCCGCAGTCGAGCACGAGCAGACCCGCGCCCGGGCCCAGGTCGCGCGCCCTCGCCGCCGCCGGCACCGCAACGTTCAGCGCGGCGGTTGCGTTCGGCATGAGGGCCAGGTCACGCGGCGACAGATTCAGCACGCCGCCGAGCGCGCGCAGTGACGCGACGAGGTGCGGGAAGAGCTCACGGTCG
>Ga0114994_10003247_pt1 | contig 11857 bp, 8 predicted proteins | sample ArcticOcean_MG_C_9_FD_87043 | JGI IMG/M metagenome (GOLD analysis project Ga0114994, IMG submission 87043) | Marine microbial communities from western Arctic Ocean - ArcticOcean_MG_CB2_152 | ecosystem: Environmental > Aquatic > Marine > Oceanic | place: Arctic Ocean: Canada Basin | collected... | reverse complement strand
GCCGTTTGGGTGGAGGACCGCCCGGTGCAGTACCAGATGAACGGGTTGCCCTTGCCCAGGTCCTTGAGTTTTTTGGCGGCAGTCCGTGCTTGCTCTCTGCCCTTCTCCGTGAGCGAGTTGGAGACGGCCATCTTAAAGGCCGGGTTCGTGGCTAGCACGTGGTTGGCCTCGGCCTCGTCCTCGGCCGCGCGGATCCACGTGTAGCTGTTCCGGAGCGGGGCCACGGGTGGTAGAAGGAGTAAACCGGTCTTGCCCGTGGAGAACTCCTCGAGCACGGGCGTCGGCGTGGAGTTCTCCAACGCGAAGGCCGGCGCGGCGAGGCTGGACGCGCCGCCGGCCAAAAGCTGGCGCCGCGACGGGATCGACAGGGCGGCGGCGGTCCTGAGCACGAGGAGGGTGTGGCGGGGAGCCATTGTGGCCGTTTCCGTGCAGCGCGTGGCCGAGCGGGTGCGCTACCAGGGGATTCTACAGCGCTTTCTGTAGTGCTCTAATCTCAGTCGCGGGCGGGCGGCAGTGCAATTTTTTTCGCGGCGTGGCGATCTGTGATATCAATGATGTGTTGTGAGGTATTGGTTTTGCACGAGAACCCTCACTCCCTCCGTGATCTAATTTGCAGTTCAGTGCGGCTGCGTGCTTTTTTTAGAAGCTTTTGTTTTTTAGCGCAACGCGCGTGCCCCAAGCGTCGCGTGATCGACAGGGCGAACGTTACTCACTGTTCGGGTGCTTTCGCCGAGGCGGTCTTGCTTAGACGGACGTATGCTATTATGAAAGACGCGACCCGCGCCCGCCGCCGCGGTGTCTCCCCCCTGGATCTCCCCCCAAAGGGGCTCCGTTGGTCCTCTGGTGCGAACTCGAACACAAGAAACACATTATACTACAACGACGCGCGGAATCAGTATCGCGACGAGCCCGATTAGTTACAGTCGGAGGACGCCTCGGAGCCAGAGGCTTCCTCCTTCGCCCGCTTCTTCGCCGCCCGCGCCGCGCGAATCGCCGCAATGTCCTCGGGCGTTCGCGCTTCAATCGCCGCGCGCTCCCCCGGCGATCGCCGCTTCCGCCGACGATTGCCGCGGCCGCAGTACCGCTTCTGCTGGGCCATCAAGTCGGCCGCCCAAGCGGGCGGCTCCGCCGGCATGCCGCGGAAGCGCCGGCGGCCTCGTTGAAACAGTCTCCTCAAGCGCCAGAGCGGGGCGCGGCCCAGAGGCACCTTCTCCATGATCTCGAACTGGCCGTCGCGCCCTTCTCGCTCCAAGAGATGCACCGCAGCAACATCAAATTCGACCGGCTCGAACGTCAACGCCTCGCCCGCGGCTTCTGCGGCGGAGAGCGAGTCGAAGTGCGCGAGCGTAAAGTGTGGGACAAACGGCAGCGACCGCTTGCGCGCCGCCGGCGTCTCGTAGCCCAACGTTTCGCAGAGCCGCGACTGCAGCACGGCGAGCGAATCCTCGGCGCCGTCGACCACCTCGGGTCGCAGCCACAGCACGCCGCGCCGCGCACCGCCGAAGGTGCCGTACGCTGATAAACGAATGCGAAACGGCGTCACAGTGGCGCAGGCGCGGCGCGCGTCACAAGCGGCGAGCCGCGGTTTCGCTGCAAACGGATAGATGAAATTGCAGTGCGGCGGCCAGCGATAGACGCCCGCGTCGCGCAGCTCCATGCGCGTGGCTTGCACCGCGCGCCAGGCGGGCGAGTCGTCGGGTGGTATGATGCATAAGGATGTCGTGTGCGTGAGTGACTGCTGCGATGGCGTAGCGGCCAGCATCGAGAGGCGTAGTAATAGCATGGCCACACTGATGCACCACAGTCGCTATACTTGCGCACGGCTGCACAGCACACCGTTCTGCTCCCTGTTAAGGGCAAGCGCTGCAAATTATCCAAGTCGGGTTCGGGTTCGGGTTTTAAGTGCGGGTTTTACCCACTTGCGCACGTCGACAGCGACGCTTGTAGGCCACGTTCGTTCACGTGACACGCACACATCGTCAGTCGTCTCCATTTCGAGTGCTGCAGCCAGTGCGTGCCCGCCGTAGGCCCTCAACACGCAGCAGTGCGATTTTGAAATCATGGCTACGCGCAAACGCAGTCCGAGCGAGCTCGTCCTCGCGTTTGAAAATGGTGAGGACCGCAGCAGGCTGCTGTACGAGGCACGGCACCTGCGGAACAACGCCGTAGTCCTCAACGCGCAGCAGGAGGTCTTTGAGGACCTCGTGGAGCAGCTCCTCTTGAGTCCGTCGGGCGAGGAGGTCCACGTGCCCGCTCTGATGTGCTAGGGCGTCGAAGTCGCACGTTACGCCAGCAACCTGGCCGACACTGATCATGATACCGTCTTGAGCCTACTCATCTTCGACGAGGAGATCGCGTTGATCCGCGCTAGGAACGATTCCGACAGCCCTGAATTGACGGACGTGTACTTCTTCCCGCGCCCCGCGGACTTCGAGGAGTACAGTGAGTCTGGCGACTATCGGGACATCAGTGATATCACTGACGGCGACTAGCGGGCGCGTTACGAGGAAGATAACGAAGGCAACGTGCTACCGTTCTACGGCCCGGACGACCCGCTGTTTCGCGAGACGGTCGTTCCGACGCGCTCATCCTGTTGTGGAAGTAGTACTGGCTTCCACGTCGAAAAAACGGCCGACTACATGGGTTTCATTTCGGAGCTCATCGAAGGACGCACGCTCGTTGGATGGTCTGGGTACGTCGCGACGAATTGTTATCGTAACGAAATCTTTGAGCAGCTCGAGGAGCACGGCTGGAGAGGCACGGTGCGCTCGGGACTCCATCCTCCGGGGACGAGCCACTGTGCCGATCCGCCGGCCTATTCCGCCCAGGACCGCGAGCTCCAAACCGCCCTCAGAAAAATGATCATGTTCTTATACCGGCGCGTGCTAGATCCAAAGTACAACGGTGCTCTGCCGCCACCCGGAACGCTCCGGCGCCAGCGGAACTGGGACGCTCGTGGCCCCTACGTCCTTCGCCGCGCGCTCGTTGAGAAAAGTCGCGCGACGACCGGCCAGCGCCGGAAGCGCACGCGCCGGTTCGACAACGCGTCCTTCACCAAGTTCCTCTACGAGGCGTCGCCGAAGCCGATGTTTGGGCTCATCATGTCGTTCCTGTAAGAATAATGTTAAATATTTACTCCCCCTTCTTCGTCAAAGCCGCTCGGGAGCGATAAACCGGCACCGCCCCGAAGAACAGCGTCGAAAAGTTGATCACGTGAAAGGTGGTACACACGATGCAGAAGTCCTGGAGCACCACCTTCAGCACGTACAGCAGGTAGCACGAGAAGAGGCATGAACATACGGATACGACGAGCAGCGCCGTCGCCGCTGCGTCCCGCCCTAGGGGCCACACGGGAAAGAGCGCGAAGACGCCGTAGTTCAAGACGCCAAGCGACGCCAACGAGAAATCAAAGTCCGACTTGGGCGCCACGAGGCCCCAGAGCGACAGAGGGTGCGCGTAGGCGGAACTAAAAACCGCGGCGCAGCTCCCCCAGCGCGTCACGCACGCGGGCTCGTAGAACGGGTCGGCCATGGCGTGCTCGACGTGCATCGCATAGATCGCGACGAGCGCGCCCGCGATACCTAAGGCGCAGACGCGCTTCTGGTAAGCTGGGCCCATGGCTTCGGGTTTCTTTCGGCCCTTCCTGAGTGGCGTGCGCGGCGACTCCGGCGCGCCGTGGCGCTGCGGCCGGTGCACGTTCTTCTTGGTCGGCGTACAACACCTCCGCCACGCCCGGAAGCAGACTTTAAAGACCATACACCGCACGCGGACGGCGTGCACTGCTCTTATTGACAGGAGTTGGCCAGGGACCACCCAAGCTTACAGTACGAAGCTGTGGTCGACCCTGCCAGATACCCGTGACCAGGAACCAGGAGCGTATCCCTGCACAGCCTAGCGTCCTGTGCACTGCGTTAAGCGAGCGCACGAGCGCTCGAGCTGCGTGCGTGCGGGTATCTTAAGCTAGCGCGCTCAAAACGGGTTTCTACACGGCCGGCGTCGAAAAAAGTAAAACACAACAACCTTACGCCGGCCCCTCGTCCGTCGCGCGGCCCCGCGACACCTCGTACTCGCCCGCGACGTCGAAGATCTCGTGGTCCTCGGGGACGCGCGTCCACTGGTCCTCCTCGTCCGACGACTCGTCCTCCTCGTCCTCCTCGCGCATCGCATCTAAATTTGAGCGGGGCGCGTGCTTCGCGGCCCAGCTCCGCGGCGTTAGAATCTTGGACGCGGCCCGCGCCATCGCCTGGCGCTTCGTGACCACGTCGTCCACGCCCTGGCGCCCGCTAAAGAGCTTGAAGCGCTCGTCGTTCCATAATACACGAGGGGGCTCCCAGGCGACCACGCGCGTCCGCGTGTCCACGAAATAAAAATAGCCCGTGTTCGCGTCATAGACTTTCATGAACCGCTTCTGCACGGCCTCGTAGAGCTTCTGCCGCGCCTTCTTCTTCCGGAAGGCGTTGGCGAACAACGAGGCGGCGGCGTGCTCGGGTTCCACCTCCCACATCTGGATCTGGGAGAAGGGCTCCCGCGGCTTCTCCGCGTCGAGGCGCGGCGTCGTGACCGGCGGCAGGGCGAGCGTATCCGTCTTCTTAGGTGAATGGGACGCGTAGAGGGCCAGCAGGCCCTTTTTGACATTGATAGCTTCCGAGGCCGGCCTTAGTGCAGGCGCGCGCAGCGCTCTTCTTAGGCGAGCCACTCGCACTTTAACAGCGTGGGACTTGGCGTCGGCCTCCCGGATCAAGTGCAAGGAGCGCTGGGAGTGGCCGATCTCCTCCGTCATTGTACGTTCCTCCGTGACCTCTCTCCGCAACCGCTCGACGTCGTCGCCAAACACCTCGATGGAGGCGACCTTGTTCCGGTGCTTTAGTTGCCTCTCCAAGTGCTCGGACTTGGTGATGGGCATCCAGGCGTGGTGCGCCCGGTGCGGGGGATGCCGCGCGTTAAAGCACAATTGGCAGTAGTGGCCACGCCTTCTGGGATCCAATTTAGCGCAGGACATGCATCGAATCAAAGCGGGTGCGCCGTTGCACCGCACTTTTGCCGAACACACGTGCTCGTCGTCGTGTAAGTCGGCCACCCTTCTCCGCATGACGCCGTCCGCGCCGCCCCGCCCGTGGTCGAACCGCGTGTTCGCGTAGAACTCGCCCACGGGCAGCTTCACCATGCCCCGCAACCGCGCCTCCTTCTTCCTGATAACTTCGCCCTTGGCCAGCTTCACCTCGCGGACCATGGCGTCGTCCAAGGAATTCTCCATGGAGGCATAAATGGCCTCGTACATGTGCGCGTCCACGATGCTCTGGGGCATGACGTCCTTAGTGCCCATGGTGGTGGGGCGTCGCGTGGGGGGCCGACGGCGCTGGGCAGCCTTGTGCCCTCAGGGTTGGGACTTGGAAACGCCGCGGCAGGCGAGGAGGGCTGCCCGCCGGTTGCTGACGCTTTTTTGAGGATGCGTACGGTCCGTGTTCCTCTTCCCGGGGTAGCTGGCCGGCACGACGCGGCCTGGCGCAGCGCTGTTGGGTCTTTACCTGAATTGTTCGTTTAGCGGCGTCGACGGCTCCGCACGGCATGCTGTCTACACGCCGCCAGGGCAGCTCGAGGAGCCCTCGGAATCGATGGGTCCGCGCGATTTAATTCGGGTTTTGGGTTTTGAACACATGTAAGATACATAGGTGAGCTGTGTAGCCCGACGCCCCTATCAAGGCGTGCATTTAGTGCATGGATCAAGGAAAATGCCTTGGCTTTATGTACTGCTCGCTGCCGCAGCAGCAAGCAGTGCAGCTTACGCCATCGAGCTGCACCCTCTCAGTCCGAGCTTTGGACTAGAGGTGCGCGGCCTAAATCGCGATGATCTGAGCAGTACGGCTACGCACAAAACGCTGCGCGCAGCCTTCGCCACGTCGCACGGCTTGCTGCTCGTGAGAGGGTTGCATGACTTGAGTTGCGATGAGCTCATTGCATTGTCGAACATCTTCGGCGACGTCGAGGCGGCACCCGCAGATGGCAGCTACGAGACGCTCGTGGACGAGGCGGGACGCGTGCACGAGTTCGCGACAGTGCCCTCGTCGGGCGTGTTCCAGGGCGAGACGCAGGCCGGCGACTGGCAGTACGACGCCGCGACGGGCACGCCCTCCTGGCACACGGACCAGTCCTTCCGCTCGCCGCGGCCGAAAGCGTCGGCCATGTACTGCCTCGAGACGCCTGGGGGCGACGTCGGCCAGACGGTGTTTTGCAGCACAGTCGCGGCCTGCGAGGATCTGCCTGAGCAGGTTCGGTCCAAGCTCGCGACGCTACGAGCGGCGCACTCCTACGAGCAGCTCAGTGTTTCCTTCCAGAGATTCGCCGGCGGCACGACCAAGACGCTGTCCGCGGCGCGGAAGAAATCTCTCTCCGCTCCAGCGCTCCATTACCTAGTTGAAAACGGAGCCTTGTACCTGGCACCCCACGCCATCTCGCACGTCGTCGACGATGCCGGCGCGAAGATACCGCGCGATCTCGTCGATGCGCTCGCCACGCGGTGCACGCGGCCTGAGTACCTCCACGCGCACGCCTGGGCGCCCGGCGATTACGTGGTCTGGAACAACATGCGAACGATGCATGCCGCGACGGGCGTGCCCGCTTCCGCGTCAAAGCGGCGTATGTGGCGAACAACAGCGCTGCCGCGCGGCGACGATGGCGACGACGCCGGCGCGACGGTGTCGGTGACGGCCTCGCGAGCGCGCGCCGTCGCGATGACGGCGCTCGAGCGGAGCGGATCTTGTAGGCCCCAGGCGGCCGCCGCAGCGGATGCGTTCGTCGCCGCTGAGATTGATGGTCGCGCGGCGCACGGGCTGCGGCGAGTCGGCGAAGTCTGTGATGCTTTGGAACGCGGCGACGTCGCGGTGAACCCCGACGTACGCGTCCATATTGATCAGAAAAGTGTTGTGGTCCGCGTCGACGGCGGCCGCGGCCTCGCGTTCGCGCCGCTCCGAGACGCGGCTGACGCCGTCGCCGCCGCGGCGGAAACGCACGGAGCGGCCGTGGGGATCGTGTCAAATACGCGGAGCGTCTCCGGACGTCTGGCGCCGTGGGTCGAGCGGTTGGCCGAGCGCGGCCTGGTCGCGGTGCTCGCGTGCAACACTCCGGCCTATTTGGCTGTGGAAGGCGGCGGCGCGCCGTGCCTCGGCACGAACCCAATTGCGTGGGCGTGCCCTCGGAATGATGGGCCGCCTGTCGTCGTTGATTTGGCACTGGGGGCGACTTCGCGCGCGGCGATCGAAGTGGCGGCGGCCGCGGGTACGAAGTTGCCGCGGGGTGTCGCGATCGATGCGGACGGAAAGCCGACTAGAGATGCCGCGGCGGCGTTAGACGGAGGTGCGCAGCTGCCCGCGGGAGGCATCAAAGGGGCGCTCTTGGCATTACTCGTGGAAGTCCTGGCCGGTGGCCTGGCCGGGGGCGACCTCGCCGTCGACTCGAACGACTACCACACGATGGACCGATCGCTGTTTCTGCTCGTGATTGATCCGTCAAAAACCACTGGCCACAAGAGCTTCGACGTGGGACGGCTCCTCGAGCGGTTCGGGGGGCGAGCGGGAGCGGCCGCGAGGTTTAGTCGGGAGGCGTCGGCGCGGCCCGACGGTGACCACGACATCCGCGTTTTGGCGGCAGTGTGGTTCGATCTGCAGCGGCGTGCGCGTGCGGCGGGGGATGTGTCTGATCTGGAGGGGGTTTTGCCGCTTGATTAACTGATTGTTGTGTGTAATTTGAAACCCCGTTGAAGATAATTTCCAAATACCAGGAGTAACTTGGCAGTCGGTACGGGTTTTGACAGGCCATGCTGTAGCTGTCGAGCTGTAGGTGGCGGCCTCCATTCCACACGTCCACGTCCATTTTAGAAAAGGAGCTGCGACATACTCAAGAGGATCACTTTGGACATGCGGCACCGGTCGAGGTCACTTCTAGCTGTCCTCTCTGCAGCTCATGGCCTGCGCTGCACAAAACCTGTAGCACGGCTCGCACCGCTGAGCGTCACGACGCTGGACAAAATCGACGGCGTAACCACCGCAGATGATGATGCGTGGAATGGAAAGTACGTAGAGTCCGACTGGGAGGCCACCTACAACTCGCTGCCCGCCGACGCGCTCGCCGAGCCCAAAGAAGTGCCGGTCGAAGGCGCCGTGCCGGCGTCGCTGCGCGGCGGCGTGCTCTATCGCTGCTCGCCGGCGAATTTCGATCGCGGCGGCGAGCGGTACAAGCATGTCCTAGATGGAGACGGCTTCATGCTGCGAGTTGCATTTGATCAGGACGGCACGACGGCCACGGTCACAGGCCGCTACGTCGAGACGCAGCCGTTCGTCGAGGAGACGAATGCGAATGAGATCTTGTACCGCAACACCTTCGGCACCCAGCCAAAAGGAGGCGCACTTCGCAATGCGTTCACCGTGACCCTCAAAAACGTCGCGAACACGAACGTCGTAAACTGGGGCGGCCGGTTGTTGGCGCTCTGGGAGGCGGGAGCGCCGCATGAGCTCGACGCGACGACACTCGAGACCATCGGCGAGGCGACGGACTTGTGCCGCGGGCCGCCTGCGGGCAAAGCATGCACGCGCGGCGTCACCATAGATGGAGGCATGATCGACGAGACGCTCGGTTTCGGCGAGTCATTTACCGCCCACCCCCACGTCGACGGCGATAGACTGGTGGCGTTTACGTGGGCGCAGCAGCCCCAAAAGAAGGAAATGGGGCTCACGTTCCGGGAGATCCGATCCGACTGGACCGACGCCGCGCCGCGAGTCGCGCACGTGCTGCCGGACTGCGCGCTGGCGCCGCACGATTTTGGATTGACGGAGCGGTATCACGTGGTCATCGAAAACAGGGCCTCGATCTCGATGGCGCCCTTCGTGCTCGGTTTGAAGGGCCCGGCCCAGGTGCTGGAGATTGCGACGAAGGACGGGGCCCGCTGCCACCTCATCCCGCGGGCCGGCTCGGGGGCGACGCCCGTCGTCGTCGAGATCCCGCCCTTCTTCTGCATCCACGTCGGCGACGCGTGGGAGGACGGCGACGGGCGCGTGCACATTATAACGAGTGCCTGGGACCTGCGCGACGCTATGCACTTCCCCCAGGACAAGGACTCGGTCCCGTTTTTGGGCGCCTGGAGTGGGCCCGCGCCGGACTTTAAGCGCATCCCGCCCTCTTTACTCTTCGAGACCGTGGTCGACCCCGCGACCAGGACACTCGTCTCGCACGAGAACCCTCTTGCGGTGCGAGGCATGTGTATCGAGCATCCGCACGTCGACGGGCGGGGAAAAGTGTGGGCGTCGCTCTCGAACGACCGTGGCGTCTCGTCGCCGCCGAGCGGATACGTCGTGTACGACCTCGAGACGGGCGCCGTCGAGCGGTGGTACGCGGGGCCGCGCAAGTTCTGCGAGGAGCTGGTCGTCGCGCCGAAGGGTGATGCCGAAAGCGTCTGGCTCCTCGGCATGATCTACGACGCGGCGACGGACTCGTCCTCTGTCAACGTCTTCGACGGCGACCGCGTCGGCGCGGGGCCCGTCGCCGTCGTGCCACTGCCCCACGCCGTTCCGCACGGTCTCCACGGCTGCTTCCAGCCGCGGGACGGGCCCATGTCTGCATAAATGTTTGTGTGTAAGTAGAAGTATTTACAACTAGCAATCAAAATCGCGTCCCCAAGCGTAGAGTGCCCGGCGTTTGCTTAGCGCCAAGGTCCATGGTGATGGTACAACCGCTGATAGTCGCAGGTCCAGGTATTGTGCCCGAATTAAGAAGATAGCAGCGTCGCGTAGTCCGGCAGCCGCGTGGAGCTTACGGAACGGGTAATCCTATGTAGTAGTCGTTCGGGCGAGCGGGATGGATCGTCCCAGAACCGAAGCGCCTGAAACGCAAATTTATTTCATAACTCACGGGTCTGGGGCCTTTCCCGTGCTCCGTCCGCGGACTGTCGATGCTGGGGAACGCCCAAGTGGGTCGATTGTGAACAGAACAACGGCGGCACGGGCCCTCGGGGTAGTGGACTTACTTAACTTTGGCTATCGGAAAACCCGTGTTTAATCCTTTAGGCCTGTCCTTGTCCTTGTCTTTAGGCCTTGTCTTGTGGGCACTGGGCACTGGGCACCCTGGAGTCTATGACTCTCGATACGAATGTATTAACGAACAGCAACCAAAATCGTGTGGGCATCGCCTCGCTCGGGCGATACCTCCGCCACATCGGGATGCGCGGGAAGACGGGATCTAGCCCTTCGACTTTCTGGGCTTTTTCTTCTTGGGCTTGACATCCTCGTCGGCGAGGGCAATGACGTCGTCGTCGTCGTTGTGCTGGCGGCAGCAGGCCGGCGCGCCGGAACAATACTTCGACCAGTTCCGGGGCCTCTGATATTCTTGATATGTCGCGCCATTTCCGGGGTCCGACGAGAAGATGCTGTTGTGAGCGGCCGTGCACAGGCATGTGTGGACCTTCGCCTTGCACAGGTGCATGGGCTGGTCCACTGCCAGGAGCAGTAGAGATAGGCAGACGCACGGGTGCTCCGTCGCGTGGCAGTCGCGGCACTCATCGACGCCTTTCGCGCACACGCAGGGGGCCTCGATCTTCTTCGGCGCATTCGCGGCCGAGGCGAGCATCGGCAAGTGCTGCAACAGCGTGTGTAAATCAGCGTACTGGATCTGCATCGAGTCGGCGAGCTCCTTGACCGCCAGCGGGAACTTGGTCGCCTCGACGGCGCACTCCTTGCACAGCATGGTCACGTCCGCCCCGAGCTTGCCGCTTGCGTCCACGCCGAGGTCCTTGCCGATCTTGGGCACGACGTCGCCGGCGAACTTGGTGAGGGCCTTGAGCGCCGCGACCGTGCCGGCAAAGCCAGTGAAAGGCACGTCCGTCGCTTTGCACAGCTCGTCGAGGTCGGCCTTGGCGCCGCCGTTCGCCTCGAGGCCGAACTGCGCCATCATCTTATCGATGTCCTCTTTGACAGTCATGGTGCGCAGCGCTTATATGATGCGGGGACGAGTGAGTCGCTGGTTGCGTTATAAAGGGTAACAACGCGCTTCCCGACCGATAACCTGTTTTGCGCTGTGGGGTCTAGGTGTACTAGGCGTAGGAGGGTCAGCAAAAATGTTGTGCTCTCAATAAAACCCGCACAGAGAATTGAAACACTCTTTACACTACGACTCCTCGGGAGAAGCCACAACAAGGGGCAGCGGCCCGTCGCCGACGGGCGCCAGCCGCTCGCACGCCGACCGCACGTACGCGTCGAGGCGCTCGAACGGGGCCCGGTCGACGTCGAGCGCCGCGAGGCGCCGCCGCAACACCTCCAGCGCCTTGTCGCGCCGGCCCCGCCGCGCGCAGCGGCCAACCGCCTCGTCGCACGCCTCGCAGAAGGCGTCGGCCTCGCCGTCGAGGGCCCGCGCCGCCTCGAGCACGGCCCCTTCCTCGCGCTCCAACCGCCGCGCCTCCGCCCGGGCGGCGTCGAGCTGGCGCCCTACGAAACGCGCTTCCCGGCGCGCCCGGTCGAGCGCGAGGCCCACGGCGTCCCGGTCCGCGCAGTCTTGCGCCGCGACGACCGGGGGCTCGAGCGACGCCTCGCCGAAGGCGCGGGCGTGGCGCAGGGCCCGCTCCCGAGCGTCGGCCGCGCGGCCGTCGACCGCGGCCGCGGCCCGCACGCAGCACCGCGCGCACGCGGGGCTGTCCTCGTCGCTCGCGCCGCGGCGATGTTCTTTTAGACACCTGGCGAGCGCCTCGGCGGCCGTCTCCGGCGCGGGAGCCGCGGCCGCCGCGAAGGGGTCGCTGCCGCCGAGCGCGTCGAGCACGACCACGAACTGGTCGTCGACGACTTCCGGCGCGCTCGTCGGCGGCCGCGGCGGCGGCAGCGGG
>Ga0114994_10003246_pt1 | contig 11858 bp, 12 predicted proteins | sample ArcticOcean_MG_C_9_FD_87043 | JGI IMG/M metagenome (GOLD analysis project Ga0114994, IMG submission 87043) | Marine microbial communities from western Arctic Ocean - ArcticOcean_MG_CB2_152 | ecosystem: Environmental > Aquatic > Marine > Oceanic | place: Arctic Ocean: Canada Basin | collected... | reverse complement strand
TGAGTCTTAAAAAGATTTCCATATCAAAAGCATTTCCTGTCTTATTTGCCAAAATCTAATATTTTATGTGCGTTAAAAATAATCCTTTTGCCGGGACAGATAATCCTGCATTGCCTCTATTTTTACTTTCTATAATATCTCTAAATTCGTTTATTGAAATTTTATCCAAACCAATATCTACCAGCGAACCCACAATGGCTCTTACCATATTTCTTAAAAATCTATTTGCAGAAATGTGAAAGGTTAGTAAATTTCCTTCTTGCTTCCAAAACGCCTGTGTTACATCACAATTAAAAGTATAAACATCTGTTTTTACCTTAGAAAAGGTCTGAAAATCTTCATATTCTAAAAGAAGTTGTGCCGCTTCATTCATTTTAGTAAGGTCTAGCTTTTGTGAGTGAATTTGCCAAGAAAAATCTAATAAGAACGGATTTCTACCCAACCAAATACGATACTCATAACTTCTACTTTCTGCATGAAATCTGGCATGATAATCGTCTGCCACCAAAAACACTTTATATACGGTAATATCGTTCGGTAAAATTGAATTTAGCTTGTGTACAACCTCTGCCTCTATTTCTATATCTGAATCAAAATGTGCAAACATTTGAGATGCATGAACACCTGTATCTGTTCTTCCTGCTCCCACAACTTCAATTTTATCTTGCAGAATTGTACTTACCGCTAAGTTTAATTTTTCTTGTATAGAAATTGCATCTGGTTGAATCTGCCAACCGTGGTACTTTTTTCCGTTATAAGAAAGTTCTATAAAATATCTCAATAAAATTATTTTTTGTGGGCTGTAAAATTACGGAATTTATTTTGTTATTAGTATTTTTGAAACTCGAAGAGACGTTAAACTTTTCTTACTGCTTTTAATGAAAAACATATTATTATTATCGGACACGCATAGTTTTATAGATGCACAAATTTTAAAGTTTGTAAAACAAGCAGATGAAGTTTGGCATGTAGGAGATATTGGCGACTTAAATGTAACGGATACTATAAAGAAACTAAAACCTTTACGAGCAGTTTTTGGCAATATTGATGATCAAGATGCTAGAGCAGAATTTCCTTTAGATTTAAAGTTTGAAGTAGAAAAAACAAGTGTTTGGATGACACATATTGGCGGTTACCCAAATAATTATTACAGAAGAATTAAAGAAGAAATTCATGCAAATCCACCTAAAATTTTCATTTCTGGTCATTCTCATATTTTAAAGGTACACTATGATAAAAAACTAAATCTACTGCACTTAAACCCAGGTGCCGCAGGAAACCACGGATTTCATAAGATTAGAACCATGCTAAGATTTCAATTAGAAAACGGCGAAATTAAAAATTTAGAAATTATAGAATTGGCAAAACGTGGGTAAGATGGTTTTTGCTAAAAAATAAAAAACCGAGATAAATCTCGGTTTTTTTTCGCACTAAATATACTAAGGTGTTAGTATTATCGCAATCTATCTACAGATTTTACGAGATCTTCATCCTTTTTGATAGCTTTATTTGCCAAAACAAGAAGCAAAACAGCTAAAATTGGTACAAACATCCCAATACCTTTCTCCGAAACCGCAGCTTCTCCAGATAAAGTTAGAGATACATAAATCAATAATCCTAATAAAATAAGGTTTATCAAAATTGTTAATCGACCGATAACAAATTGTAGTTTTCTATTCTTAAATAAAAAAATTGCTACAAAAGCTAGAGCTGCCGATGTTAAAAATAAAACAGGAATCGCTTTTAATAAGCTGATATCACTGTTTAACAAATCTAAAGCAAAAATACTTTTATCATTAGATTTCCACAAATTAAAAACAAAAATTATAACTCCAGAGAAAATAGAAGTCAATAATAAATACACTGTTTGAATTCTTTGAATCATTTGATATTTCTAATAACAAAAGTAGAACATTCTTTTTTAAAAAGAAAATCCTTAACTAAAAAAAAATGTATATATTTGTTTAGCAATAATTACAAAAAACTTTTTTGTAGAACTATACTTAATTGCCAAATTCAAAAAAAACATACAAATCTTACAAAATCAAGATTCATATTTAACTTAATAATTTTATAATGTTCGAAATATCGGAACTGAAGGCAAAAACTCTTGCCGAGCTGCAAGTTGTAGCTAAATCTATTGGCGTTGCTAAAATAAGTCAATTAAAAAAACTAGACTTAGTATATCAAATCTTAGACACGCAAGCTGCAGATCCTTCTAAGGCAGCAAAAGTATTGGTAGCTCCTAAAAAAGAGGAATCTATAAAAATAGAAAAGCCAAAAAGAAAACGTGTTATTAAAAATCCTCAAGCAATTGCAAGACCGTTAGATGCAGAAAAACCTCAAATTATTGAGGAACCTACAGTTGAAATAGCAAAAGTTGAGCCTATCGTAACTGAAAGACCAAAACCTAATCCAAGACCAAGAAAACCTCTTGTAAAAAAGGATGTTCCAGTTAATGAGCAGAAGAATGAAGTAGTTTCTAAGCCAAAGGAAGAAAAGCAAGAACAAAAACCTGCAAATCAACCTAACAAACCGCAACAAAATAGAAACAACCCACCACAAAGCAATAAAAATAAAAACCAAAATAGAGACAAAGCCAACAACAGTAGAAGTAATGGCAACAAGTCTACAAACAGGTATAAAGATCCAGATTTTGAGTTTGATGGTATTATAGAGAGCGAAGGTGTATTAGAAATGATGCCTGATGGCTATGGTTTCTTGCGCTCTTCAGATTACAACTATTTATCATCTCCAGATGATATTTACGTTTCTCAATCTCAGATTAAATTATTTGGTTTAAAAACTGGTGACACCGTATTAGGAAATGTTCGCCCACCAAAAGAGGGTGAAAAATACTTTCCTTTAATTAGAGTGTCAAAAATTAATGGTTTAAATCCTAACATTGTTAGAGATAGGGTTTCTTTTGAGCACTTAACACCATTATTCCCAGAAGAAAAATTCAATTTAGCAGAAAAAGGTAGTTCTTTATCTACAAGAATTATCGATTTGTTTTCTCCTTTAGGAAAAGGGCAACGTGGTATGATTGTAGCGCAACCTAAAACTGGTAAAACCATGTTATTAAAGGATGTGGCAAATGCTATTGCAGCAAATCATCCAGAGGTATATCAAATTGTTTTATTGATAGATGAGCGTCCTGAAGAAGTTACAGACATGAAACGTAACGTGCGTGGAGAAGTGGTTGCATCTACTTTTGATGAACCAGCAGACAAGCACGTTAAAGTAGCAAACATTGTTTTAGAAAAAGCAAAACGCTTGGTAGAGTGTGGCCATGATGTTGTTATCTTATTAGATTCTATTACACGTTTAGCAAGAGCTTATAATACCGTTGCACCTGCATCTGGTAAAATACTTTCTGGTGGTATTGATGCAAATGCATTACACAAACCAAAACGTTTCTTTGGTGCTGCGAGAAATATAGAAAATGGTGGTTCTTTAACCATTATTGCTACCGCCCTAACAGAAACTGGTTCTAAAATGGACGAAGTAATCTTCGAAGAATTTAAAGGAACAGGGAATATGGAGCTTCAGTTAGATAGAAATATTTCTAATAGAAGAATTTATCCTGCAATTGATCTTATCAAATCTTCAACTAGAAGAGATGATTTATTACTGGATGCTAAAACTGTGCAAAGAATGTGGGTTTTACGTAAATACTTAGCAGATATGAACCCTATAGAAGCAATGGAATTTATTAACGATAGAATTAAATTTTCTAAAAATAATGATGAATTCTTAATCTCTATGAACGGTTAAAAAAATAAATATTTATTAAACAATAATTTATAAACCTTTTTGAGAAATCAAAAAGGTTTATTGTTTAAGACTATTTTATAAGTATTTAAAGTAACTTTTGTTACTTCGACTTATATCCTCATAAGACCTAATATTTTATGTTGCAAACTGCAATGAAACTATACAATTAAGACATAAAAAATCCGTTCAACATTGATTGAACGGATTTTATTATTTAGTAAACTAATAGTTCTTAGTTAGAAACATACATATTAGCTCTTTTATCTTCTACATCTGAAGCATTTTTAATTGCTTCGTATATTTTTGAAGTCATACCTTTTCTAGCTGAAGAGATTCTCTTTCTATTTACTTCGTAATTTGGCAAAGCAGTTGGTAATTCTCTTTTATTCAAAACAAAAGAAAATACTCCTCTATTACCTACCAAGCTATTATATACCTTCTCTAGCTCTGCACTATACATGGCACCCACAACTTTAGGTTCTGCACCAACACCAGATAATGAAGTGTTTTTTAAATTTACGTTATTTGCGCTTCTTACCGTTGTATTGTTTGCTTTTGCAATTTCTTGTAAAGAACTTCCTTTTAATTTATCTGCAATTAAAACGGCCTTCTTTTCATTTAATAAAATAGGTCTTACACGGCTAATTGCTTTTTCAACAGACATTAAGCCTTTTTCAGTTTTTGCAGTTACTACAGCAACAACATAACTTCCTTCTAAATCAAAACGATTAAAAGCTCCTGTATCTGAATCTCCTTTAAAAGCCCAAGAAACAATTTGTCTTTCATTTCCTAAACCAGGTACATTTTCATCTAAAACCTTTAAACCCACTGCAGATTTTAACGTATAATTATTTTCTTTAGCAAGCTCGCTGTAATCATCTGTTTTAGATATCGCTAAAGCAAATTGCTCTGCTTTCTGAAAGAAATCACTCTCTGTAGCTTCTGAAGGCACTATTTTAATTCCAAAAGTTGCTAGTTTTAAAACTGTTTGATTATTCCTTGTAGCATCTACTCTAATAACGTGGTAACCAAAAGGTGTTTCTACAATACCTACAGAACCTTTTTTATTAGTAAAAGAATAATCTCTAAAAGCTGGTGTCATAGAGTTATAATTAAACCAATCTAAATCACCTCCTTTTGCTCCAGAACCTATGTCTGAAGACAAAGTTTTTGCCAAAGCAGTAAATTTTCTTCGATTTCTCTTTACAACTGAAAGAACACTGTCTGCTAATTTTTCTGCTTGTTCTTTTGTTCTTGTTACGTTTTGTGCAGCCCTTTGCGAACCAACAAAAGAAATTAAAATATGACTTGCCTTTACTGAATCTGGCATTTTAGCAACCTCCGTTATTTTAGAAATCTTAAAGAACCCTTGATCTTTGTAAGGTCCAAAAACATCTCCTTTGTTTCCTGCAAAAATTTCATTCGCTACTGTTTGGTTCACAGATGCATTAAATTTATACCCTAAATCTAAATTAACATCAGAACCATTTTCAGCTAAAAATTCTTTATAATCTGAAGTGTTTCTGAAACCAACTGTTGCATCGTTATTTCTATCTACGCCATTTTCTATTAAATTCGCTACATTTTGTTTTATTGCATCCTCATCTTCTGTAGTTGCCGTAATATCAAACTTAACATAAGATAAATCTCTTGTAGCTTCCACTTGAAACTCATTTTCGTTATCTTTAATATAAGCAGCTACTTCAGACTTCTTAATTCTTACTAAACTATCTGCAACACTGCTGTAAGGCACATAAACAAACTGACCACTTAATTTTGTGTTCTCAATTAAATATTCAGTCTCTCCTTCTTTTAAAGAAGCTCCTAAACCTGCAGTAACTAATTTATTGTAGGTGTTGGTTTCTGCATTATCTTTAATTTGGTTCATGTAATTAGACCATGCAGACCACATTTCTTTGTTATTCTCTTTAGTATCGGCTAAAAATTGTTTAAACTTTAACTCATCAAATAAACCTGCCTCATTTTGAAACTGTGGATTATTTTGCACAGAAGATGTATTTATTACCTCATTCCAAACATCTTGCTCACCAATGGTAATTCCTGCTTCGTTTAACTGATTTTTATAAATTTTCTTTCTTAAAATATTACTCCAAACAGCTTTTGCTGCTTGCATTTCAGAAACTTTACTTCCAGATTGTTGCTTATATTGATCTAATGCTTCTGCAAATTCTTGAGTAGAAATTGCTTCTCCATTAACTTCTCCTACCTCATTTACTTTACTTGAATTAAAAAAATCTCCCAAAGTAGAAGGATCTAATACAAAAGCAAAAAGTGCTAAACCTATTATGATAATTAAGAACATTGAACGTTCTCTAATTTTTGATAAAATTGCCATACATTTAAATTTATTAGGAGGCGAATATACGATTAGGGTTTTAATATTGCAACCTCTTTTTAAACTAAACAGTAAGTAATTTGGTAATTTTTATTAAAAGGAAAGAAATTCTATTTACGAATCTTCTAAATCTGTAACTTTAAGGGAAACAATATCTATTTTTGCACCACTGGTATTCAAAATTGTGATTTCAAAACCTTCTAAATCTACAATCTCGTTCTCTTCTGGTATATTTTCTGTGTGTTCTATAATAAAACCTCCTAAAGTTTCATAGGCTTCAGATTTAGGGATACTTAACCCGTATTCTTCATTTAAATAGTCTACCTCTAATCTTGCAGAAAAATTAAAAGTAGTTTCATTTATTTTTTCTTCTAAAAATGCTTGCGAATCGTGTTCATCTTCTATTTCACCAAACAACTCTTCTACAATATCTTCTACAGTTATCATTCCTGAAGTTCCGCCGTATTCATCTACGACCACAGCTACACTTTTACGTTTCCTCATTAAAATGTTTAGAACATTATTAATCATCATAGATTCTGGTACAATTTCTACCGAAAGTAAAATAGATTTTATAGTTTTTGGCTTTTTGAAAAGTTCAAAAGCACTAATATAACCAACTACATCATCCATCGATGATTTATAAACCAATACCTTAGACAAACCTGTTTCTATAAAAACACGCTCTAAATTAATTACTCTTTCATGAATTTCTACTGCCGTAATTTCAGTTCTAGGAACCATTACTTCTCTTGCCTTTACATTATGAAACTCTAAAGCGTTTTGAAAAATTTGAATTTCCGAATCTACCTCATCTGCATTATTACTTGTTTCTAACTGCTCTAAAATATAGTTACCCAACTCTTCTTTACTGAAAGCTACTTGTTGTTTATCTGCACTTGTTTTAAAGAAAATACGAAGGAAAAAATCTGAAATAGCCGTAATAAAATCTGAAATAAAATGAAATAAAACATAAAATACGTAAGCGGGCACAGCAAATATCTTAAGCACTTCATTTGCATAAATTCTAAAAATAGCTTTTGGTAAGAATTCTGCAGTTATCAATATTATAATTGTAGAAATTATAGTTTGTATTAATAAGATAGAGAATTCATTAAAAGTCTCCAAAGGTAAAATTCCTAATAAAAATTTACCCATATAGTAACTATAAATTACTAATGATATATTATTTCCCACCAACATCGTGGTAATAAATTTTGAAGATTTTTGGGTAATTCTATTTAGAATCCGAGGAATAAACCCCTCCCTCTTTTTTTCTAATTCTATGTGTAACTTATTTGCAGAAACGAATGCAATTTCCATTCCCGAAAAAAAGGCGGAAAGTATAATTGATAAAAATATTATAATAAGTTCAATTTCCATTCAGAAACGAATAAACTATTTATTTAGGTTATTTCTTTTTTCGACTTTTTTTCTAAAATGTCTTTTAAAGAAGAATACTAAGATAATAAAAAATGCAAAGCCTAAAAATAAATAAGACTTACTTCTCACGGCGTTCCAACGAGTAATACCTTCAACTAAACATATTAACGCTACTATTAAGTATCCGTACTGAAAAAATTTCCAAATTCTATTCATGATTCTATTCTTTTGTTTCTATTCTACCTGTTGTCTTTTTTGCTAAATGTTTACTTAAATCTTCTTTACATTCAAAACCTACACCAATTATTGTATCATTTCCTTTAAACATTACAAATGCTTTCTCCGAAACAAAATATTTTGTCTTTTGATCCCAAAACAATTGGTCTGTTTCTAATCTAGATTTATCTGTATGATTTACGACAACCACATTTCCCTTAATTTCTGAGACTTCTGTCTTCACATAAGATTGCGCATAATCGCCAATAATAGTTACAGAATCTTTCCTTTATTAGTAAAATTTATAATTTTTATTCCTTTAGGAAACTCATTATAAGGGTGCTTTTTTCGATTGCTAAAATCTAATAATAAAGGTGTAATTAATTTAGATGTAATCTGACCAGAATCTTTATATACGTGAAATGCTTCTTTAGCTTTACCTATTGGTAGATTTTTTTCTTCTAAAAAATTACGAACTTCTTCCGTACTATTAGAACAAGAAAAAAGCATTGCAGTAAAATAAATTACTGCAATGCTTTTTGATAGTATTTTTTTGTTATTTTTCAAATAACTATATATTTGGTATGGTTACGGTTTCACCGATCCAACATTTGATTGTGAATTTTCCTCCTGGAACTGCAGTTGCATTAAATATGTCTTTTTGACTTGGCACATTTGCTCTATATGTTTTAATATATTTTCTTGCTCTAGAAGAAATACTTGGATCTACAGCCGAAGCTCTTCTTGCCATGTTCAATGCAGCAACATATACCATTCTTTTTTCGAATAAGTTTTCACCACATTTATTTACACTAGATTGATATAACGTAGCTATAAATAAATAAGCCCTACCCGAACTTGGATTAAATCTTAAAGCTTCTCTAGCTAAACTTCTAGCTTTGCTATATTGTCCTCTATCTTTCGCTGCCTGAGCAAACTTTAATTTGTACTTTGCTTTCTTTAAAGGATCTGTTTCTAATTCGAAAGATTTAGTCCTCATCGCGTTAGCTCCAGCACTATCGCCGTTATCTTCTAAAACATTTGCTAAAAAAGAATATGCTTCTGGTGAGGGTGAAGCTTCTGCATACGCCCTTACTAATTTTTCAAATAACGGCTCTCCCTGACAACCTTTGTTAAACATTCTAGAAACTGATCTCTTTAGCCAAACTGCATTTGATTTATTAACTTCAAAATCTCTTTCATATAATGGAATTAAACGAACACAAGTAGCTATTTCAGAAATAATTGCATCCAAACCACCTTCTACTGTACCTAGAGCTTTTGAATTAACTGTATACGCTCTTTTTAATTGTTTACCTCTTTTATCTAAAACTAAAGTCGTATCGCTATACTTCACTAATTTTTTAGCATAGCCCTCTAATTTAATGTTTACATTTTCTAAAACATCATCATAGGTATCAAAAACCTTTTGCGGATTTGTATCTTTATTTCTATCGGTTATTCCTTGAAAATATATGTATAAATTCTTAACACCCATTTTAGTTGGATCTATAGCATATCCTTTTTCTAATATTTTAAAAACTTCATCATCTGAAGCTAACTTATTCTCAAATAAATAGGTAGCATAGTCACTGTGAACTTTTGCAGGATTTTTAGTTGGGTAGTATTGTAATCTTTGTTCATATACTCTTTTTGCTAAAACAGGGTCTTTTCTAACATCCTCTGCTAAAGTAGCACCAAACTTATAAATATTAACAGATAAATCTTTACAATTGTCCATTAAATATATCCAATTCACATATGCTTCATCGAATTTTTTAGATTGATAATCTCCCTTAAATAGATTATATTTAATAGTACATTCTCTATTTGCATCTTGAGCATTTGTTTCTACTGTTGTTATAAATAACATTGCAGCTAATAAAAACGTAATTTTCTTCATTGTAATAGTTTTATAAATATATTAATCAATCTTTCTTTTTCTGAACCAACCTTGCTGACCAGAAGCTGTCAAAGACAAACTAAGTCTAACATTAAAATAATTTTCTTCAATTAGATTATTAGAAGTTACACCTCTTTTACCGTACTCTAATGCTAAATTAACAGTAGATAACTGTTTTAATGGTAATCCCAATCCAAAAGACATGCCAAAGTCGTCTATTGAAGTAAAATCTGTCCCTGTCCCAGCCCCATCAACCGCCAATCCTATTTTTTCAAATCGTAAACCAGCTCTATAGGTAACTCTTTCCCAGTAACTAGATATAGAATTTATTTTAGGTAAATAAAAACCCCCTAAAGATATTCTATTTGATTTTTCGTAGTTATAAGAAGAATTTGTAATATTCGTGAAACCTTCAGATTGCAAAGCATCTTGATTCTGATACTCTACACCTACGTGCCATTTGTCATGTTTACCAATACCAATACCCATAATAGATTTCATTGGTAATTTATATTTACCAGAAATCTCATTAGCATAGATTGTATCTCTTGCGATATCATTTACTCCTGAACCTATTAATGAATATAAATACTCATTACCGGTAGTATTTAAATCATTGCCTAATTTTACGGTTGCACCTGCATTGAAATACAGGTTACTCTTAAACATTTTCTGATACTGAGTACCTAAAGTAATTGCCCCTCCTCTAATAACGCTCTCTTCTTTATATTTTGAAGCTAAACTTACATTGGCTCTTTGGTTGGTAATACTGTTTTCTATTCTACCAAAACTATAATCTGCTTCTATACCAATTGCCAAAGATTTTGAAATTTGTATTCCAAAAGTACCATAAACTCTGTTTACACCGCCTTCCCCCGAATATAAGGTTATAGCCGATAGGTTTTCATCTTCATCAAAATCATTGTTATATAATGAATAGCCAACAGAGGATAAAGGTTGTAAACCGAAAGAGAAACCTGCTTTCTTACCTAGCGGAAAACCTAAAGCAATGTAGTTTAGACTTGTAGAAACAGAGTTTTGCTTAGTATCTGCAGTTTTTAAAGTTAAATCATTATTTAAAATCCCTAGAGAATACGTTGTTTCTCTCAGAAAAGCAATTGCCGCAGGATTTGTAAAGTTTAAATACTTATAATGGTTAAAAGCAACTCCAATTCCACCCATTGCTGAATTTTCTGAAGTTCTTGGAGAATATTGTTCTCCAATTCCAAAAAAAGAATATGGTGAAGAGCTTGTACCTTGTGCAAACAAACTACTAGTTGATGTGGTTAATAAAAAAACTATTAAAACTTTTTTAATCATTTGTGCTGGTTAAATTTTAATATTTCATTTAATCCTTGAAGGAGAAAATTTTGATTGGCAAATATGCTACTTTTTAATTGTTTTGACAAGAAATTTGTGTCTCCTCCTGTTAAAACTACTGTTAAATCTAAATATTTAAGGTAATAGTCTTCAATAATGCCATTTATCTCATTTTTTACGCCATTTAAAACACCAGAAATAATACTCTCTTTTGTATTTTTTCCGATAAAATCATCCAATTCTACAGCTTCTATCAGTGGTAAATTTGCGGTAAATTTATTTAAAGCTTTATATCGCATTTTCATACCAGGAGAAATTGCACCTCCCAAGTAAGTAGCATTATTATCTACAAAATCAAAAGTAATGCAGGTTCCTGCATCAATAATTAAGACATTGGTTTTTGGGAATTGTTTTACCGCGGCAGCAACTAATGCTATTCTATCTACTCCTAAAGTATCTGGGGTTTTATATAAATTATTAAAAGGCACTTTCAAAGAAGCAGAAATAACTGTAAAATTGAAGCTTTTATTCAATTGTGTCATCTTTCTCTCTGAAATTGCACCAACATTTGATATGATTCCACCAGAAATTGCATACTTTTTTACGATTTTTTTAATTTCAGAAACAATTATTTTTTTATCAAAAATAAGTAGTTCTATCAGTTTATCTTCCTCAAAAACAGCAGCTTTAACCCTAGTGTTTCCAATATCAATTGCTAAGTTCATTTGCCAAATTTAGATAAAAAATAAAAATAGATTACTTTTTTTTAAGTTTTCTTTAGTAGATATGAAAAAACATTTTATATTTGCATCCGCTAAGGCAATGGTACCTTAGCTCAGTTGGTAGAGCAAAGGACTGAAAATCCTTGTGTCCCTGGTTCGATTCCTGGAGGTACCACAAAAT
>Ga0114994_10003243_pt1 | contig 11861 bp, 19 predicted proteins | sample ArcticOcean_MG_C_9_FD_87043 | JGI IMG/M metagenome (GOLD analysis project Ga0114994, IMG submission 87043) | Marine microbial communities from western Arctic Ocean - ArcticOcean_MG_CB2_152 | ecosystem: Environmental > Aquatic > Marine > Oceanic | place: Arctic Ocean: Canada Basin | collected... | reverse complement strand
TGTGATTCATTAGTATATGATGTAAATTCTTATTCATGGGTGTTAATGAATATGGGTAATCCAACTTCAATAAATGAATTAGAATTTACTTGGGAAGATGATGGTATCATATATGATATGTTAGGTAGAAAATTAAAAGAAATACCAGTAGGTACAATGTACATTAGAAACAGAAAGCTACATATAAAACAATAATTAAAACAATGATTGAAGATGAAGACTACACTAAATTTGATGACTTAGTAATAGAAAGTTCCGATGAGGTTTGGTGGCATACTACGGTAGAATTAAAATGTATATTAGATGGTAAAGAATTTACAGTAAGAGATTCAGAAAATCCTAAAGGAAGAGAATTTATTTGGATGAAAGGTGAAGATCAATTTACTCAAGAAGAACAAGATGAGATAGAAGAATATATGTATAGCGGAGAAATAGATCTAGAAGCGTAATGAAAGAACTAATAGGAAAAAAATTAGATCTTCATATCAATCCACATTTAGATCTAGGAGCTTTAACAGAATTATATAAGAAAGATAAAACTCTAGTAATAGAAAACTTCTTATCCGATGAAAGTGCTCATAGTTTATACGACTTTTATGTAATGTATATGCCTAAAGATTGGTGGCACATATCATATGCTGGAGTAAAACCTGAAGTAAATATAGATCGATTAACAGTAGATTACTTAAAGGATACTAAGAATATAAAAGACATATATGATACTCATCACAAAGCTTTAGGAGAAAAAAAGTTTTGTTATGTATTTAATAGATCAGGAACTCACCATCACACATGTCCATGCGGCCATTGTCAATATCTTGTATTTATGCAATCACCTCATGTTTTAGCAGTGTTATCACAAATAACTGGAGATAGCTATTCTCATTTAGGAGAATTCTTTGCTAGTGAATTCACCGCAGGACAATTCCTATCTAAACATCATGATATTCAAAAAGGTAAATTAAGTGTTGTATACAGTTTAGCTAAGAATTGGGATCCTACATTTGGTGGCAATCTATATGTATTAAAGCCAGATTGGGAAGGAATAGAAACGGTAGTATTATCTACATTTAATAGACTTAACTTAATGGAAATACCAGATGGACAAGGTAAACCACATTTTGTTTCTCAAGTTTCTGATGGAGTAGATGCACATAGATTATCAATAACAGGTTGGATATCATGAGTAAAGATTTTGAAGACTTTCATAACAGCGATAACTTTGATCCTGATAGAATGAAAGATCCTAAACATATAAGAGAGTTAATTAGTTTTATGACTAAGTTAGATGGAATGGAAGAGTTCTTAATGCAAACGGCATTTGAATCTATTGAAGATGATATGCAGCATTTTTTGCTATATCCAAAAACAGAAGTAGAAAAACAATGCATTCAAGATCTTGTAGATTTCTATATAGAAAGAGAGGAATATGAAAAATGTGTTGTGATAGTAAAGTATTTGAAAGAAGGGAGTAAATGTCTAAGCCACTAACTAGAGAATTCCTATTAGAACGAGGATCTTGTTGTAATAATGATTGTAAGAATTGTCCGTATAAAAATCAAAAAGAAAGCCAGGTAATGAATCAAAAAGATAGTAAGAATAAAGAAGATAAGATTAAATCAGATTGCGGCGAGCTGGGGCGGTCTAGCACCGAAGGCTCTGAGGACCATAACGATAAGATTATCAGAAAGTTACAGAAAGAATTCAAACAACGATTCGTATCAGAGGAAGATCATGAGAGTTACGGAGATGTAGATCACGAAGATTATATAGATGAGTATCCTAAAAAACGCTCGACAAACCACCAATCCGATGATTCTAATGAATACTAAAACGACTCGACAATCCCACCAAATATAGTAAACATTAGAAATATCACAGAGAGAATCAGAATACTCTATAAGAGAACCTGAACATCTCATCACTCAAATCCTACGTGCCAACAGAGCCTATTCAGAATAGATTATATTTGTTTGAATACAATATGATGGATCGGATGGATATTATACTCAAATGAATATAACACGTAGTTCTATATAATATACTCGGCTACCGGCTTCAATGGACCGAGCTCACTTAAAGTATAGGTACACACCCTCGTGCACACCTGCGTAGACCGTCATCTCAGAACAATTAGATAGTCTGGTCCATAAGTATGATCGAATCCAAAAGTGCCACCACATATAAGGTACACAAACTCTTATCATTCATAACTCTATTAGAAGTACTCTGAGCCCAAATATCACCACCAGATATGATGGCTAGTGTTCTTTATAATTCTCCTTAATAGTAATATCTCTGTGAGTAATACACTCTGAGTGGATCTGGCCTTTAACTATAGGATTGTTAATAAGTATTCGAAAATAAGTGTTCAAAAGTTTTTTATTGCCAACTAAAAGTATTATATTAGATTATAACAAATAAACAAAAATAAACTATGGGTAACAAAGTAAACACTTACAAAGCGAACTATAAGAGCAAGATCTCTTATTATAGTAACAAGCTTAACGAATCTCTTAGCGAAGGAAACACTCAGAGAATGCAAAAGAATTTAGATTCTCTTAATTACTTCGCAACTAAACAAATCCAAATCGAGAGAATGGACGAACAAGTTAACGAAATGATAGAGAAGAGTAACGAAGTTCAAGGAGCTAATCCTGTAAAGGACGAAAACGGGAAGATCTACTTAGAGTTCAATTCAAATAAACCTAACACTGCTACTCTCTGTAATATGGGAGAAGAACTTGGCGAAATCGAATTAACCGATGAGCAGAGATTAAGAATGAGAAACTAAACTAAATAAACCAAATGAAAAACTTCAAAAAACACTTCGATGAAACGTGGATAATCTTCTTTTCATATATTCTTCTAATGGCTTTTATCGCTTATATCGCTAATTAGAACTAGCACCCTGACAAATTGTCATATCCAGCCTTAATTGTTTAATATCCACTAGGGTCCTTAGAGCCAATAGGGACCACCCTGACAACTTGTCATATCACCACAGATAGCCACAAAAGCCAATTAAGCCACTCTGGGACTTCTAGAGGATATGACAAATTGTCACTTATTGGCTAAAATGGCTATCTAAGCCACTCCTGGTCAACAATTACCATTAATACAGATCTAAAAGACTAAAAAGCCATAGGCCGCGTGGCGTTTAATACACCCTGTTGTATCCCAGGCAGTCCCAGAGTCAATAAGCACGACCGGTCTTCCCTCCCTAAACTTCTGGACAATGCCTAGATGCTGTCAGATACAGCCTAGAAGCAGCCTAAACAACAACTAAAGAAGCAGTTCAAGTTACACAGGAGAGAGAGGAGGTGAAGTAAGAAGCTGTCTAGAAGCAGTCTCAGCAGCTAACACCTTCGCGTAAGGAGCAGTCTAAGCTGTCAAGTCCCTAGAGGTAGTAGTAGCTCAGAGCAGTTAAGAGAACTAAGAGTCTGTCAGTCCCTTTGAAGCTGATTGTCCAGCAGATCCTGTCTAGCCCAGTCAGTCGTTATCAGTCTGTCAGTCTGTCTGTCCAGTAGTAATTAAAAATCAATGATGATGCTGTCAGTACCACTCACATATCACGCGTTAATGACGGTTAGATTCTACAGTCCCTAGGCGGGCCCATGAAATTCCGGGATAGTTGGACCATAGAAACCGTTGTGTCTAGTAAGGCTCTTGGCTATACTTCATATGATGCTTTTTAGAAAAATTACTGGCTGGAAATTAAACTGCTCAGATATGGTGTGAACATATAAGTGGCTCATGTTCATATTGTGATTATATATGAACCAATTAGAAGTGCTAATTGAGACAAACTATGATCCAATTAGAAGCGCTAATTGATTCAAACCTGAAGATCAGATAATACTAAAGCGTAACGAGTGCTCGCGAGCTGCTTATCTCTCTATAGGTATTTCTAATGTTTTTGTGGTTAAGGCAAAGGCGGAGCTTTCAGTGCAATTCCGTCTGGCTATCTAAAGACTGTTACCTTACCGGTAAGCTCAGTAGCCGCACCGACCTGAGTTGCTTTGATCTTCCATACATATACTCCATCAGGAACTAACCAATGACCCGATCTACTCTGACCTTCCCAGAAATCGTTAACGCTAGATGTCTCCCATACGATACCTCCCCATCTATTATAGATTTGTAAGTCCCATGTTAACCAACAAACACTATCCGTTTCCGCATAGAATATATCGTTAATGCCATCGTTGTTTGGTGTAAAGGTATTCGGTACAAAGATAGAGTTATCTACACATCCAATTATTCCATCACAAGGCTCTCCTGTCTCACAATCAATGTACTGAGTGACATATTCTGTGATAATTATTGTGTCTGTAACATAAATATAGTTATCTACTGGTATCTCTACGGTATCTGTTAAGTAAATATAGTTATCAACAATCACCTGGATGGTGTCTGTGACGTAAATATACTCGATTATTGTATCTGTTAAGTAAATATAGTTATCTACGATTAATTCTACGGTGTCTGTTAAGTAAATATAGTTATCTACGATTAATTCTACGGTGTCTGTGACATAAATATACTCGATTATTGTGTCTGTGATGTATTCGATAACCTCTAGATCTACATAAACAGTATCACATGCAGGTAAAGCACAGTTTATAGCTGTATTATTAGATAAATCTATATCAGGATAGTTCTGGGTTTGATTAAATCCACTAGTCTGAGCCCAACCACCTTCTTCGATAGAAGCAGTTCTAGATAAATTGATCTGCCATATAACTAATTCAGTACATAATGTATCGTTAGCAAGTATCTCAGACCAACAATCATTTGTACTTGATCCTGAGTCATATACATTTGCGCTCCAAGTGTCTCCGTTTTCTAAAACTTGATTTCCAAATAATGTAAATACTTTGAAAGTCCATCCAGGATGATTATTTGCTTGAGTACAACCCCAATTATAGTCTAATCCTTCCACATGTAATCCTAAAACTATAGACGAGACTGTCGTATTATTGTTTACGTTTGGACTTCTACTAGTTTCGCATGTAGTATCTTCTGAAGTAAATTCGTTACATCCACAATTTTCGCTATTTATAGCTTCGATAACAATATCTCCAGTTATAGCATTCCAACTATTTATAGAAACATCACATTGTGCTGTAAGCGTTGGTGCACATAATGCAATTAAGTAAATTAGTTTCCGCATGATGTTCCGTATGTTGATAAAAAGATTAGTAAGTCATTAACTCCGATCTCACCATCCTCATCGAAATCACTAGGACATTCAACTTGTATACAAGAAGCATAATTAGGATGTTCAGTTAACAATGGATACACAAACCCATCGCCATTTAGAACAAAAGCTGTACCAATATCAGCACATTTAATAATAGTATAGCCTCCTGTTGGTAAACCAAAGTAACTATTTGTACCTTCGCAATCTTGATATTGAAAATTCGTCCATTTTTCAGCACCGACTGATGTAAATACGTGCTGATTGCATTGAGAGAGTCCAGCAAAACCCGATAGCAGACAGGCTATCACTGTAAAAAGTAATTTTTTCATTGTTGAAATATATTTTTTGTGAATTATGTAGCCTCTTTAGGCTGGGATATTACTATTTTAAGTCTAGTAGACTATTTCCAGAAAGTTTGATAATCAAATTATCCTTTTTAAGCATTACTGCCAAAGCTCTTCCGAATTTACTTCTGGCAATATCAGTAGAGTGAAGGTAACTCCAGTCTTTTGCGTTCTTATCTGCCCAATCCCATCTCCAAATTCTAGCAAGTTCCATAAAAAACTTAGTGCCATCCTTTAATTTTGATAATTTAGACTTAATTTTACTTCGATTCTTATAAGCCCATTTCTTAAAGTCAATATAGGCTAATTCGTTTGGAGTATCTTGAAACATAGGACGACCTTCAGTTAAATGAGGATCTTTAGTATAATCTTTTATCATATCTGTAGGTTCTGTCCATAAAGTTTTTTCATGATCGTTATAAGCAGCCACACTCATAGTTCCACTATAAGGTTTATTAGTTTTAGGATCAATACCTACTTGATAATTAGTCCATTTTGCATCGTATCGGTAATGTATCCATCCATCTCGTGTTTCTACTTTAGTATCATACTTAATTCCTTGATCCTTTAACATTTTTTCTGCATCTTTTTGTGATTTTGCAGATTCCTTCTTATTAAAAGTATGTCCTTGAGCCCCAACCCAGTTATTATTTTTAATATCTTGATTCCTATGACCTAAAGTATCATAATCATGTTGTTCGAATTTTCTAAAATGTTTCATTTATCTAATTTGTAATATAATTTTTCTATCCAGCACATATTTTTTAAGCTCCGGTAGGTAATTGTATTACCTGTATGTTTTTTATGGTTCCAACTGAAGCAGCTTGCAATTCTATTTGCATTGCTGTTGCTGTTGCAGTAACAATTTCTTCATGTATTCCATTAGTACTTTGTTGAGCGGTGTAAACTCCTCCAGTACGGGTTCTTGCCCAACCACCAGACCAATTATCTAGTTCAAAACTAACTTTATATTTTCTACCTACTGTAATTCTAGTTCCTATTGCAAGTACATCGGCAGTTCCAACTCCTCCAGAAACTTTAGTAAATGCAATACCACCTACACAAGTAATAGGACCGGCTAATAACCATTCTGCACAAAATCTTGGTAATAGTGAACCGCTAAGATTTCCCATTGTAGTACTATCACCAACCAAAGCAGTTAATTGTAATAATTGTAAGTCTCTTTCGTGTTTTTTTCTTTGCATCTGAGCATATATTGCTCTTTGTTCATGTGAACTATACTTAAAGTTTGCCATTTTTATATGTTTTTGTTATATTCTATATATTTGATTCCTCTACAAAAAAGCTAGCTCAAGTTGGATAGATATTACAAAATAAAACTAAAGACAATGTTCAAATATAATGCAGAAATCGTTAGAGTAATAGATGGTGATACCGTGGTTGCTATGGTTGACTTAGGTTTCAGTACCTGGACCAAATCTACTATTAGATTTTACGGAATCAATTGCCCAGAATCTCGTACTAGAGACTTAGAAGAAAAATCAAGAGGTTTAGCTGCTAAAGGTAGACTATTAGAACTTCTTGAGTCAAATGATAATAAATTTATTTTACAATCTCACGGAATTGGAAAATATGGTAGATGTTTAGGTACTTTACTGGTTCCTGTCTCACCAGAATCAAAAGAATTATTAGATATTAACATGACTTTAGTAAATGAAGGACATGCTGTTGAATATATGGGCGGAAAACGGTAATGGGACATAAAGTATTTATTAGACATACATATATTTATCAATGTAGTAATAAAAAATGCAAAGGTGAGTGGAAAATAAACGAAGCAAAGGATCTAGATAAATTAACATGTCCACATTGTAGTAAAAAAGACGCAGTAGACTATGTTATGATAGACCAACGCGAAAAATATAATAGAAATTGGGAATAATTTAACTCGAATATATAAATTATGAAAAATATAAAACCTTTTGATGAATTCTTAAATGAAGCATCTCGACAAACTCCGGATCAAGTAGATTCTTTGAAACGTAAGAAAATCAAAGCTGCTGCAGATGCCGCAAAAGATTATATGAAAGCCAAACCGGAAAAGGCTGGATACTACCGAGCTCGACTAGCATACTTTTCTGCCAAGTTAAAGATGTTAGATGCATATAAGAAAATGCTAAAAGAAAGAGATTAATATGAAAACACTATATACATTTGATGAATTTCTTAACGAAAGACTTTCTAATGCGGTAAAGAAACATCCAGCAGATAAATTAAATACTCGTTTAAGACATGACCAATATCCAGATGCTCTTAAAAACAAAGGTGGTAAACCAGATCCACATCAACAAGAAGATATGCATCCATTTAGTTTAGGAGATTTGAAATCTCATATTGAAAAGGGTACAGAAAAAGCTGAGGATGATATGGAATCTACCGAACAAAAGATAAAGGATAATACAGAGATAAAGGCTGGAGATTTTGTTTTGCATAAACATAGACAAAATTTAGGTGTAGGTAATGTACAAAAGGTACATACCGATGGAAAATATGCAGATATACATTTTACAAAAGGATTAAAATCTAGTTTAGCCGATGATAAAGAACAAGAGAAAGATAAACACACAATGGAATTAAGACACTTAATGCCAGTAATAGGAACTCAAGGATAATATGAAAATACCAAAATTCAAAAACTTCTTAAAGGAAGATCAAAAAACTATAAAAGAAAATTCTAAGAAACTTAAGGATTGGACGGTTGGTGATGTAAAGAAAGTAGAAAAGCAGCTTAAATTAGTTATTAAAGCTTCTAATTCTTTACATAAAAATAAAATGAAGCTAGAACAACTTCTAGATTTTTATTCAGGTTATAAAGAAGGTAAGGCAATGAATAAGGTTGCATTCCAAGAAAACCCAACGGAATTCTTAGATATATTGAAACAAATGTTTCCAGGTATCATAAAATAAATATGAGGCTACTATCATATATTATTAATCGCGTAAAGAGATGGAACAAACATTGGACATTCATCGAAAAGGAACGTATGAAAGCTATGATATATTCTGGCAGAGCATCCTTTTAATATGAGATTCAAAATCTTCACATTTATACTTTCTACAATTTGCTTTCTTTTGTATTTTCAATTAGAAGAAGCTAAATCTAATATAATAAATGTTTCAAATGAGAAACAATATGATGAGGAATGTTTCTTATATGAAACAGAATTGTATGAAGAGTATATCGATACTTTGGAGTTTATATTAAACTCACTTCCTTTAGGCTCACCACTAGACACACTTATATTATCCGACGATTATGGTACTAGAAGAAACCCTATCCATGGAGGATGGCAATTCCATAAAGGATGTGATTATTTAGCTGCATGGCAAGATACGGTATATGCTGCAGGAAATGGAATTGTATCTAAAGCAAAATGGAATTACGGATATGGACGTTGTATAATCATAAATCATATAGATCAATATCAAACTTATTATGCACATTTACATAGAATGTTTGTAAGGCCTGGCGATACTATAATTAAAGGACAACCGATAGGAAGAGCTGGAAATAGTGGAGCAGTTACTGGACCTCATCTACATTATGAAATAAGAAAGAATAAAAAAACTGCAAATCCTAGAGATTATATACAAAACTAATACTACAGGATATATAAAGTATAATTAAATAATAAAATTAGACAATGAGTAATTCGCATTATAGAAATATCAAACCTAATGTAGCAAGTACAAAAGGAAATTCAAATTCATCTAACATAACTCCAAGTAGAGTAGTTAGAGATGAACGAATGTACGAAAATTTAGAAGATATGCATGAAGCAGCTAAACCAGATGACAAAACAAAATCTGCTAGTAAGGGTAGATCGGTAAATGTTGGTAGATCTACAAATACTGGAAGATCATCTGGTAATTCTGGATTAGGTACAGGTTCCGGTTCACAAACATGGACTATAATTAAAAATTGTGAAAATAATGAAAGATGGTCAGTACAAAGAAACCTTGTAATCGGTTCTAGTTCTAAGACCGGTATACCTGGATATCCTACTGCGTTTTTCAAAGATCCTCAAGGAACTTGCTTTCAAATAATAGAATATGCAAAATCTTCATTAGGATATCGCGTTTATAAATATGGAAAAGGCGGCTGGCCTAAACCAGATGGAAATACTTATGATACTTGTTCAGAATGTATAGACACATATACTTACTATAAAAATTGTAACACTTCAGCTAATTTTGCAGTTGCAACAGGATTAACTGGATATGGAACTTTCTTTAAGCTAAACGCATCACCATATACTACATATCAAATAGAATCTTACGGAAATGATACAGATGGTGGAAGAAGTATTGTAACTCCAGGTGCACACAATTCTCGATCTTATAGTAATTGCAACGAAGCAAATTTAAGATTTGCATATTTCAAAGATCAAATTGGTAGACTTTACTATACACAAGCACTATCAGTAGATGGTGTGAACGTTACTAAATTCTATATTGCAAAGCAACTAGAGACGGAAGGTATATACCAAGCCTTACAATACACTGCGCTAGACCAACCAATTCCAACAAAAAATGCTGGATTTATTGGTTCACACATTCCATATACGTTCCGAGGTAAATTAGTTGTTTATACAAGTATGGCAGACGCAGTAGCAGCTGCAACAGCACTCAGTCCAAGAAGGAGATAAAGTTTATTTGAAACTAATTATATTCACTTTCATTTAATTATTAAATTACATTACTATGGCAAAATGGGATATCATAAATAGTTTAGACGAAGTTAAAATCGGTCTAGGACATTTATACATAAAGAAAAATCAAAAACAAGATTTAGATCTTGTGCTTGAGGAAATTACAAAGATACAATTAGGTATAACAGAATATATGCGAGACAAAAGTAAATTAAACCTTTGGTACGAAAAACATTTCGCAAAAGAAGTCCATCCAAATACAGATATATAACTTATGATTAAACTATTTAATAATTTCTTCTGGCCTTTAGGCTTACTAGCAATTGGAATCGTATCAGTAACTTTCGCATACTCATCATGGGCTAGTACTTATGAAGAACAAAAATCACCAATCAATTTATCTAAACCATGTCCAGTTCTTGAAACTCATCAAGATACATTAGATTACGTTAAAGAAAATATAGATGTTAACAGTAACGGAATGCCTGATGATTTAGAACATGGCACAGATTCAATATACCAAATAATTTTAGATAATCAAAAAGCTATCGAAGAAATTTCAGTCGATCTCGATAGAATACACGCAAAATTAGATGAACTCACAGCAACAAGGTAAAACACCTCAACAAATTAAAGACAGCGAATCTTTTGTATTTGTTTCTTTAATATCAATCATAATTTTACTAACCCTTTCGATAATACTTATATGATATTACATTTTGAAACTGGAGATAATATGCAAGACTTCTTCTTTGGAGATGCGGCAGACCACTCTACAATTTACGAATCTATCATTAAGGCCATATCAATAGGTATGCTTACTAAAAAGGATACCGTCAAGGTTTGGGAAATATATTTTGCAAACGAAGATGAAGATCTAATAATCGAATGTGAAAAAGATGAATGGAAAGAAAATCTAAATAATGCATTAAGTTGGTATACCGAAAACGAAATGTTTGAAGAATGTGCTTATGTAAAAAAAATGATTGATAAATTATAAGTAAGCTTTGCTTGATAGTCACCTTCACGTGGTGCAGAGTGTTAATGTCCAAAATCCTCACTTATTAACGATTACTTGGACAACCAAGAACTATCAATATCAGGAGAGCGGTTATTCACCGCTCTTTTGTCTTATGACTAGTCAAATATATACTTTATATTAACAAAAACTTATTACTATGAAAAAGCTATTTACAATCATACTGATATCATTATCTTTATCAGTAGCAGCACAAACAACAATCCAGCCAGATACAATTTGTATTAATGCAATCGGTGAAATTCAATTTGTAACAAACACACCGACCTCAACGTATCAGTGGTCAGTTCTTGGTGGAGGTGGATCTATATCAGGAGGTCAAGGAACTAACTCTATCACAACCGATTGGGGAGCAGTATCAGGACTTTATCCTGGAGCTATATCAGTAATTGAATCGAACGCAAACGGATGCCCAGGTGCACCAGTTACATTGGATGTTTATTTACTAGATCTAGGAATAAATGCTATCGGACCTTTTTGTGTAGGAGACCCAACAACTTCTTTAATCGGAATCCCTAACACAGGAACATTTTCAGGAACTGGTGTTATTGCAAATGCATTCCAGCCATCATCTGCTGGAGTTGGAGTTCATGTTATTA
>Ga0114994_10003242_pt1 | contig 11863 bp, 14 predicted proteins | sample ArcticOcean_MG_C_9_FD_87043 | JGI IMG/M metagenome (GOLD analysis project Ga0114994, IMG submission 87043) | Marine microbial communities from western Arctic Ocean - ArcticOcean_MG_CB2_152 | ecosystem: Environmental > Aquatic > Marine > Oceanic | place: Arctic Ocean: Canada Basin | collected... | reverse complement strand
TCGTTTGCGTTTGCTTTTGCTGTTGCTTTTGCGTTTGCTGTTGCTTTTGCTTTTATTTTTGCTTTTGCGTTTGCTTTTGCTTTTGCGTTTGTTTTTGCTTTTGCGTTTGCTTTTGCTTTTGTTTTTGCTTTTGTTTTTGCTTTTGCTTTTGCTTTTGCTTTTGCGTTTGCTTTTGCTTCTTTTTCCGGGGACGCTTTTCTGTTTTTAGACGAGGCATTATACATATTATCACATAATAATATTTAGGGTGTAGATACATTACATTATATAACGAACAATGGTTACCTTTAGAGACAACGAGGACCTAAACGAATATTTGGTGCGAAATAATATCAACGATATTAATAATCACTTCATTGATGATAATTTAAACACACTGATGCACTTTCCACAAGAACTAGAGATAATGAAAGAACTCATTTCTATTGGTGGAGATAAAGACCTTATTAATGAAACTGGTACAACACCTATTATGAAGCAGAAGCAATTGGCAACAGTTAGGTATTTGTATGACTTGGGTGCTGATATAACCAAAACTAACTTTTTTGGGTTTAACGCATTTCATTATCCCAAAGAGTCCAAATGTTTGCAGTATTTATATGATAAGGATGTAATCCTATATGATTATAATGCAATGTATAGACCCACAGATTACACGCATACGTTTGAAATAAATAGATTGCTCATCACGGGTGGTTATGACCCATATAATGAATCATATTTTTCCCTACCAGGGATATTCCTTCAGCGTAGTATTGAAACAATTGAAGAATATTTTATTCTTAGGAATAAATACTTTCAAGGTCATAAAGACCTATGTGATTTGTGTCATGAAACACTCTTATTCAAATCGTGTATAAACCCAAACATCATACGACTTATGAATAAATATGGTGAGAATATAAATCATGTAAACTTCTTCGGGAATAACGCGTTATTCTTACATCACGATGTAGATATTATCAAGACTCTATTAGAGTGTGGGATAGATTATAATCATAAGAATAATATCCAAGTTGGAGCTTTAGAATATCATAAGGAGAAAAATAATAGGGATATATATACTCTACTGTTATACTGGGGAAAATCGAGTATCATTCAGCGAAGCTTTCGGTCATGGAGATTTAAGATAAATTATATCTCTCCAAAATATAATAAAATGAAAAAAGATGTACTGTTAGAGATATTATACTCTCCTCCCACAAATATTTACATAGGGGGACAGGGATATCATCGAGCCAGAGAAGATTTTATTCTATGTCTTTGAAAATCCAAGGACATATTTATTTAAAAACGCTCTCTTTAGTTTAAGTAGGAGTTCTTCAATGAAACATTATCAGATATTAAACTTACCACATAATTGCACGACCCAAGATATAAAAAAGAGATATCACGAATTAGTGCGAAGATATCATCCGGACAAAAATACGAGTACGAATATAGAGTTCTTTCACAAGATACAGGAAGCATATGAAACATTATGCGACGAAGACAAACGAAAAGAATACGATAATGAGTGTCAGATACATCGATTCAATCCTGGGGATTTTATATTTACAGAAGATGATTATCAGCTTATCTTTGACTATATTCGAAGGATACAGTGCTCTATAGAATATAGGTTTTGTATGTCTTTATTCTGTAAAATGCCTAACGAGACGAGAGGCACACTCGATGTGAGGTTAGAAAAGTATAGACAGCGGTTTAAAACACATGAGTTCTTTAAGAAAATGAAAAAGGAAAGGATTTTAAATATGAATACTATTAAGGTTATTGATATAACGGCTCTATATGAGGATCTAACTCTTCATTTACACGTTAGTTTAGAGAAGGTATATAATGGATTCTGCAATGAAATAATGATTAAATGTAGAGAGAGGATTATAAGAATATTTGTTACTAAGAGCAATTATGTTTTTCAGACTTACAATGATCTGTATACGGTTACACTCGATTTCTATACAGAAGAATCTGAGTACAAGGTTATCAATAATTCTTTAATCTATACATATAAGATGAACTTATATGAGTACTATTATGAGGATAACTTTGAAATATCCCTACCAAACCATAGTATTATAAATATTCAGAAGGGTGTGTCTGAATATGCGGAAACAGGATTACTAAGAAACAGACCGATAGGAAATAAAACGATCAGGGGACAACTCTATGTTAGATTTATGCTAGAACACGACAAACCACATAATGATCACAAAGACCTCATGAAGATGATATTTCATAAATGATAACATATACGACCGTATATTATATCTATAAGACATTAAGATGTTAGAGGATTACTCATTTAAATATATCGAACAATTGTTCTCAAAGAGAGTAGATTATGAAGAGTTGCATATCAAGGAGTTCTTTAATTATTTCACAAAGATAGATGCCATTAAATCTAAATATATACTCGAAGAGATGGAATTAAGTGAAACTACAGGATTAGATGATAATCCATATATACCCGATAAGTTCAAAAAGACTTTGAGTCAGTTTAAGACACATCATAGTTATCGTGTGAAGTTTGATGATTGCACGATACAAATAATTATACATTGTTCTCATGAAAATATAGACGAACTACTCAAACATGTCATATATATTTTGGGATTTATGATAAATATGGATAGAAATAAGAGACAGTCATTTACTCTTCATCTATATTTATCCGATTATAAAAAGGTGATATATGGCGATGATTTTACACCTGAAAACATTAATAGCGGATCGACCAGTGGTCGCGATATACTCGTATGGCGAAAAGAAGATATTCTTAAGGTAATTATCCACGAGATAATTCATATGATGGGGTTTGATGAGGTGGACGATACACCAGAACTTCTGCAACATTATAATGATAGGTACGATATGAAGAATGAGAACATTAATATTTATGAGGCTTATACGGAGATATGGGCTTTATTGATACATAGTTATTATCTGGCGATATCAACTAACTCATCAACTAAGAATAACTCTTGTAAAGAGTTATTCTTCGATTATGTTCTCATCGAAAAGCACTGGTCGAATGAACTCGCTGGGAAACTCCTAGGTAGAATATCTGCTTCCGCAAATGTGAATAAAAGAACAAATACACTCAGTTATTATCTTATAAAAACGGAGATATTGAATGACTTAAAGGGTTTCCTCAAGATATGCAAGAGTCCATCGTTGCACATACGCCCAAAAAATAAGAAGACTCTGTCAACATACTTAAAGGGTCTCTCTAAATTAACCAAGATTGAGGGATCACAAGAGGGTATTTCATCGACCATGATTATAAGTTCTCTTAAAATAGAATATTAATAGTATAAGTTCGGTAGTTGGGTGGTTTAGAGGGTGGGGTAAACGCCCTCCTTGTTCGGAAAATGAACCTTCATATACTTCTGAAGATTGAAGAATGTGAGGTCATCACCCTTCTTAAGACCTAGAAGCTTCTTAAGCTTTGTGTCGGGGAGAAGAACACGCTTATCCTTACTATCCTGAAGACCGTTGGTTCGACAATACTCGGTGATTCGACGCGTCACATCGGTTCTCGCGATAAGTGCCTCTGAGTCAAGACCCAGAAAAGATCTCAAATCGTCCGAAATAGGACCCGGCTTCGAGAAACCACTCGGCTCACCGGTTGAAGACCGACGCTTCTTCTTACCACTGGCCTTCTTGAGAAGAACACGAGTCTCCTTGGCAACACGCTTCTCAAGCTTCGATGCAAACAGAGACAAATCTCGCATGGTGGACTGCACCGCCTTTAGCTGCTCAACCAGAGTCGCAAAATCTGCCGTAATCTCACAGAGAGGGTCATCGACAACATCAATCTCAACCGTCGCCACCTCAACCGTCGCCACCTCAACCGTCGCCACCTCAACCGGAGTCACAACCTCAACCGGGGTCACAACCTCAACCTTCTTATCCTTCTTATCCTTCTTATCCTTCTTATCCTTCTTCTCAACCTTCTCAACCTTCTCAACCTTCTCAACCTTCTCAACAACCTCCTTTGTTTGCTTATTCTGCTTAGTCTTTGCCATTGTTATGATATAGTTTATCTTTTTATCTTACTTATCAACCGCGCTCTCTTGTTATACTTTACTATATCGACATATTCTTAAGTATTTATCCACCAGTCTACATAAAAGATAACCAATCGCTATGTGTTTCATAACATTCTCTTGAAAGACCACCAAGACCTATTATAAAATACATGTACCCCAATTTTGTATCATTGGGATCCTGTGAGTTTTCAAACCTGCTAACGTCCGTTATTAATATGTCGATGATATCTTCCCTAGAATGACTGTGCTGAATCGCTCTAAGACGATTAAAATTAACCCCGTTGGGTGGGGATAATCGCAACTTATCTTCGCGTGTCAATTGTAGTCTGTAATTCCATATATCCTCCATATTTCGGTAGACCCTTTTAAGGTTGTTTAGAGAAAGAGAAATTAACCAATTTTCGTTACAACTTAGACCGACATATTCAATCCTCGAAAACAGATCGATGACCCGCTGGTAAATTATCACATTTTTATCATTCGAAATAGTCTTATCGTGAGTCGTTTTTAAACCATCGTTAATCATAGCTGTTGTTCGTATTTTTATGTTTTTCCGAGTCTTGGGTGGTATCTCTACTCGCGTATATGGATTCTCAGTGGAGTTTTGTAATAATTCGTTGAGTGATCTTATATCGAATCCCCAAATTATATTATTATCATCCATGTAAGAGAAGAAATATTCTTGAGGAATATCTTTAATTTCATCGAATGTGTAAAAGTCCTCGGTATTATTGCACGCCTCTCTTAGTATCGCTGCTGGACCGTGAAGAAGTAGTAACAGTTTAGTTTCCTGTCTTTTTCTATAAGCTCCCTGCAACGCAACTATATATTTCATATCTCTTGAAGATAGTTTGAACCACTTATGAAGTATTAAGTAATAATCAAAGACTTCTTGTTTTCTTAACGACCTTATATTTCGCGCACGATGTGCAATAATACTCAGACACGTCTTCTTTAGGGTCAGTACTTTATAATCCGTAATCTTATGACTGAATCTCTCGCTGATTATGAAACCCTCTTCATCCAAAAGATAATTATCTTTATGATTTTTACAAAAACGACCATATGTGCGTTTATGTAAACACTCATTTATCTCACATGTGTTCATTTATATTACTTCAGTTGATATATTTAAATGATTTGAGAGAACGGTCAAAAACTTATTTAAAAATTTGATGTGGTATATATTATGTAGTAGTATAACAAAAGAGGATATATACGAGTAAGAATACAAGACAAACAAACAGTTCATACAGTACAAACAGACAAACAGACAGTTCAAACAGACAAACAACATGCAGATTTTCGTAAAGACACTCACAGGAAAGACCATCACACTCGAGGTTGAGGCGAGCGACTCCATCGAAAACGTGAAGGCCAAGATCCAAGACAAGGAGGGTGTGCCCCCCGACCAACAGCGACTTATCTTTGCTGGGAAGCAACTAGAGGACGGGCGTACTCTAGCCGATTACAACATCCAAAAGGAAAGCACCCTTCATCTGGTTCTTCGCCTTCGCGGTGGCTCGGGTGTGAAGCCAATGCGTCCCCAAGAAGTAGAGATGGACCGGATTCGGTATTCGCCAATCCGTTCAATGGACAACGGTGGTAAGATGTCTTGGTTGAACTACGGTGAAGGCATCAATCCCATCTACATCCAAACAAAGGAGCTGAATGTAGTATTTGACGCTTCTTACTTTGGAGATGATAAGAGTGGCAAGTTTAGCATTCGGGTATCATTCCCCAGTCTAGATGGTGATAAGAAGACACAACATCTCCACGAATGTCTCAAGAAGTTCGATGAGAAGATTATCACTGACGGCATGAAGAACTCTCAATCATGGCTCCAGAACAAGAAGATGACGCGAGATACAGCTGAAGCTCTTTACAACCCGATTGTGAAGATTCCTATCGATAAGGATACAGGCGAACCAACCGACAAGTGGGCTCCATCGATGCAGTTCAAGGTCGTTAAGCGTGATGGGAACATCCTCTGCAAGTGTTTCGACGACGAACGAAACGAAATCAACGTCTCAAACGCAGAGGAAGAGAACTTTGTGGACCTCGCAGACCTCCTTAAGAAGGGATCAAAGGTAAAGCTCGTTCTGAAGTGTGCTGGACTGTGGGTTGCATCGGGTAAGTTTGGATGCACGTGGCAAGCAGAACAAATGCTTGTTAGCGTCCCACCAAAGCTTAACGATTTCGCCTTCCGCTCGGACGATGAGGACGATGAGGACGATGGGGTTGTAACTGAAAAGAGCTCGACCACGCTAATTGAAAGCAGTGATAGCGATAGTGATAGTGGGACCGAGGATGAAGCTCCACGGACCGTTAAGAAGAAGAAGTCCACCTAAAGTCGTTATTAGTTAATCAATAGTAATCAATAGTAATCAATAGTTAATCAAAAGTTATACATATACTCAATTTATTTTTATTAAGACCTCTTAGAGCTGATTTCGAGAGTTCCTGTCTCGATTTACGTCCATTCTTATTTTTTATTCCCGTCTCTTGTGTATTTTTTAATGAAAAGTTCATGTCACTCTCAATAATATCTTTATTTTTACGAACAAACTCTATAAAATGTGTAGATAAAACCCATCTAAAAAAGTTCAGTTGCCCGAGTGTCGTATTTATTGGTGTATCATTACACACGTACATTATTCTTTCTCGACGACAAAATGGGTCAAAACGTTTCTTTGAAAACGCTTTCAGCTGCGATTTATACTCTTGGAATACATTTATCTGCACAATCGACCCACCAGAAGATGTGTCATTTACTATCTCCTTGGTATCTCTATTTAAAAGGTAGATCGTATTATGTTTCTTCGCATAGTTAGTTACGAACCAGTCTATTAATCGTAGTGAAATATGAGACTTCGGGTTGATTAGACTACAAAGTTGAGCATAATTGTCATCCTTATTGTAAAATGTATTTAATGAGTTTAATAACAGTTCGGTCATTTATAATCACTATTATCCTGTGCTTTAAATAGTTATAACTAAGTACCAGTAACATTTGGACCCCCCTGTTCCAAAGGTTCAGGGGGGTCCAAAGGGACAGGGAAGTCTGTGGGCAAACGGATATCTTCTTGCGAAAGAAGGGTCTTCGCCCGCACTATCTCACTGGCTTTGGTCTTCACCATTTGGTCGATAGATTTCCTCACCCAGTTCCCCTTATCACCGTCAGCATCATCTTGGAATACACGCATAAAGTCCAATGCACTCGAGAGTCCTTTACCCCACCTATCTAATTCAGCACTCTTCTGTTCAATGATAAGAATCTGGGACTTCGCGAGTCTACTTCTCTCTTCCATCTCTTCTTTATAGCGAACTAATTCTTTTTGTATGGAAGTGTTTTTCTCATTCACGGTAAGACTCAGCGCGGCAATCTGGAGCGCAAACTTCTCCAAACCATCTTCCACGGTTACGAGTCGTCTGTCCACCGATCCGCTTTTAGATGATTTAGGTGATCTAGGTGATTCGGTTCTATCGGTGGATTTCTTCGTCCCCCCGCGTCGTGTCCGTCTTATATTCTTGACACGACGGTTTCGCGTTCTCAGTTGTTTTGATTTAGTCATATATAATAGATGTTATTTTTTTTTGAGTATCCAGAAGACACCCTGTAAAAAGCTGTCTGCCAAATCGTCTTTTTTCTTTGACGATAAAAATAACTCTCTAAACTGTGACTCCTCCTCCTCCACCATAACTTTGCAGTATTCTATTGCAAGAAACTTATTTGTTTTATAAATGTTCTTTTTCTCCTTTGGAAAGGGGGACTCTATTTGTGGTCCCGTGTAAGCTTTTAGTTTGTTCCGTGCATTAATCATCTCGATATTACCTATAGCGGATGTATCAGATGTATATCCATTGATCAGAAAATATGAATAAAGCAACATCTGAACCGTTTTCATGGTTGGGTTTTTTAACGCTGGCTGATTCTCTATGATCACATCGTGAACATCCAGAAAGTTATAAGCACTTAACTTAGATACGATATTCTCGCCTATATGTAGTATTGGGTTAGGTTTCTTGGGAACCTTCTTCAGTTTCATATCGGCATACGCCTTATTTTTGATATGTGTATTACAAAGTTTCTTTCCCGAACTAGTTATTACGTGTGTAGCACTCTTATCACATTCATTACCACCTTTAATAATATGGTCACAAGTATCGTCACACGATATATTTATAATTCCCCAATCATATATCTTATATTCGGAACCAGTATATTCCAGACAACAAAAAGATAGATTCTTTATACCAACATCGAACGATATAACTTTCATTTATAATACATAATTACTATATTCTTAAATCTTAAAAAATATTATGATATTCGTTATTAGTTGACCCACCCAACAACTCAGATGTATGTGTTGATACTGGTGCCGATAACTCTGAAGAATACTGTGGACTTAACGTTTTAGGCTTAGGAGGACTCATTTGTGGAACTATTTTGTGTCCTTCATTCTCATCAGTTGTTTCACTAATTACCGCCTGAGGTGAGCTCTGGTAAGAGGAAACAACGTATATCTGGGTTACCAGATTTCCCAAGAGAACATATATTATAGGAAACATTAATACTATCCACGCCAAGAACTCCTTATTATACGTGCACAAACCATACAGAACTAACCCCACCAAGAACATAAACCGGAACTCACCCACCGAATAGTAATTGTATAAATTATCCATTTTAGTAGTATTGTACCGCTTGAGATTCAAACGAGTGTAATATACTTTAAACATACAAGCAAAAAACATCACGATATATATCATAAACGGTGAACACGTTTTAAGATTTAAGAGTTCATTCGCTTCACCAGTTAAAACGTCCATTATACATACACTTATATATTATTTTCGTTTCTTCGAGCATCCCTTGCAGATACAATCCCCAGCGATATGATTATTGCGTTGATTCAGCTCATCTTTCATAGAAACGCAATCTAAACACCACGTAGCCCGCTGCTCGACCCCACGAATAATGTACGAACAATCCACACCAATACACTTACCAGCAATACCACAGTGGAGGAAACGATCACACCCGACACACGAACCAACAATCTGACCGTCATTTAAAGCAAACGACTGATCACAAACGCCACACCGAATACATTCTTTACCTATCATTTCACTTATATCATTAACCGACCTTAAGGACTCTGGGTGTACACGGTGTCTTACCGGAGTTCGCTTTGCCACGCTCTCTAGGCGTCTGCTACGACGCCCACCCGAACAGCACGACATCTATATTTTTATAACCTGAGTATCTATCGACACCATCAAATTTATGATATCATTCACTTCGGAAGTAAGGGTTTCTTAAGATCATCTGTTAATGTCATGGTTATCTTATGTTTTTTATGGTCGGCGTGGTTATACATATGAGCAGTGGTCCTCCAATCGGGAAATATCCGCGTTAAGTATTCCGCTGATTTATTTGGAATCCGAATGGATATATTGCCAAACTTGCCCCTCTTTAGAGGGTATAACTCCGACGGTAAATATCTGCGGTGTGCTTTGTGTCCCTGCAAATAATAACCATCTTTGTCAACTATGAATATATCTATCCATAGATGGTCGTCTTTACGATGACCATACTTTACTTTAAAATACTTTCCCGATGCTTTATAAAGTCTTAAACCGATATCATTAAAGGATGTCTTTAAATCCCCCAAACTCGAAGCATCTTTCAGATTAATCGCTATATCAATATCATCATCCCATTGAACCATGCCCTTACTTCGTATCGCCCCCAAGAGTGTCCCACCCGTGGCCCAATAATCTATGTTATGTTTATCGAGCATGGTGACCGTTTTTTTTAAGAGAGGATATATCTTGTTGACTGTGTCCTGAGAAACCTTATTCCTAAGAATTGTTTTATCAGTTATTTTTGTAAGTGTCGATTTATTCTTTCTGGGCGATTTATTCTTTCTAGGCGACTTCTTCTTTCTAGGTGATTTCTTTCTGGTCGATTTCTTCTTTCTGCTCTGTGAAAGTTCTGATAATATAAAATCCATGTATTAAAATACCTTACATTTTTATCTATTGCTCTTTATAATGAAAACAGAGGGGTCGAGAGCAGAAGTTATGCACGGGACAGCTGCAAAGACAAGTGGCGGATTAACAAAGAAAGACTTAAAGTATAATAAGAATGGTCGCATCGTCTCCAAAAAGATGAGTCAAATCGCAAAGAAAGATAACCGCCTGGTTAAAGCCGGATACAAGACACAAAAAGGCAAGTTCGGTTCGTTATATGTTTCTCCAACCAAAAATAAACAAAAGAAAAACTCTAAGAAAAACTCTAAGAAAAATCATCCCTCAAATTAACGAAAGAAATCTGAGTTCGTGGGGAACGGATCTTTTTCGACATCTAAATACCGTATCATATCAAAATATGGCTTATCCGTATATCCTGTATACTGTCGATATATGTCATTTTGTATCATATCTTTCATATTCTGACCATAATCTTTTAAACATAAAAGAGTATAACCTTCATAACCTTCAATAGAACGCAAGCATAATATCAATAATGGTAACAATAATAAAATACTTTGCCATTTCATATAAATGTAATATATTATAATTGACGAAACACAAATAGAATGGTATCAATTTAATGTGTGACGTTTAAACGCCACTGACCGCACAGCGAATCGCTACTGAATTGCATTAAATGAATTTGATAAGAGAATGATAAAGGGAATAAACATAAGGGAATAAACATAATATTATATACGGTTAAACAATGACATCACTGACATCACTGTCAAATCACGGTTACAAAATTAAGAAAAGGGATACTGACCCTAAACTTATCAAAGAATGTAAAGATGAACTGACCGTTAAGCCTTTCACATCCAACGACTTCGGTGCGAAGACAGAAACTAAGTTCTCATTATTTTTAGAAAGTCCCGGGAGCCTTTATATCCCGAGATTTTACGGTCAAGAAAAGTTTGGCCAACCCGACAAAACGAAACTTGATGAAGGCACCGATATCGATATATCTTTTAGTGGTTCTCTGAGAGAAGAACAAATGCCCATCGTGGATCTATATATGAAGGCGGCAGAAGAGAAAGGCGGGGGATTAATATCTTTGAAATGTGGTGGTGGCAAGACGGTACTCGCCCTGTGGATTGCATCTCTATTGAAGAAAAAAACTATAGTAGTTGTTCATAAAGATTTCTTGATGACACAGTGGCGGGACAGGATTCTACAGTTTTTACCCGATGCAAAAATCGGTAAGATTCAACAGAATACTATTGATATTGAGGATAAGGACATCGTGTTGGCGATGGTTCAGAGTTTATCAATGAAAGAATATCCCGAAGAGACATTTCAATCATTCGGTTTGGCGATATTCGATGAGTGTCATCACTTGGGCGCCGAGACGTTTTCAAAGGCGTTGCCAAAGGTCGCATCAAAGTATATGCTGGGACTTTCAGCAACGCCCAATAGAAAAGACGGTCTTAGAAGAGTTTTTGAGTGGTATATCGGAAATATGGTCTATATCTCTAAGGATATAGACCTTGAAGATACCATAGACGTTAACGTAATGGAATATTACGACGATACAGAGTCATACTGCAGACAGGAACTCACCTATATGAAAAAACCGTGTTGCCCAAAGATAATAAATAATGTGTGTTCCCACCAAGCGAGGACGTTGCAGATATGCAATCATATTAGAGAGCTATACACATTAAAGCGTCGAATACTAATTCTGAGTGATCGACGGGGTCATCTAGACGACATCTTCAAGTGGTGTAATGAGAATGTGTGCCCGAGTGGTCTCTATGTCG
>Ga0114994_10003241_pt1 | contig 11869 bp, 7 predicted proteins | sample ArcticOcean_MG_C_9_FD_87043 | JGI IMG/M metagenome (GOLD analysis project Ga0114994, IMG submission 87043) | Marine microbial communities from western Arctic Ocean - ArcticOcean_MG_CB2_152 | ecosystem: Environmental > Aquatic > Marine > Oceanic | place: Arctic Ocean: Canada Basin | collected... | reverse complement strand
CTTGAAGCCATCTATCATTGCTGGAGCCAGGTGCCTAGGGGCCATCGCGCCGGCCTTCCGACACTCGACCACGCCGCGCGTCGAATTTAGTTCGCGCGCGCTGCGCCCGGGCGCGCGCCGCCCGCACGCCTTGCCGGGGCGCCGACGGCGCCGAGACTCGGGAGCGCGGGGCACTCCCCCCTGTCGTGACGTTCCTCCGCGGCTCCAACCCCCTGGCCTTGTGTCGAGGAGCTGCACCCCGCGCTCGAAAGAGTAACTTGGGGACGCAAACTACTGAATATTGAGTCGAGCCCAGTGACCTCCAAGTGATCTGCGCAATGATGCCAAGCTTCTTAGGCGCCTAGCGAGCGCGAGGCGGCGCGGACTGCGCGCGGCGCGGGCGCGTCCGCATGACGTCCGCGTCGCCCTGGAACGGCCATGCCCCAGGCGAGTCGCGCCAAGACGGTCGCTGTGCCAGCAAGCTTTTCCTTCGGTATGGACCCGACCAGGAGTACGACTGCGAGTAGCCCTTTCTCGAGATCGAAGAGCTCGCCTCGGCACACGCCCCCCCCTACGCACCGCGAGCGGCTCATCCAGTCCGGGATCCTGCGGAGCCCAGATCCGCGAGCGTTCGCCGACCGCGAGTTTCGCTACACGGACTCCCTCGGCATCGCGCCGACGCCGCTGATCACCGCGAACGCCCATGCGGCGCGTAGAAATGAAGGTGCCATCGCGCTGCAGTGGTGTGAATTTTTTATGCTCGCCTCGTCGTGATGCAGCGGAATCGATATTAGTTCAACGCTCGGGTTTGGGTCTGAGGACAGGAATACGCGTCTATTAGGTCGCCCACGGAACCGGGCCTCCTCTAAAGTTGCGGGTGGCCATGGCCAGGCAGTCGATGCTTCGCGTAAACAAAAAAAGCCCCGGCGCGCTCTTGCGGCGGCGCGCCCTGAATACTCCGCCGTGCTTCAACGGCCTTGGCGATCCAGGCGTCGGCAGGCGGGACGACGGGTCTTGACCGGGGTGCATCGCCTGGAGCCGCCAGCGCTGGTGCTTCGCGTCGAGCTTGTGGACGTCCAAATCAAGGACACCCTCCACCTGCGCCGATGCCTGCCCCTACGCCGCGGCCGACGCCACGACCGAGGCCAGCGACGACGCCCGGGTCTCCATCCACGCCCACAGAGCCGACACCGCTCACGTGCGAGGAGACGCTCGCGGCCGCGCCCGCGCCCGCCCCGCCCCCCCAGGCGGCCTGGCAGCTCGCCGCCCCCCCCCCCCCCCGGGCCCCGCCCACTAGTCCTAGACCGCAACAAAAACCTCGGCCGGGAAATTGATTAAGGTCCACGTGTTACGCCCGGCGACAAGATCTCTAGCGCCCGGCCGGCAGCGGCCCGACCCACTGCCAGACCATCAACCTCGCGTCCCCGCCGCCCGAACAGAAGTAGCCGTCGCCAGCGCACAGCGCCGCGAGCCGCTCCGGGTGGCCCACGCTGAACCGATTTGATAACGTCGCGCGCAGCTTAAAGCCGAGGTCCGGCTGCCGCAACTCGACCGTGCCGTCCACCAGACCCACCAACACGATCTGTTTTTGCGCGGGGTCCTGCGTCACGCAGAGACTCAACACGGGCCCGCCGCACTGCTGGTCGTGGTCGCAGCCGCCCGAGGAGTTCCAGACGCGGCAGTGCCGGTCCATCGAGCCCGTCAAAAAGTACTGCGAGTCGCCCATGGCCAAAGTGCAGACACTGGTCACGACGTCCGAATGGCCCGAGTTGTTTTTGGTCAACAAGCCCTGGCAGACCTTGGGTTCGCTGTCCACGGACCACAGCCGCACGCTTCGGTCCATGCTACCACTTAAAAGAAACGTCCCGCCCGACGTGAAGAGCGACAAGCACGTCACGCCTAAGACATGACCCTCCAACTTCTGCTTCAAATGAAATTTGTTTTGAGCGGCATCAAAGCCCCAGCAGTGGATCGCGCCGTCATGACTACCAGTATAGACCTCGGGGTTCGCGTCGATCTTCATCTGGACACTGTACGTCCGTTGGAGATGCGCGAAGGGCATCGATTCGGACATGTGGAAGTCGTAGGGCGTCGCCGGGTTCGCCAAGTTCCAGGCGCGCACTAAGCCGACCTGCACGCCCGGTAAGGTAGGTGTCGGCCCCTCGTAGCCACAAACTAAGAACCCGGACGCCACTTCTAACGCATGAATTTCCCCCTCCATGGCCACGTCCTGCTCCAATGACCACGTCTGAGCGTTCCACATCCGCCAGTGGCCGTCCTTCGTGCCCGTGAACACTCGCACACCCCCGCTCTCGTCCTTTTGCGAGCACACGGCCGTCACCGCGTTGGTCTGCGAGCGGCCTGTGCGAGCGCCCCCACTTGTTTTGGCCACGGGCACGTCCGCGACCCGCTGTAAGCTATGCGCGAACTGGCAGTTGCCGCTCTGGCACTTCTGCGAGCCCCCGAGTATAAAAAACTTGCATAATCGCGCGTCGGGCTGCTCGTGGCCCCCCGGGTTCTGCTGGCTCTGCTGCTGGTTACGGTTCCGGGACCCGCTCCCCCCGAAGTTGTTGTTGTTGTTGTTCCTACTCCCGCCGAAGCGGTTGCTGTTGCCGCCGCCGCCGCCGCCGCCGCGCCGCCGCGACATCGTCCCTCCGGGCGCCGGGTGCGTGTTTGCGCGCCGCGTCTTGTGGCAGCTCTGTTCACACTCGGGACGTGCCGGGTGTGCCGCTCGTAGGCAACGCTAGCGAAGTTGGCTTATTTGCGAATACCTGGCAAGTGCCCAGTCGTACTAGGCAGCTTGTACGGTCGCACCGGCACGATTGCCAAATCGAAACCCGTATTTATTTTTAGCATGAAACCCGCACCCAAACGCTCGAACCGAATCGTAAGCCCGTCGCTGCCCGAGCATACACCGGTCAGAAGGCTGCCACACGATTGCACCAGCACGCACAAGTTTTGCCTCGACGCCACCGACCGTGCCGCTGCCCGCGTCCCCCCAGCGGACCTCTCGACGAACGCTGCCCGGAAGCTGCCCCAGCAAGCACCATGGCCGCCCTGCTCGACCCAAAGGACGCCCTCGCGCGCATGACCGCGGCCATGAACAACGCGCCGCCGCCGGCCCGGGCGGCCAAGGACCTGAAGCTCAAGCCGCCGACGCGGGCCTGGCTCGACGCCATGTACGGCTCCGCGCCGCAGGAAGAAGCCGGGGACCCGGTGTGGCTCGCCGACCACGTGCAGAAGAACGAGGATTTGAGAAAGGCGGTCCAGGCGGCGCCGGAGCTGACCCTGCAGGAGGGCGAGCGGCAATTCGAAATCGAGCCCCCTACGTCACCTTTACTCGAGGACGACCGCGCGACGGTGCTCGTGGCCGTCAAAGCGGACGGCCTCGCGCTGGCGCGGGCGCCCGTCGCCTACCGCGCGGACGAGGAGATTGTAAGAGCAGCCGTGACGCACACGCCGCGGGCCCTCAAGTACGCCTCGTCGGAGCTAAGAGCGATCAAGGAGTTGGTTTTGGACTGTGTGAAGCGGGACGGCATGGCCCTGCACTGCGCGGCGCCCGAGCTCTACAGCGCACCGGACATGGTCGAGGCGGCCATGGCTCAGTTCGCGGCCGGCGCCCTCAAGGCCGAGGCCCTCGAGGAGGAGGAGCTGCGCCAGTGCCCGGTGGCGCCCTTCTATCCCGAGGGCCGGGACCACACGACGTTCAAGTGGCGGACCCACAGCCTGCCCTCGGACCCCGCGTTCGAGCTGCCGCCGGAGGTGGCCGGCTGCATGGCGGGGGTGAAGGACTGGGCTAAGTAGAATCTGATACTTACAGCCGCTCACACGATGAAGCGGGGTCGGATGAGGGCGTACGACACGCAGGATCTCAATGTCCGACAGGAGAGCCGTGCCAAAAACTCGCCTCGGGTGTGCAGGCTTTTTAGACTAGTGCAAATCTAGATCTACAACACACATATAGACCTCCACAGGGCTATCGAGTACAAGGAGTAGTATGACGACCAAGACGACTATTATGCTTCGAGGCAGGGACGCGCCCGACTCAGGGCGAGCGCTCCTTCGACGACGACGCGGCCGCCGGCGCCAGCGGCTTCTTCCACGGCGGCAGCCACTCCTAAGGCGTAATTTCTAATCAAAACCCGTCATCAGAGCGCAAAAACTCGGCGGTCGCAGGATCTTAGTCCGAGACCGTGAGACGACGAGACGGAGACGCCAGACCCCTCCTCACACTTGCGACGGCTTCCGCACGCGTCGGCGAGACGACGCGGACGCGCGGTCCGGGCGCGGCGAGACTTCGTGACGCCATCGCCGCGGGGCGCTACACATGCCGAGTACTAGTTACCTCATGCCACGACGCAGCACCCGCCCCCGCCCCCCGCGCGCTTCTCGTCCATGTGGTCGTACTTGGGCATTTTTCCGCCGAGCACGGCCTTGGCCATCCACGTGTAGTAGTTCAGCCGGTTGCCCAGGCGCTCCACCTCCTTCTTCTCGGACAAGTAGTCGTCAGTGATGTCCACGCCGGGGATACGGTCCAATGACTTGTTGTACCGCTCGACGACGTCGTCCTCCTCCGTACACATCATAAACGTGCAGTACACGCTCGGCGCCTTCGCCTTGACCATCTGCCGCAGCTCCTGGAACGTGCAGTCCGAGGGCTCGCCGTCCGTCATGATCAATAAGAGCAAGTCTGTCTCGGCGCCGTGGCCCTTGGGGTGCCACGACCCGTTTAAGAGCGGCCGCAGGCGCTCCGCGAGGGGCGTGCGGCCCTTGGGCGGCCGCCCCTGGAACAGGGTCTCCACTTGTTGCGAACTGCGGATCTCGTGCCAGGTCGGGTCGTTTAAGAACTGGATATGAAACCCATCCGAGTGGTCCACCACTAATAACATGTGCGCTAATTTTTGCAGCGTGTCCTTGAGCTCCGTCCACCGCGTCGAGCGCGTGACGTAGTTGGCGACGGCGCCCATGCTCCCCGAGTCGTCGGCGATGACGACGATGTCCGCGCCGGCCACGCTCAGGAGATCTCTAACGATCATCTCCGGCACGTCCAGCTCGTTCTGCATCTTCTCGACCTTGCCCCCCAGGTCTAGATTGACGTCGCTCGGCTGGCTCACGACGCCGACGACGGCCTGCTGCTGCTGCACGTGCTGCACGGCGCCGACGAATCCGACCTGCTGCGGCTGCACGACGCCGACGACGCCGCCCTGCTGCGGCTGGCTTATCACTTGCGCGACGGGGTACTGCTCCATTTGGAGTGCGGGTAATTTAGAGACGCGTGCGAGATGGCAATGATCGTTGTGCGACTGCGTCGATGGCGTAAGCAATCGGCAGCAATAGAAACACGGCAGGGAGCTTTTGATGGATTCCTGCTTTTTGCGAACAATTGCAGAAGCGCGAGCTAAAGATTGATGTCCAAGCGTCTCAGTGAGCTATCTGCACTGGTTGCTTGTGCTTGCTCCCGGCTGCCAGACGTCGGAGACGCTGGTTCGCAACATGGTTCGATTTTCGGTCGGGTTTCGGGTTCGGGTGCATTGCTGTCCCCGCTGCGAACTAAGGCAGTACTGCTGACTCTTTGGAAGCCTCCTGCACCGTTTTCGAATTCATGAACAAAACGGGTTTAACTGACGGGTTTTATCTCTCCTCGCAGCCCTAAATCTCCACATTTGTCCTCGCCATTGGTGTGCACGCGCCACTCTCTCGGTGCTGTGCAGCGCTGAGCATCAGCTGCAGGGCTGCACCCTAAGAGCAGCACAAAACGATGCCCCTCCTCTTCACGGACGCCTGCTGGCCCGTCTTTTTGGAGGGCCTCCGGCAGCTGTTCGTCGAGCTGGACCCGGTCGGTTGTCTAAAGAAACTTGACTACTACGCGCCGTGCGCGCTCGACGCCGTGAGTAAGGCCGCGAGCCTGGGCATCGTGGCCGGCGCGGCCCTGCTGAAGGTCCCGCAGATCCTGAACGTCCTCGCCGCGAAGAGCGCTGAGGGCCTCTCCGTGTTATCATTGGAGCTCGACGTCCTGGTGTTTATCGCGTCGATCGCGTACTCCGTGAAACTGGGCTATGCGTTCCACAGTTTTGGCGAGCAGGTGCTCGTATTGATACAAAACGTCGTGCTCTGCCTTTTGGCCTACGGCCTGGCGACGCCGCGCGACGGGCGGCGCGGTCTCAGGAGCGCGGCGCTCGGCGCCGGGGCGGTGGCGCTCTGCGCGGCGACGCCCCTGGCGTACGCGTGGGTCCTATCTGGGGTCTCGCTCGTCGCGAACATCGGGAGCCTGGTGCCCCAGATCCTGGCCAACCGACGACGGCGAAGCACCGGGGCGCTCTCCCGGGCCACGTGCAACATGCGATTGCTCGGCAACGCCGCGCGGCTGTTCACGACGGCGGTCGAGACGGGCGACGCCGTGCTTTTAGCGGGCTATGGGGCGTCGTTTTTGCTGAACGGGTCGCTGGCCTGGCAGATCCGGGCGTACGCGCCGCGGAAGGAGGACTAGGTGGTAATTTTATTTAAGCACAGGTACAGCTAGTCCTCGTCGGCGCCGACCTCCGCCCGCGTGACCTTCCGACAGAGGGGGCAGGACACGGCCAGCGACCGCCGCGTCGCCGACGAGAGGCGCACGTGGTCAGCAAGGTCGCGGAGGCATTCAGTATGGAAAGCGTGGCCACGTTGTAGTTGGTGCGCGTCCTCGACAGTTATCGTGCTCATGCAGATCGCGCATGGCGACGTCGGTGCCACGCGCGGCGGCGGCGGCAACGGCGCAGGAGGCGACATGCGCGTTTGCGGTAAACTTGGCTTTGGACGCTTCGGCGGACGCAGGTCGGCGGCCTCCTCGTCGCGCTCTTTGTAGGTTGCGAGGCCGTCGTCCAAATCCAACTCCGCGCGCGGTACGATATGAGGCGTCCCGTCCTCGAAGATTACGCGCACTGTGTTTTGGTGCACACGGACCACCGTCGCCGAGTAGCGCAGACCATCGACCCAGGGCGCCACGACCTTGGCACCGCGCCCGAATATGTCCTCGCCGTCCGGGTACATTGTTGGCAAGCTGCTCGGGTCGAACGCGGGCCGCGACTTCGCCGGCTTCGGGTTTTTACTCGGCGCGCCCTCGGCCATGTTGTGAGTCACCCACCAGCCTCCGCCCGGCGGCGGCGCGCCCGACGCGAGATACAACAACGCCACAGCCCGCTATAGTCGCCGCCCTCCGAGCGGCCGCACACACACCGCTGAGACGGCGCTGCCGCGGCTAAAGCTTTAGCTGCAACCCGGGCACTGTCGAAGCGAGAGGACAGGAAGACGCCACCAACGGTGAAACGTGCACAGACGCCGCCGATCGTAATGCGGTCCTCCTTCCGGGCCCGCACGACGAGACCGTCGGCCAGGGCGCCTCGGACTCAGCGGGCGTCTCGGGCTCGGCGGGCGCCTCGGGTTCGGATGTTGCCTCGGCGGGCGCGCACGGCACCGGTCTTGGGCTTGATGGGCGCCATGATGGAGAAGTTTTCAAATAAAAGTGCCGCTCGTCGTAAGGCGTCGCCTCGAAGCTCGTCCCGGCCGCGGGCAGGCGCCGAGCGTCGACCAGGGACTGCGGCTCATTTCTGACCGGCGGCAAAGTTTGCTGTTCCGCCGCCGCATTGACGCGTTCCTCCGCGCCGTCCATCATATATAATTAGTTTCGCTTTGGCACTGTTCAAAGCTGTGTGAGTGCCAAACGTAGCGGCTGGACGCAAGCAGCAGCACGCGTTCCTCAATCAGTATTAGCAACGACCTCTTGTTGAGGATACCACTGTCGGGATCTCCGAAGCACCGCTCTTGATTGACCCGCGTAGCAGAGCAGCCATCGATGCATCTCCAAAGCGAGCCCCGCACGGCCGCGCAGGCCTCCGAGGACTCCTCTCGACCACCTCCCGATCGGCATCATACGTGTCTCAAGTTTATACGTTACAATTAACAGAACACATCCTAGGCCTCCTCGTCGGCGTCCGCGCCGACCTCCGCCCGCGTCACCTTGCGACAGAGGGGGCAGGACACGGCCAGCGATCGCCGCGTCGCCGACGAGAGGCGCACGTGGTCCGCGAGGTCGCGGAGGCAGTTAGTATGGAAGGCGTGGCCACACTCAAGCACGTGCGCTCCGTCTTCTATAGTAGACATGCAGATGGCGCACGGCCCTGTTGGCCGCGGCGACGGCGGCGGCGGAGGAGGTGGTGGCCGCGGCTTGGCGGGTACGGCTTCGCCCTCGTTCCGCCGCGAGGAGCGGTCGTCCTCCAGGAGCTCGGACCGCTCCACCGTGTGAATGGTGCCGTCCTCGAAGGCGACGCGCGCGGTGCGCTTACCCGCAAATTGCACAGTCGCGGCGTACCACTGGCCGTCGATCCACGGCGCGACACATCTTGCGCCCTTCCTCACGAAGCCCTCGTCGTCGTCAGAGTCCGCCTCTCCGTCGTCCCAGCCAATGGCGTAGCCGCGGGCCCCTGCCTTGGGCGCGGTCGGCCTGGGGTTGTCCTCGTCGTCCTTGTCGCTGGCTTCGCCAAGCGCGCGCTCGAAGTAGCGTACGAGCTGCACGAGCGACCGGATGCGGGGGTCCTCCGGGAAGTGCGCCAGTGCGCTCACACTGCAGTTTCCGGCGCGCCACGGCGGCGGCGTCCCGCTGAAGCCGCATCGCGTCAGTGCGGGCCTTAGCACCTCAAGGTTCGCGTAGCGGTTCCGGTCGCGCTCGCCCCGGATCTCCTTCAGTAAACGGCGCGCCGTGGCCTCCCAGTCGTCGTCCTGGTCCCAGGCTCGTGGTGCCGGCGCAACTGGCGCGGCGGCGGCGGCGCCGTGCGTGATCCACTGGCCGCCGCCCGGCGGTGGCGCTCCGGACGCGAGGTAGAGAAGAGCAATAGCGCGTTCATCGTCTTTAGCGATGCACGCCTGCTTCGTGGTACCTGGGCCACCATTCTTTGGCTTGTCTAAACAGTGGGCGCAAACCTCGCAATCGGCCGTGGTCGTGTGGAAGGTGTACTTGCCGCCGCGAGCCATCATCGCCAACTGAGCCTGCAATTCCGCAGTCTCGCGCCTCGCGGCCGCGCGGCGAGCGGTCGCCTCGCTAATCTGGAAGACCTCTTCACCCTCTCCAAACAGAGCCACACAGCGCACCAACACGCCGCCGCCGCGCTTCTTCCGCGCGCCGACGGCACGCAGTAGTAGCGGCGCCTGAGCGGCGGCGTCGTCCTTGTCCTCGTCACCACGCGCCTGCAGGAGCACACGCCCGATGAGTGGGGTCGCCAGCGGACCGCCATGGACCGAAAGCTTGGACGCTACACCATGCGTGTCGCATAAAGGGCAAAGCCATCCCTCAGGTACCTCCTCGTCCAAACTGAGCCCAACGCACTGGCGGTGCACGAACCCGTGGCAGCTACCGGTGGCGCCGCCAGCGCACTTGACGTAGTCGCCGCCCTCGCTCCTACCGCAAACACACCTCTGGGCCGACACTGCTACTTTCAAAGCGTTCTCCGCGTGCCTCGCGCTGTCGAAGCGAGACTGAAGAAATACTCCACCAACGGCAAGACGCGCGCATATTCCGGCGAGCCGGCGCACTCGGGTGATGAGGCCGTCCGCCACCGGAGTGACGTCCTTTTTTCCGCCCGCGACCACCGCGTGCCAGTCGCGTCGGTCCGGGGGATGACCTCCGCGTGTTGATCGCTTATCGTGCTGCGCCATCGCGCGCCGCTCTTGCAAGAGGAGGGCCTCCTTATCGTGCTGGGCCATAAAGCGCGCTTCACGACGCTCGCGCTTCTCCTCGTCCGAGATGCCTCCAACGTTCGATGTGCTCGGTGAAAGCCCGTGCCAACGCGCGACCTCGGCCATGCTCCGGAGCTTCTTGCCACCGTTGGGCGGGTGGAAGTACCGATCACCCACCTTTCTCCCGGAAGCCGTTCCCCCGGACGGACGCGCAATGTACGTAAACGACCAAGCCCCAGCGAGCTGCTTCAGGTCTTGAGCCCCGCAGACACGCAGATATTCGGCAAGTGCGCGCGTATCAGCGCTGCTAGTTCGCTGCTCCACGCCACCCACATAGCGAGGCACGCGCGGCACCGGCGGCGTCGCGCGTAATCCTCCGACCGGCGGCGCCGCTGCCGCACCGCGGGCGTACTCGTCGGGCAATAACGCTGGCGGCCCCGGCAGCCGCGGCTGCGGCGACTCGGTCACGCGGCGCGGCGACTCGGTCACGCGGCGTGCTCGCTTCGCCGCCGGCGCTTGGGCCTCGGCCCTGAGGCGCTCGCGCGTCGGCACGCAGGTCCGCACGTCCGATCCCGCCACGAAGCTCTCCGTGCGATCGGTCCAGCGCACCTGCCACGCCCCCTGCTTCCGCAGTGGCGTATCGTCCTTGTCCAGAAGCCGGATATCGGTCCGCCAAATCGTCCATATCGGCCCTGCCGACGAGGGCGAGCGGCCGCCCGGGGAGCCGGGCGACGCTGGCGATCGCCATTCGCCGTAGAGCTTGACGGCGTTGTCAAACACGGCGCCTTCCGGTGCATTATGCGCCGCCTTCGGGCGCTGCTGGGTCCGTGGGAGCTTGACGCGCGTCGCCCGCCGCGGAGCATCGGCGCGCTGTCGCAGCGCGGGGGGCTTCGGCTTCGGCTTCGGCGTCCGCGCCGCCGGCGCTTCCCACTTCGCAGCTTTAGCAACGAGCGCCGCTGGCGGGGCGCCCGGCGCGGGACTGAGCGAGGGCTGGTGCCGCTTTAACTCCTGACCGTCGTCGCAAAGGACAGTCAGACGATAGCCCGTCCCCGTAGATCCAACCTGAACGACAACGCCGTCCGCTCCGGAGCCGCCGATGGTTCCATGAGCGTTTGCCGGTATCGCGTGAGCGTCGCGGACCCACGCGCCAACCTGGAAAGACGCCACGTCGTCCTCCTCTTCTGAGGACTCGGCGTCGGCCGGCGCGGCGCGCTTCCGCGACGGGGTTGGCTTTGGCGTAGGCTTCGACGTCCGCGCCGCCGGCGCTTGCCACTTCGAAGCCTTAGCTAGGAGAGCCGGGGGCGGGGCACCCAGCGCGGGAATGAGGGAAGGCGGGCGCCACCTTAAGTCCTGACCGTCATCGCAAAGGACTGTCCGCCAGCCGCCAACAGTGACTTTAACAACGATGCCGTCGGCCCCGTAGCCCCCAAGGGTTGAGTTAAGTCTTGCCGGCATTGAGTGGGCGTCGCGGACCCACGCGCCCAACGGAAAAGACACCTCGTCGTCCTCCTCCTTCGAGGACTCGGCGTCAGCCGGCGCGGCGCGCTTTCGCAGCGGAAGCGGCGGGGCCGTTTGCATTCCTGGTTTGCGCCGCGCCGCGGCTTTGGCGACGAGGGCCACCGGCGGGGCACCATCGGCGACGCGGAACGAAAACGGCCGCCGCTTGATTTCGCCGTCGACGCAGAGAATGGTTCTCCAGCCACTTTGGCAGACATCGACGAGAACACCTTTCACCCCGGTTTTGGTGTCGCGCACCCAAGTTCCCCGCTGTGCGCTAATTGCCGCGGCCTCGCCGGAGAGTGCTGCAGGCGGGGCGCCTGGTGCGGACCGGAGCAGACTCAGACCCCATTTCAATGGCTTTTGGCCCACAACGCAGCGGACGCACAGGCTAAAATCATCGTTGACGCCGACGACGACGCCCTTTGCTCCCGTCGTGGCGTGGCGAACCCAAGACCCTACCGGCCACGACGCCAAGCCATCGACTGGCTCGTTGTCGCTCGCCTCGCCATCAACGGGCTCGTCCGACTCGCTCGACGCTCGGGCGCGTTTTTGCCGCGGCGGCGCCTCGTCGTCCTCGGACTCCACGCGGATCGCCGGCGCCGGTTCACCATCGTCCGCGGCCGGCGCCGGCGCCTCAATATCGTCATCCTGAAGCGTCGTGGCCACGCCGCCGCCGCCGTCGACG
>Ga0114994_10003239_pt1 | contig 11873 bp, 16 predicted proteins | sample ArcticOcean_MG_C_9_FD_87043 | JGI IMG/M metagenome (GOLD analysis project Ga0114994, IMG submission 87043) | Marine microbial communities from western Arctic Ocean - ArcticOcean_MG_CB2_152 | ecosystem: Environmental > Aquatic > Marine > Oceanic | place: Arctic Ocean: Canada Basin | collected... | reverse complement strand
TCAAATCTGAGTCCCGATCTGGGTGAGTCATGGCACCTTGTACCGCGGGCCAATCACGCTTCTTGAGCCACTTGTGGTGCTGGTTGGAAGGCATAAAGATATGCTCGTGAAAAGATCTCAAACGAGAAGGGGGAGAGTGAGTTTTGCTGGGCAAGGCAGGAGAATTGGGTTAGAATAATGCTGGGGTGGTGGAATTTGGGACAATATACCTAGGGAAGTGAAAAGCGAGCGAAATTTGAGATTGACATAAAATATTTGGCGCGGCAAGTGAACAAAACACGATGCAAGAGCTCGGCGCCATTGCGTCAGCAATTGCTCAGGTCTACCCTGATACCTCATCCCACCTAACGAACTATCTTGAACTTGGACTCTCCCCCAATGAAATAGACTGTATTGTCACCGATTTCTTCTCCCTGGTTGACAATGACGACCCTCTCGTCCGTAAGTCCCTCAAGGAGGATAAGAGCCCCATCGATGACTTTGGGAAGTACCTATTCGAGGAGAAGCTTAAGCAGAAGGCTCCTAAGGCTCGCTCTGTCACTCCCATGAGTGAAAAGCAGACTCCCAAAGTCAAAAGCCCCTCAAAAGCCTCTGCGGCTGCTTCTGCCTCTGCGGCTGCCTCTGCCTCTGCCATGGAGGACGACGACGAGGACGTTGACGACGAGGACGAGGAGGACGACGAGGACGAGGAGTTCGTAATAGCAGCAATAATGAAGGAGCGCAAGAAGAAGGCAAAGGTCTTCGGCGCGCCCAGCTCCGTTGAGTACCTGGTCCACTGGGAGGGTTTTCCCCACGAGCAGGACACCTGGGAGCCCATCGAGAACGTTCAGGCCACTGACGTTTTCGCAGAGTACGTTGAGAAGAACAAGGCCAAGGCGAAGACCAAGGTGAGCGATTGTGCATTCACGTTTAAGCGCGAGCTGGTCGCGGCTTTTTCTTTGGTTCCATTTCCATTTCCATTTCCATTTCCATTTCCATTTCCATTTCCAGTTCTTCCCTTTCTTCATTCTAAATTGACGCAAGATTTCCAAAACCCTAAACCTAAACCAAATCTATTTTCGTTTCTCTCAGCTCTCCGCCACGGCCAAGAGTCGAAAATCGAAGAATGAGGCAGAGCACGAAGAAGACCCTTCCCACAACACCGACGAGTCTGACGACGAGTACTACGCCCGGCAAGCCGCCAAGAAGAAGCGTTCCCAAAACGCCCGCAAGGGCAACACGGCCGGGAACAAGTTCCAGGCCGGCACGAAAGTTCTTCGGGGGTTGGACGGCGGTTACGTCCTCTCGACGTGCCTTAGCGGCAAGGTCAAGACCTACGAGGTTGTGTTCACAGTTATTGGGAAGGACGGGATGCATAGCTCCAAGACGGAGTGGATGGCTGAGCAGGCTCTGGGGGAGATTGCTGTTGGGGTTGAGGATTCGTCTGGGGATGAGGGGGGTGGAGCGATGAGAAACGCACGCGCACCCTCGGCAGCTGATGCTGATGCTGATGTGGACGTGAATGTGAACGTGGACGTGAACGTGGACGCTACTGCCACGGCCGTAAACGACCTTGAATCCGAGGAGGAGTTCAATTCCGATGACGCCGTCTCCTCCTCTTCGGAGGGCGACTCAGAAGATGAGTTTCTCGAGGCCGATGCCGACGAGGCGTTCATCGACGATGAGGAGGACGACGAGGAGGAGTACGATGAGGACGAGGAGGAGCTGCCCAAGCCCAAGCCCAAGGCGAGGTCCAAGGCCGCTGCGAAGTCCAAGCCTAAGCCCAAGGCCAGCGTCAAGCCTAGCGACTCCCCTGCCAAGAAGAACAAGGTTGCCAACGCGCACCTTCTCAACCTTGCCGACAATGATGAGGATAATGATAATGATGGTGATGATGAAGACAATAAAATGGCCGTTGATGATAGCAAAGAGGAAGCTTCCAACAGGTGAGTGAGCGAGCGATCGCCATCCACATCCACATCCACATCCACATCCACATCCACATCCACATCCACATCCTCATCCTCATCCAAAATTTCATTACTAAACTAACATTATTCCACTAATTACTTTTGGCGCCTCGCTTCGATCGGCGCTCAATTCGCAGCACCACGATGGGCAAGAACAAATCCTGCTTCGACAAGATAGCCGACTCCGGAGGAGGATCGGCCAAGCCCAAACCCGCCCCCAAGCCCAAATCCAAACCCAAATCCGCCACCTCTCCTCGCGGCGGAGCGAAGCCGCAGGGACAGAAGACCATCACCGGCAGGTGAGTGAGCGAGCGAAGCGAGCGAGGCTTGTGACAGGCTTGTGACAGGCTTGTGACAGGCTTGTGACAGAAAGTGTGACAGATGAGCTTGTGCAAAGCGACTAACGCACTTTTGCTCCCTACCCACTCTTGCTCTCGTGCTTCGTTGAAAATGCGCCTCGCACCTTCTTCGCTCGGCGCTTCGCTCCTCGGCACAGCGCTCGGCTCGGAGCCAAGGGCCAGTACCTTGGCGGAGCCGGCTTACCGGTCATTGCCGAGCCGCAGGGCATGTTCGACGACATGCTCCCGAAGGTGAACTCGCAGCTTCGGGCGGTCGCCGACGGGCTTGCCGGCAGGCCCATCCGAATCGCCACAATGTGCTCCGGAACCGAGAGCCCCGTGCTGGCGCTCGACATGATCGAGCGGGCGTTCGAGAGTCTCAACGAGGACGCGGAGCACAACTTCAAGGTTGAACACGTCTTCTCCTGCGAAATTGAGCCCTACAAGCAGGCTTACATCGAGCGGAACTTTTCCCCCCCTCTTCTGTTCCGCGACATTCGCGAGCTCGGGAACAAGCAGGTGAGTGAATGTGGTTGTTGTCAACACCATACACAGTTGTGACTAACTCGCTTCGCTTCGCTTCGCTTCGCTTCGCTTCGCTTCGCTTCGCTTCGCTTCGCTTCGCTTCGCTTCGCTTCGCTTCGCTTCGCTTCGCTTCGCTCGCTGCTCGCTTCGCTCGGCTGCAGGCCCACACCGCCTACGGTGGCCTCTCCGATGTCCCCGGAGGCTGTGACATCCTCGTTGCTGGCACGTCCTGCGTGGACTTTTCCACATTGAACAATTCGCGCAAGGAGATCGACGGGTCAGGCGAGTCCGCCCAGACCTTCCGCGGAATGATGGACTGGGTGCAGAAGACGCAGTGCCCCATCGTCATCCTCGAGAACGTGTACGGAGCCCCCTTTGACAAGTTCGTGCAGTACTTCGAGGACCCCAAGGTCGGCTGCGGAGGCTACCACTGCACTTTCATCAAGGTGAGCGAGCGAAGCGAGCGAAATGGCTACAGACATAATGAGGCTACATACATTTCATCCACTACATCCACTACTAAACTAACATTATTCCACTCAATTCGTTTCGCACCTTCTTCGCTTCGCTCGGAGCAGCTCGACACGAAGGACTTCTACATCCCCCACACCCGCCAGCGCGGCTACGTCATGGCCGTCAAGGGCGATCGCGTGGACCACAAGGTGTGCGAGGAGTGGGTGGACCTCGTCAAGGCGTTGAAGCGCCCCGCGAGCGGCGGCCTGGACGCGTTCATGTTCCGCAGCGACGACCCGAGGGTCATCCGCGGCAGGAAGCGAATGAGCGAGGGTATGAGTGATGGTGGCGATAGCAACGGAAAGCAGGTGAGTAAAGTGGTGAAGTGAGTTATATTATTAATTTATTTAACCTCTAACAAAAATACATTGCACAGGGAGGAACGGATTGGGGAAAGTGCCAGCTCCGGCACGCGTCCTCCCGTGGCGAAGAGAAGCTCGGCGAGAAGCGCATCATCACTGGCTGGTCGGACACAACCTCCACCACCACCCTCCCCCCGCACATGTGGACCGAGTGGATGCAGCGCCAGGTGCACCGAATCCACGACCTCACCGACATCAACACTCTCCGCCTTGCGAGCGTTGGCGTGGACCAAACCTACAAGACGATGGTTTGGAACCTCTCCCAGAACTGCGACCGAGACACGATGGGAAAGGTGAGTTTAGTGCAACACTTTTTGCTTGGCTTGCACACACCACCCAGAACCACACTAACATAACACAACAACCAGCTCGGGCTCTCCCCATGCATCACTCCCACCGGCGTTCCGTTCGTGACCTCCCGCGGCGGCCCCTTGGTCGGCGAGGAGCTCCTCATGCTCCAAGGAATTCCCGCCGCGGATCTGATCCTCACCCGCGAGTCCGAAGCGAATTTGAAGGATTTGGCCGGCAACGCCATGACGACGACTGTCGTTGGCGCCTGCATCCTCGCGGCGATTTGCGCCGGTGGCATTCAGGCCAAGGGGAACAAGAAGGGCGCTTTGCTCCCTGAGGGTGAGGTCGATCTGCTGGCGACCGAGGAGACCAAGAAATCTAGACTAGCGGCCAAGGAAATCGAGGTTGTCCCGGAAACCCTCGTTCCCCGCTCTTTGACCCCAGCCTTCTCCTCTGACAGGGTCACAACCACCACTTCTCACGGAAAGTACGTCAAGACAAATCTTGACATCAACAAGGCCAAGCTTGACCTCCCCCTTTCCCGGCTGCTCAAGTTCGGCCTCATCACCCGCCGTCTCTGCCACTCGGAGTGCAACGGCCAGTCGATGAAACCCAGCGATGCGACTACCCCCGGTGGCGAGTTCGTCATTTGCAAGGTGAGCGAGCGAAATATATTTCTGCGAGCGAGCCACATTTAACCAACTGACATATATATTACGGCGCAGCACTGCGGCGTGACTGGCAGATCTTCAATTCTCCAACCTTCCAACGAGTCGGGCCCCGGGTCTGGCGGCGGCTCGTGCAAGTTTGAGGAGCACGACTACGCGCCTTTTGACGTTCTGTCCACCGTATCTCCCCAAGAATCCGTTTACGGAGGTGTGACAATTTCCCCCTCGACCTTCCGTTCCCTGTTGGTTGACATTCTTCCCATGTCCCTCACTCTCGCCAACCTGAACACTTCCTCCGTTTTGGACAGCACAACCGCGCCGCCCTCCTCCAGCATCCCACAGAAGCTCTGGAACGAGTGGCGCACCGTGGTCAAGAATTCTCTCTTCGACAATCAGGCCAATCCGGTCACCTTCAAATTCAAGGAAATCGTCCGCACCACCGTCTGGTCCGTCAAGTACGAGTCAGCCTGCAACAACAACGCCGACAAGAACAACAAGACCCACTTGATTTTAACGATTAACGGTCCGGAGTCTGGCTGGGTTGTGACGACGGACACCCCCACCAAACTTGCAACAGTCAAGAAAGGTGAGCGAGCGAAGCGAGCGAGCCTTGAGGAAGACGAGCATACTCGCGATGAAGTGCGCGAAATGGCTACAGGCATAAAGGCTACATCCAACACTAAACTAACACTATTCCACTTAATTCTCTTGACTCGCTTAACTCGTTTTGCTCTTGCTTCATTAAAAATGCGCACAATCTCGCTTCGCTCGGCGCAGACTCGCCCAAGGCAATGCAGTTTGGCTCGGCTCGCCCCATCGCGAAAATGAGCATTAGCATTAGCACAGCCGCCACCTCCTCCGCCAACCTTCTCAACTCCGGAACGTGGCAGATTTGCTACCCCCTCTCCGAGGAGCAGCAGACAACGACTGTGACGTTCAAGGGAGTTGGAGATCTCACTGAGTCCTGGCAGGTGAGCAACGAGCTTTACTTTCATATTCCAAACTAAACTAATTTATAACTGACTTCGTTTCATTTCGCTCGGCGCGCGTAGTCCAAGCTCGGACTAGACAAATTAGCGGAGGGCAACGTGAACGTTTCCGGCGGCGCTTGCCTCGTCTCCCGGGAGCGTTACTCCAAGCTCGAGGTAAAGGTAAACGACGCCGACGGCGACGTCAACTTGGCAGCAGCCATCGACGGCACCTACACCCTGCTGCCCAACTGCGGCACGGCCAACGGTGCGCTGCACGTCAACACGGCGAAGCAGATGGCCTTCTTCCTCGAATCTGGCCGAACGACAATTCCTGAGGAGGTGAGCAAAGCGAAGCGAGCCACAACAAACCCTAGGTGATCCATTAACACACACTTCACTTCACTTCACTTCACTTCACTTCACTCGGCAATATGCGGCGCCTGCAGGATATGATGATCTTCTCCAAGTGGAGCGGTGACGGAGAGTCGGCCGGGGTTGCCTCTCGGTTGGACTACGGCGAGTCTCGCAACGTAGAACTGAAAATCTCCGAAGCGGTGAAGGATTACGGCTGGCGCGTGGAGGAAGTTGCCTCGACGAAATCTTCTTCCACCACGGTGGCCGCCGCGAAGTTGGGAAAGTGGGTCGAGCTGGCAAGCTCGGTTGGGTTAACCCCGGTTGAGTTCGACGAATCCTCCACCCCCTCGACCCTCTGTCCGGTCGACCTCAATATAAAGCTGGAGGAGGACGGTTGGTCACAGACCCCTCTGGTCTGTAAGGTGAGCGGCGAGCACACAAATATGGTCACAACAACAACACATCACATCACAACCGCAACACACAACACACAACTAAACCACTTGAACATTATTCGCAGGTCACGCTTCCCATCAACTTGGGGGCTGGTGATGTTTGGGACGACGTCGCCAAGACGATTCGAAACGGAGAGAGGCTGGCTGCGAAGAAAAAGAAGAATGAGAATGAGAATGTGATGTGCAGCGACGATACTGATACTTCAACTGTCGTCTCGGCAGAAATGAACCTCGGCAAGAGCCGCGCCCTGCTCCAAGAGCTCAAGTGGTTCACCTCCAAGCTGTCGATCCCTTCCGGGTTGAAAGACTGGAACAAGCTCGAGTTCTCGTCCGGCTCCGTGGGCCCCGAAAACACCACCTGCGCCCCTCGAATCCCCGAAATTAACTGGGTGCCCATCGAGCACCGCGTCGGAAAGACCGTCAAGGTCAAGTACGTGCCGATGGAGAACGTCGTCCACGCGAGTACCTACGAGCGGCAGGTCAAGCACCGCCCCGGAGGCTGGAAGGTGCAGCTGTCAACCGAATCTGGTGCCGGTGCTGGGACCGGAGACACCGGCTCGATGGACATTTCGTGCAACCCGATCAGTCTGACTGCTCGTGCTCGGCGCCTCCTCTTGAAGAGCACAATCGTTCCCGAGGAGGAGGACGGCAAGTGGCTGTTCGACTACAAGCTGTCCGAGGTGAGCGAGCTAAATACTGCGAGCGAGCCTTGACGAAGACGAGATTTATACACGAGCCACTACTAAACTAACACATTTGATTCGATTTTTTAATTTGTACTTGTATTCGTTCGTATTCGCACCTTCTTCGCTCGGCGCAGCACGACGACAACGGGAACGTCGACGAAGGGCAGTTCACAACGATGAAGCTCACGAGCAACAAGCTCGACGAGGAGGCGAAGCAGCCGCCGAACTTCAAAAAGTACCCGCTCAGGAAGGAGCAGCTCAGGTCGTTGAACTGGATGCTCAAGCAGGAGGCGAAGGATGCTCCGCTGTTCTACGAGGAGGAGGTTGCGGAGAGTGTTCTGCCCTCGGTGGGAGGGGTTGGGAGTGGAGGTTGGAGGTGAGCGCGAGCGAGATACTGCGAGCCTAGCAACAAAATACACTTCATACACACCATACATAAAACATGAACTAGTTTGTGACTAATCTCGCTTCGCTCGCACAGAGCCGAAGGCCGCGTCCGCCGCCCTGTGCAGTGCTTGGGCGGAATCGTAGCCGACCAGGTCGGCTACGGCAAGACTGCAATAACTCTCGGTTTGATCGACAGCGCCTCTAAAATCAACGGACCTTCCCCCGCCATGAAGCCCTCCTTGTCGTCGAGCAAAATCCCAACACGCGCCACTTTGGTGATCATCCCGCAGCACCTCGGCGGGCAGTGGCCCAAGGAGGTGAAGAAGTTCTGCGGGAGCAGCAAGAAGGTCGTCGAGCTCAGAACAGTCAACGACTTCAACAGCCTCACGGTCAAGGCGATCATCGACGCTGACATTGTCATTGCTAACTTCACCGTGCTGTCGGGGGACAAGTACGCGGAGAGGCTGGCTAGGCTTGGAGGGGCTGACGGCGGGAATCTTCCCGGGAGCAAGAAGGGAGGGAGGCACTTTGACGCAATTTACAAGAGCAGCGTGCAAGGCGTGGGGAGGAGGCTTGAGACGCTGAGGGAGAATCGAAACAAGGCGCTGGAGGACATTGAGGAGGACGCGAGGGGGCATAGGAGGGCGGAGCAGGAGGCGGCGGAGAGGGGGGATGGCGTGAGGATGGACAAGAAGAAGGCCGTGTACAAGAAGACTGCAGAGGCGGAGACCAAGAATATGAATAGTAGCAGTAGCAGTGGCAGTAGAAGTGGCAGTAACAGTAACAGTAGCAGTAGCAATAGCAATAGCAATAATAGCAACAACAACAGCATGGAGGTCGACGAGGAGGAACCCTCCAAGAAGCGCAAGGTTGCGGCTGCAACCTCGGCAGCTGTTGTAGTCAAGGCCGCCAAGGCCACGAAGGAGTCCCTTCCCCCCCCTCCCCCAGCCGAAGCCGAAGCCGAAGCCGAAGCCGAAGCTGAAACCAGCACTGACATGTTCCAGCCAACGCTGGGCGTCAAGTTCACCATCCGCATCGTCGTCGACAACGCCACTCACGGCGAGCTCGTCGAGACCGATCATTACCCTTCGAGGGAGTTCGGTGACGCCAAGTTCAAGGCGAGGTCGATTTTGGGGGCTGGCGTGCAGGTTCAGTTCTGGAAGGGGCAGGAGCTGAACCAGACTGAGTCCCCGAACATGAAAAAGGGGAAAGCTCCCAAGGCGAAGGGAAAGGCGAAGGCGAAGGCGAAGGCGAAAACGCCGTTAAAGAAAACACCGGTGAAGAAGTACATTGACGCGACGTCTTCGGACGATGACAACGAAGGCAATGATGGTGAGAAGATGGTGGATGACGATGGCGATGACGATGCCATCACATCCACTTCCACGTCCACCAAATTCAAATCCAATTTCAAAACCTACGCCTTCCCCAAGGACGGTGTCAACGACAAGCTGAGGTGAGCGAGCGAAGTGTGCCAACCACATACATCGACTAGTAGTTGTGACTAACTCGCTTCGCTTCGCTTCGCTCGTAGCAAAATCGACCGCGACCCTTGGGGCCTTGCCTCCAAACAATGCCAACAATCCGGTGGCCTGAGCAACATGAAGAACCCTCCCCTCGAAATGTTCCACTGGGACCGCGTCGTCGTTGACGAGTTCCAGTACATCATCGACAACGGCAACACAGCCCGAAGCCGCGTCAAGACGATTGTTCTCGGCCTCGAGTCAAACTTCAAGTGGGGGCTGAGCGGAACTCCCCCCCACGAGAACTTCAACGACGTCAAGATGCTCGCCGACCTGCTCGGCATCAACTTGGGCATCAACGACAACATGTACGATGGCAGGCAGAAGCGCGGAGGGGCAATGGCGGCGGAGGAGAAAACGCAGCTGGAGAAATTCAACAGCTTGATGGACATCAAGTCCACTTCGTGGCACTTGAACAGGCACCGGCACGCGCAGAGGTGAGCGAGCGAAGCGAGCGAGCCTTTTGGAAGACGAGCGTTCTCGCGATGAAGTGCGCGAAAATATGGCTACAGACATAATGGCTACATCCACTACTGAACTAACATCATTCCACTCAATTCGTATTCGTATTCGTATTCGTTTTCGTTTGGCTCGCTTGGTTCGCTCGTGCTTCATTAAAAATGCGCACAAACTCGCTTCATTTTGCTCGGCGCAGCTTCGTGAACCAGTTCCTGCGCCAAAACATTGCCGAGATTGACGAAATTCCCCTCGAGGAACACCTCGTCAACATCGACCTTCCGCCGGCCGAGATGGCAATCTACATGGAACTGGACGCACACCTGAAGAGCCTCGAGATGGATAGGAAAAAGGCGACCAGGAGCAAGAAGAACACCACGGGGGACAAGGCGAGGAGGATGCAGGACGCCTTGGAGGACTCGGCAGATGCCGAGGAGGCGCTTTTAAAAAGGTGCAGCCACTTCGACCTCACGGGGGAGAGCGAGAACGCCATGGGGGCGTGCGACAAGATCATCGAGGTTAGGCAGCAGCAGTTCGACGATTGCATTGCTGACGTGCGCAGCAACCTTGAGGCGGCCTTCACCCACCGCAAGAATATTGTTAAGGCTGACAAGGATTGGGAGGGCGAGAAGGAGACCACCGGGCTGGAGGTGGCTGACATGCTGGAGCGCTTCGTTGAGCGAGTTGCCAACGGCAAGGGGGTGATCGGCTTCACAGATGCCGAGATCAACGCGAAGCTAGCCTCCATCCTCGAGCTAGCCGAAGAGGACTCGCTTGAGAACCCGGACCGCCTCCACCAGCAGTTCCTCCTGTGCCAGTTCGACGACAAGGACTTGGTCCTGGACGACGAGAAGCTCGGCGTGAGCCTGGCGGTGCGCAAGGCAGCCAAGAACAAGCTCGAGAAGAGCGGCGGCTACGATGCCGACTACTGGCTGTACAGGATGAAGTACGCGCTGCGGGAGCACTCCCACCAGGTCAACGCAATCTGCAAGGAGCTGGCTGGGAGGATGAGGAGCTTGCGGTACTTCCGCTGGGTTAGGGATTTGAACGACGACAAGAAGACGGTCGTCTGCGACTCGTTCGCGAACCCGAGGGGAAAAGAGACGAGCTGCGGGTGCGAAAATGGCAAGGTTGTGGGCACGGAAGCTGGGGTGCTGAGCTGCTGCGGGCACGTCGGGTGCTTGGATTGCCTGAAAAAGTTCGCGGCGAGGGAGGAGTGCGTCTGCGGAAGCTGCACGGTTGCGGTTAGCAGCAACGATCTGGTTGCTGCCAAGGGGCTGTGTGGGGGGGAGAACGGAGAGCTCAAGGACGGCGGAAAGTGGGGGGCAAAATTAACAAGTTTGGTGGGAAAGGTCGCGGAACTGGTGAAAGATGGCGATCGGGTCATCGTCTTCGTGCAGTTCAAGGACTTGAAGGAGAAGGTCAGCGAGGCGCTGAGTGTGAATGGGGTGAAGAACGTTTTGGTCAAGGGAACTTTCAGCCAGCAGATCAAGGCGTTGGACTTCATGCAGAAGGACGTTTTGGCAACTGGCGACCCGAGGGTGCTTCTGTTGACCATGGACGACGAGAGCAGCAGCGGGATAAATTTAACCAACGCAAACCACGCGGTCTTCGTTCACCCGCTGCTAGCGGATGGACAGCAGATGTATAATGCGTACGAGACGCAGGCTATCGGGAGAATCAGGAGATACGGGCAGAAGAAAACTTGCAAAATCTGGCGATACTTGTGCAACGATACCATCGACACGGAGATATACAAGAATTACGGGGTGCCGCTTGTGTAAGGGGGGGTGGGTGGGTGGGGGGGGAGGATCAGATGAGGGAGGAATTAAGAGATTTAAGAGAGATAAGAGTGTTGAAGAAGATTTCCCCTCAATTTTGATTAAATTCCAAGCTCCAGCTCCACTCCACTCCCCAAACTCTAAAAACGCAGAAGAGAACAAGAACTTCAATACCTCACAATTGGGTCCGTCTCCAGCTCCAGGCTCCTGAATGCACCGGTTGAGTAGTAGCATGCGCGCTCATGCAAAACACGCCGCCGCCACCGTTGCCACAGTGTTGCCTCACTCGCTTGTGGACTCGTCGCCGCCCTGCATGTCTTGCTTGATGAACTGGCAGACGATATTGTATGTGCCGCCGTAGAGTCATTTTATTTTCGGCACTCCGCAGTCTCTCAAGAAGTCTAACACAACACTTGTGGGTCCGTCTCCAGCTCCAGGCTCCTGGATGCACCGGTTCAGTAGCAACATGCCCTCATGCAAAACTCGCAATTCTGCCTCACTCGATGGTGGGCTCGTCGGCGCCTTGCACGTCTTCTTGTGCTTCTTCCACGCCGACTTCTGGCACTCGGAGGAGCAGAAGTAGCTGGTTTTGCACCGTGCGCAAGCTTTCGTTG
>Ga0114994_10003238_pt1 | contig 11873 bp, 9 predicted proteins | sample ArcticOcean_MG_C_9_FD_87043 | JGI IMG/M metagenome (GOLD analysis project Ga0114994, IMG submission 87043) | Marine microbial communities from western Arctic Ocean - ArcticOcean_MG_CB2_152 | ecosystem: Environmental > Aquatic > Marine > Oceanic | place: Arctic Ocean: Canada Basin | collected... | reverse complement strand
TCCCAACATTCTTCTCTCTAATTTACTATACAATATATCAGCCATATCATTGTATATTTTCTTATTCACACTCCGAATTCTTAAATTGATAAATAATGGATCCGTTGGATTCGGACTATATCCGTTTGAAAAAGCATAAGCGTTAATGGTATCTATTGCTTGGGCAAAAGGAATACTATTGTAGGATTCTTTAGCATAATTATTAACTACGGAGGAAACCGCTACTACGGGTCTATCTTTGATGGAATAAATTTCAAAATCCAAACACCGAGCACCGTGCTTTATGCAATATTTTAAGGCACATAAATCAACATAATCATATTTTAAGTTGCCTAAAGCACAACAATTATAGGCTGCTTTAATGTAGAATTCTTTTAATGAGAGATCTTGTAGTTCCTCCATTTTTACTTTCACTTTATCATTTGGATTATTTAAATAATAATACGATTTAACTTTATTTCCTCCTTTAAAAGGTCCTAACGTATATAAACTATCTTGTTGTAATAATTTACTACACTTATTTGAAACCGGCGCGCCGACATAATTCCATAACAAATACATGACTAGTATTAATCCTACTATACTTAACATACTCCACCCGTCCATACTATTATAATATATTATTGTATTAAATAATTATAATACTTATAATTATATGCCCGGAGGATTATTAAATATTATAGGGGTAGGGCAACAGGATGTTATATTAACGGGTAATCCTACCAAAACGTTTTGGAAATCCAACTATTCCAAATATACCAATTTCGGAATGCAAAAATTCCGACTAGAGTACGATGGTCAAAAAACAATTAGTTTAACCAATAATTCCCAGTTTACCTTTAAATTTAAACGGTATGGCGATTTAGTGGCTGATACTTATATGGGGATTAATTTGCCACATATTTGGAGTCCGCTTCATCAATATCCTAGTACTACCGGGTCTAAATCAATCTATTATATACCATATGAATTTCAGTGGATAAAACATGTAGGAACCCAACTAATTAAATCTATTGAGGTAAATGTAGGTGGACAAACCCTTCAAAAATACTCGGGCGATTACCTTACCGCAATGATAGAGAGAGATTTGGATAAAACTAAACAAGAATTAATTAATCGTATGACTGGTAATTTACCAGAATTTAATGACCCAGCTAACGCCTTTCAACGCAAGGGACGATACCCTAATGCTGTATATAACAACAGTCCAGGAGGATCCGAACCAAGTATTAGAGGACGAACCCTTTATATTCCCCTAAATGCCTGGTTTAATTTAAATACTAAGCAGGCCTTTCCTTTAGTATCTTTACAGTATAATGAATTAACTGTAACGGTAACTTTACGTCCTATGTCTGAGTTATTTACGATTAGAGATGTAAAGAACCCTGGAGGGAACTTTCCGCGTATTGCGCCTAACTTTAACGAGCCATACCAAGAAATGTACAACTTTTTACAAAGTCCTCCACAATCCTCCAACCTCTTGAATAAAAATACTAAAAGTTGGAATGCCAATATACATTTAATTACTACGTATGTATTTTTAGGCGAGGACGAGAGAAGATTATTTGCTACACAACCACAAGAATATTTGATGCACGATATACATGAGACTACTTTTGAGGGTATATCTGTAAATGATATACTAGATTTAAAATCTATGGGATTGGTATCTTCATGGATGTGGTTTGCTAGGAGGGATGATGCTTACAAGCGAAATCAATGGACCAATTATACTAATTGGGATTATGAAAACATGATGCCTAGTCCTAGTAGAGTTCCTCCTATAAATGATCCTTCATTTAATGCTACACAATACCTTGTTACTCCAGATACATCGGCGAATGTGCCTGGTCGGCCTTATCCGGTGAATACTATAGGATATAATCCACCTCCTATTATTACATTAATGCACGACCTCTCTAGAGTAACCAGTATGTTAGATATTAAGCCTCTATGGAATGAACAGGGTCAACCTGCAAGCTCCAGACGATACAGGGATCTGTATTCTGATCCGACTCACCCCGCCAGAGACCCATTTATTAATTTTTGGGATGGTAACGCGCTTTTTAAAGATGATCTCTCTCCTTCGCCGCTACTCTTTGATCGAGATACGTTTAGTTTCTCAACTACTGGGGTATATACGGTAAAAAATACAAAGAATATCATGACGACGGCTGCAATAATTGTGGACGGTAAATATAGAGAGAATTTGATGGACGCAGGAGTCTATAACTATATAGAAAAATATACACGAACTAGTGGAACAGCGAAAGATGGTTTATATTGCTATAACTTTACGTTAGATACTAATCCTAGGAACGTTCAGCCTACAGGGACCATGAATTGTTCCAAATTTACCAAAATAGAATTAGAATTAACTACTATTAGTCCGCCTATAAATAAAGATAATATCTTTAATACCATATGTAGAACCGATGAGAGAACACTAATGAGAGAGCCAATAGGGGTTATACAGTCATACGGTAATACTTTCAAATATAGATTTGAAATCATTTTTATGGAAGAAAGATATAATATTATTAAATTTATTGGAGGAAATGTTGGTTTGGTATTTTCTAATTAGTATATATCATGGATACGAATACTCCCATATTTAGTTCAGCGTTTATAAGCAGTTATGGAAATTGGTTAATGGCCATAGGTAGTAACTCATGGCAGTTGTGGCTATATATAACCTTTAACTGTCTTTTTATCGTTTTCTTTGAACGTATCTCTAATCCAGATATAGCATTCGGGGATGTATTAGAAAATGCACCATATTATTTCATTTCAGCGAATGATTTTAGACCATCGGATTCAACTAATAATTACGACCGCAACGGGAAAGCATCTATTTCTGAACGTAAAAGACAACGAGCTAAAGCGCCAGCAGTGTACGACGAGTTCGTCAATTCTAAATCTGACAAAATGATTGATAGAATTATCCCCCGGATATTTAGAATAGATAAAATTACCGCCTTACCACCTTATAATTATATCGCCATGCCAGATAAATGTCATAATGGAGCACCTGGAGAGTGTAATTCCGCCATTAGTAAAGATACCTTCTTATCCTATTTTATTACCATTATAACATTCGTTATGTGGGGATACCGACAAGGATTTAAAATGTTCTCTTTTTGGAATACCATTCTTATAAGTCAAAGTCCATCACAATCATCCATTTGGTACCAAATTTGTATAAAGTTTTTATTAGTGTTTGGTTGGTTAGTATTTCTTATTATAGCACTATTTACTTTCTTCTACTCCATAATGTGGGGCATATATGCCATCTTTTTTGAACATTACCCTAATGCAAGTGTATATAAGTGTGGCAACATTATTCCCTTTTATCTCGGACCTATCGCCTCTATAGGTAATCATATTATACAATTTATATGGTATCTAATATTGTGTATCTTACAAGTTATTGTAGCAGTTATGGCTCTCTTTACCGGGCTACTAATGTGGGCTCCATTCGTTGGACCTATCCAATGGAGTTTGTTCTTTTGGTGGTTTTATCCAGTTATAGAAACCATGTTCCATAACTACGCGAATTCTTATTGGGGAAGAGTCTTTAATTATCCTGGGACTGGTAATGTTAAAAACTTTCACAGCGTAACCAGTTTAGTTGGAGAAATATATAAGGGGAATAAGGAGTTTATCATGTTTTTAATAGTAATGATAATCTATTACAGCGCCATGACAACCATGGATCCAGATTTTGCTAACGGGGTCGGCATGGTCGTCGGTTCTATCGGTGCAATATTACTAATTAAATCATTCATGTCGTTATCACATTTATTTTCCAAGTAAATACTTTTAAAAACTCAATTAAATATATAATTAATGTATTATTATGGCTAAAAAAAAACGTAAATCGACCAAACAACCTACCCCGGTACTGCCCCTAGTAAGCGTTTGTACTCCTACCTATAATAGGCGACCATTTATACCTTCAATGTTAAACTGCTTTAAACATCAAACCTATCCGAAAGAGCGAATAGAGTGGATTATTATCGACGATGGAACCGATAAAATAGATGATTTAGTAAAGAATATCCCGAATGTAAAATACTATTCTTATGAAAAAAAAATGACTTTAGGAAAAAAGAGAAATTTAATGCATGAAAAAGCAACGGGTGATATCATCGTATATATGGATGATGATGATTATTATCCACCCACACGCATATCACACGCAGTTAGTATGCTAACAAACAGTAAACATTTAGTAGCTGGTGCTAGTGAAATATATATTTATTTCAAGCATATCTCTCAAATGTGGCAATTTGGACCGTATGGACCTAATCATGCTACGGCAGGAACATTTGCCTTCAAGAAAGAATTATTACAAATTACAAAATATAATGATGAAAAATGTCTAGCAGAAGAGAAGGATTTCCTTAAATCCTATAGTATTCCGATGGTTCAATTAGACCCTAAACAAACTATTTTGGTATTTTCACATACGCAAAATACGTTTGATAAAAAAAAATTATTAGAAAGTGGACCTACACTCGTATCTAAAGTTAGCGATAAAACGGTGGACGATTTTGTGAAAGAACCCCTTATAAAAGAATGGTTTATGGAAAAGATAGATACCGAATTAGAGGTATATGACCCAGGCAAGCCTGAAATGAAGCCAGATGTATTAAAACAAATGAGTGGTATGGAAGAAGAGAGACGTCGCATGGCAGAGCAACACGGAGGAGGACAGTTCGTAATGCAAGTGCCTGGACAAGAACCACAAAAAATATCGCCTCAACAGATAAGTGAAATTTTGCGAAAACAGCACTTAGATATTATGGCATTAAATGAAAAAATAAAGGAAACAGATACTTTATTACAACATGAAAGAAAGAAAAATAGTGAATTGGCTAAAATGATGGGCGTATGGAAGATACAAATGCCTAATGGAGAGACCAAACAGCTAACTAATATGGAGGATGTTAATATTATGAAAGATTTACAAAATACAAACATTAAATTGCGAAATAATGCCAAAAAATTGAAATGAATTTTCTATCATTAGTATTTATAACTATGACTCAAACTACTAACTTCAATCAATGCGCCTACGATACCGACAATGTAAATGTAAATGAATCTGAATGGGATATGTCTTCAGAAGACTATGACCATCTCGCAAAAGAACAGAAACTGGCACATCTAGAACTAATATATTCTCCGACTAGTTCCGGCCATTGTTATAACGGTATCACGAAACACCCGTACCCTTTCAAGAAAAATCATCCAGATGCTAAAAAGCTATTTATGGTACATGATAGTCTTGGGGTATTGGGTCGCGCCGATCCATATAAAATGTATTATGATACTCCAGAACAATATGAACGCCACCGACGAGTTAGGCTAAATCCTGCTATTATTGACAAATTTTATGAACGTCAAAGACACCTAGGCGAATCAAACTCTGAAGAATCGTGATAAAGTTTATGCAACCTATTAAATAATTTATTAGATTCTTTAATAATAATATAAATATCTTTTTTATTGCACGATAATAGCTTACATAATTTTACACAAAATATATAATTATTATATTCGGATGAATATTTTGTTAATACCTTCGTAAATTTAATGTCTTTAATAGTATCTACCTGGATTGTTTTACGTAATAATAAATTATTATAAAATATCTTAATGATGTTACTTAATTCGTTTAATTCCCAAAGCTGTTTTTGAAAAATATATCTATCTATATAATCACACATACACATATTATCAAGCATTTTGGAATATAGTAGTATTTTTTTATTAGTAGACAGTGTATCTATAATAGTACTACTATTTTCATGGTGTAATAATGATATAATAGTTCTATCTCCCTCATTTATCATGCTATTAAAGTTTTGCAATTTACAATCATTTAATAGTATATTTCTTGTAATGTCCTTTGTATTATTATTAGAAACGTAGTTTAAATTGTCATGTATAAATACATTATGTTTATATAAGTGAAGTATTTCCATTAATTTACTTAAATTATTATTGCTAATTTTAAGTATACTATTCATATACTTATTATTTATTTGAGGAAAGGTATCAAGTATTATCTTTCTACAAAAGTCGGTTTGTTTGTCTTTTAATTCAATTGGAAAAGTAACTGCTATGAGGTAATTAATTTTTTTATCTTTAATATTATTTGCTATAAATATAATTGGATTTAAAGAATAGCATTCTACTAGTTGTTTTTTGGTTTTTTTGGGACGAATTAATTTAACTAATAAATTCAATATATTTTTGTCGGTATAATGGATATTTTCTATATCATCGATAATGATCACATTCTTCTTTTGTATCTTATTAAAACTAGTCATAATGCTATTATTCGCTATATTGTTGTTGGTAAGGTTTTCTATAGTTAATTTTGTGATTTTGTCCATTGCGGTATACCATATACAGTCGTACTTTTCTTTTAAAAGCTCTTTAATATAAGTCGTTTTTCCAATCCCGTTATTACCATAAATATATATACCATGTTTTACAGACTTATTTTCATAATTGTCTATAATATAATCGATTTTTTTTAAAATCTCCATAACTATAAATACTTGTATATTTTTATGTTTATTTAGCATTTCATTGTAGAATTAGTTATACCATCCCAAGTTAAATCACATGATTGTGCCCACTGTTTCTTTTTACATATATGCTCTGCGCCTTTCCATTCATTAGTATCAAAATCCATTGTACTATTACATGTATGACTTCCTAAATTTTTCTCATTTACACACACAGTTTTACCCTTTTGAGTGTTACTTATCCACCAATCTGGACAATTCGCTTGTACCGGGGGGTATATATCCGTTGAAGAGGAGGAATATAGCATAATGCCATAACCAATTAATACAATTACTAATACTATCACAAAAATACGGATGACGACTTTTTGATAACTCATATAAAATAAATATATATATTTATTTTATCAAACAAATATATATGAACGGACGAGTAAATATTAATTGTCCAGATACTAATAAACTATTTTCAATGTACGATAAAATTTCGTGCGATTCCCGGGTGACTGAATATAGAGACCCCTTAATTGGTAATTGGTCCGAGAATGAATTATCCCGTCGGTTCTTTGGTAAGGACAATATCCAACTACTACAAACTAACATTATTAACGGGGTTTACCACATGTCTAAAGGTCGATATACTATAGGCAATCAATGCACCGATACACTCAAAATAATCATGCGATCCACCTTTCTCTCTTACGCCAAGAACCAATGTCACGATTTAAATATCCAAATTAATGAACTAAACCAAATCGTTTTAGACTACTGCATCCCCCAAGTTTACGGCGAAGCTAAAGGGTATTTTAAATACCTAAATGATATCTCTACTCTAGCGATTCCTATAGACCACCCAGTCATGTCTCATGGGAGGAACAAACACCCCGTCAGTTTACAACCTCATATCGGATTCTAGGACCTATTAAAAGTATCTCTTTTACTATATATATATGAAGTGTTCAAATTTCGTACTATGTAATCAACCTATTTACCATAAAGAATGTTTTAACGGACATTGCTCTAAATGTTTCATTCTATTTTCCTTTTATAAACACGGACAATTATCTTTTTATTCCACACAATCAAAGGAATCCGAATGCTGCAATTGTTTTACACAAGGCGTATGCTATCTTTTACCTAATTGTTCCCATCAATTATGCAAAGATTGTTTCATAGAAAATTATTATGACCCAATTCCTAAAGCCCCAGACTTTCCATATGATACAGATACCGAACTAGCCTATTACGAAAACCCTTCCTCCTTTAAAACCGACAGTAAGATCATTACCTATTTTAACGATTGGAATCAATGGGACACCTACAATAAAAAACTATCCATAAAACATCAATCATGTATTATTTGTAACACGAATGATACAGTAGGTATTATCTTTTTTTGTGGAATGGTCGTGCTTTATCTTTATATTCCTTTACTATTTAAAATAATCGTAGGTATGTGCTGCCTATATATTACTAAAGAATCTATGTTGGTATTTTATTATTAGAGTAGCGACTCCAATCCCTCCAAATCCATCCTCCACATCTGCTTAATCGTCTGCTTCTTTAGTTTAGCCAAAGCCTCCTCTTTTTCTCCCTTTTCTTTCATTGTTTTATCCACATTTTCTTCCGACACCGCATCCATCGGCATCTTAATCAAATAATGGAAACTCTCTTTTACTTGATTATATCCTTTTTTCTTTAGCATATTCTTTATCTCGTCCTGCTTCTTTCTTCTCAAATCTATCGTGTTATCCAACAACTCCATGATATATTTAGCCTTATTAGATAACAAACTCAGTTGCTCCTGCAGAATCTTTAGCATATACGCCTTTCTCTCCTCATACATCTTCCACCTCTTTGCATAATGATCTGATATAATATCTTCCACACACTCATACTTCTTCAAATGATCCTCCGCATCAAACAAATGCATATTTGTATTCGTATTTGTAGTATACATTTTCATTGTCTTTTCTAACCCGTTACACTCATAATCCCCCTTCATCGCTTGCAACTTCTTTAACATTCCCTTGTGAAACGTCACCGTCATATCTACCAGCACATTCGTAGACATGTCATTGTAATCCTTCACATACTTCTTAGCATCTATCATATTTTCCAAATGCTTTTTATAATCATCCGTCCAAGACCCAATAGGGAGTTCGGTGATGCGGATTTTATCGGCGCTAACTACCTCATAACATCCTTTAATGAGGAATTTGGTTTTTGTGAGGGCGGTAATGGTTCCTTGAAAGCCTCTATAATAAGGGATTAATGAATGCTTTTCCGGTTGTACACCATCTAGCATCTGGTAGATACATTTGATGATATCGGCAGGATTATGCGGCATAATATCGGTGCTAAACCCCGTGCCGATACCTTTCCCACCATTTACCAGCACCAATGGAATAATTGGCGCGTAATAAATGGGTTCTACCGCAGTACCATCATCATCCAAATATTCCAAAATGGCATCATCAGATTCATTAAAGATAGCACGAGTAAGTGGACTCAAATGCGTAAAGATATATCTCTCACTTGCACTGTCCGAACCACCTTGTAATCTAGAACCAAATTGCCCATTAGGCATCAACAAATGAATATTATTAGATCCCGTAAAATCTTGCGCCATATTTACAATCGCACCATTCAAACTCGCTTCCCCATGATGATACGCACTATGCTCCGATACATAGCCACTAAATTGTGCGACTTTAATATCGGTCGTCAGTTTCTTCTTGAACGCCGCATAGAGGATTTTACGCTGACTCGTTTTCAACCCATCCATCACATTCGGTATTGACCTATCACAATCATATTTGGAAAAGTGAATCAGTTCCCTATCAATAAACTCCTCATACGACACGCTTAACTGTGAGGTATTTAGATACGCGGTGCGATCATAGTGTCCTAACCATTCCTTTCTGTCATCAGCACGCTTCTTATTAAATACCCTATCAATAGCATCATCACTCGCAGGGGTATGCGTAAAGGTCACAATCTTTTTATGTTTAAAATACTCTTTGAACTCCTTCCCAGTACTTGTTCCTAACCCTTTGTAATATTTGACCTTCCAACCTTTACCTTCTTCATTATCGGCCTTCCACAATTCATATTCGCCATCATTATAAAAGTCAATCGTCTTTGCACCTTTCGTCGCTTTTAAAATGGGTGTATTCATAAATCCAATAATACCCAGCTCGACTAATGATTTCCATTGCGATTGGAATAGGTTAATGCCTAAGCCTTTAATGTGAGAACCATCTAAATCCTGATCTGTCATAAAGAGGATATTACCATAGCGTAGCGACTTATGGAGTTCCTCTAAGGAATGATATTCCTTATTGGTCTCTAATCCTAGGATTTTCTTTAATTCTATAATCTCTTTATTTTCACTAATGCGCTTGATATTCTCTCCACGCACATTAAATAGCTTACCCCTCATCGGATACACTCCATATACATTACGATCTTCCTTTACCATACCCGAAATAATTCCCGCTTTGGCCGAATCTCCCTCGCATAGAATAATAGTGCACTGACCTGATTTAGGTCCACCCGCAAAGTTAGCATCTACTAATTTAGGTATGCCACGAATGGACCGAGTTTTAGACCCGTCCGTCTTTTTGGCCGACTTTTTATCTTTTACTGCAGTAAGCTCACATGCTGCCTCCATTACTCCCAATTTAGCAATCTTCTCGCAAAACTCATCACTTACTTTGCACGTAGTACCAAATTTGGCTTGAGAACTGGCCATATAGTCTTTGGTCTGGCTATCAAAAGACGGATTATTAATATCACATCGTAAGAACAGCATTAATTGTTCCTTGATGGTAGTAGGTTTTACTTCTATTTTCTTTTTCTTGAGAATATATGCTTGGATTTTCTTGATGATTTGATTCAATACATATTCTACATGCTTGCCTCCTTTGGAGGTAAAGATGCCATTGACAAACGATACTTGCGTGAACTCGTCGTTCGGGGATAAACACACGACATATTCCCACCTATCGGAATGCTTCTCGTAAATTCGTTTTGATTCCGTTTTTTTACCAATGTAAAGTTCCACATACTGTTGAAAATGCTTGGTAGGTAATACGGACCCATTATATTTAACTTTAATAGACTTCTCTGTTACTGCAGCAATATCATATACTCTGCGCCTGAATAAGGATATCATATCTGGGGATAAGTTGGGTATTCCCAGACGTTTATAATCGGGTTTAAACGAGATGGTAGTGTATGGTTTTTTGGAACATTTGGTGACTTTAGGTTTCGTTTTGTCGTCTAGATTGTTGGAGCATTCTTGAACGTATTTTAGCTTACGGATATGATCTACTGTTTCAATCTTGCCCCATTCAGACCAAATGAAAATCAGTTTGGAACCAAATCCATTCTGACCACCGACAATTCGTTGTTCTTTTTTATCGTAATTGGTTCCAGTACGAAGGTGAAAGAATATCATTTCTGGAATCCACAATTTGTGCGTAGGATGTTCCGCCACGTCTATGCCATTTCCATCATTCGTAAACGTAATAACTCCTTCGTCGGAAATATCAATATGAATGTAGGTGAGGGGAATAATATCAGGCTTGTTCTGCGCGATGGCTTGCGCTTGCCTGATAGCATGATCCCTACAATTGACTATGGCCTCGTCAAACAGCTTATATAATCCCATAATGATATTCTTTAATTCCTTATGAACAATCTTCCCCTCCTCTAGAACATATGCGTCCATATCAGTCGGCTCCATAGAACCCGTATAGGTTCCCGGATTATCCAATACATGCTCCTTGTCGGTTTTCTTCTGATATTTATGTTCTAAGGAGGTCATCTTATGCTAACTTGGTCAGTTATATTTAAATTGGTTCAATTTTTATATCTATGTCTCCAAAACAGGAGCTTTGGACATATTCCAGATAATTGAATACTAAACATAAGATATACCATATTTCAAATCATGCCGTGCAAAGTACGTGGATGCCGTTATAGTGACACTCATCTTACCTTCTATCACCAATGTGGCAATTGTCAAAAATATGGGCATGGGAGGTATGAATGCCTCTATGATAATGACAAGAACACCTTATACAATAACTTCATGTCCTCATCTCAAAATATCGATCCCAGTTCCCATTGTCAAATTGAAACGTGTCAGTTCCCTTGGAGCCATCAACAAATTGCTCACCATTGTAGTCTTTGTGGTGGTAATGGACATGATAAGACGACTTCGTGTGAGTATATTATTCATAAAAAATGCCCCATCTGTAATGGGTATTCCAATATAGATATCAAGCAACCGATATTTACTGATGTAGATTGTGCAGT
>Ga0114994_10003237_pt1 | contig 11878 bp, 7 predicted proteins | sample ArcticOcean_MG_C_9_FD_87043 | JGI IMG/M metagenome (GOLD analysis project Ga0114994, IMG submission 87043) | Marine microbial communities from western Arctic Ocean - ArcticOcean_MG_CB2_152 | ecosystem: Environmental > Aquatic > Marine > Oceanic | place: Arctic Ocean: Canada Basin | collected... | reverse complement strand
TGTGAAGTGAGTGGTGTGAATAGAGAGAGAGAGAGAGAGAGAGAGAAGGAGAGAGATCTCTCTCTCTCTCTCTCTTCTTTGTCACCTCTTTGTCCGGATCCTGTCCCGTCTCCTCCTTTTGAGGGTCTGGGATCCGGACACGTGTCATACGGTGTGAATAGAAGAGGTGTGAATTCTATATATTCACACCTATCCATTCACACCTTATGACACGTGTCCATTCACACCTTATGACACGTGTCCGGATCCCAGAGCCTCAAAAGGAGGAGACGGGAAGGGATCCGGACAAGGTGTGAAGAGAGGGTGTGAAGAGAAGGGTGTGAAGTGAGTGGTGTGAAGAGAGAGAGAGAGAGAGAAGGAGAGAGATCTCTCTCTCTCTCTCTCTCTTCTTTGTCACCTCTTTGTCCGGATCCTGTCCCGTCTCCTCCTTTTGAGGGTCTGGGATCCGGACACGTGTCATAAGGTGTGAATAGAAGAGGTGTGAATATATAGACTGATTAAAAAGAACGTTATTAATGCATCACAAAACACGTTCTCTGGGGCGGAACAAGAATTCTCTCAACTCGGAGGACTTTCTGTGATTGCAACCTTTAATAACAACCCGCGTTTCGAAACTAGCTGTACGCGCGTTATACGATGCCCATTGTACATGTATTCACAAGACCAGTTTCCGCTTCCGATACTCCCGTGCCCGGCGTTCCTCTGCGCGCCTCGCTATGCGGACTGGCCAGTACTGAAACCCCGCGATCGCCGGCAGCACCGAGTTTATGGCACTCACTCCGTACTTGTACATAATTCCGTATTTGCACACACCCACTTCCCGCTGGAACTGATCGGCCTCACAAGGGGTCAACCCGAAGAGTCCGGAAAATGTCCCCTTGGTCAGAAACGTGGGCGTTCTAGCCGCTCGCATCAGCAGTCGTTCGTCCGCCCCGCATGCGGTGTACCATGCGAAGGACACCGATCGCCACCCGGCAAAAACCCTCGGAGTCAGTCCCGTGTCTACATACATCAGTATCATGTGCACGAGGTCTGCATCGTCGAGAACGATCGACGAAGCGTGTGTCGTCACCCCGCTTGGCATCGTATGTGTGTTTGGTCGACGGTTGTGGTGTCGTTGTGCGTTCTTTCTGTGGGTGCGTGTGTCTTGGGTGTCGTCTGCGCCTTGTGGTGATTTTGTGTCGGTGGACGGCCACGATCGACGTCACGCGTCGTCACCGTCGTCTTGAGCGAGCTCTTGAAGCTCCTCCTCCGTGAAGAGCTGGACCTCGGTTTCCTGCGCCACGCCTCCCGTGTCGGGTGTGTAGAGTGCCTTTTCTGTGAGCGTGATCTTATATTTCAGTTTGTTCATGACGGCCTCTTGGGCACTCCGCATCGTCTCTGTCAGCAGCGTCCATGATTCGGACTCTTCGTCGAACGTATCATCAGCCTTGTGCTCCACGTGAAGGCCGTCGAATTGGAGTGATGACACCGTCCATCCCTTCTCTTGGAAGTGGAGATCGATCTCGTTGAGTATCATGTCCTCCAACTCGAACATGCACGCCGACAGCGCTGAGCGAGCAATTGACTCGCGGCTAGCCTTACTCGCCGCCTTCCCAACCGCGCGGGATAGCACATTAAGTCGTTCGGGCGGTGTGCCTTCTGTTTTGGCTGTTGCCAGTCGTCCCCTTGCCTGGTTGAGCCTCGCCTTCGTCGTCGTCTCCATCTCCGACTTTAGACGCGCAACCGTCTCCCTAAACTGGTGCATGTTGAAAAACGATTCCCTTACGTTCTCTGCGACCAGCGCCATCGAGTCCATGTCTTCATGCGCCTCGCTGGGGATGATAGTACATCCCATGTTCTTGTCCAGCGCCCAAGTCCGAACGTCTCCGCCGTTCAACACCCGAAGCACGGCGTACTTGGCCTTGGTCGGAGATGTCCCGTAGTGGACCGCGATGCTCTCCAGCATCTTTTTGCGGTACGTAATGTACTTGTCGAGGACTGCCAAGTCTTCCCCCGACACACCCATGAAGGTCGCGACTTGGTACATGAGTGTCGGATGGCAGTTCTGCATGTCGATGTCGTGGTAGTAGCGCCCGACGATCCGCGGTCGTAGTCCCGACGGGCACAGCTGCATGGACGGCGTCGACGCGGTTCGCCGGCCGATGGCGCGCGTCGCACTCTTCGCGTACGATACTGTAAGCTCCCGAACGCCCCTGTCGTTCACTGGCGTCGCCTCGGCGTCTGCCTTTTCGAGCCATTGTAGCCACCGAACGTCCTGTGCGGTCGGGTCCGCTCTTGATCGGATACGGCCAATCTCCCTGTCGATTGCAGCGCCGTCCAGCTTCTCGACGCGCGATTCGCCGATGATTGTCATTTGCGGCAGGTCCACCATGTCGTCGTCGTCGTTGTCGAACGATTCAAGTGCCTCCTCTTCGTCCATTGCGCGATGCATTCTGTGCCATTCCAACGTGCAGACGCCGTAGCGCAGCCTCGGACTGTACAACTGCCAGTCGTCGACGATGTCCGGAAGCATCCGTCGGAGACGGAGGAACGTCACCATCCAAACCTTACCACATTTTGCGGTTGCGCTTGGGTGGCGGATGTAGGACTTGTCCTTCTTGTCCGTCCCCTCGAGTGTCATTCCGCACGCAGTCGCAGCGAGTTTGATAAGGTCTGTAACGCTTCCCTTTGCACACATTCCGATCTCTGTAATCGCAGCTGCGAGTGAGTTTTTAAACTCGATGTCCGCCGTCGTCTGCGTCTTGAACTGGAAGCGATTCGCGGCGTCGACGATTTGCGTTGGAATTTCACAGTCCACGAACGGTGAGCTGATCTGCAGCAGCCCCGCGATCGTCGTACCGCACACGCGCAGTCGCATCGCCACCGTGGGTTTGAGCATAGGATGGGCCACGGGACGTCCTCCGGATTCGAGACGGCGGGTGGCGTCGGCCCTGAGGATCGTATCCACGTCCATGCATCTGGAATGCGCGTTCAAGCACAGTCCGTCGTGCACATCCGGCTTGTTCATTTGCATGAGTTGTGCCGCTTGGATCACAAAACGATCCTCGATGTTCGTGATTTCGGACGGTGCGATCGGCATGCGGGAGACCGGCTTCAGTAGCCAATATGCTTTCAACAGAAATATCTCCCTTGCGGTCTTCGGCTTGTCGGACCGCTTTCGATCGTCCTTGTCAATGTCAAGGCCGTAGCATCGTTCGTCGAAGAAGCCGCCTTCGCCGCGATTCGCGATGATGTCGGTGACGGTCACCACCCACTTCTCTGTTTCGGGTAGACCTGCTGCAAAGTGGTCCTCTTCGTTCACCCGCACCTCCAATTTGTCTCGAAATTCCAGTCGATCTGCGAATCGTGGACTTTTCATCTCCCACTTGTAGTGTCTGATGCATCTCTCTACTACGCCCCAATGGTCGACCATTTGGAGGTACCTCTCTAGCTCGGTGTGGGCCATGATCCTCAGCATCTCGTCCGATACCGGTGATTGGCCTCCTCCGGCTATCCCTAGCCGGTAGCCGTTGATCGACGCAAACTCTCGTTGGAGGTGGCGCGCAGCAGCGCCACGCCTCTTCACGATGTGCTTGAACGTGTCCTCGTACGTAGACGGTGTCGACCTTGTCTTCCGGTTCTGTTGCGCCACAGTCCGTTCGACGTTTGGGTTGACGCATCCGACGAGCATATGAACGACAGTTTTCCCTAGAGGGTGGCCGATCTGCCGTCCGAACCGCATCACCCCTTGGAACTCGGCGAGGACAGGGCACCCCAACCGGTGTGTCCACATGAAAACGCTGTCAAACTCGATTCCTTTCGGGTCGACGCCAATCGAAAGACTCGTTGTCGCCAGGATGCAGCCGTAGTCCTTCCACGCGGTAGCAGTGTCCCGCAGGTCGATCAGCTTGGACTTCTCGTCTGTGTCCCCTGAGTAAGGTTTCGTTGGCACTCTACATGTGTTCACGAGAAAATCATAGACTTCTTGTAGCTGTGACTTTGCCCCCACCATGAACCCGAATCTCTTTGTATGATCCACGTGCCATCTCCTTGCAGCCTGTGTGAGTTCGTTGAAGAGGTGCATACGTCCGGTATTTCTGCCACTCCCATCCTTGTAGTCAAATGATACCTCGACACCCCGCTTGAGGTGGTCCGGGCCGGGATGTGTGAAGTTGGCGTACAGCACCGGTCGTTTCCTGAACAGGAACGTCATGAACGACTCTGCGACCGAGCATGGCTGCGATTCCCCTAGTTTCAGCTTCATGTCGGCGTCGCAAACGACGATGTACGGAGCATTATCGCACATTTCGCGAAGGGTGTAGGCATTGTGAAAATTGATCATCGTCGCACCGCCGATAAGGCGTGCTACCGTCCCAATCTCGTCGATCATGACGATGTCGAATTTCTGTCCTTCTAAGTGGTGGATGGATTCGATCGAGCACACGACGATATTGTACTGGTCGAGGTTCTTGGGGTCGTCGCGGTAAAACCCGACCTTGATAGACGCATGATCGCTGCATGCTTGTGTCATCTCGGCGGTGAAGTTTGTACCGAAAAGGATGTTCGCACTCAGGCACAGTGCCCGAGTGGCCTTTTGGGTGAGAAGACTGTCGATGATATACTTTTGTGTCGCCTTTGATTTTCCACGTGCACAAGGCGTCCCTAGTGCCAAGATCGTTCCTGGTGGCTCTATGTCGAACATCCGCCCGTTGACCATTGATCCAATTTGCGGCACGTATGGCTCGTCTATGTCGATCGTCTCCCATCGATGCGACCATTGTCTCGTCATGAACGGCAAATTTGTCGACTCTGTGTTTATGTGTGCATCCATCGTTTGTTGGTACATGCGACTGAGTTGTGGTGGCATTGACGCGTCTTGTGGATCAACAACGTCAACTTCTTCCTCTTGCTCGAATAAATATACTGTCTCTCCATTGTCGGAGACTGTGTTGTTTTGTTGATGCTCAAGAATTCGATGATCGTCTTCTGTGAACTGGTCCGCCATTCTTCTTGATTGTTTGTTTGTCAGTGTCTGCAACCACTGGTCAATGTACCTAGCGGTACGTATTGGTTTCCTCTATGTGATGCGTCTTCTCTAGTCCTGGTTTGGGACGTTTGTTAGCGAGAGTTGGTCGCAACGTGTCGACCTTATAAAAAACGACGTTGTGATCGCTAAGGGCAACTCGTGTCACTTGTTACTGCAGAATCGACTAGCTGTTGGACACACACATATACATCCCCACTTGCGGAAAGAGATGCCGAACGACACTATGAATGCGATTTCGACTTTGACTTGGATCTTTGAAAACGACGGGCGTGGAAGGGCCCAGTTGGACAAGCTGATCGCCAAAAGCAAACCGCGTGAGCGCAAGGCCCACCCAAGATACGCTATCCGTGATGCAACGGGTGAGCATGGAAAAAAGAAGTCGATCGATAACTTGGACGTCGTGATCGAGACGCTGATTTCTGATGATGGTTTGAATAAACTGGTCGTCTCTGCGGACTCACCTCTCCTCACGAGCGTTCCCAACCGCAAATTGATGGCGAGTCAGTTGGCGTCGGCCGTCGTAGAGAAGCGACCTAATGTGGCAATTCGATCTGCGACTCTCAATGCCGCCGTTGTCATCACCGCGATCGTTGAACTGTCAAACGGATTGCTTGCCAAAAAGCCGGTCGAGGACGCGGCAACTATCGTTTTTGAAAAGCACGGAGCGAATGTAACGACGGGCTGGCGTACGAAACTTACAAAGGGGTGTGGCATAGCGGTGAATGACGATGGCTTTCTCCACCTCAAAGAGTGCATCGCTGAATTTGCACAGAAGTATGGATCTGTGTGATTGTTGGGGCCAAACGGGTGTTGGTGGCGTACATATGTGTGAATGTGAACAATGTTTCGTCATTGAGACGCTGCCAGTGTCTCAGAGTACATATATGTGAATGTGAACAATGTTTCGTCATTGAGACGCTGCCAGTGTCTCAGAGTACATATATGTGGATGTGAACAATGTTTCGTCATTGAGACACTGCCAGCGTCTCAGACGATAGTAGCATGCTCATGCAGCTGCTTCCCGAGAGTGTCAAGTGTATCACGCAACTTGTCGATCTTTTTGTTGTTGACACACTCGACGACCAGGCAGAACATTTTCCAAATAGACTGTTGGAGCTGTAGCGTCGCGCGCGATGGATCAAACACGGGCATACCCGATGTTGGGCATGTAAGGAACCCAGCGTCGGACAATCTCTGCATCAATGACATATCTGGTTTTTCGGGATCCATCTTGGTTTTCTTCAGTCGGCCAATGTCGGCAGCAGTGAGTTCACTCGCAATGATGCGCCGTATGTCGAGTGCTACACCGTCTTTCCGAACGAGTGACATCGCCCCAGCATTAGTCCGGAAGGGGACAATGTCCATGGTCTTCCCCATGGAGATCAATCGCAGTCCGACGAGGGCATCGATCAGAACCATTGTGGACGGCAGTGGCCCTGCACTCCCTTGGCCAGACGGCCATCGAATGACCACAAATTCATCCGGGAGTGGATCTCCTGGTTTTCGCTTGATCTTGGACACTTCGTCGCATCGCTGGTTGTATGCATTGATACCAGCAGCGGCGGTCGCAGACGACCTGTCATCTGAAACCCCAAACCCATCTCTCCCGATTGTCTCTATAAGCTGTTCCACTGTACGCAGCGTCGGATGCACTACCGATACAACAGTCGACTGTTCCGTGGTTTCATTCTCTCCTTGTTCTCCGACGGGCTCCGATGCAGACGCGTTTGTGCCATCAACAACGACCGGTACACCAACAACGGTAGCAATAGACGGGTCGTTGTCAACTGCTTCCTGTGCTTGGTGTATCGGCTCCAGCTCCTCCTCTTCGTCGTCGTCTGATTCGGATGTGAGCACACGGCTTCTCTTTGGGGCATTTGGAATGACAACTTCGGATTCTGACTGGTCGTCGTCATCATCATTCTCGTCCTCGTTCATGTCGATTGACCGTTTGCCTTTGCGTTTGCGGCTGTTGTCATTGCTCCGGCTCTTTAAAAGTCCATTTGATTCAATAGGCATTTCGTCCTCGTTCGGTGCTGCCTGTAACGACGACTGCACTGGTGATCGCTGCAGTGATGCTTGTTCATCATGTTCATCTGCTTCGATAGCAACAATGGAGTCCTCAGACTCGTCGTCGGTATCGTTGCCCGAGTCATCGTCTTCTCCTGTTGCCTCCTCTGCTTTGCCACCCAACACAGCGTCATCTGCAACTTCCAAGACCGCTTCAGCATCATCATCGCTCAAGTGTTTGACGACTGCCATCGCTTGTTGGACCATTTTGATCTTGTTTTCGTGCACGAGCACCTCTACAGGGGAATGCAGTGTTTCGATGACAGAGACAAGTTCGGATTTGGAACGAGCGTAGCCAACACCATCAACTGTGAGCGTGACATCGTCGTACTCTGCAGTATGCTTTGAGATGAGCGCATCAAGTGACACCACGTCACGTTCCATCGAGAGAAAATAGTAGTCGTTCTTGTCCGCCAGTGCATTGATTCGATCACTTGTCATGTTGTTGGCACAAACAGAGGACGGGAACACGACAATGGATCGCATGCTGGATCTTCTGTCGATCGCCGAATCTACAGCAAATTGCATCCAGAACGCCACATCGGTGTCGCGTGCAAGAAACGCGTTTGTCCGCGTCTCACCGTCGTCTTCAAATTGAGTGAATGTAACCGAGTATGGGAGCTGTGGGTACTTCATTTTGCTCATAATGGCGTCGAAAATGGGGACAAACCCATCAGAATCCAGATCTTGCACGTCGTCACAGACAAATCTCCCATCTACAAACAGGTCGACACTATCTTCAAACGATGCTCGTTGCAAAATTTGAAGCAGCTTATTTGGACAGCCAATTGACACGTCATCGACGCACTCGAACCGTTCTTTGACTTTGCAAGCAATGGACGACGCTTTCGAGACGAACGTCCCGACACGCACATCGCCGATGAGTTGATCGCTCATTTTGTCCTCGGTTGCAGGTGTAGAGGTGTCGTTTTTGGTTTCTGTCTCTGTGTCAGAAGGTGACTCGAGTCTTAATGCCGCGTCTAACTCTCGTTGAGCTGTATCCCGTTTTGCGGTCCTCTTCAGTTTCTCGATCTCTTCTTTGAGCCTCTTTTTTTCCGCATCATCCTCTCCATCGTCATCGGGCTCTTTATCAGTGCTGTCGTCATCGTTGTCACTGCCTTTGTTCGCTGCCTGCAGATCGACAGCGGGGCACGTTCTAGTCCCAGGATTTTCAGAGTCCGAGTCGTCGTTCTCACTCGACTGGCCATGCAGATCGACTGCCACTTGTGATGGTTGATGCTGTTGGCGCAGCTGCTGTCGTAGTTGGTGGATCGTTGTTAATGCCTTCTCATATTCGTTGTCCTTGTCTCTGATGATAGAATCGACTTCCAAATCCTTCTCTTGCATTGCCTTTTTAAGCATCGTGTTCTCATCGGTGTCGTTCGTTTCATGGTTCTCGTCGTCGCTGTTTTTGTTTGTGTTGCTGCTGCTTTTGCTGGTGCCGCTGCCTTTACTGTTGCCGCTGCCTTTACTGTTGCCGCTGCCTTTACTGTTGCCGCTGCCTTTACTGTTGCCGCTGCCTTTGCTGCTACTGCTGCCTTTGCTGCTACTGCTGCCACTGCTGTTGCTACTCTTCATGCTGCTGTTGTCATCCACACTCTCGTCCTCGCTGTCGGCCTTGGTGCTTCCATCGTCAACTTCCGTTGTCTTCTTTCGACGCATCGTGCTTCTTGATCAATGGTCACCCCGCTCTTCGCTCGTCTATTGTTGTTGTCATGTGCGCGTCTTATTGATTTTTAGCGGTGTTGTCCGTGGTCGGTCCGCCTTGCGTCCATATGGCACATGCTCGAAACACAAGTAAAGGGAGACAAGCATGTCACTGCCCCTGCTCGCCCTTAAACCAAAGCAACAGACGGGCGTCATCCTAGACGATGAGCGCCTCGATCTTGATACGCTCGTATCCATTATCACCAACACTGATTGTGCCTCTGCGCTTGGGCTGAGCGCCGTGAATCAACAGCTGCGCACACTGATGCTCCTCCCTGAGTTCTGGCAGCTCGTAGTCAACCTCAGGCTTGAACAGGGAGAGGCGATTGGCACGCCCGACGCTGGTCGCGTTCTCACTCCCTTCCAGCAGTACTTTTTGATGTGCTTTCGCAAGGAACGGACCGATGCGGCGCAGAAGCGCGCCGCGACCGCGCAACTCCGACTGTCCGTTGAGACGCAGCGGTGGCCGGAGGCCAAGCTTGCATTGGAGCTCGATGCCGACCCGTCGGTCATCTCATTGGATGAGCTCCGTCCCAGACTGTTCAATTCTTTTGAGTTCATCGCCACTGACGGGACTTGGGCACTTCTCGACCCACGTTCTCCGCTCGTGGAGTTTGCCAAAGAGTGGATAAAACGGGGTGGCAAGCTGCGTGTGCTGCGACTCTCGGACAACGAAACGAATCGCATCATTGAGTCGGCGGTTTTCTCGCTCGACCCATTGCTGATCACCTTGGCGGCGAACAGTGAACTCGTGTACACTCCTGGTGATGAACTATCACTCGTGCGCAACAGGTCGTTGTTGTGGGATCTTCTAAAGGGCAGCCGCGAGGCCACTGCGGTCGAGAAGGTGTTGTTGCGTCGAGCCAGCCGCCTTCAAATGACGTTGGAGCGCCGCATTGTAGAGTATATAAGCGTTGAGCATCCGTTTGCTCCTGCAGTGGGCTCTGCCATCCAAGTTGCCGAGCTTGTCTTCCTCAACGGCACAGAAGTCGGTGACGTCTTCCGAGATGCCACTCGCGTGCGAATTGAAGACCGGCTCAAAAACCAGGCGTTAGTGGACGAGCTACGAGATAAGTCGGCGAGACGAGAATGGGAAACGCGCCAGTGCGATAAAGAAGCTACCCTCCGTCGCGAAGAGGCAGAGAACAGAAGACAAGCAAATCAAGAACGAGCGGAGCGTGACCGCGAGCGGCAGAAGCGGGTCGCAGAGACCAGGAGGCGGTTCAATGAGAAGCTTGCCGATGCGAAAGCTCAGATTGAACGAGTCGAACTCGCGCAGCAGAGTGCAGACAATGAAATTGAAGATCTCGAGCGTCGGATTCGTGGAGAAGACCCCTTCCTGGAGATCGAATTAAAATTCGATCGAGCATTCGATGATGCCGACTGGCCCACGCTTCGAGCCTCGATTGTCGCCCTAATCGACGCGGACGAGAGGCGGGCGGCTGTGAGCGTGCAGCGGAGACAATCACAGTTGGCTGTGATTCCCCAGTTTGCAGCCGATGACGAGCTCATCATGCGGATGTTGAGCTCAGACGAGAGCACCACACCGAACCTTGCAGACCTTGCGAGAGAACTGATACTTGGAGATTGAAAGGGTGTTGTAAAAAATCCAAAAATATTGGAGCAGTGGCGCGCGTAGGAAGCTTTCATGTGCAATGCCTCGACCCATCAACACAAACACAACCACACACTCAAGACGCGCGTAAACAGAAGAAATGAACAAACGACCTCGCGAAGAGATCACCTTGAAACGGATCAAGAGAACACAAGAGATCCTGGACGACGCGGATGATGTGAAAGATGGAACGCGTGTCAGACTTTCCAATGCTTTGAAAAAGGTCTACGACAGTGTCAACACGACACCAGAAAACAACACGGCACTAAAAGAGTCCGATGTCATCTCATTGGTGTTTAGTGACCACACACGCCGTATCCTCGTCCGGCACCTACCGCCAACAATGCGTACGTTCCTCGAAGAGGCATGTCTGTCGAACGCGACGGCGTTGCACGGCGCGGTAGTGACGCTCTACTTTCCATTTGACGATGATCGGAACAATAGATGCGACCAAGATTGTGCAATTGAGGAAGCAGTTGAGCATGTTTCCAAGCTCTTGATCGAGCGCCATGGCTTGAAGGAAGCTGAGTTTGACGATGAACTATGCAACAACACACGCGATGGTTTAATGATCCCAGGGACAGAGACGAATGTTGACAAGCACGCCATGGACATTGTAAACTGGGAGATCGCGGTGGCAGCGATGTTGCATGTACCACTGCGCTCGTCGGACCACTTTGATGAATCTGAGATTTCTTTGCTCACAGACGAGAATGCGTTTTTCTCGGAAATGGCTATTAACAGCGACGGCTACAGCGAGGACATGGATGTGCATGTCAAATCTGTCTTCCTGGCGACGCGGGTTGTTGAAAAGCTTCGTGAGTTGGAGGAGGAAGTAGAGAGTATGACGGATATGCCATACGAGATCGAGCATTCGGTGGACGAGTCGGATCGATTTGACACAATCCCAGTGGAGCTCCGGGCCCCACCAAGACTCGTCTTGCCGCTTGTGAACAACAACAATCCCGATGTGCTGGATCGGGTTCTGGGAAATTGGATGTGAGCGCCAAGAAATGACGCACATGCTTGTGGATTGTTTTACTCGTTTAGACATTGTTCTAACAGACACCCAAGGACTCGGTTTCTGAATGTACCAAACAGCACACCGCGTTCTAGAACGACGCTGAACGGTAATCCACGTGTATGTCTGTGAGTGTTTATGAGCGCTCTGTACATGTATAGTTTTTGAAAAAGCACGTCCGCGTCGTGTCTGCGTTTACAACAAACGATTGTTGTTCCCAATAGAGTGGCTATCGCAACGCGCCATTGAGATTTTTCGAGTGACACGACATTCCGTAAGATCGTCCAGTCATGCCAACACGAATGTGCACATGCAATGCCGTTCCCCAAAAGCCAGCCAATCGCAACTGTTGCAATCCACGTCCACGCCATGCGCTTCCCGATTTGCGGCACGTGGTCGGTCTTACTCTAGCGACGCAAGCACGCGCTCAAGATTC
>Ga0114994_10003236_pt1 | contig 11878 bp, 9 predicted proteins | sample ArcticOcean_MG_C_9_FD_87043 | JGI IMG/M metagenome (GOLD analysis project Ga0114994, IMG submission 87043) | Marine microbial communities from western Arctic Ocean - ArcticOcean_MG_CB2_152 | ecosystem: Environmental > Aquatic > Marine > Oceanic | place: Arctic Ocean: Canada Basin | collected... | reverse complement strand
GAACGTGGCGAAAGTAAGTCGTATTTAGATTCCTTCGACGACTACATGGGCTTCTTGGCACCTCGAATAGAAGAAGCTAAAAGAGTGCTATCGCCAAACGGATCGCTGTTTTTGCACGTCGATCAACGGGAATCACACTACTGCAAGGTGCTGCTCGACCAGATTTTCGGCCGGGGTTCGTTCATGAACGAGATCATCTGGTCGTACGACTACGGTGGTCGTTCAAAACGAAAATGGCCTGCAAAACACGACACGATCTTTTGGTACGCAGTCGATCCTAAGAATTACACGTTCAACGCCGACGCTATCGACCGAATTCCATACATGGCGCCGTCACTGGTTGGTAAAGAAAAAGCGGCTAGAGGCAAAATCCCGACCGACGTTTGGTGGCAGACGATCGTACCGACCAACGGAAAGGAGCGCACTGGGTATCCGACCCAGAAGCCGATTGCGATTCTTGATCGGATCGTAAAAGTTCACTCCAACACCGATGATCTCGTGATGGACTTTTTCGCTGGCTCGGGAACAACTGGTGTCGCTGCGGCAAAGAACGATCGTCGCTATGTGTTGGTCGACGCTAATAACGAAGCAGTGAAGATAGCGGCCAAGCGGCTAACCGAGTACGAACCAGAGTGTGTGGGGTTTACGCCTGAACCACAGACCGTGTGACGATGAAGGTTCTGGGCGTCGGAAATGCCAGTAACGCCGGAAACGAAAAAGGGACAGCGAATATCGCTGTCCCTTTTTGATGAGTGGCCAGCCGTATCCAAAACCGTCGCTGCCTACTACGGCAACTTTGAGATCAGTGATTCGGAGGTCTGATGGACTACTACTAGTGCTTACTTTGTCTAGAACTTGCTCGGTCGTCATTAATTAGTAATTCTTTCTAGAGATAGAAATTATCTGTGTATCAGGAGGGCAGTGGTTTAGTAGTCATGCGGGGCGACTTGCACCACCAATATCGCGGTAAATCGAACCCGAAGAAGAGTTAAGACTAATGCCAGATTAGGTTGCAGGAACCTGGGAATCAGAAATTGGCTACAGGTCGCCGATTATTGCTCTGGATATGACCAGTCTCTGTATTTCTGAAGTGCCTTCGTAGATTTCGGTTACGCGCTGATCGCGGTAAATTCGTTCTACTACCGACGGCTTGAAGTAGCCGACTCCACCATGGATTTGAACGGCTTTGCTTGCGATGCGTCCAGCGGCTTCAGATGCGTATAGCTTTGCCATAGCGGATTCTTTGCCGTGCGGAAGTCCTTCATCGTAAAGAGCGGCTGCTCGGTAGGTGAGTAGCCGTGCGGCATCGAGTTCGACCGCCATATCGGCCATCATGAACTGAATCGCCTGTCGGGTAGCGATCGGCTTGCCGAACGTGTTTCGTTGTTTTGAGTAAGAGAGGGCGGCGTCGAGAGCGCCTTTAGCGAGTCCCAAGCACTGAGCGGCGATCATGATTCGGCTAGAATCGAGGATTTTTAGAGCGAGCTTGTATCCTTCACCCTCCTCGCCGAGGCGGTTTTCGATTGGGATACGGCAATTGTCGAAAACTAGCTCAGCAGTCGCACATCCCTTCATGCCCATCTTGCCGTGCTGCGGGTTGATTGTGAATCCGGGGGTTTCCTTTTCGACGACGACAGCGGTTACGCCCTTGTGTCCTGCATCTTTATCGTGATTCGTGAAGACCGAGAAGACATCGGCGACAGCGCCGTTAGTACAGAACAACTTCGAGCCGTTTAGGACGTATTCGTCTTTGCCTTCGGCATTTTTGACTCGGGTAAGCGATGTTTCGAGTGCGAGCGCGTCTGAACCTGTTCCTGCTTCGGTTAGTGCGAATGCTGCGATCTTTTCGCCGGTCGCAAGTGATGGAAGCCAGCGTTGACGCTGCTCGTCAGATCCACCGTGGTAGATCGTCTGTGATCCAAGTGAAACGTGAGTGATCAGAACTGTGCTGGTAGAACCACACGCGGCTCCTACTTCTTCGATAACTACCATGAAATCTTTGTACTCACCACCCGAACCACCAAATTCTTCGGGAATCGTCATACCAGTGAGACCGAGCTCAGCTAATCCTCGGAACTGGTCGATAGGAAACTCTTCTTTTTCATCGACTTCATCGGCTCTCGGTGCGAGATTTTCGGCAGAGAACTGTCGAACCGTGGTAGCGAGCATTGTCTGCTGTTCGTTGTAGAACGGCTGCATGTTTGAGTATTCCTGAGGGTTGCTTAAGACCGCGGCTGCTAAGGCTATAAATATCTTGTGATTCTAAATCTGCGAGGTAACGATACACGGATGAGATAGATTTCGAGCGTTTGTGATGCGCCATCTCCACTTAAAGATGAGAAGGGGATAAGGGTAAACTTTGGATTCGAATTTGCACTCGATTTGTACCGTGCTCTGAGTAGGACGGCAGCGCGAACCGAACGGAATATTCTTTGCGAATACTTGGCATTGATCCTGGTCTAATTAACACCGGATACGGCTTGATCGACACAGATGGAAGTAACTTCAAGGCTGTTGAAGGCGGAGTTGTTCGGACGAAGTCGAGTGAACCGATGGAAAAGCGATTGTTTTCTATCTACAAGGTCATCCGTGAGGTGATTCAAGAGTTCAAACCTGAAGTCGTTGCGATTGAAGACCTACACGCTCGGTTTGCCAAAACCGCGTTATTGCTGGGTCAGGCTCGAGGAGTTGCGGTGATGGCAGCTGGTGAAGCTGGCTTGACTGTGTTCAACTATCAGCCGACCCGTGCCAAGAATCTTGTGACTGGTTCTGGTCGAGCCGATAAAGACCAGATGAAGTTAGCGATTGCTGCTCATCTTGGCGATCCTGACGCTGCCAAAAACGAACACGTCGCCGACGCATTTTCAATCGCTATTGCTCATGCGATCATGAGCGGGAGTTCGGCAGTCGCCGCAATCGAAGCAGCCAAGTAAACTCGACAGACAATGATTAGTTATATCACCGGAAAAATTCGAAGCCTGACGCGTGAACCCGGTGGAGCCGTGGTTATCGCTGGCGGAGTTGGCTATGAAGTTAGCCTGCCGACGTATGTTTATCAGTCGCTTGCGAACGAAGGAATTAACGTAGGATCCGACGTTGAGTTGGAGATCTACTATCACGTTACCGACCGACAGCCGAAGCCGATGCTTGTCGGTTTCAGGCATCCTAGTGAGAAGCAGTTCTTTGAACAGCTAATCCAGGTCGAAGGTATCGGGCCTGCAAAGGCTGCGGCAGCGTTAGTGTTCCCCGTTTCGACTATCGCTTCGGCTATTGAAACCGAAGATTTGGCATCGCTACAGCGATTGCCTGGCATCGGTGCTCGGGCAGCACAAAAGATTGTGGCTACTCTTCGAGGGAAGGTTGCCGCAACTGCGTTGTTGCAGGACGCTGGTATATCGGATCAGGGTCAACAAACGGCGGTTCCTCAAGTGACGGACGCACGGTCGGAAGCTATAGAGGCGTTGGTAACTCTAGGCTATCGTCCAACCGAGGCGCAAGATAAGGTCGATGACGTGATTCGTCGGTCGCCGGAAACTTCCGATGACTTGCAGGATTTGATGCGCGAAATTTTCAAGGCACAGGTTTCGACTCAAGATTAGGTTCTTGTGTAAGGAAACGCTTTGAATGGATTTTAAACGGAGTAGATGATTGGCTTCTGGGCCAGAAGAAAGCGGTCGAGAGCGGATTGTTCAGGCGAGCAGTCCGTCGAACGATGCCGAGAAGCTCGCCGGAGAGCATGCGTTAGAAGAGCGCGCCCAAGATATGGTGACTGATGTGGAAAACGTTGAGCAGACCGCTCGAAAAGATCTACGCCCACGTCGATTTCAGGAATACGTAGGTCAGCGGGCCGTTGTCGACAGTATTTCTATTGCAGTGATGGCGGCTAAGAAGCGTGGCGACACGCTGGATCACGCTCTGTTTCACGGTCCCCCAGGTCTTGGTAAAACCACGATTTCGCAGATCATTGCGCGCGAACTTGATTCGCAGCTGATTCATACGTCGGGTCCGGCACTTGAACGACCCGCCGACGTGGTTGGCTTGCTTTCAAATCTGAACACTGGGGACGTTTTATTCATTGACGAAATCCATCGACTGTCGCACGCAGTCGAAGAGTACTTGTACTCAGCAATGGAGGATTTCCGAGTCGACTTTATGACTGGAGCAGGTGCTTTCGCTAAGAGCATTAATTTGCCGTTGCATCCCTTCACGTTGATCGGCTCGACTACTCGTGCCGGAATGCTTAGCGCACCTTTACGAGAGCGTTTCGGTCTTGCCTATCACCTAGATTTTTATTCGACCGAAGAGCTTGCTCAGGTTGTTACTCGCTCCGCTGGGATTCTCGAAGTAGACGTTAGTGAAAGTGGAGCGCACGAGATCGCTCGACGGTCACGCGGCACACCAAGGATTTCGAACAGATTGCTTCGTAGGGTTCGCGACTTTGCTGAAGTACGTAATTCTGGAACGATTACCGATGCCGTGGCCTCGGAAGCGATGGAGATCGAGGGCGTTGACGCACTTGGTTTGGATCGCCTCGACCGTCTGTATTTGATGACATTGTCCAAGAACTATCAGGGTGGGCCAGCAGGAATTCAGGCGCTTGCCGCGACGATCAACGAAGATCAGCAAACCCTTGAAGACGTTGTCGAGCCATTCTTGTTGAAGATCGGATTCATCATCCGGACTCCACAAGGGCGTCGAACGACAGCCGACGGATTCGAACACATTGGGCTACCGCCAAGCCTGGACGGCCCGACTGGGCAGGGCACGCTGCTTTAATTGACAGCTGTGATCGGGTCAACATGTAACCCGGTCACAGATCGAGACGACCGACTACTAAGTCGATGTGCCTTGTGCAGCCTTGGTTGCCTGGGCGATTAGCTCATCTGGAATATCGTCGAACGATGCGTAGTTCATCGAGTACAGCCGTGAGTAGAGTCCGCCAAGGGCCATCAACTCGTCGTGATTGCCTTGCTCAACGATTCCACCGTCTTGCAGAACGATAATTCTGTCGGCTCCTCGAATCGTTGCGAGTCGGTGAGCGATGACCATTCCTGTGCGGCCTTCCATCAGACGTTCTAGTGCCTGCTGGATGAGCATTTCGGTGTATGAGTCGATGCTTGCGGTTGCTTCGTCGAGCACGAGAATTTTGGAATCGGCAACGATGGCTCGGGCGAACGACAATAGTTGTCGCTGACCGAGAGAAAGGTTTCCGCCACGCTGTTCAAGTTCAGTTTCGTAGCCGTTGGGAAGCTTCATTATGAATTCGTGCGCACCGACCGCCTGAGCAGCAGCAACGACGTCTTCACGGGTTGCGCCTTCCTTGGCGTAGATGATGTTCTCGAAGATTGTTCCAGAGAACAAGAACGGCTCTTGCAGAACCATCGAGACGTGCTCGCCCAGCGAATCCTGGGTTAAGTCTCGCACGTCGTAACCACCGACCTTCACTGTGCCTTCCCAGATGTCGTAGAATCGATGAACTAGTGCGGTTGTGGAAGTTTTACCTGAACCGGTTGGCCCAACTAGAGCGACGGTTTCTCCGGGTTTTACTTCGAAGTTGATGTCTTTAAGAATCGGCTGATTTTCGACATATCCAAAGGTGACATTCTCGAATTTAATCGAGCCGTCAATTTCTTTAGGGTGAATAGCATTTGGCTTGTCTTTAATGTCGATTGGTACATCGATAACTTCAAAAATTCGTTCGCCAGATGCCATCGCACGTTGAAGTACGTTGTAGTGCATTGTGAGCGCTCGAATCGGGTCGAAGAATCGCTGTACGAATAGCACGAAAGCAACCATGACTCCGACTTCGACGGTTCCGCCGAGTACAAAGAATCCACCCATGATCACGACGATTGCCATTGCCGCACCGGTGAGGGTGTCGACGATTGGAAGCATCATGACACCGAACTTTGCCGCTTTGTTGGCGGCCTTCAAGTTGTCGGTTGCCCGAATATCGAACAGGTCGTAGTTCACGTATTCACGTGACAAACCTTGGACGGCGCGGATGCCGTTGATGTTTTCGGCAAGCGCACCACTCACGATTGAAGATGTGACTCGGGCGCGTAAGAAAGATTGGCGGGCGTAAGGAAGCCAAATTATTCGGATGATGAACAGAACTGGCAGTACTGCTAACGTCATCAATCCCAGACGCCAGTCCAGCCAGATCATCGCTCCGACGATGCCGATCAAAAGTACGAAGTCACCGATGGCGAACACGGCGGTTTGTAAGAATTCCTGTAGGGCTGCAACATCACCCTGGAGGCGCGACATGAGCTTGCCAATTTCTGTCTTGTCCATGAAGGAAAGAGAGATTCTTTGGAGGTGCTCGTACATCGCCCTGCGCATGTCTATGAGGATTCGTTCAGCCACCCGTCCCACGATCAATTCTTGGAAATAGTTCGCTACAAAGTTGAATCCAACTGCTACCAAGAAAATTATGACCATCGTAGCCAGTTTTGATTTGTCGGAGGCGCCTTCTTTAAGGGCATCGTCGTAAACATTTTTGACGATCAGCGGAATTGCTATTGAAGAAATTGTGAATACGATCACGGCCGTAATCGCTACCCAAAGCAAAACTTTGTAAGCAGCTATGTACTTCATAAACCGGCCGACGACTTGGCCGTTGAACGCTTCGCCGAAAACTTCTTCGTCGAGCGTTGGGCCGAGTTTGATCGATGCCTTCGGCGGAATCTCATGGCTACGTTCGTGGGTGTCCCTAGCGGTCATTAGGAAGCACTCCCTTCGTCGATATTGTTTCCACTTTGCTCGTTCGGTCGAATTTGTAATTCATACAGATCGTTGTAGTGACCGCCTTGTGTGAGTAGTTCTTCATGTGATCCGCGTTCGACGATCTTTCCTTCTTCGATAAAGAGAATTTCATCGGCGTGCATCAGTGAGCTTAGACGGTGAGAAATGATGATCGTCGCACGATCCTTAGTGAGCTCGGTCAGAGCTGCTCGAATTCGTTGCTCGGTAGCGGCGTCGATGGCCGCTGTTGAGTCGTCAAAAACGATTAGTTGTGGCTTGAGCATGATCGAACGTGCGATCGAAAGACGCTGACGTTGACCGCCAGAAAGCGACACGCCGCGTTCACCAACCAAGGTGTTGTAGCCACCCGGAAGGCGGTCGATGTAGTCACCAAGTTGTGCATGTTGTGAAGCTGTTTCGACACGGTCATCAGGTGCCCATGGATCGCCGTAAGCCACGTTGTGTTCGACGGATGCAGTGAATAGGAACGTGTCCTGTTCGACCACTCCGACTGCCTTGCGTAGGGAGTCGAGCGTGACATCTCGAAGATCTTGCCCGTCGATTGTGATGTAACCCTCTTTAGGGTCGTAGAAACGTGGGACGAGGTGGGCGATAGTCGACTTTCCGCTTCCGGGAGGTCCGACGATGCCTACGGTGTGACCAGGTTCAACCTTGAACGAGACGCCATTTAGAGTGTGATCTTCTTCGTAGCCGAAGCTGACGTTGTGAAATTCGAGAGTGCCGTTTGTAATCTCGAGATCTTTGGCATCGGGCTTGTCTTGAATATCGGGGTCGATATCAAGAACTTGGAAAAGACGTCCGCCGGTCGCAGATCCACGGGCGAATCCGTTAATCATCATTCCGATTTGTCGAACTGGCTGAAGCAAAATACTCATGAATGCAAGGAACTGAGTGAGTTCACCCGGTGTGAGCTCACCGTCGATGACTCGTAGACCTCCGACCCATAGGACTCCTGCCATGGAGAGCATGAATGCGACACTCATTAGTGAAATATTTGAAGCGCGGATTCCGACTTGAACGTTCGCGAGCGCGAGTGTCTCGTTAGACGCGACATCGAACTTTTTCATCTCGTGGTCTTGAGAAGCGAAGGAGCGAACGACTCGAATTCCGCCGAGGTTTTCGTCCATAACTTTCGTCAAAGCAGAAAGTCGTTCTTGAAGCTGATACCAGTTTGATCGTAGCTTCAATCGAGCAACAGTTGCTCGCCAAGCTACAAAAGGTACGAAGCTGAGGCTGATAAGTCCCAAGACGAGGTCTTGGCTCAGCATCAGGTACATTCCAGTGCCGATTAAGACAACGAGGAACACACTTCGTAGCAAAGCTGTTTGCACGAACATTCGTACGCCTTCGACGTCGACGATTCCGCGTGTAATCAGATCGCCTGTATGTACGCCGGCGTGATAGCTGAAAGATAGGCGCTGGAGCTTTTCGTAGTAGAGCATGCGCAGTTCGTAGCCGATGCTTTGGCCGACTGATTCACCCATGTAGTTTTGGAACATGGCGGATAGGCCACGCCCAACAGACGCTATGAATAACAGCACTGCGATGATGATGAGCGCTGTTTTTGCCGGGTTTGAGCCTTCGCCGAAAATATCGGTGACGCTTTCAATCGAAGCGACTACAGCCGAGTTAGCGATTCTCAGATCGCCGTTTTCGAGGCCTAAAGCTGCATCGACAGAACTTCCGATAAGAATCGGTATTGCCAGTTGGAATCCAGACGCCAAAAATATGGCGATGAGCCCAAAAACGAGCCGCCATCTGTACAGCAGAGCCATGCGAGTTATGCGCATGAAGACTCCGACAGAGCTTGATCCTACGACAGGTCGTGACGATGTGCCGGCGGCTTTTCCTACTGGTGCAACTTGGATGGTAGCCGTGACGATTCCTCCATGTATAAATCCACAGCCTGTAAACATCGCGCACGTTTATTAACTATGCGTAAGGTTTAGATCACAGATTTTTTCGGTTGTTCGAACGGATTAGCGAATAGGGATAAACTCGTAGCTGCGTGATGAGGATGCGAGTAGGGAATCAGGATATCCTCGTAATTGTTCGACTCTAGATGCTGAAACAATCAATGACTATTTCCGATCCAAATAACATTCTTGCTGGAGCTTTTGCCGACCTTGAATCGGACACGCTCAGTTCGAAATCGTCTACTTCCGACAAGTCTAAGAAGTCGGAGAAGAATGAGTACTCGGTACGGGTTGCGACACTCAAAGATTCGGCAATGCTTGAGAGTATCGAGCGAGAGGCGTTCCCAGGGATGACACCGGTGACGAGACTCGAAGGAGATCTTGCCCGGCAAAACGGTCTGTATCTTGCCGCATCGCGCGCCTGGAGACCTGAAGAGCAAGAACTCGGGCCTCGCTTCGCAATCGCAACCAAAGCCGAAAAGGAAGATGAGAGCTTTACCGCAAAGGTTAAGCGAAACGTCGACCGGTACGTCCTTGACAGGATGATGCAGCCTAAATTGCCGTCGGGTTATATAGCGGGGTTTATTGGGCTTTGGTTTGTAGTAGACGAGGCCCATGTTGTGATAATCGGATTACGTGAGGTTGACCGCCGTAAAGGGATCGGTGAGTTGCTCGTTATCAGTGCTATCGAACAGGCCGTCGAAAACGATTCTCGAGTTGTCACGCTCGAAGTTCGTGAATCTAACAAACCTGCGATCGAACTGTACCGTAAGTATGGATTTCAGGAAGTTGGACTACGCCGAAGGTACTACTCAGATAACGGCGAAAATGCTGTCATCATGACGACTCCACCGATCCATAGTGTCAACTACCAAAACCAGTTCGGAACTTTAGTTTGCCAGCACGCAGATAAATGGGGCTGGGTTTCTCGTCCGGGCTATGCAATGCCGGAAGGCTGGAAGCCTGTCGAGGTCGAGGAGCGGACTGTAGCGGCATCTGAAACTGAAGCTGAGGTCGAGGCCTAAGCACCGCTGGCAAACAGAACGTAGAGAAATAGTAAGGCAATCACCGCTACTGTTAGTTTGACTGCCCAAGATGTCCACTGTTTTTGGAATGCTAGAAAATGCTCTGGCGAGCGCCATTTCTTGCCGCGCCAAGCGTGTTCATTTCCCTTGGCACCAAGATAGATGCTCGCAATCACCATGACTACAAGTTGAACCGTTGGTGGTAGGAACGCCGCTCCGAACAATATAACGGTGTAAGGCACTCCCGAGAAAAGTCCCCAGACTGCAGGCATCAGGAATGCTGCCCAGTTCCATTTCTTGATTTCACGAGGTATTTCGCCATCGCGTGTGCCTGAAGAATTTGGCGTGGTGGAGTCAGCGTGACCAAACGGGTTCTCTTGTGAAATCGATGCTGCATGGCTGTCATGTTCAGCGTCTGGGCCCGTACCCGTACCCCTTAAGTCCGGTTGTTGAACTGGGCCATCGATATTTGGCTTAGTCGCAGGCGTCGAAACGGGATTTAGATCGGGGCGGTAGGTACGCGGCGATGCTGCCGAGGGAACCTGTCGTTCTGGTTGTACCTTGGAAGCAATTCTTACTGCGTCCTTCATTTCAGACCCGCACACCCAGCAATAGGCTGCGCGTGTGTTGTTGATGCCACCGCAGCTTGTGCACGAGTTGAGGCCCGAAGGAGGGCTCGACTCGTTCGTAACTTCGATCAACCGTTCGCCGCAACGATTACAGGCGTAGGCACCTTTGTCATTTTTTGTGCCGCAATGGACGCAGAAATGTGTATTACCAGCGGTAGATTGTTCAGTTTGATCTGTCATGCTTTTCTAAGTTTAGAGGTGTTCTTCGAGCCTGTCGCTTCTCAGTATCGGTTCATCGTTGTGTCTTGGTCTAAATACGAGAACGTTATTCTTCTGGTTCTACAGATTTTCTACGTTGAGATCCATTGAGTTCATAAGGTCTTTTAGTTCAGCGCGGGTCGAGTCGTCTATAGACGGGCTTGGGGGGCGGACATCGGCCGTCGTGGTGAACCCCCGGCTTTTCATGATTTCTTTTCGAATTGCGAGGCCAATGCCAGCCGAGTTTTCGTATCGAATCAGTGGAAGCCACTTATAGAAGATGGTTCGTGCGCGTTCTAAATCGCCGCTTGCCATGTATTTGTGAATTGCAACAAGAACTTCCGGGTAGGCAAAACCGGTCATCGTTCCAATAGCTCCACGGCGTAATTCTTCGAACAGGAATGCTCCACCTAGTCCCCCGAAGATTCCCATCGTTCCGCTGGTGGATTCTATAACTCTCGTTATTTTCTGAGGAGTCGGCGGGTCTTCAAGTTTCAAATATTTAGCGTCGGGCAGTTCGGAGTGAAGTTTGCCGATAAACGCCGGATCGAAGTGCACTCCAGTTTGTTCCGGTAGATCTTGAACAACTATCGGTATTTCTGTGATTTCTTGTGCAGCAGCGTAGTAAGCGTAGGTTGCAGGTGGATTAGGTTTCATCATTTTAGCGGGAGCGATCATGACGGCACTTGCACCACCTGACTGAGCGTCGCGTACTCGTGCAGCAAGTGCACGTCCGCTTTCTGCGCTGGTGCCGACGGTAACGGTCAGATCGTCTCCTGCGGCAGCGACAACTGCATCGATAACCGGACCGCGTTCAGCATCGGTTAGGCGATGCGATTCACCCATGACGCCCAGTGTTACGACTCCGGTACAGCTGGCTGCTCGCGCTGCACCGACGAGTCGATTAAATGAGGCAGTGTCGACTTCGCCGTTTGAATCGAACGGGGTCGGCAGCATGAAGTGAATTCCGTCTAATTTACGATCATTTGCCAATTAAGAAAACTCCTTGTAGATATCGGGTCCAGATGAGAATCATGCGTATGGTGAGGGTGCAGGCGAGAGTGCGCAAGATGCCTTGATAGGGGTTTGGCATTTCGAATCGCACCAATATCTTGTGAATGAGTGCTGAAATCGCTGCGTAATTATGAATATTTACTCTTTCCACATTTGCTGTTGTACCGGTCGCTAAGCGGGTCGGTATTTTTTGCGTGTGTCGGAGTTGCTGAGTTCGAAGAGAGATTTGGCAACCTCGAGGGTGATCTCTGTCTGCTTGAACGTCACAACATCCAGAACTACATGGACTGGGGCAAGACTGTGGTCTACAAGCTGGAACGTGGTAAAG
>Ga0114994_10003234_pt1 | contig 11880 bp, 6 predicted proteins | sample ArcticOcean_MG_C_9_FD_87043 | JGI IMG/M metagenome (GOLD analysis project Ga0114994, IMG submission 87043) | Marine microbial communities from western Arctic Ocean - ArcticOcean_MG_CB2_152 | ecosystem: Environmental > Aquatic > Marine > Oceanic | place: Arctic Ocean: Canada Basin | collected... | reverse complement strand
TTGTTTATTAATTCCGACACCTCAGATAATTTTAAAGCTAGAGGTATTTCTATTCGATTACAAAGAGCACCAGACTGAGATGAATTCTAATTTTTCTAATCAACAAACTGAATCACAAAAAACGGCTTTTCACAGACTCACTAAGGGTGAGTTGCTGGTGATAGCCGGGCCATGTGCAATTGAAGGGGAAACGGTGCTATTCGATATAGCAGAACGAGTTGTGTCTATATGTAAAGAATTGGAATTGCCTTTAGTTTTTAAGGGCTCATACAGGAAGGCAAATAGATCTAGAATTGACAGTTTCACGGGGATAGGTGATGAAAAAGCACTCAAACTTCTAGCCGATGTGAAGAAGTGTTACGACGTCCCTGTTACTACAGACATTCACTCCGTGGAGGCGGCGGCTATGGCAGCAGAGTTTGCTGATATACTTCAGATCCCCGCTTTCCTTTGTCGCCAAACCGATTTGTTAGTTGCCGCCGCAAAAACAGGAAAAACAATAAACATAAAGAAAGGCCAGTTCCTTTCAGCAGAGTCAATGCTTCATGCCGTAAACAAGGTGAGGGATGCTGGTAATGATGATGTTTGGGTTACTGAAAGGGGAACCACTTTTGGATATGAAGATCTGGTCGTGGACATGAGGGGAATCCCTGTTATGCGCTCGTTTGCTCCAACCGTTGTCGACCTCACTCATAGCCTCCAACGTCCTAATCAATCTGAAGGTGTTACTGGCGGATCCCCTGCATTCATAAACACCATAGGCCGTTCAGCAGTTGCTGCTGGAGCTGATGCGGTGTTTATTGAAACCCATACTGATCCTTCTAGTGCGTTATCTGATGGAGCTAATATGCTGCATTTAGATAATTTCAAAGACTTATTAATTTCGCTTAAAGGCATTCATAAACTTGTGCGATCATGAGAATTATAATTTCATTTGTCTCCTCTTTATTAATCATAAGTTCTTCAATTTCACAATCTGCCATACAGCTGAGGGTTGTGGGAGGTACACTTGAGGATGTAGGATCCGTTATTATTCCCGAGCCATCTGGCGGAGCATATGCTTTAGGTGTTACTTCTAGTCATGGCAATGGAACTGTTCGAGGTTATATAGTGTATTACGATTCTGAATTTCAATACGCCTGGAGCATTCTTACTCCATACGGGTCTATAGTTGAAAACATAGTAGATGGGATAATACACCCAGACCTACCTAACGATAACATCCTAGTCCTTTCTCAGCGTCTAGGAGATAACGGCACGTATAACGCTGTAATCCACGATGTTGATAACACAGGCGAGATTATCTCTACTCTTGAGTTGTCTCATCTGGAAAACCAGAACCCTAGCTCCCTCGTCACTTGGCGCGGTTCTGTATACGCAATTGGAGATATGCAAGGTGACGGCTGGTGGGTTGATATTAACGATCCATTATCTGTCGAGGCAGCTACATTTACTACGTGGGGTCATTCTGTACAGACAGAGGCTGTGACTACGGCTAGAGTTTTTAATGACACACTTTATGTTGCTGGTTCTACTAAAATTGACGGAGTGCTTCAGACTACGGTTTGGGCGTGGGGACCTGATGGGAATCCTATTTGGGCTAGAATAGCACCTGACGAAGAGGCAGTAGGAAACAACTACGCTACTGACATAGCGGTCAATGATAACTTTGTAACCTTACTTTATTCATTCGACAGACCAGGCGAGCCTATAGGTCAAGGTCTGATCTTCTTAAACCCATCAGACGGCACCCCTCAAAGCACTCTCAACACCTCCGGGTCATATTACGCAGATGGAAGGCGGCTGATTTACAAAGACGATAAAATATTCAAACTCTCACACATTAACACTTACAGCGGTGACGGAACAGACATCGGAATCGTACAGCTAGAAGAGTACGGCGGTTTTGAAGAGTCCAGTGTTCTGGGGACGGGTTTCAATGACTTAGCTTCTGACATGGAAATTGATGAACAAGGCAGAATGTGGATCATTGGCACCACCTTCGGTTACCTCAATGGTTCATCTAGCATCTGTGTTTATAGATTCGACTCTACAGAAGTTATAGGCAATGAAGTAAACCTCACTACCGATCTAAGCATCACTAACGACCCCATGCTTTACTTCTCCGTAGACATTAACGAGAACCCTTCCTCTCTGGTTGTTTATCCTAACCCTGCCCGGCGTGGTTCTATGGTGAAACTTAGCTCTGAGGCTGAATGGGTATTGTACTCCTCTGTAGGCACTTTAATCCGTTCTGGTTTTGGTGATCTTATCGCTTTAGACCAAATCAGTTCTGGAACCTACATCCTCCGAACCACCCTCAACGGCACCACTCGCAACAACTCTTTACAGATAGTAGAATAACTATCTCGGTGGACTACCACCTCATTTTATTGGCCTCGTAGTACAATGGATAGTGCATGGGTTTCCGGTACCCAAAATCCAGGTTCGATTCCTGGCGAGGCCACGAAATGAAATCGTTTAAGCACATGCAGTGTACTAGCATAACCAAGAGCAACACATGAAGCTCGCTTCAATGCGTATTGCTATAAATGATGAGAAAGAGCGAAGCTCTTAAATGATTTTTATTGTGAAGTTCCCTTTGAGTGCAAGCCAGGAACACCGAGCCTAGCGCTGCGAGCGCGAAGGTATCCCGGGCTGTGGGAACGGTGTATAGTATAAGTTGACCTTTGTTTATTTGGGCTACAAATAATTAACATCTATATTGTCTTACTTATTGTTCTTTAACCATTTGTTCAGTAAAATGATGATTATAGAATTAACTTAATTTTAATTATACGTAAACTCATGTTTTGTAAAAATTGTGGTTCTGAAGCAGCTGATAATGCTGTACTCTGTCTTAAATGTGGATGTGACCCTAGAACTGGAGGTAAATTCTGTACTTCGTGTGGCGTAGGTGTTAATGATAACCAAGTCGCTTGTATAAAGTGTGGAAATTCTTTAGAGACTAAAAAAAGTCTTCATAAAGATTACAACGGGCTTTACCGTAGCTCCGATGATAAAGTAATACTTGGTTTATGTGGTGGTTTAGCTCACAAGTTAGAGATGCCTGTTCTGCTAGTCAGACTAATAATGTTTATTATATTATGGTTTGGCGTTGTCTTCATTTACTTCGTTGCACTTTTCTTGCCTAAGTTGCCTACTAAGAACTTATAATCCCTTGTTTTCTCTTCGATGATTAAGACCCGTGCACGGCGTCCTATGATGTTTATTGAGAAGGACTTTAAGATGGTGAATTAATTGCTTGTGTAACAAACACTGAGAACACACATGTTGCTGAAGACATTTCAGGTCCCGCCTCGACCACCTTCGAAGTAGTCGATGTTAATAATCAAACCTCCGTCCCGCTTAAAATTGGAACAGTAAAGATGAATATTCTATGGGATACAGGAGCTTTTGGTCTGGTGTTCTCCGATTCCGATTTCCAGAAACTTAAAGATCAAGGAGCTGAGCTAACGGACCTCAAACTTTCGATTCAAGCATTTGGGGTTTTAAACATCCCTTCTGACGCTCATTACTCGGACTTGACTTCTTTCATAAATTCTCTGATGTAGAATGGCATATGAAAAATGGCACACTAAGTCTTTTTAATTAATTGGAAGGAATCGATCTATCGGTACTTTTCCCGAATTGTCTTTTTATTATCTATTCTTTTGAATAAATATGGATTCCATGAAATCCCTGCTCTCAAGCGATAAGTTGCGTCACTATTAGGTTCTTTTGTGAAGACAATATCACCAAGTACTGCAAAGTTCCCCCGTCTTCCATTGAAGGGAATGTGTATTCCCAAAGCACCGAAATAATTATCAGGTGTGTAATCCGAGGTCAAAGTTGGATAGCCATCGTGATGTACTCCTGCTTCGAGATGAAAAAAGTTCACATAATAAATGTCCAAGGAAACTTCCCATCCCATTTCTTCAGTTGAAATAGGATATATATCTCCGTCGTATGATCCTAATTTTTGAACGCTAGTATAATCCAGGTAACAAAGCTTTATTCCATAAAGACTTGCTGTAGATTTATCTTTGGTTTTACCATCTTCAAATTTTACGTCAGAACTCTCTATGTGCCGAATGTAAATACCTGTTGAATACGCAAAATAACCCTGTGTAACCGTGTAGGGATTGTTTTCATTCAATAGTTCGCTGACGTTACCCTCATTAGTTCTTAATTCACCCATAAAAGAAAGTCCCATCTTGTATGGTTTCGTTTTCCTTGCTTCTTTAAAGTCTATTTTTTCGCACTTCTTTCCAAACTTATTTTTCCATTCCAGAACAGTTTTATTGTCTAGGTATTTAGTTGATGAGTTAAGTAAATAGTTTACGGTATTCCAGCCGCTATAAAACTCATCTGTATCCCAGTATGACTTAAGGGATCGCATTAGTTCATTAAACTCAAGCCTTTCTAAACTTTTTTGAATGTCTTTTAAACGGTCTAAATCTATAATTTTAATATTCTCTAGCTTTAAAACAAGTTCCTTAGCAATGTTCAGCTTGTCGGAATCTATTGCTAATTCAGCTTTGTTTGCGATGGTGTTGAAATGCCTAGTTTCGAGTGTCTCTATTGTCGAGATCATTATTAAGTCATCTGGGAAATAAAATAAATAATCTTCCACAAGATTAACGCTCTTTTTTAAATCGTCTTTGTTTAGATGTAATTGTAGTTGAATGTATTGCCTATACTGATCATTAACTCTGGTGATTAATTCTAAAATCTCTATTCTATCCCTAAATTTATAAGTAAGTCTTCTAGCCTTTCCGATTGCTTCTGCATAATGATGATTGTAAATAAGTTCATCTACCTCAGCTATAGCTTCGTCAAGCTTTTGTTCTGATTCAAGTTGTCTAACTCTCTGAATTAATTCGGCTAGTTTATTCTTTAAAATCCTGTAGTTTCCTAAGTCAACATCACTATACAACCATATTGCAGTTGACTGAAGTTGAGATGCAAGATTTAATTTCGTTTCAAAATCTAATAAATATTTAGAACTCCTACTGTCTAGAGCAACTACAACTTGGTTTATGGTAGTTTCAAGTATGTCTAGAGCTTCGATTACTAATGGTAATGAACATTGTTCTTTGTTTATTACCATTACAGCCCAAAGAATATTTTTATCGGGATACGTTTGTTTTAACTGAAATTTAAATTTAGCGTTTACTGTAATGCTCAATTTTTCCCGAAATTGAGTGCGAGCATTTGAAGAGTTGCTTTCTATTGAAATATTAGACTGGCTTGATGATGTTTGCTCTGTTTCAACGTTAACCTGTGTTGATATTTTACGAGCTAGCTCCTCCTCCATTCTCTTAAACAGATTTTTCTTAACGGTAACAATTTCAGAATCGCTAAGTTTTTTAATACTAGCTTGATCTAATACTTTTAGATAAGAATCCTCTGGGTATGTCAAATCTAAATATTCTCGTTCTGTCCACTCTGGTGGTGGGCTCTTTTGAGTTCGTTTTTGGGCTATTGTACTAATAGAGAATAGGCATCCTAAAAGTACTAGTAATGATAAATGTTTCATTAGAAAATTGCGTCAGTCTGCGAAAGTTAATTCAACTCTTCTGTTTTTCTTTCTTCCTGCTCTAGTATTGTTAGAAACAACTGGTTTTAATTCTCCATACCCTATCGTGTTAAGTTGCTCAGCATCACACCCTAAGTCTATGAGGGCTTCCTTAACAGAATTAGCTCTTTGTTCAGATAATGATTGGTTTCTCTCATTAGAGCCAATGTCGTCTGTATGACCTGATATAACTACGCTCCGATTGTATGTCTTTATGAATTCAGCTAATCTTTTTAATTCAGAATTTGATATAGATAATAATTCATCAGAACCTGTACTGAAAAATATATTATTGATAGGTATTTTAGCGTCCTCAAGTCCATCTAGAACATCTTCTGTGAACACCATTTCTATATCCTCACTAATGGATGTGAAATGAGTTTGATTAGTTAAGTCAATACTCGAGGATGTCGGATAGAACCCATCCATCTCTACAAAATACCCATAAACATTACCCGTCGGCAATACAATAAAATAACTTCCATCAACAGGGTCAGTTTTTGCTTCCCCTATTATTTCTTCAGTTTCTAAATTCTCCCAAATTATCTTCGCTTCTACTGGTTGATTGTATTTATCTACAATCCTTCCCTCAATTGTTGCAACAACATCTGGTCTCATTTCCTTAGATAATTTAATTTCGAATAAATCATTATCGTAACCCGGGTTTTTTTGTGCGTAGTATGCTGTAGTTCCGTCCGTAGATATTTTAAATCCCCAGTCAGTTAGTTTTGAATTGACACCTCTACCCAGATTTATAGGAGTTGACCAGCAAGTCCAACAACTATCGTTCAGTCTTTTTGACATAAACACATCCATCTCACCTAATCCACCATGCCCATTAGATGAAAAGTATAGAGTCTTCATGTCTGGATGAAGAAATGGTGTTCTATCATTTCCAGAAGTATTGATGACGGGACCAATGTTTATGGGTTCACTAATCTCACCTTCTCGTGTAAGCAATGCGACAAAGATGTCTTTGTGAGGTTCATCATCTGAGATTAGTGATGTGAATATCATAGCTTCTTTAGTACTGACTAACTGAGCTCCTGCATTCCATGTGCCGATATTTAACTCGCTGATAATATCAGGCTCACTCCAACCGGAAGCTGTTTTTTCCGACTTCATAATCTCTCCCGATTTGAATATAATTAACTCCATTCCATCAGTAGAAATGTTTAATGGGGCATCATTGCTATTGTCCGTACTCAAATCATATACTTTTTCGCCTGGACCCCATTCCTCCATTTCATGTTTAGACATATATATGTTTTCTGTATGGGTGTCGTTTTGACAATAGTACATGGTTTTACCATCTGAAGTAGGAGTGGGGACGTATTCGCCTAAAGAAGTATTCAGCTGACCTTTAATTGTTCTCGAAAAAGCAATAGGTTCTTCATATATCCTTAATAATTCTGATATCCACCAATTATTCAGGTCATATGATTTTGTTAAACGAAGTGTACTTAAATCATTAATTTCATTTAATTCAAACAACTCTTTCCTGTATTCAATAAAGGCGTGATATGACCTGAGATACATCCTTTCAGCTAATGAGAAATCATGGTTGGGTTGTGCATAGTGAGTCCTGAATTCGTCCTTGCACGGATTTAGATATTCAGGAGTTACGTTAATCAACCTTCTTAATTCTATAATTGAATTTGCATGTCCCACGTGTTTGGATAATAGAATTGATAGTTCTTGTTCTAAGAGGTCTAAATCTGAAACCTCTCCTCTTTTGCTCCTAATTCTTATCCCGCCTTCAATTAGTGCTAGTTCATGCTCCATCTTAAGATTAGGTACTGAAGCTGCATATAGAATAAGTTCCATAGAATTAGACTGTTCCGCACGAGTTATTAATTCAAAAAGCATCTCGCTATATTTCTTACCATTAGGGTAATTGAGGATAAAATTTTTCAATCTAAATAGCGTGGGGTAATCAACATAAACAACATATTCTAACTCACTTAGTATTGAATCTGTTTTCAATCTAAGATAGGAATTGGGTCTTCTTTTTTTAAACTCTTTTAAGTCGAAAATGGTATGGCTGCTTAGAGCTCTTCCCAGTTCTAAATCATCTCTATATTCCTTTATTTCTAATAATTTTTCCGAAGAGGGATAAGTTAAGATGAAGCGTTCATATTCGCTTATTGAATTAATCCCTACAGCTACTGTGAACTCCAATGATTCGAGGTTGCGTTTTGCTTCTGCCCTGTTGTTTGAGTTAGGATTATTACGGATAAATACTATCCATGCATCAATTGTATTTAGTTTCTCTGCACGATCAAACGCAGCTTTTTCTTTGTGCGTGTATGCCTCGCTAATTCGTGGCGATAGGGGCAAAGTTTGAATATAATGATTCCAAGATTCAACAGTGTTCTTTTGACTAGCTTCAGTAAAGGCGAGTTCGTATAGTAAGCTATCTACACGGTTTAAATCTTCAGGTTGAGCATTTTTGTAAATCGCTCTAAAACTCAGACACATTTCAATAGATTTTCTTAGCTCCACTTCTAGTGCAGCATAATGACATAATCTATTAATTATTCCTCGTATTAATTTAGAGGTAAATCCAGCTTTTTCCCATTTCTCCTTTTGATCTTCTTCATCACTATTTCGATATGATGTTTGAGAAAGACATGCTAAATTATAGGCTTCTAAATAGTTCTGAGAATCTAATTGAAATGAGGTTTCACTTAAGACATAATAGGCCAGTGCGTTCCCTTCATCTTTGTCTAATAAATTCTGTGCGTCTTTAGCGGCCTTCTCGATTTTACCTTTTTGTAGTAAGTTGAAAGGTTTAGTGTTAGATGATTGTGTGTAGCAAGTACTAGTGATACCGACACACAAAAAAGTAAAAAATGTTGATTTGGTTATGATTGATGTAATATCCATTAGCTTAAGTAGATCATTTCATTACACACTTTGTAATGTAATCTTATGTACAATATAGCACACGGGCACTTCTAACTACAACTCTCTATATGTAATATTTTTTTTCATTCTCGTTGTCATTGTGATTTAACCATTAATATGAAAATGTGTTATATTAAAAAAGGAGATGATTTGTCAAAATATCATTATCTACGACCACCCCCACCATCACCCCCACATCAGACTACTGTAATTGAAATTATTGACGACGACAAAGAGATTGAGATAGAGATTGATGATATCGAGTTAGACGAGGATACTGAGGTAGAAATTGTAGAAGAAGATGATTTGTTCATTTTATTTTAGTCTTTATTAATCTCATCCACTTTCTTATAAGTCCGAAAAACATAATCGAAAAGTGGGAATACGATGTTGAAATTATACTCCGTCATTAAGCTCAAATCGTGATGAGTTTTATGGTAGGCTTTCATTCTCTTAAAATGAGGAATCTTTAAAGCCCAATGCCCATCAGGCAAATGAGATGCAAAATGAACCGTCTCGTAAAGCACGAAGTACAGAGCTCCCATCCAGAGAGTTAAGAACAGTATGTTGTGAGGTAGGAATAGGTTCAATATCAAGTATAAGACTGGGATAATCACGAAGCTAAAAGTTATAATTACAGAAGGAGGGAAGAATATCGAATGGGCATCTTTAGGTTTGTTTACCTGATAGTCATCCTTCGTATAGAAATGATGGTGCACAATGGAATGGGGGTGAAAAGTCTCCTTGTCAATTACCTTGTATTTTATGTGTAATGGGTATCGGTGTATCAAATAAATGGTCAAATTACCCAATATTAAAGTTGATGGTAGAGCAAGCAATTCCCACGGATTAAGATCTGTAATTTGATAGAACAGAAATACACAAAGGTTAAGGAGCACACCGAAATTAAAAACAGCGTGAACTCTCGGGGTAATCCAAGACTTTTGCTACTCTCTTACCTCTTTCCTAAATTCTTCTACCTTTTCTTTATTGTACATGTACCAGTTCCTCCTCTTAAGTAGTACAGTTTAGATACTACTGAGTAAATAGTTTTATGGTTTGAACTTCACCATTATGTATCGTCGTAGCTCTCACTAAGTAAATGCCATTCACAGGCAAGCTAATAATCTTTATTGAGCCCTCCATCAGGTTTTCTTTTGAGATAATCTTCCCATCCAAACTATAAACAGCTACACTACAATTTTGCAGCCCATCAATTACAATTGAGTTGGATAATGCGGGAGCATAAGCACTAATGAGAAGTGTTTCACCAGAATTAACTGTATCCACTCCAGAAGTGCTGTAAGGTGTTATATCGTCACAATCCATTACGTATACACAACTTCCGTCATTGTAAACAGCGGAGCTATCGTAGTTACACGCTTCAGTGTCATCACATCCTAAAGCTAAGCAACTCTCGAATTCACATTGAGCGAATTCGCCATAGTTACACGAGTTGGGCTCATAGCAATAGTCACTCTGTGGAGCTCCATCGCATGGGCCAAACACACATGATCCAGGAATATAATAATCGGCTCCTGGGTCGTAGTTGCAGGCGAATGGTATGATACAACCACCCACAAGTGGAGGAACACATGTTCCGTTATCATCCGTAGCGTCTTGGTTGTAATTCGAAGCGGTAGGATCCGTACATCCAGGAATCTCATTCTCGTCACACACCCCGTCTTCATCCCCGTCGTTATTACATTCACCATCACAATCGACCATTATGTTGTCTGGATACACACATAGACTCTGGTCGTTGATAGTAGCTTCCTCATCGTACGAACAAGACGTCACATCAGTACATCCAATACAAGATGAGAAATCACAAAGTTGTATCAACATGAAATCAGCATCGCTGTCGTAGTTACAGGCTAGCGGATGGATACACCCACCCACTAAACAAGAACCATCATCATCAGTGGCGCCTGGATTGAAGTTTGGGTTAGCTGGATCTGTACAGCCACCAATTTCAAATTCATCACACACCCCATCTCCATCTGTGTCATTTAAACATTCCCCATCACATCCATAACCACTAACAGCAAAGTCACAGCTATTATCATCTATCGTAGCTTCTGTATCATAGTTACAAGCGGTATCGTCTGTACAGCCAGCACATGAGTCGAAATCACAAGACCCCGGGATTTGATAAGCAGCATCGGGGTCATAGTTACATGCAAAAGAAACTGTACAACCACCACTTACACATGAACCGTCATCAAAAGCAGCATCGGGATCGTAGTTAGGGTTAGTAGGGTCAGTACATCCATATTCATCTATATCACATATTCCGTTCTCGTTTATGTCTGCTTCACAACTTCCTCCACATATTCCGATAGCATCATCTATGTTCCCATCACAATCACATTGACCCTCTGGTATTCCATCTCCATTACAGACTCCACATGAATCATATGCTCCCACACATTCATCTATGTCATCACATATTCCGTCATTGTCAATGTCATCAGTACATCCACCACCACATACACCCAGCTCGTCAAGCTGGTTGCCATCACAATCACAATCCCCTTGTGGAACATCAGAACATCCACATTCGTAAATAGCTCCTGGTCCGTTACAGACTCCACATGCATCAATTTGACCTATACAAGCATCCTCTTCATCGCAAATTCCATCCTCGTCTATATCGTTAGCACACGACCCGTCACAATTCACCAGAGAACTTGTCGGATACTCACACATAAACACATTAGATAAACTTGCTTCAGGGTCAAAATTACATGCGTCTTCATCCATACAACCGATACAAGTACTGAACTCACACATAGTGATTGTCATAAAATCAGCTTCGCCATCGTAGTTACAAGCAAAGGGATGAATACATCCTCCAACTAAACAACTCCCATCGTCTTCAGTCGCTTCTGGGTCATACCCAGGATTTGAAGGGTCTGTACATCCCAGAACTTCGAATTCATCACACACACCATCCCCATCCGTATCGTTTACACAACTACCATCACAGTTGTAACCATAGTCAGGACCTTCACATGTGTTGTCTTCTAATGTTGCAACAGGATCATAGTTACAAGCTGTAGGATCTGTGCATCCAGAACAACTTATGAAATCACAAGACCCTGCTTCTAAGAATTCTGCATCTGGATTGTAGTTACATGCGATCATTATTGTACAACCACCATTTAAACATGAGCCATCATCAAAAGCAGCCGAAGGATCATAGTTTGGATTAGCAGGGTCAGTACATCCGTACTCATCGATGTCACAAATTCCATTTTCGTTTAGGTCATCCGTGCAATCCCCACCACACACTCCAAGAGCGTCGAGCTGATTTCCGTCACAGTCACAGTCTCCTTCTGGGATATCTGCACATCCACATTCGTAAACCGCTCCGTCACCATTAC
>Ga0114994_10003228_pt1 | contig 11890 bp, 10 predicted proteins | sample ArcticOcean_MG_C_9_FD_87043 | JGI IMG/M metagenome (GOLD analysis project Ga0114994, IMG submission 87043) | Marine microbial communities from western Arctic Ocean - ArcticOcean_MG_CB2_152 | ecosystem: Environmental > Aquatic > Marine > Oceanic | place: Arctic Ocean: Canada Basin | collected... | reverse complement strand
CTTTTTTAGCTTGCAACTCGGTTAATCCTAAAGACGCAACTTGAGGCTGACAATAGGTACAACTCGGAATCTCAGAAGAGTCTAATGGCTTCGCTGTTAAACCAAGAATATGCCTAATTGTAATATTAGCCTGAGCTGAAGCACGATGTGCCAACCAAGGAGGACCGGAAACATCGCCAATAGCATAAATATTTGGAATACTTGTTTGATTATAGTCGTTAATATCTATCTTTCCAATGCTTGTTTTTATTCCAATATTATTTAGCCCTATCCCTTCGATATTACCTATCACTCCAACTGCTAGTAAAGCAATTTCACTTTCTAAATAACTTTGAACATTATTGGTTTCCACTAAAACTCTAACTTTCGTTTTCAAACTCTCTAATTTTAAAACTTTTGTGGATAACGAGACTTTTATACCATTTTTATTAAAGCTTTTTTTCAACTCTTTTGAAATTTCATCATCTTCTAATGGAAGTATGTTATCGGCTAATTCAAGGATATGAACATTCGTACCAAATGTATTGTAAAAATAAGCAAACTCACATCCAATAGCACCAGACCCTATAACTATCATATCTTTAGGTGGCTGATCTAACAACATTGCATCTTTTGAACTAATTATTCTTTTCCTATCTAATTCCATTCCTGGAAAAGTCTTAGGCCTGGCTCCAGTAGCAATAATTATGTTTTCAGCTTCAATAACCTCTTTACCTAAATCATTTGTGACTTCTAGGGAATTTTCAGAAACTATTTTTCCAGTACCATGTATATGAGATATTTTATTCTTCTTCATTAAAAACTCAATCCCTTTACTTAAACCATCTGCTACATCTCGACTTCTTTGAATGTTCTTTTTAAAATCAACAGAAATTTCACCAACATTAATCCCATATAATTCAGCAGACTTGATCTGGTTCAGTAATTCAGCATTTTTTAGCAATGCTTTCGTAGGGATACAACCCCAATTCAAACATATACCACCTAATTTCTCTTTCTCAATGATACACACCTTTTTCCCTAATTGCGCGCCTCGGATTGCAGCTACATAGCCACCTGGACCTCCTCCCAAAACTGCAATATCAAACTTTTTCATTAATTAATCAATAGACCTATTGATGATCGCAAGAAATTCAGATCTTGTTTCAGCTGATTTTTTAAATTGCCCGGACATTGCACTTGTTGCAGCAAAACTATTCTGCTTTTCGACACCTCTCATTTGCATACACATATGACGTCCTTCTAGGACAACAGCGACACCTTTAGGATCTAGAACACTTTTAATTGCATCCGCAACTTGGTGTGTTAATCGTTCTTGAACTTGAAGCCTCCTTGAAAACATATCAATAATTCGAGGGATTTTTGAAAGGCCAATAACCTTACCGTTTGGAATATAGCCGACGTGCGCTTTACCAAAAAAAGGTAATAAGTGATGCTCACATAACGAAAAAAATTCAATATCTCGAACGATAACCATATCTTTTGCATCTTCACTAAAAATTGCATCATTAATGAGAGTTTTAATATTTTGGTTATATCCTAGAGAAAAGAATTCCCATGCTTTTGCAACTCTAGATGGTGTCTTAATTAGACCTTCTCGATTTGGGTCTTCTCCAATCTCTACGATTAAACTAGTTGTAAGATCTTCAATCTTTTTCATGTCATTCAAAATGTTTATCCTTTTGGTTGAGTTAAAACGGAATCAATTTTCAAATATTTACTTAAATAAAATGTCCCTAAATAAAACGGGCCAGTATCTAATAAAGCAATCAGGACTTTAAAAACGTAGCCCGTAATAATAAAAATCACCAATTGTTCGAAAACAGGCTTTTGGATATCTAGCGGCAATGCTCTTGCATAATAATGAGTAATAAGGATAACTGCTGTTGTATCAACTAACTGGCTTATTAATGTTGAACCATTATTCCTAAGCCATAAATGTTTACCTTTTGTAATTGATTTTAAAAAATGAAAAATATGCACATCGCTAAATTGAGCTGCCAAATAAGCAACCATTGAAGCAAGAACAGTTCCAAAAGTTAAAGACCTTATATACATGTATTCCGGGGCTTCGGTTCCGGGTATTAGTCCTCCTATCCACAAAATAAAAACTATCCAGAGGTTTAAAATGACACCAACCCAAACAACAAAGTTAGCCCGACTCCTTCCGTATAGTTCACTTATAAGATCTGTACACAAAAAAGTAATAGGGTAAGGTAATACTCCAACAGCAACTGCAAATGTAATATCCCCAGAGGTCCCTAAGCTTAAACCTCCAATACTATTCCACGATGCAATATATAAAAATCGACTAATCCCTAGAATATTTAGCATCGCTAATGAACCTAAAAAAATTCCAGATAAAAGAATAAAGACTCTTTCGCGTCTTTTTTGAATAATTGGATCTTCAGTAAATAACTGCGGCTCCATCATGGCCCGTAATAATCTGTATGTATCGAGTGAGTTTCAACTAGTCGCAATTTATAAAGGCTGGCTCCGGTTAAATCTTTTTGAATTTGCTCCCAAGCCCACAATAGAATATTCTCAGATGAAGGTTGTTTCCCTTTAAACCAAGCAATATCGACTTCAATTTGAGAATGATCCATTATTTGAATAATATTAGTTTTAACATTTTTATTTAGTTTTTGTAAATCAACAAGCCAACCCGAATCAGGATCAATTGGTCCTGTGACAGAGACTTCTAATATATAGTTGTGGCCATGTGTATTGTAATCTTTATCAAAGACTTCCCAGTTTTTTTCTTTAGACCAGTAATCATTACCATATTTATGTGAAGCACAAAAATGATATTTCTTTGTTATAATAGGATCAGACATAATTTATTTTTATTGTTATTTTTTTATGAAAATTTAATCAGAAGATAAAAAAAGACATACGAATATCACTAAATACATCCTGAAGAAAAAAACCTTTTTTAGACATAGAAATCATAATTTAAAATTCCATATATTAGGAGAGATATTCTGCAAGTAGAGTTGGCATATTTTTAACCAAGCTGGATTTAGAAATAATTATATCACAACCAGCTGATTTTAATTTTGAATTTTCTTTATTATTAATTTTTTTCATGGTTCCTACAATTTTTAGTCCGTGGCGTTTTAATTCAGATATAAGGCCCACTGAAGAGAAAACTTTTTCATCCATATCTATTACTGCTAATTTAGCTTTAGTTGAAAAATCCATAGGATCTGTTGTTTCATCAGAGAATTCAACATCTTTTTCAAAATCAATACAAACAGATGAGATTCTTGATCCTAACTCAAAATCTTTAATAAATAATAATACTTCAGGCATCCTCACTCCAGGGTTGGTACTAATTGCCAATTAAAATCTAATGCAGTCTCTATTTTATTATATTCAACCGACACTCTTTCAATTTGAAATAATAATTTTTCAATACTTATTCCTCTCTGAAGATCTTTGAAGAGTTTAAATTTTTCTTGAGATTTATTGAGCATACTTTTGGCACCTTTGAGATTTCTATTTTGGAGGTGAAAAAAGCTTACAGATAATTGAATTAGGCCTTGAACAAATTTTCGATCTTCTAAATAATAGTCCGACCATAGATCTTCCCATTCTTCATGAGCTTGGAAATACTCTTTTGATTTGAAGGATTTAATTCCCGATTGAAATAAGAATTCTTTTTTTTGATTTTCGCTCAATTACTTTAACCTAAAAAATAATATTGTTAAATATGAATATTCGTATGCTAGACATAAAAGAAATTAATAAATCACCTACCCTAGTCATTCAACTAATTTATTTATTCTTTCCCTTAAAAAACTTTGTGTCTCATTATTCTTTTTATTCGTTAAATATCTAAGCGACTCTAAAGTCACTAAACTGGAAGCAATCTGATTTTTTAATTTTGAATTAATAATAATAGATTCCGCTATATTTATATAATATGAAGGACTTATCTCATCCATATTTTTAATTTTTATTTTAGTGCTCAGTTTATATTCCCCATTATTTTTTGAATTTATCCAATAACTTAATTCACGCTCATACCCTCTTGACCTAACATATTCACCATCAAGAATTCTTAAAATAGGTGAAAAAAGGGTAGGGTCTAATTGATAAATCATATCTGATTTAAATTTGTCTAAATCCATAACTTTAAACTGATGAGGATCTGGAAGTGGTTTTCCTATAAGATGATCAAGTATGCATTTAGTATAAACCCAATTATCCTCTTTTAGTGATTGAAATTGATAAGCTCTCAGCAAATGAAAAGTAAATAAAGCGTTCTTTTCTACGTCTTGCAATGCTATCTCTACTAAGGAATCCATTACAGCCCTTGATTGATCAGAAGCAAGAAATACCTTTGCTGCTAAAACTTGAGCTTCTTCCCAATTATTTATTTGACAAGCATCCTCTAAATCACTGATGAATGCAATTTCGCCAATTCCATTTTTAACAGTTTCCTCTAATATAATTTTATCATTTAACCTGAAATTAAAATCATAAAGGTACTCAAGGGCAAATTGAAGTAGAATTATCGACGGATTATCTCGATCATCTGATATTAGATTTTTAATCGAATTTATAACACATATTGGATGTATTTTTTTATCTGATGATACCGAAGCACTTACAAAGATAAGATCATTGATAATTTGTACTAGGTCTAATCCAGGTAAATGATCTGATAAATATTTATTACAATTATTAAGATCTTTCTTAAACAAAAGATCTCTAAAAATTTGTTCAGTCATAGAACCGTATTATTTTTTTTTATTTTTTTGTCCCATATATAAAAAAACCTGCATTGAAAGACCTGCACCTCGAGAGAATTGTGTTGGCCAATTTTTATATTTATGAGGGTATTCTTTATTGCTTGAATCAAATCCAGCTTTTAAATCATGAAAATATCCAGTTTCAAAGCCCCACCTATAACCGAGTCGGCGCCCAAATAAAAGTCCAAATCGAATACTCTGATTATCGCCGTCAGGACTTTCTTTATACCTACCGTTGGGAATAATCATACTCCGAATACCAACCCATTTAATGTTAAAAGGGGTATACTCGCCATTACGCTTAAAACCTTTAAACTTGTAGTATGTAAAGTCAAAACTCGAGTTTGGTGAAAAATTATAGGCAGCATTTAAAACATCCCAACTATATTCTTTTTTCATTAAAATTCGATTTAAATCAACACCCGTTCCAGAAAGAGGGATACCGATTTTATAGCCTATATCTGTATAATTGTTGATCCCATACCTCCACCAGATTACAGGGATTACATTCTCAGCTGAGAATGAAAACCCCATGTTCGTCTCTCCTTTTTTAGGCGTTTGAGGAAAGACTGGTGGATGAGAAGCACATCCTGAATACAAAAAAAGGATAGATAAAGAAAGAAGAATTATTTTTTTAATATTCATAAGACTAGAGAAAATACAAATATCTTAAGATATTTTAAAACTGAAAAGGATAATAGTTATTTAAGATAAATCATTTTACGACTCATTATAGCTGGAGCTATTTGCCCCACTTGAGCTTGTAAGGTTATAAAATAAATACCAGTTGATCTATTTTTACCGCTCCATGAATAGTTATATGATCCAGATGTAATAAATGCTTCATCTATTAATTTGTCATGAATCCTTCCTGTTGCATCAGCGACATATAAATTTATAATAGCATCGTTTAATAAATCAAAAGCTATTCTAGTTTGTCCATTAAAAGGGTTTGGATAATTTTGATAAAGTACAAAAACCTCCGGAATAAGGCTTGCATCATAATTTTCTTCATCAACATTATTTGTTTTACCAAATGTCTGTGCATTTAAATCACGCCATGAGTAAAGATCTAATTCTCTACCTTTCAGGAAAGAGACGGTATCCAAAAAAATATACTCAATTGGCCTGAGGGATTCTTTTTCCTGAATATTAAGCGAAATGAGGATAGGCTCTTCTATTAAATTATTTAAAATAAATGAGGAGTCAGAAAAAAAATCATCAAAATTATTATCAGAAGAATATTCCCATATGATGTTCCCTAAATGATCCTTTAAAAAATATTTATTTATTAAATCAGGTTTGAAAGCAAATTCAACTCTTAGCTTTTTTTTATTATTTATCCATTGCACTTCATTCAGCCATAAATCTGTTTTTTCTCTATCAACTTTAATAAGGTTATTCTTATTTGATCCTACTGGAAGGAGATCTCCTTTTAAAGCGTAAATAATATTTTCATCTTTAATAATCGGGCATTTTTGTATCAATGTATCGCTTATTAAAAGATTAACACTACTCCAATCATTCGGGATCACTACTGAAAATATTTTTCTATCTAATATTTCTGAATTTCCTAGCCTAATGTATTGATTCCCATTGAGTAGAAGAAATTCTTTATCAATTAATTTTTGGGGATGGAAAGGAAAAATATTTAAGGTCCTGTCCTCATTTTGATAACTTGAACTAATTATTCTAGCTGGTGGAAGTGTATTGTAAAATTCGACAGCATAAGGATATTGCTCATATAAGCCCCCCCAGTCTTCACGTAGCTCATTGAGTGCAAATTCTAGGCTTTTTTGCCATTCAGAGTGCGTTAAAAGCATATAGTTACTAATGGCTGATTCATAAAGTAAAAGATAGCTCAAAAGATTATTCTCTTTTATCAAATTATTAAATTCATCAATTATTCGAGAAATATTAAATAAATGTTCTAATGGAAACTTTTCAATCCAATTATTATCACTTTCGTTTAAATTTGAGTTTAAAAAATTTTCAATTGCGAAGATCCCTTCAGCATGACTTAATTCGATTTTTTCTATTAAACTATGAATAATAAAACCTCGCATTGTCAGTGAGCTTTTATGCTCAAATAGTGGACCTTTATTTATGAGGCAAGTTCCAAAAGATGGTCTTTTAATATCGCTGGTGAAAATTTTATTATTTAGATCTAATATTTCAACTTTATAATAATAACGTTCACCTGGCTCACATTGTTCATCTAAGTATCTTCCATTTCCTGAATCTATAATAGCTAAGGACTTAAATTTAGAATCACTTATTTTTTTTCCAAAGACACGAACCTCTTTAGCCTGAATAGAATCATCAACCATCCATTCAATTAATAACGCACCTTGACCGTCATAGACAGATAAGTCTATTGGGTAATTATAAAGATTCTCTGCTTTCAAATTACTACAGAGTATAAAGAAAAAAGAGAAAATTAGCTTTGTTAATATGTTCTTGTGCAAGACTTTCATTCTGATATATTAAAGATAAGTTAGAATTTGGAGGAAAATTCGTGCGAAGGCAAGAAAATCCTTTTCGTGGAATTTATTTGATGAATGTTACTTTTTGATACTTCAAACGACCATTAACATTTATACGTAAAAAGTAAATACCACTAGATTGGTTCGTCGGTGTCCAATCAATAGTAGAACTAGTTTTAATTATTCTATTTTGAATAAGGCTAGTAATAAATCGACCATTCATAGAAAAAATATCTACATTAACTGCCTGTCCGGTTAAATCAGAAAGCCGGATATTTAAAGAGGGATTAAAAGGGTTTGGAAATACTTCAAGAGTATACTTTTCAGGACTAAAATTTGACTTATCTATTAATAAATTAAAATCATACTCAAGTGCTTCTACGGTGTTTAAAATACCATACCCATAATCATTATTAGGTAATTCACTCATGGAAGCGGTTTTCATAATAGCTTCACGAACATTCATTGCATTCCAAGAAGGGTTTGCCGAGAGCACAATTGCGGCTGCTCCAGCAGCCAAAGGAGCAGATAAAGAAGTACCACTAGCATAGCGATATTCTGAATTTGTACCTGGCCTTATACAATAGGTAGAAGAACCCCTTGCACAAACCTCCGGCTTTATTCGACCATCATAGGTTGGTCCGTGCGAACTGAAAGAAGATAATACACCTTCAGAGGTAACCGATCCAACAGAAAGAACAGAATCAGCATCTGCCGGAGCCATAATATAGTACCATGAATCATCGCCACTATTACCTGCCGAGTTGACACATAATACTCCAAGGCTTGAAGCTATATCAACAGCTATAGTTGTCGGAGAAGTATTACCATCTAGATCTTGGTAATTATACCAATCAATATATCCCAAAGAAGCACAAGCAATATCTGCACCAGATCCTTCTCCCCATTCTAAAGCAGCTACGTAATTATCTTCTTCTTGCTCAATTTCTTGATCTACAATTTCAGTCTTAGCTAATAAAAATTCTGATTTAAAAGCCGGTCCTATTAACTCTCCTTCTTTAAATCCAGATAAAACGCTCAAACATAGAGAGCCATGCTCATCTTGATTGTTTTGTTCTTCTTCTTCGTTTTCATTTGATGTTATCTGATCATCATTAATAAAATCATATTGTCCAACTACTTGTAATGAATCAAAAGCCTCATGACTTAAATCAAAACCTGTATCAATATATAAGATGCGAACACCTTGTCCGTAAAAGCCCATACTCTGAGCATCAATAGCATTGATTTGCTCCATCTGGTCATTTGAGTTACCATAGATAAAAGTACGACTTAACCCTGCAAGATTATTCTCTTCAATTCTTTTTTTTTTCATGAGATTTACGGGAACAATTTTTTTTACAAATTCAAGTGTACTAAGTAATTCGATGTCATCTTTGTTACAAATTAAAGTAACGGCGTTAAGCCATCTACTTTGATTTAGGACCTGAAATCCTAACATATTTAAATGATCAATATATGTTTTTGATACATTTAGATCAAACCAAGTAGCTCTAGTAGTCTTTTTACTTTTCTCACGCCTTAAAATAGTCTTTTGATCCAAAATAATAGGTTTTGAGTTAGGTTTATCCTCGAAGTAAATCCAAACCCTATAATTCCCTCCCCTTTTCCCAATGTGTAATTGGTCTAGATCATATTTCTGAGAACTAAGCAATGTAACCGAAAGTAAAAATACTAAAATAGACATCTAAAAACTTAAAATTTTATTGGTTAGAAGAATTAGATCCATAATATCAAGGGAGCCGGATCTATCTAAATCGCAGAAAAATAATTGAGTATCAGTTGGTATATCTCCGAATAATAAGAAATCAGAAAGCATTAAAAGGTCATAAATATCAACATTCATATCTAAGTTATAATCGCCAATAAGTCCAAGAGGGTAACCTGAAATAGAAAAATCATCGACAAAGAACCCTTCTCCTTCTACAAAACTATCGGAGGTTTGGATAAAACGAAATTTTTCAAAACTAATTTGATTGTTTTGGTTCAGAGGAATCGTTTCTTCTACCCACGATTCTTGGAGGCCATCATAGCCAGGTTCGCCTAATGGTTGAGCTGGTTGCCCTACGCCATTTTCAGTATATGCACCACTAAGACTAACCCATCCTGCTGCTTCACTGTAGCCTTGAAATCTAACAAAATCATAATTTGACTCAATATCCCATTTTGCTTTAAACTGAATGATTGGGTTCATCAAATAAGATAAATTGAAAATAATATCGAGTTCAGCTATTGTCTCAGAATCTGCATTATATTGGCCTTCAGGACTATCTGTTAAAGCTGACTGCCCAAATTGAGCCTCCTCTGTCAACGCCCAATTATTATCCAGGTTCCATCTTTCTACTCCATTTTCAAACCCCTCATAAAAAATCATTTCAGGTTGCCCAATTGAATATTGAATAGTGTCTTGACGAAGAAAGCTATTATCACAATCTATTTGAAGAATAACACCTGAAACTATGCCCTGTGGAGTCTCACTATCAATCATGATATTTAATAATAAGTTATCTGAATCTTGAGCATCTAAATCACTTATAATAAAAGGCTCTGAATTAATTACTGTCCAGTTATTCAATGGAGTATAACTTATCTCAATATCAGAATCAGAGTTTATTAAACCTCTATTTTTAATAGTCAACTCAATCTCAAGTTCTTCTCCTTGTAAAATAAAATCTTCAGTGATTTCATAAGAATCAATAATTATATCGGGACCGGCAACAAAAGCAAAAACTTTATTTGGATGGAATTGATCATCACACAATTGAATTATTTCATTTTCTGAGGGCCAAAATCCTTGTGTTGGAGTGCCCACCTCAGGAGTATATGCAATAATATTTTGATCACCATATGTCCAATCAACAGCATCTCCATTAACTGTATATCCAATTAATTGGCTTCCAGTACCTACTCCATAACCATTATATCTGGCCATCTCGTTACCAATTTCTGTTAAAGTTGTAATATCTGGCTCGGGAGGCATAGAAGCATCTCCAAAAGCATGAATATAAACATTTGAATAGGAATGATAATGCAAAATATTTTTAAAATTACGTTCTAATATAAAATCTCGAACTATTTGTGTTTCAATTTCAGAGAAAGAAGATGCACCACGATAAACGTCCGAACATTCATCCGGTGAAGAACCAGTATTATTAGCTCCCCAACCAAAACCATAATTTCTATTAAGATCAACCCCTCGACTTGTTCCGTTACCGCACCCTGTATCAAATCTATTTTTCCGGTGCATACCTCCACCATTCGGCTCAATTGATTCATTATAAACATATCCGTCAGGATTAATAACGGGTAAAAACCATAATTCCCGATTATCGACTAAATAACTAAGCTCAGAATTAGAACTATAACCTTCAGCTAATTTTTGTACAAAATAAAAAAGGTTCATCATACCAAGTGGCTCCCTAGCATGAGTCAACCCAGTATATAAAACTTCGGGTTCATCTTCTTCTACATTAGGATTATCCGAAACCTTAAAAGCCCAAATATCTCTGAGTTCTGTTGATTGCCCCAATATGATTTTTTCAGAAATTATATTGGGATACATAGAGCGCAGCTCCTCAAACCTAGTGTTTAATTCACTCCAAGTATAATTCCCTTGCATTGAACCTAATGGGAAATCTCTAGAGGATTCAATAATATTTCTAGACTTATAATATTGAGTTAAATCAGGAATTTGGATATCAAAATTCAGACCTTCTGATAATAGTCCATCTAATTGTTTAGAATTAATAATTAGATCAATATAAAAACCTTTTTTACCAGAAGAATGATCAAGAGGTATACCTAAATTTGTAACTATCTCTAGATTCTTATTTGTGGGCCCATAAAGACGTATCGATTGATAAATTTCTTCAGAATTACTAACCGTTAGTAATAAAAAGACGAAGCTGAGCCGAAGATTTTTTATATTAAATATTATTTTTAATCCAGTCAGTTGTAATAGATTTAGGTCTTGTTATAGGAATTCCTAAAGCTCTCTCCCAAACCATTTGAGAAATCATACCCATCGTTCTTGAAATACTAAACAAGACTGTATAAAAATTAAATTCTTTTAGACCGTAATGATATAATAGTGATCCTGAAGCCGCATCTACATTTGGCCAAGGGTTCTTTGCTTTCCCATGTTCCTGAAGTACTCCAGGCACAACTTTAAAAAGCAGATCAACGATACCAAAAACATCATCATTTTCAATATGATCTTGACCAAAATCAATAAAGGCAGAAAACCTAGGATCTGGGCATCTTAAAACAGCATGACCATAACCTGGGATTACTCTACCACTATTTAATCTTTTCCAACAATATTCTTTCAGATCACTTTCTGACGGTACTCCATCAAAGTCTTCTTTAACACTTAATACAAACTTCAAACATTCTTGGTTGGCTAGTCCATGAAGTGGACCGGCTAAACCATTTAAACCAGCAGAGACAGAGTAATAAGGATCAGATAATGCTGATGCTACCGTATGAGAAGCAAAAGCACTCACATTTCCACCCTCATGATCACAATGAAGCATAAAATATAGTTGCATAAGCTTATGGAAGCTTCCATCTTTGTCAGGAAGACCAGTCATATGTACAAAATTCCCGGCCCAATCTTGATCT